>Ga0172379_10002264_pt1 | contig 34705 bp, 22 predicted proteins | sample GrowelOW334metaG_FD_119756 | JGI IMG/M metagenome (GOLD analysis project Ga0172379, IMG submission 119756) | Groundwater microbial communities from an aquifer near a municipal landfill in Southern Ontario, Canada - Groundwater well OW334 metaG | ecosystem: Environmental > Aquatic > Deep... | reverse complement strand
CTATATGCAATGGGCGGATATGGGAATGGACCGGTCTATGACGACGTCCTCGTCGCGCAATTGGCGGGGGCAGGGCGCGCCGAGGCGACTTATGTCGCCGAGGGGCTGGGTGAGGGCGGCCACGTGGTCCGCGCGGAGGCTATGGATCGAGTTGGGAATGCAAGTTTTGCGGAATCCACTTTTACCATCCAGATGCTCGCCGAGGTCGAGCCGGACATTCTGGCGCCGCGCACGAGCTTGGTCCTTGGGGCGGGCGGGATTCCGGGCAGCGTGAACTACGTGAACGCGGCTACGCCGATCAGCTTCACGGTTGTGGATGACTCGCGCACGGTCGGGGACTTGGCTGGTGTGGGCGTGGCGTACAGCTCCTACAGCATCGACGGCGGCGCGTACCTTTCCTACATGACGCCCTTCACCTTGCCTGCGGGCGAGCACACGGTTCAGTATCGGAGTGCGGACCTTGTCGGCAACGTAGAGTCCGTGCACATGGCCTCTTTTGCGGTCGACGCGCAGGGTCCTGTGATCGCGATCACCTCGCCTGCGGCAGGCGCGTATGTGGCGACGACCTTGCCGGACATCCATGCCGAGGTCGGCGACTTGGGCGCGGGCGTGGCTACCGACAGCATCCATATGTCATTGGACGGCAGCCCGGTGCCTGCGGTTGCGAGCATGCAGTCAGGCGTGGGGACATGGACTTCCGGCGGGACTTTGCCTAATGCCCAGGCGCGGATGGGGAGCGTTCTTTACGGCAATCGGGCCTATCTGATCGGCGGCGTTTATGGTTCTGGTGCGACGGCGGATGTCCGCTATGCTGAACTCGGTTCTGATGGCCAGGCAGGCGCTTGGACGCAGACGACTCCGCTTCCTGAGGCGATCTCGGACGCGAGGACTGTGCTGATCGGGAATCGGATTTACGCGGCTGGGGGATATATCCCGAATCATGAGCCGAATCACTTCATCCTGGATGCGTATTATGCGGACATCCAGGCGGATGGGACCGTGGGCGCGTGGCATTCCGCCGGCCGCCTTCCGTATGAGGAAGGAGTAGGGGCCAATGCGTTCTTCTCGGCGGGAGAGTACGTCTACATCGGCGGCGGGGCGAGCCTGTCTTGTTCTTATGTCCATGACGAGGTCTATTATTCGAAGCCTTGCGCCGAAGGGTTATGCCATCCGGATACGGGGAATTCGTCCTCGCCTTGGAAGGCGACGACGTCCCTGCCGAGGCAGTTCCAGGTTCCCATGCTGGTCGCGCACGATGGCTGGGTCTATTCACTCGGCGGCAATGTGGGCGTCTGCTCGACGACCTTGATCGATTCGGTTTATCGCGCCCGCATCACCGAAGGCGGGGCCTTGTCGGCATGGACGGAACTGACCGACCGCAGGCTGCCGATCGCTTTGGGTGAATACGGGGTGCTCATTTCAAAGGGATATGTCCATCTGATCGGCGGCGACGGAGGAGTCAGGTCCGTCTATCATGCGAAGCTGGAATCCGACGGCTCTCTTGGCGCATGGATCGAGGATGCGAACAGCACTCTCCCCGAAGGCGGCCTTATGGCCATGGGGACTTTGGAGTACGCCGGCCGAGCGTGGACTTTCGGCGGACTGGTGTGGGGACAGCCTTCCGATGCGATATTGAACGCCCCTATCCTTTCCGGAAAGACGCTTTTGAGCTACGTACCGGGGACCGCGCTTTCCCAGAGCAGCCACACCATCACGGTGAGCGCGCAGGACAAGGTGGGCAATGCCTCTTCCGCCTCGACATCTTTCTTCATCGACAGCATGATCCCGGTCACTTCGCTCAGCATCGGAACGCCCAGCTTCAGCTCTGCCACGGTCTTCGTCACTAATGTGACTCCGCTGAGTCTAAGCGCCTCTGAGCCCGCACAGATATCCTACTCAGTGGATAGTGCCAGCTTCACCGCCTTTACCGCGCCCTTCATGCTGACCGGCGACGGACCCCATTCAATCGCTTTCTTCAGCATAGATGCCGCAGGCAACACAGAGCCAACAAACACCCGCTCATTGACCGTGGACACCACGCCGCCGAGCACACAGCTCTTGGTCAACGGCCAGCCCTCCAGCGATTCGACGCTTATCCTAATCTCGACTGACTCCCTCGCACTGACTGCTGCCGATGCCGGTGCCGGTGCAGCAGTAATGCTCTTCGCGCTCGACAATGCCGCGCCCATCCCCTTTAGCACGGCGTTCTCGCTTGTACAGGGCACACACACGCTGGTCTTCCATAGCCGCGATAATCTAGGCAACCAAGAACAGGACCACAGCGTCGCGATCACCGTATTGCCACTGGATGCAACGCCGCCCACCCTGAGCATCATCCCCATCAACGGCAGCACCCTAACCGTCACCGTGCCCCAGATCATCGCCAGCTACTCTGACGCGCGCTCAGGCATCAATCTGAACTCAGTACGCATGACCTTGGACAACGTTGACGTAACTGCCCAAGCTGCCGTGACTGAGACCTCGGCCAGCTTCATGCCCGCAACACCGCTGGCACAGGGCCTGCACATTGTCACGGCTGTGGTGGCCGACTTGGCCGACAACACAGCCTCGCTAAACTCGACTTTCTTCATTGACAGCATGATCCCGGTCACTTCGCTCAGCATCGGAACGCCCAGCTTCAGCTCCGCCACGGTCTTCATCACTAATGGGACTCCGCTGGGTCTAAGCGGCTCTGAGCCCGCACAGATATCCTACTCAGTGGATAGCGCCAGCTTCACGGCCTTTACCGCGCCCTTCACGCTGACCGGCGACGGACCCCATTCCATCTCCTTCTTCAGCGTGGACACCACAGGCAATATAGAGCCCACAAACACCCGCTCGTTGACCGTGGATACCACGCCGCCGAATACGCAACTCTTAGTAAATGGCCAGACTGTCGGCGCTTCAACGCTTGTGCTGATATCGACGGACACACTCGCACTCGCCGCCAATGACGCCGGGGCTGGTGTGGCTGCAACGCTCTTTGCACTCGATGGCGCGGCACCCGCACCATTTGGCACGGCGTTTTCGCTCACGCAGGGCACGCACACGCTGGCATTCCATAGCCGCGACAACCTGGGCAATCAGGAGCAGGACCACAGCGTCGCGATCACCGTATTGTCACTGGATGCAACGCCGCCTACCCTGAGCATCATTCCCATCAACGGCAGCACCCTGACCGTCACCGCGCCCCAGATCATCGCCAGCTACTCTGACGCGCTCTCGGGCATCAATGTGAATTCGGTACATTTGACCCTGAACGGAAACGACATAACCGCCCAGACAGTCATAACGAACGCTTCGGCCAACTTTACGCCTGCCACGCCGTTGGTACAGGGACTGCATACTGTCACAGCTTCTGTCGCCGACCTGACCGGCAATGTCCGCGCGGCGGCTTCTACGTTCCTAGTAGACTCACTCGCACCGGTGACAACATTGCTGCTCAATGGTCTTGCGACCTCGGCGACAAGCCTGGTCCTGCGTTCGACCGACACCCTGGGATTCTCAGCAACGGACACCGGAACGGGCGTAGCCGCCACTCTCTACCGGCTCGATGCTTCGAGTGAGACCCTCTATACCGCACCTTTCTTGCCGCCGGCGGGAACGCATACGCTGGCTTTCCACAGCTTGGACAATGCGGGCAATACGGAAGTCTGGCGCATGGCCGCCTTTTTGGTTGAAAGTCCCCCAAGCGATGTTCCGCCGACGCGTCTCATGGTGCTGGGCAACTCGCGCATGCTCCATCACCCTCATGATGCGGACGGCCGCGGCGGCAAGGTCTATGTCGCGGACACGAATGCGGACAGGATCCTCATCTTGAACCAGGACGGAACCTTCCTTGCCGCCTACGGCAACGTACGCCGCGAAGAGCCCTACTTCGATAAGCCAAAAGCCTTGGCAGTGGATAGCTCAGGGAACATCTTCGTGGCCGATACCCAGCACCATCGGGTGGTGAAGTTGGGCACGGATGGCCGATTCCTCTTCGATATCGGCGGCATGCGGAAGCACGGACACAACAAGGGCTTCCATCCCGGCTCGGGAAATGCGCAGTTCCGCCAGCCTTCCGGCATCGCGGTGGCACCGGACGGGAAGATCGTAGTCTCGGACACGGGCAATCGGCGCATTCAGGTCTTCGGGTCGGATGGGACTTTCGTGCGGGCCATTACACTGCCATCTACGCATGAGGACTTTGAATGGGATGATGAGGATTGCGATCGCAATGACCCCGCTCCCTTCGGAGTGGATGTGGACGCTGCGGGGAACATCTATGTGGCCGACGCCAAGGGACACCGCGCGCTGGTGTTCACAGCGGCCGGAGCGCTCCGACTCAGCGTTGGACAGAACGGGAGCGCCGCTGGATCCTTCCGCCGCCCCGAGGGCATCGCTGCGGCACCGGATGGAGGGTTTTACGTTTCCGACCGCAAACTCGACCGCATCACGAAGTTCGACGCGCAGGGACACCTGAAATATGTCTTCGGCCGCCACGGCGTCATTCAGGACCGTCGCCCGCTGCCGCAAGAGACTGTTTTCAACAAGCCCATCGGACTCGACATGGACGCAGAGGGACGGCTCTACATAGCCGACCGCAACAATGAGCGCATCCAAGTCTTCGGCCCAGCCTCCATGGTGCCGCCCGCAGCGCCTGCACACTCCGGCGGCGGGTTCCGAACCGCTTCATCGGAGCCCTCTTCGACTTTAAGTCCCGAAGAAGAACTCCCGATGGAACTGGCCGCACTCGATGCACAACTGGCGCGGAGTGCGCGCTCGACGATCGACAAGGAGAATGGCGGGAAAGTATTCCGGCAGGACAAGGCTGCCGTCGAGGTCCCTCCTGCCGCGCTCGATGACGATCTCGAACTCACCATCGCCGCACCGGAAGAGACTGCCGAGCACCCGGACCGTAAAGATGCCCGTGAAAAGAAAAATCTCGCCGCCGCCTCCGAGCCGGTCGAGTACGGCCCCGAGGGAACGAACTTCGCGACTCCGGTCACCATCACCCTTCCCTATGACCGTAATGCGCTCCTCGCGCACGGCTCCAGCGAGGACGCGCTCACAGTCCACTACTGGAACCCCGAGCGTAAGGAATGGGAAGGACTGTCCTCAATAGTGGACAAGGATGCGCAAACCGTGAGCGCAAAAACGACGCACTTCTCGCTCTATCAAGCGCTCGCACCCGAAGGCGATGGGATGAGAACAGCGCTAGCCGACAGCGAGGCCGCGTTCTATTTGCGCGACCTCTACGCCTTCCCCAACCCGGCAAGAGCAGGGGCAAAACCAACTATCCATCTTGCGGTAGGAATAGCGGACTCAGTAAACATAAGGATATACGACGTGTCCGGACGACAGGTGCATGAGGCGAACATCGACCGCGCTCCCGTGGTAATGGACGACGGGAGCGGACCCAAGTATGTCTATGAATACGTCTGGGACGGACATATCCCGAGCGGAGTCTACTTCTACGCAGTAGAAGCAAAAAAAGGCGGAAACACGAGCATCAAGCGCATCGGGAAACTGGCGGTGGTCCGATGAACAAACTACTGCTCGCCGTGCTGGTTCTGACCCTGCCGGAATCAAGCGTCTTCTGCGCGCCGAATTCCGGGACCGCGTTCCTGAAAATCGGAACGGGCGCCCGACCCGAAGCAATGGGCGGAGCCTATACGGCATTGGCCGACGACGTCAACGCACTCTACTATAACCCGGGCGGACTCTCGATCCTGGGGAAGCGTGAAGTCGGATTCACTCACACGCAGTGGCTCATGGACACGACCTTCGACTTCTTCGGCTTCGCCCAGCCGCTCAAGGCCGGGACGCTGGGTCTAAGCGTCGCGCGCCTGGGCAGCGGGACATTCGAGGGCCGCGATGAGAACCGCCGGGGCACCAGCGGCTTCACGGCCTCGGATACCGCGTTCACACTGGGCTTTGGTCGGATGTTCAATGGACTGAGCAGATACGGCGACACCGGCTTCGGAATGAACGTCAAATACCTTGAGAGCAGCATCGGCTCGGACAAGGCCTCGACCTTCGCGGCCGACTTCGGAGCAGTACACAAGCTCGACTCCTTGCCTATGTCGCTGGGCATCTCGGTGCTCAACATGGGCCAGGGGATGAAGTTCCTCGACCAACGAGACCCCTTACCCTTGTCCATCTCCGTGGGTGGGGCCTATCGGCTTGCCGGAGCCTTCAGCATCGCCCTGGACGTGCGTCAGGAACCCAACGACGGCAGCGTGGATGTCGGAATGGGAACGGAGTACTCGATCATGCAGGGCTTCGCGCTGCGCGCAGGCTACGCCAGCCAGGCAGCCAGAACCTCCACCGGCGGAGGTTCGCCGCTTGGGGGCTTGGGCGGCGGGTTCGGGCTCAAGATACGCAACTACCGCGCCGACTACACCTTCACACCCTTCGGCGAACTCGGCAACGTCCAGCGCCTCTCCCTCGGAGCGCGCTTCTGAAGATCAAGCCGTCAGATCCAAGTGGCTGTATCCCTTCTCGCGCATGCGGATGTAGATCGGCAGGATATATTTATACATCGAGACCTGTTTTTCCCATCCGATGAGCCGGATGATCTCCATCGGATCCAAGCCGAGTTCTATGATTGTTCGGTCGATATCCCGAATCACCTCGGCAAGCGTCATCTTTGAGAATTTTTTGCTTGCTTGAGAATCAGGGAAAACCTCATTCATGATATCGTCGTCGAATCTGCGCTTATATCCGCCTGGGAGATAGCCGTGAAAGTTGTTCAATCGTACCGGCCTGTCGAAAGGATTCTTTCGCATGAGTATCCGGGCTTTCTTTTGCACGCGGCGCCTCACGATCAGCACCGTGGCGGCAGCCTTGCGCGCAGCCGGACTCAAAGCCTCCCGATGTCCGGGTGAAGTCTTTCCTGAGACGGCCCCCTGCCGCGCATTGTAGACGAATTTCCCGCTCTCCCTGAAGGAACGGAACAAGCTGATCGATTCCTCTCGCAGCACGTTGTCGTCCAACTGAATGCCGCGCTTATGCAGTTCTTTCGACCACTCCGGATGCAGAGGACCCTCATCAAAGCCGGTGAACGCCTCCAGTTCCGGTCCGCTGCCGGCGATCACCAGGGAGCGCACTCCGGACCAGAGGACCGCGCCGAAGCACATGGCGCAGGGCCGCCAGTTGACGACCAGCTGATGAGGCGGCTGTCCAACCGCGCCCAAGTCATAGGTCCCCGCCGCCTTTTGAGCCAGCGAGAGAGCCATGATCTCCGCATGGGCCGAGGAACAATTGTTCGCCGTCACACGATTCACACCGACGGCAAGCAGCTTCCCGGAATCGCGTTCGAAGACCGCTGCGGCGAACGGACCGCCTGTATCGCATTCGAAATTTTTTCGTGCGAATCGAAGGGCAAGACGCATCCGTTCCTCAAGCGTGGGAAAATGCAAGACAGTCAGTTGGGCCAGGAATTCCTGCGCCCAGTCGGGCATTGTCAATGTGATATTCATGCCGGTTCCCGCTCCTTGTCCCTCAGAACTTACAAAAACCGATGCGACATGGAAACCAAATTTGCCGAAATGAAAACTTGTCGGCATCCGCGATTCCTATCCGGGCCGTTGTTCTTTATATGATAGCTCCATGAAGAAACCATTGGGGGATCGGCGCGGGTTCTTGATCAGCCTTGTCTTGCTCCCATTCCTAGCCGCAGCCCTGATCACGCTCGCGATCATCGGCTGGGGCTACTACAGCTACAAGAAGAACGAGACCTCCATCATCCGCAAGATGGACCAATATTTCCTGGCCATCACCCAGCCCGACCGCGAGGAATACCGCCTGGAAGGCGACGAGGTCTTCGAGGTCCCCTACATGGCCTCGCGCCTGACCCAGGACGCGGCCCCCACCCGGATCTACGACCGCACCGGCCGCCTCATCGGCGAATTCTCCAGCGCCCAGGGCCTCTACGTCCAATCCCCCGACGAACTGCCCGGCTTCCTTAAGAAAGCCCTGGTCGCCACCGAGGACGGGAACTTCTACACGCATCACGGCGTCAACTACCGCGCCATGGGCCGCGCCATGCTGGTCAACCTTCGCACCTTGAGCAAGCGCCAAGGCGGGAGCACGCTCACCCAGCAGCTGGCCAAGCTCCTGTTTACCACGCGCAAGAAGACCTACGGCCGCAAGGTCTTCGAACTCTTCTGCGCGCGCAAACTCGAGGAAAAGTTCACCAAGGACCAGCTCCTCCTCATGTACCTGGATTTCGCCTATTTCGGGCACGGCGCCTTCGGCGTGGAATCCGCCTCGCGCTTCTACTTCGACAAGTCCGCGCGAGCCCTCCAGCTTGAGGAAGCGGCCATGCTCGTGGGCATCATCGCCAGCCCCAACAAGTATTCCCCCATCGAGAACCCGGAACTCGCCCGCGCGCGCCAGCGCACGGTCCTGACCCGCATGGCCCGGCTGGGCTTCATCCCCATGGCCTCGGTCGAGCGCTACCATGCGCAGTTCTGGCGCGGCTGGGAGGAACGCCCAAACACGCGAGAGGTCTCCTTCTGGAGGATGAAGACCAACGAGTCCCCCTACCTCGTCGAGCACGTGCGCCGAAGGCTGGAGAAGGATTTCAGCAAAGAGCGCATACTCAAGGGCGGACTGCGCGTGCAGACCACCTTCGACCTTCAGGCGCAAAAAGCCGCCGAGGCCGCGCTCCAAGAAGCCCTGCGCGAGGAGAACCGAAAGAGCACGACAGCCGCATCCCGCGTCGAAGGCGCCTTGGCCGCGATCGATCCGACGGACGGCGCCATCCTTGCGCTCGTAGGCGGCAGCGGCTTCAATTTCAAGAACCAGCTTGACCGCTCCACGAACATCTCGCGCCCCATCGGCTCCTCGGTCAAACCTTTCGTGTATGCGGCGGCCTTCGAGTCCGGCCGCTTCAAGCCCGAGGACGAGATAGAAGACGCTCAGCCGGTCTTCCATCTGCCGGGCGGCAAGACCTGGAAGCCCGCCAACTATGGCGACAAATACTACGGGAAGGTGACGCTGCGATTCGCCCTGCACAAGTCCATCAACTCCGTGGCCATCCGGCTGCTCGAATCCGCGGGCATCGACCGCGTGATCACTCTGCTTTCCGAAGCGACCGGACGGCCCAAGGAGCATTTCCCCAGGAATCTCACCCTGGCCCTGGGCACGGCCGAACTCTCCCCCTTGGAACTGGCCTCCGCGTACGCGGTCTTCGCCAACGACGGACGGCCGGTGCGGCCGCACTTCCTCCTGGGAGTGGAAGACCGCAACGGCCTGCCGGTCAGCGCCGACGAGAAAGAAACGGAGGAGGCCGCCCCTGAACCCTCGACCGGAACGGTCCTTGCCGCCGCTCTCTCTTCAACGACCTGCCGCACCCTCATCGATGTGATGCGCGGAGTGCTCGGCCCGGAAGGCTCGGCCTACGGCGCGGCGCAGAAGACCGGCTTCAATCTGCCCGCGGCCGGCAAGACCGGGACCACCAATGACTATCGGGACGCCTGGTTCGCGGGCATCACCCCGGACATCGCGGCCGCTGTCTGGGTCGGCCACGACGACATGCGCATCCCCCTGACGACCGGCCGCACCGGCGGCGGCGTGGCCGCTCCCGCCTGGATGCAGTTCGTCCGCTCCTTCTACCGCAACCGCCCCGTCCGGGAATTCTTCCAATAGTGTTGTAGAATCATCCCATGAAACGATTCTTCCAGTGCACACTTTTGACTCTTTTGGCCGCGGGCTGCGGCAGGATCTCGGAAAAAGAACCCAACGACCATTTCTCGCAAGCCACGCCTGTGCGCGCGGGTTCCCGCGCGCAGGGAACGATCTCGAAAGCCGATGACATAGACTTCTACCGCTTCGACTCCCCGGAGGACGGCATCCTCTCGGTCCACGTCGGCGGCATCCGCGACATAGACTTCGTCCTGAGCATCCAGAACAAAGATCGTCAGGAGCTTAAGCGCTACGACGAGACCGGCATCGGCGGAGACGAGCGCGCGCTCGATATCGGCGTCCAAAAAGACACGTATTACATCGTCCTTTCCAATAAGAATCCGAAAGCGGACAATCCCAAACAGCCCTACTTCATGAAGATCCGCTTGGACTCCTCCCTGGACCGGGAACTGGAGCCCAACGACAGCGCCCTGCAGGCCTCCCCCATCCGGCTCGGAGAGACCCTGCGCGGGCACTACTTCCCCAAGCAGAATCTTTTGGCCCAGGAGAAGGACTTCATCGAGGACGACTGGCTCAAGATCAAGGTGGAGCAGAGCGGGCTCTTCCAGCTCAACATCGACGTGAGCGAAGTGCCGGGCGTGGACCCGATCCTGGAGATCTACGACGTCAATGCCTACAAGATCAAGGAAGTGGACACCGGCGGAGTCGGCGAGCCCGAGAGCCTGCGCAACTTCGGCATCCGGGGTCCCGTGGAATACACCCTGCGCCTGCGCTCGAAGACCAAGGCCGGCAGCGAGGAGATCGAGTACGGAATCGTCACAGAACTGCTCCCCTACGAAGGGAAGAACGAGTTCGAACCCAATGACCAGCGGGTAGAGGCCACACCCTTCGAGAAAGACGCCATTGAAGGGACGATCGCCCCGGCCGGGGATGCGGACTGGTACAAGATCTCCGGCTCCACGCAAGACGGCCGCAAGATCCTGCGCGCGGTGCTGAGCCCGGTGGCCGGGATGGACCTCAAGCTCGACGTCTATGACGAGGTCGGAACGCCGCTTCTCTCCATCGACAACATGGGCAAGGAACAGCCCGAGATCCTCGCCGGCTTGGGACTCACCGGAAGCGACCGGTATCTCGTGGTCTCCGAGAAGAGCGGCAAAGCCTCGGACAACCGCAAGAACTACCGCCTGACACGCGAACTCGTGCCTGCCGCGGCCGGGCTGGAATTTGAGTCCAACGACAGCTCCGCGACGGCGCAAGGCATCAAGGTCGGAGAATCCGTCGACGGCTACTACGCGCCCAAGGGCGACGCGGACTGGTATGAGTTCAATGTTTATCAGAAAGGGATCGTTAACGCGGACATCGCGGGCGTGATCAACGTCCGTCCCGCGCTGACGCTCTATGACCAGGAATCCAAGGAGATCGCCTCCGCTGCGGGCAAGAAGCCGGGGGAACCTCTTTCCATGGAGAAAGAACTGGAGCCCGGGACTTATTGGCTCTATTTGCGGCCCTCCGAGAGCAATCAGAACAACGTGCGGGATAAATACACGCTCCGCCTGAGGATCCGGTGAGGCGAGCTTCTCTCTTCTGCGCGGCCCTGCTCTTATCGGCCTGCTCCGCGCCCCTGCGCAAGGAGGCAGCCATCGGGAGCAGCCAGGCGCCCGCGCCGATGAGCGCGCAGTCTCCCTCAGCCGCGCAGCCGATCAGCCAAGAGCCTTCTTCTCCGGCCGAACCGAGCCTTGCGCTTGCGGCGGAGGCGGAAGCTCAAAAGCCCAGCCTTTGGAACGCCGCGGGCAAGCTGCCGGAGCCCCTGAGCGGACTCGATGGATTCATGTACAAAGACCGGATATATGTCCTCGGAGGCTCGAACGGCCGCACGGCAACGACCTCCGTGCGTTATGCGACGCTGGGCGAAGACGGACAGGTGGGCGAATGGACGGAGACCATTCCCCTGCCGCAGGCGCGCACCTCCTCTCTTGCCGTGCTGGCCGGCAGCCGGATCTATGTGCTGGCGGGGTTTACGGACAACGGCTTCGCTCAGGAAGGATACTTCGCGGATATCCAGCCCAACGGCCGCGTGAGCACCTGGAACACGGTCCCTCTGCCTATCAGCAGCGGCATGACCGGAGCCGGAACCATCGCCTACGGGGATTATGTTTATCTGCTCGGCGGGACCGGGCATGACTGCAGCGCCATTTACGCGAGCGCGTATTATGCAAAGTCCTGCCCCACGGGGCTCTGCCATCCCTTGACCGGAGATGCGGCTGATCCGTGGGCATCGACCTCGGCGCTTCCGCGCGAAATGAACCATATCTATCCGGTGATGCGGGACGGGGAGATCTACCTGATCGGCGGGAATCTTGGAGTCTGCAGTCCGCCGACCGCGGACACAGTCTACCGCGCGCAGGTCGGGACTGACGGCGCTCTCTCGAAGTGGGAAGAGCTCAGCCGCCTGCCCGCGGGCTCCGGCGGAAGCGGACCCGTACTCTCCGGAGAGTACGCCTATTATGTCGGCGGCGGAAGCGGGAACCATGCGCGCGTCTGGTCCTCGCGATTCAGCGAAGACGGACGGCTGGGGCCCTGGAAGGATGATGCCTCGGATTATCTTCCTTCCGGCCGGTCGAACGCTCTCGTGCAGGCCTACGGCGGCAGGATATGGGTGTTCGGCGGAACGGACGACAAGGGAGAAGTCCATGCGGAGGCGTTCAGCAGGAAATCTCCTTTCTTGCCGCCGCCTCCTCCCTTGGACGCGGCTCAGAGCCCGGATGCGCCCAAGCACCCCGATCTCGAGATACTGACTTATGAGGTGACGGGCGCCAATACGGAAGAAAGCTATTGCTACGCGAAGATCTACGCCGACGGAAAGCTGCTGGGGCAGACCGAGACCGCGCAGCGCTCGCGCCCCAAACGCTGGCTGGGAACGCTCCCCGCGGGCAACCATCCCCTGCGCATCGAGCTCTGGGACCGCCTCAGCACCGAGGAATCAGCGCGCCGGCCCGAGGACCAGCAGCCCCGGGAGCGCTTCGTGCGCGTGGAGCCCGGGACGAATACGAAGGTGGAACTAAAACTCTCGGATTCCGGCCGAAGATACTCCTACATCGTCACGCGCGAATAACTGGTGGCAGGGGTCAACTAACGGGAATATCAACAGCGGTGCCAGTCAACAGCGGTGCCAGGCACCAAATCAGCTATTCAAGCTAGTTGACGCCTGGCACCGCCGTTCTATTCGGGGAGGTCTTCGAGCAGTTCTTCTTCGGGCGGGAGCGCGGGCTGCTCGCCGAAAACAGACGCGGTCGATACGACCGCGCCCGCGACTTCGCCCTTCGATGAGAAGCCTGCCTTGAGCTCGAGCGGACGGCTGTGGTCGAAGGTGCAGTAATCCTTGGGCTCGGTGCCCTTGAGGAAGGCTTGCAGGAACTTCTTGGGACAGGTGGGCAAGGCGAGGAGCCCGGTCTCGGAATCCACGGTCTGGAACACGATGTCCTCGGGAACCTGGAAATCCTTGGCTGCCGTGCCCTCCAAAATCCTCTCCATGATGTTCGTCCACCACGGGACCACGGTCGAGCCTCCCGTCCAGTCCTTGCCGCCCAGCGGCCGGAAATCGTCGTAGCCCATCCAAGCCGCGGCGAGAAGATCGGGCGTATATCCCGCGAACCAGAGGTCCTTATGATCGTTGGTGGTGCCGGTCTTTCCGGCGATGGGCCGGTGCAGACGGCTGGCGCCGATGCCCGTGCCGTTCTGGACCACGGAGCGCATGAGCGAGGTCATCAGATAGGCGGTCTGCGGGGAGAGCGCCTCCTGCATGCGCGGCGAGGATTGCTCCAAGACCTTGCCGTTGGCATCCTCCACGCGCAGGATCGAGAAAGGATCCACATGGATGCCGCTGTTGGCGAAGGTCGTCAACGCCGAGGCGAGTTCCAGGGGCGTGACCACGGAGGTGCCCAGCCCCAGGGAAAGCACCGGCTCCAGCGAGGATTGTATCCCGGCCTTGGCCGCCAACTCCACGACTCGCGGCGGACCCACATGCTCGACCAATCGGATCGAGGCCACGTTGCGAGAGAGCGCAAAGGCCTTGCGCAGGGTGATGACGCCGAGGAACTTCCCGTCGAAATCATTAGGCACCCAGACCTTGAAGTCCTCCGAGCCCGTGAAGGATGCCGTGGCCAGGAGGATGCTCTGCGGATCGCTCGAGCCCTCCAAGAGCCGCCAGTCGCGGCCGTCCGAGTAGTAGGCCAAGGGAGTGTCCTCGACCAAGGTTGCGGGCGTGATGCCGGCGTTGATCGCCGCGGCATAGACGAAAGGCTTGAAAGTCGAACCCGGCTGGCGCTTGGCCTGCACCGCGCGGTTGAACTGATCTCCCCGTCCGCCGATCATGGCGCGGATGGCGCCGGTCTTGACGTCCAAGACCAGGAACACCCCTTGGATCGCGGAAGGCGGTATGGTCGAGATCGTGGGCGGATCGATGCCCGCGGCCAGCTCTTCGTCGAGCTGCCTGCGCCATTCCGCCGTGGACTTCTCATCATACGCCTTGAGCGCCTTCTCCATCTCCTCTTCCGCGATCTTCTGCATGGGAAGGTCGAGCGTCGTGTAGATCTTGAGCCCTCCGCGCCAAAGCGCGTGATAGCCGTACTTGGGTTCGAGCTTGCGGCGGACGTATTCGACGAAGTAGGGCGCCTGCGCGTCCACCAGCCCGCCGCGCACGGTGGGAAGGGACGATTTGGACGCTTCCTCATAATCCTTGGCCGAGATGAAGCCCTCTTCCTTCATGCGCTGGAGCACGACCTTGCGACGGGAGAGCGCCTTGTCCGGATGAGTGAAGGGGGAATAGCCTCCCGGGAAACGGATGAGGCCCGCGAGCAGGGCGCATTCGGGCAGTTGGAGCTCTTTGACGTCCTTGTTGAAGTAGAGCTTGGCCGCGGCCTGCACTCCGTAGGCGCCGTGTCCGAAGTAGATCTGGTTGAGATAGAACTGAAGGATCTCTTCCTTGCTGAAGTTCCGCTCCAGCTGCAGGGACAGGAGCATCTCCTTGATCTTGCGGATGAGCTTGCGCTCGGGGGTCAGGAAGATGAGCTTGGCGAGCTGCTGGGTGAGCGTAGAGCCGCCCTGCACCACCCTCCCGCGGATGAAGTTCATCACGGCCGCGCGCAGCATGCCCTTGGGAGAGACCCCCACATGGTGGAAGAACTCGGAATCCTCCGTGGCGATGACCGCGTTCTGCAGGTCCACGGGGATCTCGGCCAAGGTGAGCAGGGCCCGCTTCTCGATGGAGAACTCGGCCAAGGGCTCTCCGCTGACGTCGAAGACCCGCGTCGAGAGCGCGGGCGTGTAGTCCTCCAAGGTCTGGTAAGAGGGCAGCTCGGCCAGGAAGCGCCGGAGCATGAGCCCGCCGGCCAAGAGGGCAACGGCCAGCGCGCCGACCAGAAGATAGAATCGGGACCGCGTCATGTGCGGCTCCATTCTACAAAGTTAGAGATGAGGCGTCGCCCCGGCCCGGCGCAAGCCGGCCCAGATCCTCTGGCAAGCCGTGAATCGGTGCACCGAAGGCCTCCGGCGCCGTTCTTCGGCGCCTCTACAGAAGGCTGCGGCCCAAAGCGCAGGCCGACCTTATCAAGGGATCGAGACACGGCGAGAGACGCTCCGTCTCCCATCAAGATCAAGACCTTCCTTTGGTACGACCCCCACTCCAAAACTCGACCTCACCCCATAGGAACAGCGGGAGGCGCGCAGGGGATGCACTCTCCCGCTCCCGTAGAGGGGGGCCCCACCGTCTCCCGAATGCCTCACGCCGCGGGTTTGGGGGGAACTGGTTCCCAGGGGTGCGGGGGAAGGGAGAGTGCATCCCCTGCGCGTCGGGACCCGCCCTCAAAAATGGGTGAGGTCGAGATTAGATATACTTGCCGCATGGAACATTTCGACGCGCTCATCATCGGAGGCGGCATCACCGGAGCCGGGACCGCCCGCGACCTGGCTTTGCGGGGGCTCAAGGTTCTGCTCGCGGAGCGGGACGTTCCCGGCAGCGGCACCACCTCCGCCAGCACGCATCTCATCCATGGAGGACTGCGCTACCTCCTCTACGACCGGCCCACCACTTTGAGCACCTGCTGGGACTCGGGCCATATCGTGCGCGCCTCTCGCCGTCTTCTGCGGCGTCTGCCCGTGCTCTGGCCGGTCTACCGCGGACAGCTGCGGGGATTCGCCACGGTCGAGACCCTTTTGGAATCCTACGACGGCCTTTCAAGCATGAAATACGGCCGTCCGCATCTGCGCCTCTCGGCGCAGACCGTCTCGCGGCTCGTACCGGGACTCAAGACCGAAGGCCTGCTCGGCGGGCTCGTGTTCGACGAATGGTGGGTGCCGGCCGTGCGCTTGGTCGAGGAGAACCTGGCTTCGGCGCACCGCGCCGGAGCGCAAGTGCGCCTGAAGACCGAGGTCCTCTCCCTCTGGAAGGAAGAGGGACGCGTGCTCGGAGCCGTCCTGCGCGGGCCTGACGGGAAGGAAGAGCGCGTGCAGGCGGACATCACGGTCAATGCCGCGGGCCCCTGGGTGGGGCAGATCGCGCGCATGGCCGGCTGCGAGATCCCCATGCGCCTGCGCAAAGGCACGCATCTGATCTATCCGGGGCAATGGGCCTCCTTGACCGCCTCGCGCGTGCCCCTGGGCCTGCTCCTGGAAGCCGTGGACCGGCAGCGCTACGTCTTCATCATCCCGGGCGACGGACGGACCCTGGTGGGGCCGACCGACTTGGACGGCGGCCAAGACCCGGACAAGACCGCCTCGACTGCCGAGGAGATCTCCTATCTGCAGGCCTCGGCCCGCCGATATTTCTCAAACATCCCCGAACGCTTCGAGCGCGCGGTCTGCGGAGCCCGTCCCATCCTGGGCAGAGGCCCGGAGAAACTGCTCTCGCGGGAATTCGAGATCCTCGACCATTCACGCCGAGACGGGATCCCGGGCTTCGTGAGCGCCGCGGGAGGGAAGATGTCGGATTTCCGCCTCATGGGCGAGGATGCCGGCGAGGCCGTGCGCCGTCTTCTGGGCCGCGGCGGCCCCTGCCGCTCTCACTTGGAAGATCTCTCCGGGAACCCCATCACGGAGATCCCCCCTCATCCGCGGCCGAGGATCCCCTTCTTCCTGCGCCGCGCGCCCCGGCTGCGCGAACTGCACGCGCTCGCCTATCTGGGCGCGGGCCTGGGCCTGCACCTGCTCAAAGCCGCGCGCGGCCAAATCCGCGAATCCTCCTACGAAGACTTCGAAAGGAACTATACATGAGAAAAAATATCGTCTTCCTGCTCCTGCTCGCCTGGCCCTTGGCCGGGCTGCTCCCCGCGCACGGCCAGCCCCTGGAGAACCAGCGCTTCGAGGAAGTGCTTCGAGCCGCCAAAGCCCAAGGCAAGCCCATCCTCCTGGAGTTCTACACCACTTGGTGCCCTCCTTGCAGGGAGATGGAACGCTCCGTGCTCCCGGACGCCGGAGTCCAAAAAGCGCTCTCCAGCTTCGTGTTCGCGCGCTACGACAACGACTCCGAGCCCGGCTGGTCGCTCAACCGGCGCTTCAATATCCGCAACTTCCCGACCTTCATCTATCTGGACGTCTTCGGGCGGGAAAAAGACCGCCGCCTGGGCTCCTATGATTCCACCGCGGAGATGATCGCCGCCCTGGGAACCGCGCTCCAGTCCGCCCCCTCCTCCGCTCAGGAATCCTCCGACCCCAAAGTCCTGCTCAAGGAACTGCGGCGAGCCTCCGAGCGCGGAGAAGAGAAGGCCGTGATCTCCCTGCTGGAAAAGATCAAGATCTTGGATCCGAAGAACGAGAAGGACGCCCTCGCCCCGGCCCTCTACTCCTACGCGGAGCTCCTGCGCGGACAAAGGCGATTCTCCGAGGCCGCGAAGCTCCAGATGGACCTCTCCGAACGCTTCCCGGGATCATCATCGGCCGAGTCCTCGGCGTACATGGTCGAATACACGCTGCGCCTTGCGGCCTTGGACAAGGCCGCGGCCTTCTACCGCAAGCAGATCGCCGCGCATCCCAAGAGAGCGCTCGACTACGCGTACTTCGCCGAGATGTGCGCCACGCACCGCTTCCGCCTAGCCGAAGGGTTCTCTATGATCCGCAAGGCCCTGGAGATCGAGCCTAAGAGCGCGGAGCACTATGCGACCCTGGCGCGGCTTTATTACAGGAAGGACGACCTCGCGTCCACGGTGGAAGCCATGAAGAAGGCCGTGGAACTCGATCCCAAGGAAAAGACTTATTCCGAGCGCCTGGTCCGCTACCAAGCCGAACTCTCCGCCGTCGAGGCGCAGCCGAAATAAGTTATTTGCGGAGCAGGACTTCGACGTTCGGGGAAAGCCGCTGATAGGGACGGTAATTCTCCAGCAGATACCGGTCCGCTTCATGCATATCCTGGGCGGCTCTCCCGCCCAGGATGAAAGCCCACCGCACGCGGCTTTTCCGCAGAGACTCGATGAGCCTCTTCTCATCCTCGGGCTCCCATTCGGTCGGGATCGAGGAAGTGACGGGATGGACCGGCATGCGTCCCGTCAGAAAATACACGTCCGGCATGTTCCCGATCGGAAGCACGAAGAAAGACTCGTCGGCGCGGATTTCCCGCCCCACGAATCCAAGGATCGCGTTCACGGTCTCGGCTTCCTTTTTATGGATCCTCGCGCCGCCGAAGCGCGCGTTCAGCACGGGGCTGAAATAAGCGCCGGTGGGAGGGAAGACCAGCTCCTGGCGCAGATACCACAGGCTTCTTAAAGAAATCGCCGCCGTCGCGGCCAGAAGAGCGGCCTTTCCCAATCTCGGAAGACGGTCCTCGCAATCGGCGCGTCCGCAGCCTAATGAGCTGAAGATGCCTCCTATGACAAGCCCCAATCCCGCCTGGATCGCCTCGAAAAGAGTCGCGTAATGAGACATGAAGCTCGTGTAGTAGACCCCGAAGAATATCCCGCCGACGGATAGGTTGCGCCAAAGCAGGTCCTTCTCCCGCTCTGAAGAGGTCCTCCGCAGCATCCGCAGCGGGATCAGGACGCCCATGAGATAGACGAATGCGAGCAGCTTCCCGAATTGGCTGATTTCCGATGAGAAAGTCCGGAGGATGTTCGAGCCGATGCCTCCGCCTGAATGCTGGATCTTGAATCTCAAAGCCCGCTCCACGATCCAATAGCGCATGGCCAAGAGCCCGTCATGGCGCGCGTAGAACAGGATGAAGAGGGCGAAGGGCAGGGCCATCCCGAGCCCGTAGGCCGCGATATGCCGCCAAGCCCCCGGGCCCCTGAGCCTGCGCTGATAGAGTATCCCGAAGGCCGGCGCGCCGAAGAGCAGAGCGGCGGCGCCCAAGTCCTGCTTGCACCAGAATGCGGCCGAGAAGAACAGCCCGGAGAGGAACGTCCACGCGAGAGAACGGCTCTCCCACGCAGCCATGAACGCCGCCAGACCCGTGAGGATGAAGGCTATGGCGTCGGCGCCGTACCATGGATAGCCTGAGATGAACTGCGTGGACCATGCCGCGGCGATGATCCCGCCCGCCGCGCTGAAGCTCATGCGCAGCCGCATGAACCGATGCAGCAGCAGGACCGTCAGCGCGGACAGGAACGCTCCCTGAAGCGCCATGTACCAGCGGGACACTCCGAAGCCGATCCCAAAGACCCGGAAGAGCCCGGCTTCGATAAAATAGGTCAGAGGGGTCGTGACGCAGTCGAAATCCCTATACGGGATCTGCCCCATGAATACCCGATACGGACGATCCATAAGCAGGAAAAGGTCCACCAGATTCCTGCCGGCATACCCGGTCCGCCAATAGATGAGGACGAGGGCCGCGAGGGCTGCCGCCGCCGCGCAGCCGGCGGCCCTTTTGTCGAACCGCACTAATCCCTCGTGATCCTCAAGCGGACCTGTTCGCGATGGCGGACCACCGCGAGCTTCAAGAGCTTGTCGACGAGCTTCTCGAAGGAGACGCCCGAGGCGCCCCAGAGCTTGGGATACATGCTGATGGAAGTGAACCCCGGCAGGGTGTTGACCTCATTGAACCAAAGCTTGCCGGTGCGCTTATCGAGCAGGAAGTCCACGCGGGCCAGCCCATAGCCGCCCAAAGCCCTGAACGCCTGGACCGACAAGCAGCGGACCTCTTCGCTGGCCGCGCGCCCGAGCTCGGCCGGGATCATGAGCCGGGCGCCGTTGGGATCCAGATACTTGGCCTCGTAGGAATAGAACTCAGCATTGGGCCGGATCTCGCCCACGGCCTTGGAGGCGCGGACATCCGGGCCGCCGCCGAGCACCGCGCATTCGATCTCGCGGGCCTCCACGCCCTGTTCGATGATCACGGTGGTATCGAATCGGAAGGCCTTGCGCACCGCCTTTGCGAGCTCGGAAGCCTTCTTGACCTTGTAGACGCCCACGGAAGAGCCCATCCGCGCGGGCTTGACGAAGACCGGCAGGCGCATGCGCGAAGGCAAACGTCCGCTTCCGCCCATGGGACGCAGGGGATCCTTGCACGCTACGCCCTTCTCCAGCACGGAATAGGGAAGGATGGGCAATCCCGCCTGCAGGGAGAGCAGCTTGCTCACGGCCTTGTCCATGCCCACCGAGGAGCCCAAGACTCCGGCGCCCACATACGGAAGGCCGATCATCTCCAGCAATCCCTGCAGCGTGCCGTCCTCGCCGAAGGGTCCGTGCAGGACCGGAAAGACCGCGTCCACGAAGATGCGCTTGCCCCCGGCTTTGAGCGCCGGACGAAGACCCGGCTCCAAGCGCGCCGGGACGCGCGCGAAGCGGAACTTCTCAGGATGCGGGTGCGCAAGGAAGGCGCGGACATCGGCCTGATGGAACCAGCGCCCGTCGGGCGCGATCCAAACGAAGACCGGCGCATGCCGGCCCAGATGCTTGAGCACCGCCTGCGCGGACACGCAGGAGACCTCTCTTTCCGCCGAGCGCCCGCCGCAAAGGACCAGGACCTTCATCAATAAACCCCCCGTGCCTCATACCAAAGCTTGCCGCTCATCATCTTGTGCACGCAATCGACGAAAAGTATCACCTGCCGGTCGTTATAGACGTAGCCCCAGCCCCCGCTGTCCTGCAGCTTCGCGCCGTTGATGCGCCCCTCGCTGATGATCTCCGGCCCATAGAAAGTCACGGCAGCGGCGTCCTTATGGCCGCGCAGGCCCAGCTCGGCCTCGGGGATGTCCGCCAGATACTTGGGCATGAGCTCCTCGATCCTCTTGGGGATGCGCCCCTCGGCCTGGATGAAGTCATTGAGGCTGCGCTCCATGGCCGCCAGACGCGAGAGCGTGCGGCTCTCCGCGCTCTGCCGATCGGAACGCTGGACCTCGGCGCTGAGTTCCCGCGTGATCCGGTCCCCCTTGAGCCCCGGCGTGCAGCCCGAGGCGAAGAGCGCCGCGGCGGCGCAGAGCAGCCCCTTCCTGACGACCGCCTTTGAGAACTCGGAATTCATTGAGCCTCCTCGATGATCCCGCCTCCGAGGACCTCCTGGCCCTCGTAAAAAACAGCGGATTGCCCCGGAGCGATCGCGCGTTCAGGATCACGGAGATCCACGCGCAGTCCCTCCTCCCCGGTCCGCGACCACGACGCCTCCAGCAATCTTCCCCGATGGCGCACGCGGACCTTGAGCCCCGCCTGCCCCCCGGACCTGGGCCCGCGCGTCCAGCTCACGGCGCTCACCGTGAAGCTTCGGCGCGCGACCTCCTGCTCGGTCCCGACGACGAGAGTGTTGCTCCCGGCATCGAGCCGGGCGACATAAAGCGGTTTGGGACCGCCGAGCCCCAGGCCCTTCCTCTGTCCGACGGTATAAGAGGCCAGGCCTTTGTGGCGCCCGAGCTTGCGGCCGGACATATCCCGGATATCTCCGGGCTCGAAAGCCTTCTCTCCGGCGCGCGCGCGCAGGAAGACCCGATAATCGTCGCCTGGAACGAAGCAGACTTCCATGCTCTCGGCCTTCTCCGCGGCCGGAAGGTCCAGGCTGCGCGCCTTCTGCCGGACCTCCTCCTTCTTCATCCCCCCGATCGGGAACAAGACCCTCACAAGCTCCTGCTGAGTCAGACGGTAGAGGAAATAGCTCTGGTCCTTGCCCGCGTCCTCGGCGCGCAGGAGCCGGTACTCGGTCCCTTGGGGCGTCTCTTCCGGAACGATGCGCGCATAATGGCCCGTGGCGAGCAGATCGGCCTTCCAGGCCTCGACGAGCTTGAGCAGCGCGCCGAACTTCACCCGCCGGTTGCATTCCACGCACGGGTTCGGCGTGCGCTGGCGCAGATAGTCGGCGATGAAGGGCTCCACCACGGTTTTCTCGAATATCTCGGAAAAATCCATGGCGTAATGCGGGATGCCGAGTTTCTCGGCGGCCTTGCGCGCGTCGGCCAGATCGCTGGTGCCGCAGCAGCCGGACCCCGCGGACAGGGCGCCGGAGAGCTTGAGCGTGACGCCGATGGTCTCATGCCCGGCTTCCACGCACAAGGCCGCGGCCGTGCAGGAATCCACGCCTCCGCTCATGGCCACCACCACGCGGCTCATGCCTTGGGCACCTCGCGCAGGCCCTTGAGCACGCCGGGCAGGATGGAGAGCAAGCGGCCGATATCCGCGTCGGAGGAGCCCCAGCCCGTGGAGACCCTCAGCGCGCCTGAAGCGAGTTCCGGATCCACGCCCATGGCTTCCAGAACGTGCGAAACCCCGGCCATGCCCGCGGAACAGGCGGGTCCGCTGGAAGCGCAGACCCCTTCGAGGTCCAGGGCCACCACCAGCTGATGCCCGTCGACGCCCTCGAAGCAGAAATGGCTGGTGTTCGGCAGGCGCTGGGCGCCGCGGCTGCTCAGATGCGCACCGGGCAGCCGGAGCACGCCTTCCTCCAATCGGGAGCGCAGGCCGAGCAGGCGCGCGGAATGCTCCGGGAGCTCCTCGGCGGCCGCCTGCGCCGAGCGGCCCAAGGCCGCGATGAAGGCCACGTTCTCAGTGCCGCCCCGGCGGTCCTTCTCCTGATGCCCGGTGACCACCGGAGAAAGCTTCACGCCTCGACGCACATAGAGAGCGCCCACGCCTTTAGGCGCATTGATCTTATGGCCGGAAATGGCGAGCATGTCCGCACACAGTTCCTGGACATCCAAAGGGATCTTCCCGGCGGACTGGACCGCGTCCACGTGCAGGAGCACTCCCCGCTCCCGGCAGAGGCGGCCGATCTCGGCGATGGGTTCGAGCACGCCGGTCTCGTTGTTGGCGTGCATGACGGCAACGACGGAGGTCTCCGGGCGCAGGGCCGCGGCCGCGGCCGCGGGGTCCACGCGGCCCGAGGAGTCCACGCCCAAGCGCGTGATCTCGAATCCCCTGGCCTGCATGCGCCGGCAGAGCAGGCGCACTGCGTCGTGCTCGATGAGCGAGGTCACGACATGCTTCTTGCGGCCGTTGGAATCGATGAAGGCCTGCTCCGCGGCCCCGAAGATGCCGAGCACGTCCGCTTCCGAGCCCGAGGCCGTGAAGACCACCTCATCTGAGGACTTTGCGCCGAGCAGGGCCGCGACCTGCTCCCGAGCGCCGTCTACGGCGCGGCGGGCGGATTGTCCGAAGGCGTAGATGCTGCTGGGATTGCCGTAGTCATGGCGCAGGAACGGCAGAGCGGCCTCCAAGGCCTCCGGCCGCACCGGCGTTGTCGCATTATGATCGAGATAGACGAAAGGAGCCAAGCGTCACGGCCCCCCGAAGAAGCTCTTGAGCAGATCATCCTCGCCTTTGACCGCGGGCTTCTCAGCCTCCGGCGCCTTGGCTCCGGGCAGTTCCTTCTGCTTGGGGACCTTCTTGCCTTCCACGGGCTGAACCACGGTCTTGCGCACGCCCTCCGCGAAGACGAGCTGACCGGCCTTCTGATTGAAATAGAGGCGGAACGGAGACTCCTTCATCTGCGGGGCATAGGCCTTCCCGAGATTGTCGCGCTCCTGCTCCCAGCCGGGGTTGTAGACGAGCTTTCCCCGAACGTCCACCTTGTTCTTCAAGATGGGCAGGCTGAAGCGCAGGCGATAGATGCCGTTGGAGTCGCTGACGCCCGCGTCGAAAGACGAGGTCTGGAAAGCGGCCTGGCTCTTCTCCACGAACTTCTCCTCGCCCTCGGCCACGGCGCGCACCACCACGCCCTGGATGGGATTATCTTCATAATCCGTGACCACTCCCATGATATACCCTTCCAGGAAGTTGGACTTCTGCGGCATGGAGATGAACAGCAGCTCCTTGGCGCCGGTCAGACGGTCCGTGATCACCACCGAGGTGATGCGGCCTTCCGCGAAATCCTCGAGCACGACCATCTTGCCGCGCTTCCCCATGCTCAGGTCCGCGCACGCGCACAGAGAGAGCGCGAGAACCGATAATGCAAGCGCCGGGAAACTCCTCATGAGGGCTCCTCTGCGGCAGTTTTTTCCGGGCTCTCCCCGTTCGGAGTCCCGCCCTCGGGCGAGGGCGCAAGACTCTGCGGCGCCGCGGCCTGCGCGCCGGGAGGAGGCGCGCGCGGAGTGATCGTCTTGACGAAGAAGACCACCCGGCGGTTGCGCGCGCGATTGGCCGGCGTGTCGTTGGGCGCCACGGGCCGGAATTCCCCATAGCCCATGGCCGCCATGGCCAGAGGAGAGAACCCCTTCTGCCGGATGAAATATTCGACGACCTCGGTGGCTCGCGCGGCGGAGAGCTCCCAATTCGAGGCGAAGTACTCGTCGTTGATGGGGATGTTGTCCGTATGCCCTTCGACGATGACCTCGTATTTCTGGGAGAGCGTCTTGAGCTCGGGGGAGATCTTCTCGATGAGCCCTATGAGGCCGGGACTCAAATCCGCCTTCCCGCTCTCGAAGAAGGACATCTGCCCGCTCTCCTCCAGGCTGATCTTCATGCCCTCGCGGTCGATCTTGACCTCGCCGGCCACCTTCTGCTCCTTCATGACCTGCTCGACTTCCTGCTTGGCCTTCTGCACGTCCTTGTTCAAGGCCGCGGAAAGGGCGTAAAGGATGACGAAGAAGCAGACCAGCTCGGTCATGAGGTCCGCGTAATTGACGAGCCAAGGCGGAGCCGGATGCCCGATCTGGCAGACCTTCGGATCGGATTCGTCGATGAAGCCTTTGGGAGCCCTCAGCGCCATGCGCTATTTCGCCGGCTTTTCCTCGGCCGGAGGCTCCTCCTGTCCGCGCACGAGCACCCGCTGCGCAGGCTCCAGGTAGGCCTTGAGATTGGCCTCCACCACGCTGGGCGTCTGGCCGCTCTGCAGGAGCAGCACGCCCCGGATGACGATCTCCTTGACGAAGAGCTCCTCCTCGGAGCGCCGGCGGAGCTTCCCGGCCATGGGCAGGAAGATCAGGTAGCCCGAGCCCAGGCCGTAGAACGCCGCGGCCAGGGCCAAGGCCATGCGGCGCGGCACGGCCGAGACGTCCTCGATGGAATTGAGCATGAGGATCATGCCGAGCACGGTGCCGATGATGCCGAAAGCCGGGGCATAGGTGCCCATGGCGTTGAAGATCTCCTGCCCGACCTTGTGCCGCTCGCGGACGAATCCGAGTTCCGTCTCCAGCATGTTGCGGATGAACTCCTGATCCGCGCCGTCGATGACGAGCTGGACGCCCCGGCGCATGAAGTCATCCTGGACCATGGCCACGTCCGCCTGCAGGGCCAGGAAGCCCTCGCGCTTGGCCTTCTGCGCCAAGGACACGAAGGTGCCCACGATGCCGGTGGTGTCCTCGCCGCCCTGCAAGAGCACCTTGCGCAGGATCTTGCCCAGGCCCACGATCTGCTTGAGCGGATAGTTGACGAGCGTGGCGCAGAAGGTGCCGCCCATGACCAGCAGCAGGGCTTCCATGTTGGCAAAGGGGATGAAGCCCTTGATGCCCTCGGCCTGAAGGATCGCGGCCACGGCCAGGCCGATGAAGACGAGGATGCCCATCACTGTTGCGATGTCCATTTTCCCTTACTCCCTTTTGAAGCCCTGGATAGGATTTTGGACGGGCTTTTCGACGTTGACCCGTTTCCGGTACTCTATCACCTTTTCCACGACCTCGTCCACGCTCTCCTGCACGAGGAAGCGGTTGTTGGTCGCCAGATTGACGACCGTGTTCGGGCAGGCCTCCACCGATTCGATGAGCTCGGCATTGAGCGTGATAGGCTGCCCATTAAGACGCGTCAGTTTGATCAAGCTCCCTCCTTAGGACTCCTTTCCGCGGCATCGTTCGAGTTCGGTCTGAAGGCGCGCATTCTGCGCCTTGAGCTCTTCGGACTCCTGGACCCGGCGCTTGTCCTGCACCTCGAAAGCCAGCTTCAGGCGGTTCCAGTTGTCCCGTTCCGCGCTCATGGCCGCGAAGCGCCGCGACTCCTCCTCGGCATGCTGATGCGCCCGGGCCGAGGACTCCTCGACCTGATGCAGCTTCTCGCGCAGGGCGATGACCTCCTTCTCCTGGCCGGCGCGCTCGCGGGAGGCCGCGGCCCGCCACTCCTCATCCACGGCCGAGCGTCCCCGCAGTTCGTCGTAGACCTGCTGGAGCCGAGCCAGCTCCTGGCGCAGACGATAGAGGTCCTCCTCCAGCTTCCTGCGTCCCTGCTCCGAAGCGCGCAAGTCCTGCGCGAGCTTCTCGGATTCCAGCTTGAGCCTGCGCGCGATCTCCTCTTCCATGGCCGCGCGCATGGAGCGCTGGCGGTCGACCAAGGCGCGCTCCATCTCCTCGCGCGCCTGCCCCTGCACCGCCAGGACCCGGGCCTGCAGCTCCTCCTGAGAGCGGACCTTGAGCCGCGTCTTCTCCGAATCGAAGCGCTTCTCAGCCTCGGCCTCGACCTGCTTGCGCAGTTCCGTCTCCCGATCCTGCCATTTTCTCTGGAGCACAAGGAACTCCGCCTTATAGCGCTCGTTGAGATTGGTGAGCTCCTCTTGCAGCTTGTGTCCCTGGCCCGCCTGCACGCGCAGAGCCGCCGTCTGCTTCTCCAAGGCGCCGGCCACGGCGCGCATGCGCTGCAGAGCAGCGCCCGCCAGGTCGGCCTGAGCCTTGGCCTTCTTGACCTCCGCGTCCGTCTCCGCCTGGATGCGGCGGAGCTCCGCCTCGTGCTCGGCGCGCAGGCGCTGGGAGACGGTTAGCAGCTCTCCCTGGAGCTTCTCATTGTCGGCCAAGAGCCGCGCCTCTCGCTCCCGGGAGGAACTGTGCGCGGCCTGGAGCTCGCGCTCCAGACGCTCCCGCAGGGAATGAGCCTCGCTCTGGCTGCGCTCATACTCCGCGCGCAAGCGGTAGGCCTCGCGCTCCTTCTCCACGCCGGTGGCGGACTGGACCTGCATCTGCGCGTTGGCCTGGGAGAGTTGGGAGACCTTCTCCTCAAGCCCCTTCTTCTCGATGCTCAGCTTCTGGAAGTCGAGGTCAACGGCCTTGAGATGCTCGGCGACGCCCTTGGCTTGGCGCAGTTCGTCGTCTTTAGCGTGGACGAGCCTCTGCCAATGGGCCTTCTCCTCGAGCCAGCGCCGCTCGATCTCCTGGATGCGCTGGGTGAACTGCCCCTCCATGTCGCGGTCCTGGAGTTCGCGCTGTCCCATCTGCGTCTTAAGGGTATGGACCCAGGTCTCGCGCTCCTGCGCCAGCCGCGCCTCCAGTTCCTGGACGCGCGCCTCCATCTTCAGCCGCCCCTCCTCCATCTCGGATTCGCGGCGGTCGCGGCGCAGCTTGTCCTGCACGTCCTTTATCGAGAGTTCCACCCGGGAAGCGATCTCGGATTCTTCCTTGGACTTGAGGCTGGCCAGCAGGACCTTCTCGCGCTCATCCTGCAGGCGCTTCTCCAGGAGGGTGATCTTCTTCTCATACTCCGCGGAAGGCGGCGCGGGCGGCTGCGGCGGCGCGAGCTGAGGCTGGCCCTGCGCGGGCATGGGCGCGGCCCACATGGGAGCGGCGAACATCTGCGGCATCATGGGCGTCATGAACGGCATCTGTCCCATCCCCGACATCGCGGACATGCCCGCGGGCCCCATGGGCCCGGCGCTCGGGAAAGCCGCACCGGGACCTGCCGGGAAAGAAGGAGGAAAGCCCGCGGAACCCGCAGGCATGGGCGGCCGCCCCGCGGGAGCGCCCGGCAAAGGCGGACGGCCCGGAGGAACGGCCGGCGGCTTAGCCGCGCCGGGCAGCGGCGGCAGAGCCGCGGGAGCGCCGGGCCGGCCCTGCGGCGGCTTTCCGGCCGCGGGCAAGGACGGAAGAGGCGGAAGCTGGGGCTTCTTCTCTGGTTGTTCAGCCATGATGTTTACCCCTTCATCTGCGCTTTATAATCGTCCAGCCATGCCTGCAGCTGGGGATCCGGATTATAGGATAAGGACTTTTCATAATAGAGGAGAGCCTCGGGCACGCGCCCCATCTGGAAGAGGTCGGTGCCGAGATACTGATAGGACTGCCAAAGGTCCGGGTCGCACTCGATGGCCTGCCGGAAGCATTTGACGGCTTCGTCCAAGCTGCCGGCCTCATGGTGCCGGACGCCGTCATCGAAGGCGCGCCGAGCCGCTTCCGGGTCCGCCTGTCCGCGAACCTCGGCCTCTGCCGCGGAAACGACGTCGGCCGGAGAGTGTTCGAGCTCCTTGCGGGACGCGGAGGGGCGCTGGTCGATGGCCAGCACCTCCTGGAAGCTCCCGTCGTCCTGCTTGAGGTTGCGCACGTTGATCTTTCCTTCCTTATCGAGGGCCTTGATCTGGTCCATGATGCGCGAGCGCTCCTCCTCCACCTGCACAGGGCCCACGCCCTGGGTGTACTCCATGGACTCCTTGAGGAGCGAGGCCGCGCCCGCGGACATATTTCCGAAAAACTTCCCCACCACTTCCGGCGAAGCGCCCAAAAGCGCCCGCGCCATGCTCTCGGTCTTGAGCTCGCGCACCAGGATCTGCATGTCGCGGTCCGGGAAGCTCGCGATGTCGTCGAAGAGCAGGATCATGCGGCGCACGCGGTCGTAGACCGCGGGCTTCTCATTCTTAAGGTATTCCAGGATGTTCGAGCGAGTAGGGGCGTCGGCCTCCTCGAGCATCTGCGTGAGGCGCTCGAGCCCTCCCACCACGAACTCCACGTTCTCGCGGACCTGCGCATCGATGGCGATGACCTGCTCACGGGTCACCTGCCGGACGGTCAGGGCCTCCAAGGCCACCTTGGCCTGCAGGTCCACCGGAAGCGCGGTGAGCACCTGGCGCGCGTACTCGGGCTTGAGATAACTCAAGACCACGGCGATGAGCCAGGGCTCCTCTCTGCGCAGGAGGAAGAGATTGGCCAGGCGCTTGAGATTCGTCTCGTTGATGTACGCGAAAGGCTCCATCTTGGCCATATCGTCATCCTCCTCGGGCGGCGGGGGCGGCGGAAGCTCCGGGGGCTTATTGCCCACCAGGACGTCGAGCAAGCCTTCCTCGGCTCCGCCGCCGCCTCCTCCTTCGCCTTCTTCCTGCGGCGGCTCGATATTCGATTCCACGTTGATCTCAGCCGCGGGCTTCTGCGCGATCGCCTCCACGTAGCGCCGCATGAAGCGGGAGAACGGACCGAATAGGAATAGCAAAAGCAGGAGCAGGAGCGAAGCGTAGAGCAGCGGCAGATAGACGCGCGGCTCGCGCAGGTCGTCCCTCCAGTTGCGGTCCTTGTACTGGAAGCGCATGGGCTTGAAGAACACGTCCTCGGGCTTGAGCTTGTAGCGCGCCATGGCGTCCACCACGAGGCTGCGGATCTCCTTGACCTTTTGCGGGGAAAGGCGGTCGTCATGGAAGACCGTGGACTGGAACTTCTTGATGACCAGCTCTTGGGAGAAGAACTCCTCCTGCTCGCTCTTGGACTGCTGGGCCGCCTGCCCCACCGAGGCCTCGGGTTTGCCCTTGTCCGAGATGTTCGAGATGCTCTTGGGCTTGGGCACGCCCGGCAGGGCCCAATCCCCGAACACCGACTGCCCTTTCTCCCCTTTCTCTTTGTACTTCTCCGCCACGCCCGCGCCCTCGCGCAGGCTCTCGCGGCGCTGGGCCTTCATCTCCAGATCCACATCCACGAAGACCGTGGCGCGGTCCTTGCCCAGCAGAGGGTCGAGGATGTCCTTCTGGATGCGCCCCTCGGACTCCCTGATGATCTGATCGCGCGCTTCGATGAGGGAAAGGGGCGGGACTTGGACGACGTCCGCCGCCCGGCCGGGGCCGGCGGACAAAAGCAATAGCGCTAGAACGCATATCTTCTTCATAGTGCGCCGAATATCCTCATCCGCACTAAGTGTAAGGCCCGGCTGTTACAAATTCAAGTCAAGAGTCCGCAGAGATAACGAACCCGGGCCGGAAGGGGCAGCTGCGCAGCTCAGTGCCGCGAACGCGGCACCAGGTTCCTGCGCGGCTCTCGGCGCCCCCTCCGGCCCAGATCGGTGCTCAGACCCGCGCGATCGCGAGCCCTTACGGTATCCGCTTGAGGAACTCGGCCACGACCTTGTTGCCCGGATCGACCTCCAAGACCCTCTTCCAGACCGCCCGCGCCTTGCTCTTCTCCTCCATCATGAAGAACGAGGAGCCCATGATCTCCAGGGCGGTGATGTTGTTGGGCTCGAGGTCGAGCACATCCTGCGCCCGGCGGATGGCCACGTCGTACTTGCCGTCGTAGATGGCCTGCCGGGAGTCATAGAGCTTCTGGTCCACGAAGGTGAACTGCTCGGGCCCGTCCGCGCGGCGGGTGAGTTCGGCCACTCCCGCCTCGCGCTCGACGACGTTGAGCAGGGCGAGCACCTTGTCGTCCTTGGGATTCTTGTTGTAGGCGTAGCGCAGGGAGTTGACCGCGTTGCGCAGATCGCGGCCGTCGACGTAGGCGATGACGCCGCGGCGCACATAGGTCTGAAACTCCTCCCCTCCCTGGGCCTGCGCCACGAAGCTCACCACGGTCTGCAGGCGCGCGAGCATGGCCTTGATCTGCTTGTTGTGCGGGGCCGCGTCCAAAGCCTGGTTCAAGCGCAGGGTCGCGAGCTGGAAGTCGCCGTCCTTGAACGACTCGTAGCCCTGCTCGATGAGAAGCTTGATCTGGTCGGCCGAGCGGTCGTCGCGCGAGCGGCCGAAGCGGAAGGTGACCGACATGCGCGTGCTGGCGCCCAGGTCATGGATGCCCTGGGCGAGGTCGAGCTGCAGGCGCTGGAAACGGAAGCCGAAGCCGAAGTCCGTCTCCTGGATCTGCGGCGCGGCCAGCAGGCCGAAACGGAAGGCGAACCAGCGGGCGGCCCAATACTCGCCGCCGAAGCGCCAATTGATGTCGGCGCCCTGGGATTTGGTCAAGTCGAAGCCGAGCATGAGGCGGTCCTTGAAGAGCCTCAGGCTGTTGCCCAGCTTCATGATCACGGGGTACTTGTCGTCGGTGTCTCCGCCGGTCTTGCTGTAGACGTTCTGGATGCCGAGGGCGAGGCTGTAGTAAGGGCTCATGCGGCGCAAAGCCGAGATGTCCAGGGTCTGGGTGCTGTCGGAGGAGGAGGCGAGCTGGCGGGCCACCTGCTTGATCGAAAGGCCGAAAGCGGTCGTTTCCGTGGCTTCCTTGCCCCAGGAGAGAGCCATGGCGCGCTGACTGTCCTGGAAGGTGCCGCCCTTGGTGATGCTGATGGGCTCGCCGGTGGAAGGGTCGAAGACCGCATCCACGCGCTCGAAGCCGCCCGCAGTCAATTGGGTCATTCCAAAAGCAAAGGTTCCCCGCGTCGTAGTCGGGTGCGCGTACGCCATGTAGGTGAAGGCCGTCTGCTCGAAGAGCGTGGCCTGCATGGTGGTGATCTCTTTTCGCTGCAGGTACGCCAAACCCGCGGGGTTCCAGTAGGCGGCCGTGGCATCATCGGCGATGGCATAGAAAGCGCCGCCCATCCCCAAGGCGCGCGCGCCCACGCCGTACTGCAGGAAGGCTCCGGGCTGGCCGCCGGACTCGGCCGGGAAAGAGGGCTCAGGAAGGCAAACAAAAAACCCTAAGACGACGCCGGCTAGCGCCGCCCAAAAGGGCATATGAACTGCAAGCCTTTTTGCCTTCATGTTCGGTAACCGGACCTCCCCGCGGATGCGGGGATCCTGGCTTTGCGCCCCCGGCTTGCGCCGGGTTTGCCGTTATCGCCCGATGACCGGCACGGTGCGCTCAAAGCCGACATCCCCGGGCTCGCGCACCCTTTGCCGTCATCTGGTCTGCTACAGTGATAGTATATACCCAAAGCCTTGACTTGTCAAGGGGTGCGGCATTGGGCGGACCGCATCCTTTGCCGATCACAAGGGAAAGGATGGAAGGAGGATGTTAAATAAGGATTTCAGGAATAAAGACGGCCGAATATGGTAGAAGTCCCTCATTCCCGGACCTTTGGAGGAAACCATGAGGAATCTGTTCTTCACCTGGATCCTGCTGACCGCGGCCGCGACCCTGCCTCGGCAAGCCTCGGCGCTTGAAGCATCCGCAGTCTCCTTCGAAGGCTCCGACGCGCCTCTTTCCGCGGTCCTGCAGGGGATAGAAGCCGATGCGAAGCGCATCCCGGCACCCCAGGCCTCGGCTGTCCCTTCCGACGGAGACAGCCGCCCCATCATCGTGGCGGTCAGCGGACTGAGCTCGAATGAGTTGGGTGTGGGCCTGGAGCTCAAGCACTTGCTCGCGGTCTGGAAATTCCTTTTCCCGGGCAAGGCGCCGAACGTGAAGCTGCTCATGGACCGCCTCGATGAGATGCACCGGGAGATGCGGGCGGACCTCGATGAGGAGACCTCCCGCCGCATATCCCGCCGAGGCAACGACTATCTTGCCGAGGCTCTGCGCGGCCTCGCCCAAAGGAACGGCCTGGAACTGGAGATCCAGGACATGCCCTGGTCGCGCGATCCCGAGAACACGAAGGAAACCGTCGAGCTTTTCAAGAAGAAACTCTTGGCCCTGCAGTCGGCATCGCCCGAACGGCCGCTCTACATCGTGGCGCACAGCTGGGGCTCGGTGCTCATGCACGACGCCCTCAATGCGCTGGTCAAGGACAAACGCCCCGTAAAGGTCCGCCGCCTGACGACCGTCGGCTCGCCTCTGGTCCCGCAAAAGCTCTTCGTGCGAATCTTTAAAGACATCCAGATCGTCAAGGAGAAGATGCAGACCCGCGTGAAAAAGCCGGCCTCGGTCCAGGAATGGGTCAACATCTGGGCCGAGCCGGACATGTTCTCAAACACGATCGCTTCCGCGGACAAGAACCTGCGCATCGACGAACCTGCCGTCGTCTACGAGAAGCGGCTGAATGCTCTGCTGGATTCCGGCTCCGCGGACAAAAAGCAGGTCAAAAAAGACCTCAAGGCGCTCCAGAACTCTATTATCTGGCACGAAGCCTATCACGACGGATTCGAGATGGAGCTGCGCTCCTTGAGCGAGCACCTCCGCTGGGATTTCCCCCAGCAGAATGAAAGAGAACTCCTGCCCTAAATCAGACGTCTTGGCTGAGGGGCCAGATGTGGGAGCCTTGGTTCTTGAATTCCTTGATGGACTCGATGAGCCTGGTGCCCAAAGACTTCCCTAGGATGAGCAAGAGGAAGGACTTGATCTTGTTCTTCACGCGCTGCCTGCCCGTGGCGAGCTGCTCCATGCTCTCCACGATCCACGGATAGTCGATCCCCTTGATCTTCGGGGACATCTTCGAACGGTCGAAATCGCTGTAGTCGCGGATCGTCAGCAGGTCTCTTTCCTTGCAGAACTGATAGAGGTCCGTGCCGGGATACGGGGTGAAGAACGTGAAGGAAGGCCTCGTAAGCTCCATGCTCTTCATCATGCGGATCGTATCCAGGATCTCCTCCTTCGTCTCCGTCGGAAGGCCTAGGATGAACATCCCCTGCATCTGGATGCCGAGCTCTTTCAATATCCGATAGGCCTTGTAGTTCTGCTCGACGGTCAAGCCCTTGCGCATGAGATCGAGCATGCGCTGATTGCCGGTCTCGAATCCGACGTGGACCGCCCGGAGCCCGGCGTCCTTCATCTCCGAAATGAGTTCCGGATGGGCGCAGACATGGTCGGCCCGGACTTGGCAGACCCATGGCTGATCGAATCCGCCTTCCTTCAGCTTCCGGCAGAATTCCCTCACCCAGACCTTGTCGGCGCTCAAGCAGTCGTCATGCACCATGAAGCTCCGAAACCCATGCTTTTCGCGCAGAAGCCTCAGCTCGGCGATGACATTGTCGACCGAGCGCTTCCGGATGCGGTTCCCGAAAAGGATCCTCTCCGCGGGCTGGCAAAAGGTGCAGTGATAGGGACAGCCTCTGGCGGAGATCACGGTCACGAAGGGCAGCGGGAGATCCTGGAAGAACGGGAGTTCCTGGACGCCGAAAAGATCCCTGTCGGAAAAGGGCAGAGCATCGAGATCCGCCTGCTCCCCCCGGATGATCCGCTCGACCGGCGCTCCGGAACCCAAGGCGGAAAGGATCTTCGGAAAGGAGATCTCCCCCTCGCCGAGCACGATGTGGTCGAAGAAAGGATGGGCCGCGGCCTCTTCCGGCATCAACGTCGCGTGGATGCCTCCGAGCACTGTCGGGACCTTGGGCAGGATGCGCTTGGCGATCTCGGAGGCCTTGAGCACCACGGGGAAATAGATCGTGGTCGCCGTGAAGGCGATGACATCCGGGTTGGCCTCCGCAAGCTTGGCGGAATACTCCTTCCAGCCGTCCAGGCGCCTAAAATCAATGAGAAAGGACTGATGCCCTTCCTTCTTGATGCATGCGCTCAGAAGCCCGAAGCCGGCCCCGATCCACCGGTCCCCAGGATCCCTGAAAAACCCCGGATAAACGAACGCTACCTTCATCTCTCCATTATAACATTGGCGTCAGGGGGCAAATAGCTTGCATATCGCGATATGCAAGCTATTTGCCCCCTGACGCCAATTAAATGACGGTCGGTTAAGGCCGAATCCGTCATTCCGGCGGAAGCCGGAATCCAGGAACGGCCGTTATTGCGCCCGAAAGAAAGCGGTTGTCTCCGTGTTGAAACCCCCTCCGGAAAAATCCAGGCATGAGCAGACTTGAGGCCAACTATCGGGTAGGGCGGGCAGTCGCCTGCCCGCCCCCCCACAGAACGCCGCGTGCGGATTTCCCGCACGACGCTCTTCAGGCGAAGGCCTTGCGGGCCAGACGCCACGG
>Ga0172379_10002263_pt1 | contig 34706 bp, 38 predicted proteins | sample GrowelOW334metaG_FD_119756 | JGI IMG/M metagenome (GOLD analysis project Ga0172379, IMG submission 119756) | Groundwater microbial communities from an aquifer near a municipal landfill in Southern Ontario, Canada - Groundwater well OW334 metaG | ecosystem: Environmental > Aquatic > Deep... | reverse complement strand
GGTGGACGAGCTTGAGTGCTTTGGGATCGTTATCTATCGTGACATTTGTTACTGCTTTTTTGATTGGATAGCCTTGATGGAAAAAATACTAAAAACAATAGAATCCTTTATAGTGGAACATCACCTCTTGTCATTGGCAACAATGGGGGAGGAATTATGGTGTACCTCCCTTTTTTACGCCTACGATACTGAAAATGTCGCTTTTATCGTTGCCACAGATCCTGACACTCTTCATGGCTCACACATACGGCTCAATGCTTGCATAGCAGGGACAGTGGCGTTAGAGACCTCAATGGTAGGGAAAATCCAAGGGATTCAGTTTACAGGGATCATGAGACATTACCAAGAGGGTGAAACTCTCTATTTTAAAGCGTTCCCCTTTGCACGAGTAATGAGCCCTACTTTATGGAAGATTCGACTCGATGAGATCAAAATGACTGATAATCGTCTCGGATTTGGGAAAAAACTTATTTGGAAACGATCTTCTTAGGTTCAAAGAAGGTACACGGTTTTCCACTTGAACTGAGGACGACTTGAGAAGGGATCATTTTGGATTTAAACCCATACGCCTTGCACCCATGTGGTTGGTTGGCTTCCCACGTGACAAAATAGTAGTGACATTTTTGACAGAGTATTTTTTGCATAGTGGAATTTTACCGTATAATTACGAACTTTTTTCTAAGGATTTTTATGAACAAATTATCAGCGATGTTACAACTGCAGCAACAACTCAACGATGCTACCAACGGATTAGGGTGGGAGAACGGTGTTACCAAAGAGGGGAAGATTATTAACTGGCGACGTTGTATCACTATGGAATCGGCGGAGATGATTGACTCATTTGGATGGAAACATTGGAAAAGTATTTCACAACCGACCGATTACGCGAATCTTCAAATTGAAATCGTCGATGTATGGCATTTTGTGATGAGTTTGGTATTGGAGTTTGCCCATAAAAGCAAAGCAGAGAATATTGAAGAATTGGCAGAGCGAATTGCAGCGACACCTGAATATAAAAAACTGCAATGTGACGATTCTTTACCGTTTGGAAGCGATGATGCCCTTATGGTGAAAATCGAAAATGTGATGCGTCTCTCACTAATCCCTATCTCCCCTGAAATGATCGGTGCTCTGATCGAAGAGTTTTTTGAACTGAGCTATTTGGGTGCTCTTACTCTTGACGAGCTTTATCGTCTTTATGTGGGTAAAAATATCCTCAACCAATTTCGTCAAGATCATGGGTATAAAGAGGGGAGTTATATCAAAATTTGGAATGGACTAGAAGATAATGTCGTGATGAAGAAGGGGTGGGAAGCAAATCCAGAGATGACCCCTACTGAATTGTATGCGGTGCTAAAAGCAGCTTATCCCGCGTAAATTGCAGGGAATTCCCCTTTCCATCGTTTGTGACACCAAAACCATAATTTTGGGTGGTCACGAATCGTTTTTTCCAGCGCATTGACTTGCTGTTGTGTTGCGTCTATGATAGACGTTTCATCGTTACGTTCGACGGTGATTGGATTTTCAAATGAAATGGTGTAGTGTCGTTCATCTACACTTGTAATATAGACTCCGATAATAGGGGCACTAAATTTTGCCGATAATCCTGATGCCGTGGAAGAGTGGTAGGTCTCATGTCCAAAAAAGGTAGTTTTGACCCCATAACGCTCGTTACTGGCTTGATCGATCATGAGAAGGATGGAACGACCGTTTCTTAATGCTTTGGCAATGTGCTTGAGAGCTCCATTTTTCTCTGCTAATTCCATACGATGATTGGTTCGTGCCTGAAGGAGATAGGGATCAAAGGCTGCATTGCTGAATCCTTTGTAGATGGAGGAAACAGGGGTGATAAGAGACGATAGAGCCGCTCCCCCTAGCTCCCAGTTCCCCAAATGAGCCGAGACAAAAATAATCCCTCTCCCTTGCGCCAAAAGCTCATCCACGACGTCACGGTTTTTGAAAGTGACACGTTGCGCCAGTTCCTCCGGAGTGTTACGTCGGTTTTCCATTGTTTGCAAAAAGTTTAATAAAAGATTCCGATAACAATAGATTTCAATCTCTTTTTTTTGCTCTTCATTGAGGGTATTTCCAAATGCAAAGGTGAGATTATTTTGAATAATACGATTTCGTGAACCCGCTAAAAGATGGGCAAGGGTCGCTAAAACGGTAAAAATTCCCTTTCTCATCTTATGCGGAAGTTTCATAATCCCCCAATCAAAGAGCAAAAAAAGACGGTATAGCACTATCATACTAATAACTCCTTGGCTTTGGTTGCGATGAGGTGAGGATCGATTTGAGCTATGGAAAAATCATTGCGGTTGATGTGAAAAATATCGACTTTTGAGGGGGATTTTATTCTGATATTGATTGGCGTTGGGTAGATCATCCGCTCATTGGTTGGACCAAAAAGGGTAATTGAGGGGCGGTTCATAGCCCATGCAATATGAGTTGGTCCCGTGTCGTTTCCGATAGTAAGATCACAATGGGCAATAAATTGTACCAGTTGCGGCAGTGACATTTTAGGAGTGACGATAGCGTTAGAGGAGTGTTCTTGTATCCAAAGGGCATCGTTGTATTCGGCTTCGCTTCCCCAAATAAGATGACATGGAGTGGGGAGAAGATCACAAAGAATGGAAAACTGCTCTTTTGGGTAACATTTACTTTTCCATGATGCACCGATCACTACCGCAATTTTTTTATTTTCAAAAGGTGAGGAGGTAAGGGGGAATACGGGAACTTTGTTAGAAATCAGCTCTTCAGAGTAGGGAATTTTTAATGCTTCGGTGATTACCATCACATTACGGCGAATTACACTTATATTGTAGGGGATGGACGACGTTGTGTTATAAAACCATGCCGCAACTCCTTCACGGGCACTTTTACGATCAAATCCGTGCACTTTCCCTTTTAGTAAAGCGGTAATAATCGCCGATTTAAGAAGCCCTTGCGCATCAATGATATGGTCGTAGGGTTCACGAGATTTGAGGGTATGGATCATCTCTTTTAGGAGGACAAAGCTTTTGGTTTTTTTGAGCCGTTTGAGAGGGATGGGGATCACTTCCTGAAGGAGGGGATGATGCTCAAGGATAGGGGCAAATGCCTCTTCAACGAACCAATCAATCACGGCATTAGGAGTATAGCTATGGATGATTTGTAAGACAACTGCCGTATTGATAATATCCCCCAATGCACTAAGACGGACAATGGCGATACGAAGAGGCATTGGTTGCATCAAATTATTTTTGGACAAGTGCAGCCAAAATTTTCTCAACAACGTCGGCTGGATTAGGAGCTTTATAAATCGGTCGCCCTACCACGATAAAATCAACTTTCGCCGCGTGAGCTATATCAATTGTTGCAACACGCTCTTGATCCCCTGCATCTTCACCAAAGGGACGAATCCCGGGGGTGAGGGTGATAAAGGTATCGGAGGTAAGGGATTTGATTGAGGCACTCTCATACGCACTGCATACGACTCCATCCAATCCTGCTTCATGAGCATCTTGGGCAAATTGGTCGGCTTTGTTGGCGATATTTTCACCGTATACGTGAGTGAATTCTTCATTATCAAAAGAGGTGAGGGCGGTTACTGCGAGAACAAGGGGGCGATTGTCGTACGGTTCAAGCCGTTTCATTACCTCACGCATTGCTTTGCGTCCTGCTGACGCATGAACGTTGAACATATCGACTCCCAATCCCATAATGGATTCGGCAGCATCTGCCATTGTATTGGGGATGTCATAGAGCTTGAGGTCAAGAAAGATTTTAAATTCAGGATTGATTTTTTTGATTGCTTCGATAAACGGCTTTCCATCACGGATATACGAGCGTAGCCCGACTTTGAGCCATACAGGGTAGTGTTGTATTTTTTGAATCAGTTTTAAATTTTCTTCCATCGTTGGTAAGTCAAGGGCGACGCACAGTTCCATAATATGCCTTTGTTAGAGTTGTAAAAGTATAGCAAACCTTAAATATTTTCCCCATTAACTTACCATTAAGAAAGAATTGACCAAAAGACACTACAATTAACCAATTTTTATAACTAAAGGGTATCTGATGAAAAATCGTTTTGTTGCTACTGTTCTGTCAAGTTTGTTATTAGGTGCATTGTCGTTGAATGCTTCACCGTACAATGTGGACGTTTCTCATTCCAGTGTTGGATTTAAAGTCAAACATATGATGATTAGTACGGTTAGCGGAAATTTCAGTGGTTTTAGTGGGACGTATGATTTGAATAAAGGGGTCTTGAAATCTCTTAGCGGTACGGTGAAAACGGCAACGATTAATACGGGAATTGCCAAACGTGACGATCATTTGCGCAGTGCCGATTTTTTCGATGCGGTAAAATTTCCTGAACTGAAGTTTGTAATGACCTCTCAAAAAGGAAAAAAAGTAACGGGGAATCTAACGATGCACGGGATTACGAAAGCAGTCACCTTCACGGTAGATATGGGGGGTGAAGTGACCGATAATAACGATGTAAAACGTTCAGGTTTTGTCCTAACTGGATCCGTAAATCGTAAAGATTTTGGACTTAATTGGAACCAAGCCATTGAAGCTGGTGGAATGCTTGTGGGGGATGAGGTAAAAATTACCCTTGAAATCGAGGGGATGGAGGCTTAAAACCCTCCCCTTACCCTTTTTCTTTCTCCGCTTTCAATTTTCTCTATCTTTTCTTTGACCGTCGGCAAAAGTAATTTTTCAAGCTCTTCAATTCTTCCAAACGCTCTCATAACCTTAATAAAATTTATCATTGAGATAGTCCCGATGAATTACCTCATTTTCAGACGATTATTGAGAATGAGACGGCAAGCGCATTTGTTGCATAAATCTAAATTTTAGGGGTTTGAGCTAAAATATCGGTTAATTAGTTTTAGGATAGAGGGCAATTTTGAAATACGACTATAAACGGCTTGATGTTGCCTCCTACCTCCAATCCCTTTATGTCGATGGTTTGAAAAAAACGGCGACTCAAAGTGATGCGAGTATCGAAGAGCGGATTTTAGATATTGGGATTTTCCGATTCAAAGGCTATGTTAAAGCGTTCCGAAACAATCTATCCAATTATTCGATTGACGACATCATCGCCATCCACGATTTTGATAAGCGATTATCGTCAAAACTATTTTCTATGACTTCCACGATAGAAATCAGGATGAAAGCCTATCTTATTGAAATCGTTTATGCTATCACCGACAATCCGTTTTGTTATCTCCTTGCCAAAAATTACAAGGAACTTTTTACACTGCCGAACGAATCGGTGCAGGATTGGGAAGTTCAGCAGCCTAATCCAAAAAAGAAGAAAGAAATTTATATCCACTATCGGGATTATTATCTCAATACCTATGATTTTCACTCAAATCAAGCTGATTATATCAAAAGCAATCCGATGGTAGCCGTCAATACAACGAAAAATATTAACTATCCGCCGTTTCACTATTTTATTGAAAATGCGACATTAGGGACACTCATCAATCTTATCTCGAAGCTACAAATCGATGGTAATGACATCCTCAAATTATTGGGAAAAAAATTCGGCTTCTACAGCCATGAACTGTTTTTGAATTACCTGTTAAGGCTTAAAGAGCTTCGTAACCGATGTGCTCATAACGGCAGGATTTTCAATCGAAATTTTAGAGGCTTGAAGGCGTTTGGTATGCATACGACATTTAGAAAAACGATTTATGAGCATAAAATACTGGATGTCTATTATTCGCTTCATGTATTGCTGGGAAGTGCGGATGGATTTAAAACGGTGGATGATTTGATCGATTTGTTTGTATTGGATAATTTGGTGGGATTAGAAGGTGAATTGGAAGATTTTGTCTTGGGGTTTATTAGAACAAGGTAAGCGTGCGTGCAGAGGCTCACCGTAAGTAAAATAATTATAACAAATCAACTTTAAACAAAGAGGTGTATCAAACGATTAGATGAAGTTGGTTTCGATAGGGTGAGTGGAAAAGTAACGATTTTGGCGATGAAGGAATAGTATTAGTGAATAATCATGCGTGTAAGGATATTCAACAATTTACAGGGGAGCTGAAATGTGTAAAACAACTATTGCTGGAAGACGACATTGATTTAAACTTATTAATGATTTGCAAAAACATCTCTTTGTCATCATCATGGTCAAAAACAACAGAGCGATTGACACCACGGTTGACAACGTGATGATATCCCGCTAAATCTACTCGTAATCTAGTTGGCATTTTTCAATTTCCACTTCACTTTTTTAAGATGCAAAAGTATATCATAAAAGTGGATATTCATTCACAGGGGTGTAATTTTAGAATAGTCACTTTCAGCGTTGAAATTTTTGAGATCTTTTTGAAATCATTTTGATTGTAAGTGATAAGTTCAGAGCAGTATTTTTCAGCGATAGCCGTATGGAGACAATCGTTGATGTGCCGAAAACCGATTTGTGAAGCAATCTCGTGTCCCCGCTCAAAAGTTTCCATATCAATCGAAAGCGTAGCAAATTGTTTGAAAATAGCGTAATTTCTCTCAATAATTTCCGTAGAAACAGATAGCTTTGCCATGACAAATAGCCACTCTTGCAAACTCAACATCGAAAGTGTAAATTTAGAATTTTGAACGGCTTCGATAATCATCTTTTTCGCTACTGAATGGTTCATCTCATCTTGATTGATGACAAAATGGACAAGAACATCGGTATCGAAATAAATCATAAGTTTACGTCGTCAGCAATGGATGAAATATTTATTTCAGGAGATATATGTAGTGATTGCATATCATTAAATGCGGCAAGAGCGATAATATCAGCAATGTTTCGATTAATAGGTGTCTCTTTTAATGTTATCGGTAAAATGATAATTTCAAGAGGAAGACCACGGAGCTGTTGCGGTAAATTATATTCCACCGCAAAATTTGAGTTTTCACCGACAATCATTTTATGAGCATACATCTTAAACCCCTTTAAGTTGTTACAAAATGGTGATAATTGGTATTATACTTCATTTTGTAATTTTTTAGAGTAAGTTTTTACTCCAACGACCCCAACTGTGCCTCAATTTTAGAAATCTTATCTTCGGCATCCGCTAGCCCGTTACGGTTTTCAGTGATAACCGCTTCAGGAGCATTCGCCACAAAACGCTCATTGGAAAGCATACCGCGAAGTTTATCCGCTTCTTTTTGAAGTTTTTCTCGTTGTTTAGTCAATCGATCAATAATCGGGGACAAATCAATACTCTCAGTCGGGAGATAGACTTCGACGGATTCTCCGATGTCACTGATTGCATTGTCAATTTTATGTTCGGTAAATTGTAAACTTTCCACTTTTGCCAAACGTGCGATGAAGGGTTCCATCATCGTGTGGTTTCCACTGCATTTGACGTAGGCGAGGGGGATTTTTTGGTTACCGCAATCCACGAGGGTTTTGGCACGTCGGATGGTGATAATCGCATCCATAATAATGGCAAACTCGGCTTCGATTGTCTCATCAATAGCGGTATTTTCAGGATACGCCATCACCATAATCGAATTTCCCTCTTCGAGGGTTGTCCCTGAGAGTTCATGATAGAGATACTCGGTGATAAACGGCATAAATGGATGAAGGAGTTTCATCGATTCTTTGAAGATGCTTCCCAGCTCATGTACGCTCTCTTTAGAAGCTTTCCCAAGTTCGATACCCCAGTCACAAAACTCATTCCACAAGAAGCGGTAGAGGGTTGTTGCGGCATCGTTGAAGCGGTATTCATCCATAAAGACGCGTGTTTCTGCCGTTGCACGTCGGAAGCGACTGAGCATATAGCGTCCCAATGGTGTAGTAATCTCTTGTTGGTCTAAATCTTTAAATGTTTCGACGTTCATTTGTAAAAACTTAGAGGCGTTGAAAAGTTTGTTGGTGAAGTTACGGCTTTGCTCCAGTTTTTCGGTACTGAGACGAATATCACGCCCTTGAGCTGCCAAAACTGCGAGGGTAAAGCGCAAAGCATCGGCGCTGTAATTTTCAATCATATCGAGAGGATCTATGACATTTCCTTTGGATTTGGACATTTTTTGCCCATTTTCATCCCGAACGAGGGCGTGGAGATAGATGTGTTTAAACGGTAACTCACCGGTAAAACTCTCTCCCATCATCATCATTCGCGCAACCCAGAAAAAGAGGATGTCGAATCCTGTGATAAGAAGGCTGTTGGGGTAAAACTTCGCCATATCTTCACTTTGGAATAATGAATCAGCACTTACATCGCCATTTCCCCATCCAAGCGTTGAAAATGGCCACAATGCAGAACTAAACCACGTATCCAAAACATCAGGATCTTGGGTAAAGCTAGTACTGGCACAATGGGGACAGGAAGAGGGGGTTTCGTCTAAGCTTGCCCACTCGTGATCGCAATCGTTACAATAAAAAACGGGGATTCGGTGTCCCCACCACAGTTGGCGAGAGATACACCAGTCGCGCAGTTCTCCCATCCATGAGTTGTAGCTGTTGATCCAATGAGGTGGGAAAAATTGGGCTAATCCTTCATTGGTTTTATCAATAGAGTTTCGTGCGACCTCTTTGCGGACAAACCATTGTTTGGAGATATACGGTTCAACGATGTTTTTACAGCGGTAACAATGCCCCACTTGGTGAACGTGATCTTCGATTTTTTCGATAAAGCCCGCTTCATCCAGACGTTTTGTGATGATTTCACGTGCGGCAAGACGCTCTAATCCTTCAAATTCCCCCGCATGGTGATTGAGAATCCCTTTTTCGTCAAAGACGGTGATAAACTCCAAATCATGACGTTTCCCCACTTCGTAGTCGTTGGTATCGTGGGCAGGGGTTACTTTAACCACACCCGTTCCAAAATCCATATCGACATGACTGTCAGCGATGATTTTGATCTCGCGGTTGATAAGAGGGAGGGTGATACTTTTTCCTAAAAGATGAGTATAGCGTTGATCATCAGGGTGAACCATGATAGCAGTGTCACCAAAATAGGTTTCAGGACGGGTCGTAGCAACGATAATATGACCGCTTCCATCGCTAAACGGATAGCGCATATGGTAAAAATGCCCTTGATGCTCTTCGTGCTCTACTTCGATGTCACTGAGCGCTCCATCATGAGTACACCAGTTGACCATATAATTGCCACGAACGATGAGGTTTTGGTTATAAAGGTGAACAAATGCCTCTTTGACCGATGTTTTTAGCCCTTCATCCATCGTGAAACGCTCACGGCTCCATGCAGGAGAAACTCCAAGTTTACGGAGTTGTCCCACCATAATCCCGCCGCTCTCCTCTTTCCAAGCCCAAACACGTTCCAAAAATGCTTCGCGTCCAAGCTCTTCTTTTGTCGTTCCTTCAGCCAAAAGCTGTTTTTCAACAACATTTTGAGTCGCAATACCGGCATGGTCGGTTCCCGGTTGCCATAGGGTTGCATATCCATCCATTCGTTTGTAGCGGACGATAATGTCTTGGAGGGTAAAGGTGAGCGCATGACCGATATGAAGTCGTCCTGTAACGTTGGGAGGAGGCATCATAATAGAGAAATGTTTATTGGGTTTGAGTATGGCGTGGTTACCGTCGATTTCAAAAAGTCCGCGATTTTCCCAAAGCGGATAATAAGTTTCTTCAATAGTTTTTGGGTTATAATGGGTCGTGGACATAGTGAAAGCCTTCGGTCTGAAAATAGAATCGAATTATACCAAAATTTTTGGGAACGCTATTTGCTTACATAAAATTACAAAAGAACAAGGACGACCATGCAGTATGAAGTGAAATCGACAATTTTAGGATTCGATATGATGACTAAAGTGGAATTGACCCCAATTGATGAGTTATTTTCAACTCTTAAAAGTTGCGACGGAACGGATGTTAGCTTTACCGTCCTTAATCCGTATGCTCTACGTGAATATTCGTTTGATGTGCCAACATCAATACGTGTATTACTTGATATTCATGAAAACTCAAAGGTAGTGGTATATAATATCGTTGTTATTCAAAATCCGCTCGACGAGTCTTGTATCAATTTCCTTGCTCCGCTTATTTTTAACCAAGATAACGCAACTATGGCTCAGGCTGTATTGAGTGCTAGTGATCATCCTGATTTTGGTTTAGCGGAACCTATCAAACATTTTAAGTCAGAATAAGCCTCCTTTATAAGGGGCTTCAAGGAGCCCTTTGCCACTTTCACGCCTCAATGAGCAGCAATATACCGCTGCAACTGCCCCCTATGGTCATAATCTTATTATTGCTTCAGCGGGGACAGGTAAAACGTCCACAATTGTTGGACGTATTGCTCACCTTCTTTCCCAAAATGTTAAACCAGAAGAAATTTTACTCCTTACTTTTACCAATAAAGCAGCTCAAGAGATGGTGGAACGAGTTGCGGCCTTTTTCGGTCGTGAGATTGCTTCCAAAGTGGATGCAGGGACATTTCATGCCGTTAGTTACCGATGGTTGAAGCGCAAAGATGGAAAGGTTGTCCTTAAACAACCTCGTGAGCTGAAAACTCTCTTTCGTAGCGTGTATGAAAAACGGACGTTTTCTCATCTCGATTGTGCTACTCCTGCGTATGGGGCGAATTACCTCTATGATGCCTACTCCTTTTATCAAAATACTGAACTCAATGCCAATTTTGAAGAGTGGATCAAGACACGACAGGATGAACACGCTGTTTATGCCATGATTTATGCGGATATTATCGATGAGTTTGAAGCACTTAAAAAAGAGTATGGATTTCTCAATTTTAATGATCTTCTTCTTCACATGAGGGATATGGCATCGCAAAATGATTTGGGGTACAAAGAGGTTCTTATCGATGAATATCAAGATACCAATGCCCTTCAAGGAACGCTGATTAATGCCATGCGTCCTCCGTCACTTTTTTGTGTGGGGGATTACGATCAGAGTATCTACGCTTTTAATGGAGCAGATATTTCGATTATTGGATCGTTTAGTACCAATTTCCCCGATGCGAAAGTGTATACACTTAACAAAAATTATCGTTCAACCATTCCGATTCTGTCATTAGCCAATACGGTGATTGCTTATAATGAGCGTATTTATCCCAAAGCGTTGGAAGTAACACGAACGGGGGAGGCAAAAGCTCCTGCCTTGTTAATCTATGAGGAATTGTTTGAACAGTATCATGGCATTGCGCGTCTTATTGGGGAATCTCGTACAGAAAGGGATGAGATAGCGGTCATTTTCCGAAACAATGCCTCTGCCGATGGGATAGAAGCGACACTTCGAGAGATGGGGATTGCGTGTCGACGACGCGGGGGGACGAGTTTTTTTGACTCCAAAGAGATTAAAGCACTGCTGGATATTTATACCTTACTGGTAAATGAATCGGATATGATGGCATTTATCCATCTTTTTGATTATGCCAAAGGGGTTGGAAGTGCAATCGCTAAAGAGCTGTTTGTAGCGTTACAAAAACTGGGGAAGGGATCATTTTTGCGAGGTCTTTATACTCCTGATACCTCTATTAGCAATCCGTTTGAGAAGCGTAAACTTAATCATCAGTTAGGCTTATTCGATGATTATGCGGAGCTTGGAAGTGCTGGGCGGTTTGCGAAATTGGGGATGGATCCCAATTTTATGGGAAATCCTATCTTAAAACACGCGAAGCTGACTAAAGATTCGGCAACATTTTTACACGATCTTTTCAACCTCTTTCGTCAGTTACGTGATTTGAGAACGCCGAAGGAAGCGGTACAAAAAATTGCCCTCTCAGCCCTCTATGGTCACGTCATTGAGACTTTATCGCATAAGCGTGCCGTGACAGAAAATGGTTCCGTGGATGAGAAAGCCAAATCTGAGTCTCAAGAGAGAATTCGTCGAAAAGCCACAATTCTTTTCGAACTTTCCCGTCCCTATAAAGAGCACGAACGGTTTTTAAATGCGATGGTATTAGGATCGCAAGATTTGACTCAAGGGGAGGGGGTGCATTTGCTCAGTATTCACGCTTCAAAAGGGTTGGAGTACAAAGAGGTATATGTCATTGATTTGATGGATGGACGGTTTCCGAATCGAAAATTGATGTCTCGCAGCGGGAGTATTGAAGAAGAGCGTCGGCTTTTTTATGTAGCGGTTACCCGTGCTAAAGATAGACTTTATTTGAGTTACGCCAAATACGACAAAATTAAAAAAACTAATTTTGTCCCGTCCCAATTTTTATTTGAAACGGGATTGATTCCCAAAGATGAAACGTACACGATGTTGATAAAAAAAGGAAATGAAGAATAACTTTAGGGGGTTGTGTAACATCAGTCATTAATGCCGTCCTTGAACGGCATCTCCCATTGACCACATAGGCAAGAAAATACCCAATGCCAGCATAACAACCATCCCTGCAATCATGAATAGCATAATCGGCTCAATTGCTTCGGAGAGTCCATCGATAATCGCGTCAAAGCGCATTTTGTAGTATTCCATAACCTTTTGTATCATCGCATCAAGTTGTCCACTGGCTTCTCCCGCAGAGACCATCTGAATAATCATATTTTCAAAGAGGGCTGTTTCCTTAAGTCCCACATGGAGGGATCCCCCCCTCTCAACGGTAGTACGAACGGCAAGAAGTCGCTCTTGTAAGGGAAGATTGTCGATCATAGCTGTCGAGGTATCCAGTGCTTCTGCTATGGGGATACCTGCACGTATAAGCTCAGAAAAAACGAGGGTAAATCGGCTAAGAGTTGAGAACATAATAACATTCTTGATGAGGTAGGTTTTGAGTAAAAATTGATGCCATTTATATCGGAACTCTTTATTGTGGTCAAGGGTATAGTTGAAAGCAAATAAAAAGAGCGCGATACCTGCCAAAACATACAACCCATAGGTATTAAAAAGGTGCTCTAAAAAGAGGAGAAGCTTAGTTGGCATAGGAAGTTCTGCCCCAAGTTGCTCAAATATGGTTTTAAATTGGGGCACAACATACGAGATAAGAACCGTAAAAGCAACCGCCATAGCGATCATAACGTTTCGAGGATATGCCATCGCTTTTTTGAACTTGATGATGTTACGGCGAATTTCTTCGAGCATATCGGCAAGCTTATGAAGTGCTTCCGCCATATTCCCCGTTTTCTCACCCAATTCAATCATTGCCAGAGATAGAGTTCCTAGCTCATAGCTAAACTTAGCAGCTGATTTTGAGAGACTATGTCCCGCATTAATATCATCTGCCATAGTTCCTAAAACCGTTTGAAGCGTTTTATCGGTAGTCGCATCGGCTATTTCTTTGAGCGAATCGTGAATAGAAATTCCTGCATTTGCCATAACCGCAAGTTGTCGTATAGCGGCAATAAGGGAATCTTGCTTGAGGTGACGCTTTTGAACATTAGCCAAAAAATTATCTTTAAGTTTTTTAAATTGATCTTCAAGGGGAGGGGATGATTCTATCGCTTTTAAAATCATCCCTGTATATTTTATCTTTGCAAGAGATTGAGCCTCTTTCTTGTGTTCAGCATACAATCCATAATCGGTTTTTTTCCCTTTATTGAGTACGGTTACAGTAAAGTATTTCATCCTTTTGCTACCCTTAATATTTCATCTATGGTTGTTACGCCATGAACAGCTTTCGCCATCCCATTTTCAAACATCCCAATAAAGCCATCTTCTTTAGCTTGTTTGGTTAGCTCATCTTTGGATCCACCTCGTGCAATTAAACTGGAGAGTTCTTCACCAATAGGTAAGACTTCACAAATCATTTCCCGCCCCATATAGCCAGAGCCATTGCACTCTTTACAACCGCTTCCTTCATAAAAGATGGTATCATGCGGGATGAAGGCTTTATACTCTTCTCGTAACATTGTAGGTATTTCGACCTCATGTTTACAAAATTTACAAATTCGTCGAACCAACCGTTGGGCTTGAATAGCAACGAGCGCACCACTGATAAGATACGGTTCAATCCCCATATCTACCATACGGGGAATGGCACTGATAGCGTCATTGGTATGGAGAGTTGAGATGACTAAGTGACCCGTGAGGGCAGCTTTGACCGCAATTTCGAGTGTTTCTTGGTCACGGATCTCCCCAATCATAATTTTATCAGGATCTTGACGTAAGATGGAGCGTAGTGCATCGGCAAATGAGAGCCCCACTTTGGGATTGACTTGGACTTGCTGAATCAAATTCATCCGATACTCGACAGGATCTTCAACCGTAATGACTTTGTCTTCAACATTTCGAAGTTCATTAAGCGCACCATAAAGGGTTGTCGTTTTTCCACTTCCCGTAGGTCCAGTGACGAGAATAATGCCAAAAGGGGCTTGCAGTGATTTGATCAGTTTTTGGTAACTTATTGAATCCATTCCTGATTGCTCAAGCTTGACGAGTGCTTTGGATTTGTCCAAAATACGCATAACAATCGATTCACCATAAATAATAGGGAGAGTAGAGATACGAAAATCAAATTCAGCTTCCATTACAACAGCAGAAAAACGACCATCTTGAGGTTTGCGGCGTTCTGCAATATCCAAATTGGCTAATAGCTTGATACGAGAAGCTAGAGGGGGATAAATATCCCGATCAAAAATAAATACTTCGGTTAATTTACCATCAATCCGCCCGCGAACCACACAGTTCTTTTCGGTGGGTTCAATGTGAATATCACTGGCACGCCCTTTGATACACGCTTTGAGGATAACATCGATGAGTTGTAAAATAGAGGAAGCTTCTTGTTGCTCTTCAATTGTCCCAATATTACGAAGTTCACTACGAATATTATTGACCAGCTCTTTGACGCTGTCTTTGAGCTCAATTTTAAAGAGGTATGCTTGAATTTGTTTTTCAGTAGCAATTGCTACTTTGAGGGATTTTCGAGGAAAAATACGTTGAAGAGCCTCTTGTGCTTCAATATTTAGAGGATCGGAAAACGCAACCGTAACGTACATATCATCTTGAGAAATAGGTAGGGCATTGTACCGCTTTAGTTGTGTTGTAGGAATTTTCTCTACAAGTCGATAGTCCATATCAATAGAGTCTAAATCAATATAGGGGAGGTCAAGCACCTCTGCAAGATAATGTAAGATGGTCGCTTCATCGAGAAAATGATAATTTTTAATAATTGAAAGTTCGTAGGCTCCTAAACGAATTTGTTCAACCACAAATCGCTTAACAAAATTGACGGAAACTGCGCCTATTTTTGTCAATGTTTCCAGAATAGTGTCATCTTGAACGCCCCTTGATGTGAGACGATCAACTTGTTGCTGTGTGATATGGCGTTTTTCTAATAAATCATGCGTAATGCGATCCATATCGGTCTCCTTTTATCATTGTGCATCCTCTTTGGTAAGATTATTGAGTAAGCTCTTAGCCCCTTCAGAGTTAGATTGAGAAATATAAAGTTGAAGCGTTTTTTTGGCTTGCTCTGTTCTTCCCAGTTTCACCAATGATTTAGCAAAAATAAGCCAACTTTCATCTAGGGTGTTATTGATAGCATTTGTTTTTAATGCATAGTTGTAAGCTTCACTATAGTTACCATTGTCATAGTGATAACGAGCAATATAAAGTCCTAAATGAGGATTAGCATTATTTTTAAAACGATCTTCAATCTCATGAATGTCAAATGCCGTAGAATCTTGTTTAATTGATATGGGTTTATTTTGACTGTCGGGACGAACGATAGGAGGTGAGAGTGGTGTTCCTGTAACAGCAACTGCTTGAATACTTTTGGCTATAGGCAAGGGGCTAGGTGTGATTTTTTTTGGTAATTCTTTAGGTTTCCATGCGACTGCTGCCTCAACTAAAGCGGGACGTGCAACTGTAATGGGCGTGATGATGGGAGTAACTACAGCTATGGGTTGTTCCACTATAGGTATAGATGGTTCAATCGGTATGATTTGTGTAGGCGTGACTTTTACAAGGGGAATCTCCGGTTGGAGAGGAGGAGGTGTCACATCGTCCCGATTCATACTGTATAAAAAAATAATCAAACCACCGCTTATTATGAGAGTAGCAAGCGCATAAGGAGCTAATCGTTTAATTTTATATTTAATCCAGCGTCGTTCGAGTGAAGGTATATCAATCATGAAGAAGTCCTGCCTGTATGCCAGCCATTTCTATGTATTTGGTTTTAAGGGCATTGTATTTTATTTTTGAGGGGGTGTTCTCTTCATACCATACGTACAGACTAAAAAGAGAGAAGAGTAACTTATTAGTTTCACGATAATTCCCCTTCGTTAATTTTGTGATAAGTTTGATATTCTTGTCATTAAACATATTAGCAACGTCAAAACAATTTGCTTTTAATAATTTCTTTTGGATATAAATTTTGAGTTCTTCGGCAGAAGCATTTTGAAGTTCAATACTTTCCCAAATACGAGTTTGAAAATGTTCTTTAGCAATAATGTCTTCATCCTCTGTCTTATGGAGGGTAATGACAAATTTTAATGCGCGAGCATCTGAGATAAGACGAATTTTTTCCATTAAAATAGTGCTATACAATTGTGCTTCATCCAATAAAACAATAGGTGGCTGAGGATAATTGACAGCGGAAGAAAGTTCCAGAAAATCAGTGAGGGTAATTGCATCTCGATTCACGTAACCATAAATCTTTTGGGCTAATACCCGCAAAAAATCACCTTCATCAATAATAGGAATATCAATCATAAAAACTTTTTGGTGTTTTGAGAGATCATGATGCAGTTTATGAAGTAACATACTCTTCCCTGTTCCCGGTTTTCCATACAACAAAATCATTTTAAGGGGCTTTTGTACCGATGCTTTTAGATTCTGATACATATGCGATACGCTATCAATTTGGACATAATCACGAGGATTAACGATGTCCAAAAAAAGATCCCGTGGTTTGGAAAAAAGAGAATGATCCATTGGTTACTTCGTATCCGCTTTGATCTTGTCGAGATCCATTTTTATTTGGTTGGATTGTTTGATTTGATCTTTTTGCATCGCGGGAGAAAGGCGACTGTATCCAAGATCAGAGAGCCCAATATTGGAACCATCTTTTTTGACAATATGGGGCTCAATAATAATAACAAGCTCTTCTACTTTTTCGCTGAGCCCCTCTTGTTTAAACATATAACCCAAAACAGGAATATCACCAAGGAAAGGTATTTTCGTCGTTGTATTGGTTGATTTACGGTTAATTAATCCCCCTAAAACGATACGACTCCCATCTTGAACGGAGACAACAGATGATATTTGGCGACGACTTAAATCGGGCGGCATTGTTCTCAACGTATTGTCGGCTGAAAGAGTGCTTGCAGTTTCGGAGACGGAGGGATTAATACGCAAAGTAATCATCCCATCTTTTGAAATTTCAGGGGTTATATCCAGCAAAACACCAGAGAATACTGAACTGACTACTTCAGATGAGGATTGCGTCCCTGTAGCGCCACCTGCCAGCGTTGAAGTAGTTAAGGTTTTATAAAATAGCTCTGTCCCCGCTGTGATGAGTGCCGGTTGATTGTTGAGAGTCATAATTTTAGGATTGGAGATGGCGTAAACATCCCCTTGGGTTTTTAAGAACATGAGGAGATTGTTAATACTGATGCTGTTACTAAGAGTGAAGAGTTTTGAAACAGCGCTTACAGGAGCACGAGCACCTGCAACATCTGCCATTGCATAAGTAGGGGCAGTTATACCTGTTGTGGCATCAACAGTTGCTCCCGTTTGCATAAGCTTTTGAACTTTATCCCCCTCGTATGCCCCATCAAAAGTACTTCCTGAAACATTGGTTCGATCTGCTGAATTAAATCCAGCTTTGAAGTTTTGGAGACTATAGATTTGTGACCAGTCGATACCTGTCGTTGAACCATCGGTAAAAATAACGCTGTACATTTTGACATCAATCATGACTTGCGTTTGCATTTTTTTCTCTAAATCGTCAATATACGTATCAAGGCGTTTGATTTGTTTTCCTGTTCCCGTTACAGTGATTAATCCTGCACTTTTATTGATAAAAATATTATGCCGATCATCTTCTCCTCCTGTGCTATCCTTTGGATCTGAAGTAAGATTTGATTTAGATTGCTTATATTGATCCTCTGGACGACTGAGTATACTTTTAACCTCTTGTTCGAGTGTGTCCCAAAATTTCACTTGATCAAGTGTTGTAATATTGGTTCCAGATTCTGAAGAGGCTCCACTTTTGGCTGTAGCGGATGCAGCACCAGCGGCAGGGGCTGCAGTAGCTCCACCTGTTGTTGACGCGCCTGACATAGCCCCAGAATTAGAACTCAAGCGAATATTAGTCGTCCCTTTTCCTATTCGTTCGGTGGTAATATAGTCAATATTATAAGTTTTTGTGGTGAGATAGGAGATCTTTAAAACATTATTTTGCAAGTTATATTGCAAATCATTTTCTTTGATAATTAAGTCAAGCACCTCATTAATCGTCAAATTTTTTAGATACGTTTTATTCATCTGCTTTTTAAGGATATTTTCGGCTTCCGTATCCCCTACGATGACGCTCATGCCACATTCATCACTTATTTGATCGACAAATTCACCAACGCTTGTCCCCTTAATCGAGGATATATTGAACAGTTCGTAGGTGCAATCTGCATGAAGTGAAGTTGAGAGTAAAGCTGCCGTGGTTACGGATAGTAAAAATGCGCGCGTATTGAGGTTAAATACTGATCTCATGTTGCTTTCCTATTTTGTATTTATTTGGATATTAGTATTTGTTTTATTGAGAAATAAAATCAGAGGTTGCCCTTTTGATCCATTCATTAAAACTGAATTGGGTTTTATCTCTACCACGGTGTATGTTCGTAAAGTATTATTGACCTTGTACCATTTTCCGTTAATGAGGGCGGATGAATTCATTAAGGCTTGTAATCGTAAAGGTTCTTCAATAATTTTTGGAACACTAGGAATAACGGGTAAGTTACCAAGTTTTGGTGGAGCCAAAAGGGTCATTTTGGGAGCATTAAGAAAGGGGGGAGGAACACTAGGTGTTCTTACGGTGGCGGTATGTCTAATTGGGTCATTCAAGGAATTAATAAAACCATCCGAAACACCTAGACGTTTAGGTTTAATTGCCTGAATTTGCTCATCCACCCATGCAAGCTCTTTATCGCTTTTAGCTGAAATAACAGTAACCGTCCCTGTGGTTGGAATAGCCATCGGCGTATTGATACTGTTAGCAGCTTGAACAACTACACTGAAGAGAAAGGAAGTGAGTGTAAGTATTTTCATTGTCGCGCAATCCCCCATACTGAAAGCTTAAGATCACTTTTGAGTTTTTTATCTGCAAACATATTGATGGTGTGCAGATCAATAACAAGGTCGCTTTGTTCAAGTGCATTAATAAACTTGAGGGTGTTTTTAAAATCGCCATCCGAGGAGAGTGCAATATCCAATACGTGTCCAAATGAACTATTATTATCAGCACTTGGTGCATTACCAAATTGATTTAATTTCACATTATAAACTTTCGCATAGTTAGAGATAGAAGCCAAACAATTCCCTCTGACCGATTCGTCGTAATAAAGATACGAGACTTCTTCCAACTGATCTTTAATATAGGTGTTATAGCCAATATAGTGTTGGTGTTCCATTTCAATGTTTTTGGTTTCTTCTTCGATTTGGGTTATCCGTTGTGGAGGATTAGCCTCTAAATATTGCTTGTCATTGTTGAGATTCGTTTCCATGACAGTGGCTTTCTCGTGGGAGAGTTTAAAATTAGCTTCCGAGCCCTCCCACAAAAGCAAATAGGAAAAGGCAAATAATCCTGCACCGATCATTCCAAACAGCATATTTTTATCACGTTCACTTTTTGGAGCTAGTGCTTGATCTATGGCATAGAGGTAGTTTTCACCATTAAATTTCATTTAAGTACCGCCTTGAGTTCACTAATGTATGCTGAACTGTTGCTATCGTAGCTTACCAAATGCAAAGAAAAATCGTACTTATCGTTTTTGGTAGTGGTCAAATTCTTTAATAAATCAGTAATGGATTGCATTTTGGGTGCACTTAAAATAAAAGTAAACGCTTTGGACGCGAGTTTTCCATCTTTTGTGGAATAATCAAGCTTTTTGAGATCAGCATACGATTGATTAAAGTCCTCTTGCCCAACTGCTACAAGCCCATTAGTTGAGTGTTCCGTATCATTAAATGGTCCATGATATTGTTTCAGTGAGCTGTTCTGATCTTGAATCACGACACTCTCGTCACGATAAGAAAGTGATTCTAATTTAACGCCATATTGATTAAAACTATGGGTGAAATCGGCAAGAATTTTTGCTTTCATTGGGTAATTTTCTTTTTTATCGTGAATCTGAATAAGGGTGTCTTGTTTTTGTTTATATGCTATCTTCTGCTCATCCAAAAGAGCTTGAGCTGCACTTTGATTTGCTAGTTTCAAATTAACAGTTGCTTCACGCGTTGTTTTTTCAATATGAACATGCTCATACTCTTGACTCATAAGACCATAGTGAAACTCTTCAATGTAGGAAAGAGCCCAATACGTTCCGGGATAGAGAAGCGCAACTGCCAAGGACGCTGCTGCGACAAGGATTAACTTCCCGCTATCACGTTTGGCAAAAGGGGGTGGTCTGTGAAAGAGTGTAAAATTAGATTCATAACGCTCATTCATTTCAAGTCGTGCATATAAATGCATCAACTGATGAATTTGATCAACGTTCTTATCACTTGTCTTGAAGCCATAATCAAAATCAAATGGTTGTGATTTAAGCCCTAAATAGGTTTGAGCGTATTCGTCTAACCCATCAATGAATCCACTAGATGTTCCAATATAAATAGTCTCAAACTGTTTGATCTCAAAAGCACGCTTGGAGTAGGTGATAACATCATTAATATGAAGAAAAATTTCGCCAAAAAGCTTCAGAAGACTTCTTTGATACTCTGAATTAGTGGAATGAAGACCATGGGACGTAAGCGCTGTTTTAAAGGTGTTGAACTCCACTGGTTCACCTAAAAGTTCACAAAATCGTTCGTGAATTTGTTTAAGTGAATATTTCAGAGATTTGGTATAAACAAATTCTTGTTCATTGTAAACCGTAAAAAAAGCATCATCTTCTTGAAAATAAATAAATCCATGAGCATTGCTGGAAGAAATTATATCTTTGATATAAAGAGACTTAATCAATAGTGGGATAGGGATAATTTGGTCAATATACTTGATGGATTCAATGACGGAAGTAAACTCTTGTTCCAGTGTGAGAGGATCAACGACAAATATATGAAAAAATCGTTCACTTTCACTTATATGGTTAAGTGCTTCTATATATTGAATGGTATATTCAACTGCCATGTCAAGGGCAAGCTCTTCATATACTTTATTATCTAATGCGTCATGAATATCATCTTCGGGAACATTTTTACTAATACCAATTAGGGCAGAGATAAATCCCTTCGTATTTAAAAAAGAGATTGCATACTGCTCTCTTGAAAAGGAGGGAGAATCAGTACGTGCGAGACCATTCAATGAACTCACATAAAAGTTCCTCTGATAGGGATCGGCTGATATGATACTTGAAAATGTAAATTGTTTGCTCATCCTGCGTCCTAATAGTAAATATGCGAGAATCATCCCACAAAATTGAGTAATCTTCTAAAAATCTAACGTATTGGATTAATTGTAACCCTAAATCGACACCTAGAAACTTTTTTGTAACTCAAAGTTATTCTTTTCCTGATTGTAACAAAATGACACTTAAATGATTTCTTTTATTCCCCAAAAATTAAGGGAATAGTGTTATTGAGGAGAGTGTTTGATTATTCGTACCCTAAATCACTTAAAAACTTTTTATCCGTTGTCCACCCTTTTTTGACGGAGACGAAAAGTTCGAGATAGACAGGTTTGGAAGCGAGACGTTCAATTTTCTCACGGGCATTCTTGCCGATACGTTTGATCGCAGCTCCCCCTTTGCCGATAATAATTCCTTTTTGAGAATCCTTTTCGACGATAATAGTTGCACGAATATGTTCTGTCGGAGAATCTTCATCAATTTTGTCAATGAGAACGTCCGATTCGTAGGGGATTTCATCACTAATATTATCAAAAATAGCTTCACGAATGAACTCTTTGTAGATGGTACGAATCATTTCTGTCGTAATGTTCTCAGGATCGTAGAGATACGGTGACTCATCTAAATTTTTTACGATAGTATTGAGAAGATCATTTTTACCGACATTTTTGGTTACTGACATAGGGATGAGGGCGAGAAATTTATCGCTGTATTGATTGTATTCGCCAATTTTTTTGAGCAAATCTCCTTGAGAAATTTGATCTATTTTACTTAAAACGATGATATGTTTACGCTTTTGGTGGTTAAGTTCTAAGAATTTCTCATAATGAACTGTTTTATCAGAAGCAGGGGCAAGATAGACGACGATATCACAATCTCCGATGGCTTTGAGCGCCTCTTCAAGCATGTATTGGTTGAGGAGTTTTTCGGCATGATGAAGCCCTGGAGTATCCACGAAAATAATCTGATCCTCATTGTGCATCACGATGGCATTAGAGCGTTTACGTGTTGCATTGGCTTTTTGGCTTACTAGGGCAATTTTCTCCCCCAATATCCAGTTCATCATCGTACTTTTACCTGCGTTTGGTCGCCCTACGAGAGCGACAAATCCTGCTTTGCTCACGAGAGACCTTGTATTTCTACGCGTAATGTTGCGTGGAGTCCGTGACCGAGTTTGAGATCCAAATCATGCAGTCCGACGGTTTTGATCCCGTGTTTCGCATCAAGTTCTTTTTTATCAATTTCGATACCGTGTTGCTCTTGAAGCGCATGAGCAATCTCATCTTTGGTTACGGAACCAAAAAGATGTCCTGTATCTCCCAATTTTTTGCGAATGACAACTTTGACATCTGCAAGAGTTGCCTTGATTGTGTTTAGACGTGCAATCTCTGCTGAATCATGAGCAATTTTTTTACGTTGATCGGATTCATATTTTTTCATGACTTCATGGGTAGCTAGAAGTGCTAACCCTTTGCCGATGAGAAAGTTTTTACCGTAACCATCCGCTACTTCTTTGATCTCGCCAGCTTTCCCGACCCCTTTAACCTCTTTGGTTAATAATACTTTCATCTTTTTCCTTCAATTATCCGCGAACAATTTTGCCGTTATATCCGACAATACCATGCACGAGGTTAGATACTTTTGTGAAGCCCATATCGGTAAGAATACGTTGACAATGGGCGCTTCGACTTCCTACATGACAATAAACAATAATGTTATCACTATTTTCTAAGCCTGCTTCATTGAGTGTTTGGAAGAAACTACTTGTAGGAACAAGTGCATCAACACCTTCGATACGACCTGATTTCCACTCCATCCATTCGCGAACATCAACGAGTTTGAAAGTAACCATTCCCAATTCTCGTGCTTCAAAGAGTGCTGTTAATTCATCCGAATCAATATTTCTTTTTTGAAGTAGGAATTCACATTCTTCAGTTGATAAGCCACGGGAATGTTGATGGGTAACAGCTTCAATCTCTTCTGTTTTGACTTGTGATGCTGCATACTCTGGTGTACAGAAAATTTGACAATGGCATACACCATCTTCAGGAATTTCATGCTCAATAGCAGGTTTACAAGGGCAGATACGATCTTCTTCTTTATTGCCTGTGATAAAGAAACAAGGGCAATACCGTTTACCGTGCATGAGCTTGTTACGCGTTAGTCCAAACTGAATTCCTTGGTTGATTTCTACATCAGGATTGTAAGCAAATCCGAATTGGTTACATACCTTATCAGTAAATTTAATCGTCTTTTCCAATTCTGTTTTAAACTCTGGGGATTCAGGGTCGATCTTTGTAATAGTTGTGCTCATAGTATTCCCTTCAATTATTTATTTTTTCTGGCTTTTCCAGCAATGATAAAACGTAATGCGTTGAGTTTGATGAATCCGCCTGCATCTTTTTGATCGTAAACAGAATCTTCTTCAAACGTACAGTATTCAGGATTGAAAAGTGAGAGATCAGAACTACGACCAACAACCATTATACTTCCTTTATAAAGTTTCAACCGAACGCTCCCACGAACATTTTGTTGGGTTTTGTCGATAGCTGCTTGAAGCATTTCACGTTCAGGAGCAAACCAAAATCCATTATAAATAAGTTTTGCATAACGTGGCATCAACTCATCTTTGAGGTGTGCTTCTTCACGGTCAAGCGTTAATGATTCGATAGCGCGGTGGGCTTTTAACATCACTGTTCCCCCTGGAGTTTCATAACACCCACGGCTTTTCATTCCAACAAAGCGGTTTTCAACAATATCAGCACGCCCGATACCGTGACGACCTGCAATAAGGTTAAGTTGTTCAAGCATCGTAGCAGGTGAGAGCAGTTTGCCGTTTAAGCTAATTGGATCACCTCTCTCATATCCGATTTCGATGTACTCTGCTTCATTAGGGGCATCTTGTGGAGATACTGTCCAACGCCACATACTTTCTTCAGGTTCTGCAGCAGGATCTTCTAAAATCCCCCCCTCATACGAAATATGCAAGAGATTGGCATCCATCGAATACGGTGATTTCTTACCACTCATTTCAATTTTAATACCATGTTCTGCTGCATAAGCAAGAAGCTTTTCTCTCGAGTTTAGATCCCATTCGCGCCATGGTGCAATGATAGTGAGGGTACTGTCTTGTCCCAAATAGCCCATTTCAAAACGTACTTGATCATTTCCTTTACCTGTTGCTCCGTGACTGACAGCATCAGCTCCTGTTATGCGGGCAATTTCTGACTGGCGTTTAGCAATCAATGGGCGCGCAATAGAAGTCCCAAGAAGATATTCGCCTTCATAAATGGCGTTGGCACGAAACATAGGAAATACGTAATCACGAACAAATTCTTCGCGGAGGTCTTCAATATAGATATTTTCAGGTTTGATTCCTAAGCTAATCGCTTTCGCGCGAGCAGGTTCCACTTCTTCACCTTGACCAATATCTGCTGTAAAGGTAACTACCTCGCATTTATATTCGTCTTGAAGCCATTTAAGAATAACGCTAGTATCCAATCCGCCTGAATAGGCAAGTACGACCTTTTTAACCTCTTTTTTCATAACCGTCCTTACTATATGTATTTCCCACTTTCGTGGTGTAAATGGGGCAATTTTAGCAAAAAAAGTATGAGGTTGAGGTTAAAGTTTGATATTGATTGTAGGTGAGGCATTGTTTTCTGTCGCTTTAAGAAAATCAATGGTATTTTTGAGCTGTTGCATGGAATGTAAAGTTGTAGCCTGCTCACTTTCTATAAGCGTTTTTGCATTCAGGAGGAGGTATGCCGCTTCCTCCATTTGTTCTAACGATTCCATCTGAGGCATTTGATCGATCAAACTATCCAGTGCATCAAAATCTTTGAGAAAAAGAGCTTTCTTAAACTCTTTCAGCCACATTTGTGCTCTCTCTCCATGCTTCTAAAAGTCCTTTTACAACCAAATTGACTTTGTCAAGTTTTTCAGAACTGTTATTCATATTGGCCTCACTAAGGAGTAACAGCTGGTGCTGATAAAGTCCTGCAAGATAATGCGTTACATTTCCTTGATTGTAATCAAGAATTGAAAGCAATTCAATAACTATAGCGCTAGAACGATTGATCCAATAGGTACGTTTTTCAATATCTCCATCGTTAATGGAGCGTTTGGCTTGCATATTAAAACGCAAAACACCCTCGTACATCATTTGTACCAGTTTCTCAGGGGATTCGACTCCGACATTATTTTGAGTATACGTACTGTACGCCAAACTGTTATTATACATTAATTAACTCCTCGAGTTTCGGATTATACACTATTATTTTGTTATTTATTAGCCCTTGTCATCAAAAAGAGCTCCTGTTACTGCTTGCATCTTCGGTAATAATGCTTCGGCTTGCTCCTGCGGAAAACGTCGTATGATACGCTCGTTTTGTGTATCGATAACGGATACGTAAAAAACATCCGATTTATTGTCAAATCCAAAGCGAAGAGAGGTGTTAAAAGGATCTAACGACTGATTAAGCTGTTTGACCAAGTGATCCATCTGTTCCTTAGATCCTTGAGCGACACTCTTAGTACTAGGCTCTTGTTTAACAAGCTTTTCTTTGTGGATTTCTGCTTTTTGAAGCTCTTGGACATCTCGTATTGGCGCGGCCTGCGCTGCTTTATTAACACCCATTTGCGATTGTTGCATTTTTGCGGTTGATTGTAAAATTTCCATACTAACACCTTTTCAAACTGTAATGAACCTTTTCGATAACTACTAGATCGCCTAAAAAAATAAAAACTTTAATTCCAGAGGAGTTTTGCTGTGGTACTATCACGCTTATGAAACGTTATTGGACTCTTTTACGCAGCGAGCCTCTTTTGAGGCAGCTCTCTCTTATTCAGCTTATCGCCTATTTTGGTGCGTGGTTTAGCAATGTTGCTATTTACACGTTGCTTATTCAAATGGAAGCTAGCTCATCTACGATTGCTTTTGTGGCAGCTCTTCATTTTTTTTCGGGAGTATTACAAGCTCCTCTTAGCGGGGTGATTATCGACCGTTTGTCTCCTAAAAAATTGATGATAGGATTAGCTCTTACTGAAATTTTGTGTACCCTTTCCTTGATTGGAGTGAATAGTATTTCATTGTTACCATGGCTGTATCTTTTGGTATTTATCCGAATGGGGGCAGCGAGTTTTCAATTTACGGTCGAAATGTCGTTATTGCCTAAATTTTTGGAAGGGAAAGCATTGCAGTATGCCAATGAAATCCACTCGATAATTTGGTCTGTCTCATATACGCTAGGAATGGCGCTTGGGGGTCTCGTTGTGTATAGCATCGGAACAACCTATGCCTTTTTACTGGATGCTTCTTTATTCTTGATTGTCCTTGGATTGATAATTAATCTTACCATTAATGTTGAAATAATACGCTCTACGGAACGTTTTTTGACAATGATGGGGGATGCCTTTCGCTATATTAAAACTCAGAGAGTTGTCTTGCATCTAATGCTTTTTCATGCTGTAGTTGGCTTTACGGCATTTGACGCATTGGTGGTGCTGAGCGTCAAAAAATATTATCTTGATATTGTTGCGGTATCGTTGGGCATAGGGTTAGTACATGCTTCACGTGCCGTAGGGTTGGCTATTGGTCCGTTGTTTTTGGGTGAGTGGATCAATCTTCGACGACTTGAAATATTATTGATTGGGGAGGCGCTTGCGATAGCTTTATGGGGTGTTGTTATGGAACATTTTGTTCTTTCCTTAATTGCTTCCGTTTTAGTAGGTTTTTGTACAACAACACTATGGTCTTATACGTATACTCTTTTGCAAGAGCATACCCATTATGATTATTATGGGCGTGTGGTTGCGTATAATGATATGATTTTTTTGGCAACAGGAGGGATGGTTTCATTGCTTATTGGATTTTTAGTAGATCAACAAATGTCTCTTGGAATGATTGCAGTCGTATTGGGAAGTGCATTTATTGTAGCTGAAATCTATTATCGTTGGATCCGTGCACGCTATGAATTAAAAGAGATTGGGAGTTGACGCACATGATTTATTCTACTAAGGGCTATGAAATTGATCTTTCCAAAGTAACACGGCTTTATCCAGCAGCACTTATTAGTGCAGGGGGGGAGTCTGCATCGGTGTCTCTTGAATGGGCAGAGTTGAAAAAAGAGCAAATCACTCTTGAATCCTATATCCTCATTTGCGATTTTGATGCAGTAGGTGAAGTTCCGATCAATCGCATAGAATTGCGATTCGAAACAAAAGAAGAACTTTTTGAATCAATGAATGAAATTGCAATTCTACTCAAGCGTTAACTATTTTTTTCCTCATCAATCATAGCTTTGTATTGGCTGATAATAGTGGGAAGTCGGCTTCGATCTGGCATTTTACGTGAGGCAATGTATCCGACAACCGTCCCATCTTCATCAAATTTTGGGACGATATTAACAACAACCCAATAATATTTGCCATCTTTCCGTAGATTTTTAACGTATCCTTCCCATATTTTTCCCGCTTGAATAATGTCCCACATTCCCGCAAATGCTGCTTTTGGCATATCTGGATGACGGAGAATACTGTGTGGTTGCCCAATTGCCTCTTCTTTGGGATAAAGAGTCATCTCTGTAAATTTACGATTTGTGAAAGTGATGATTCCCTTTGTGTCTGTTTCGGAAATGAGACTTCGCCCATCAAAAAGAACTTCTTCATCAACTGGTGCAGGGCGTTTCATGTTTTATACATCCTGTAATTAAATTTAAATTTATTTGGATGTATTGTATCAGATGATTTATAAAAATAAAAGAGAGTTAAAAGGTGAAATCAATAAGTTGAAGATTATAATGACATTTTTTTTGATAATAGTGTGATAAAGGATGGGAATATGGATGTAGTAGAATTATTTAAAAAGATGATTGAATCAAAAAGTCAAACACCTGAAGATGGTGGATTATTAGATTTTATTAGTGAGTATCTCGAAGGATTTACGACAATTCGTATTGATAAAGAGGGGGTGAAAAATCTTTTTGCCTATCGCCGTTTTGGAGAGGGTGAGCATCTGTGTTTCGCTGGGCACGTAGATGTCGTTCCTGCAGGGGAGGGGTGGAATAGTGATCCTTTTGTGGCAACAGTAAAAGATGGCTATATTTATGGTCGAGGTGCACAGGATATGAAAAGTGGGGTGAGCGCTTTTACCCAAGCTCTGAAAGAGGCTGAAAATTTCAGGGGGACACTTTCATTGCTACTGACATCTGACGAAGAGGGTCCTGCAAAATTTGGAACCGTTGAGGTACTCAAATATCTCAAAGAACACCATCTTCTTCCAGATGCTGTTGTTGTAGCGGAACCGACGTGTGAAACACGATTTGGTGATGCAATAAAAGTGGGAAGACGAGGTTCGATCAATGGGGTTCTTGAGGTAATGGGGAAACAAGGGCATGCAGCGTATCCTGAAAAAGCCATCAATCCTATCCATCAAATTGCTTCAATTTTACCTAACCTTGCAGGTGTATTTTTGGACGAGGGGGATCTTTATTTTGCCCCTTCTCAACTGGTGATTACTGATATTCGTTCGGGGATAGAGACGACGAATGTCTCTCCAGGAAAATTAAAAATGATGTTCAATGTTCGTAATTCAACGGCAACAACCAAGGGGTCTATTGAAGTTTTTATCGCCAAGCAGTGTGATGGGCTTGAGTATTCATTAACATTAGATCAAAGCGCAAAGCCGTTTATAACCGACTCAGCTACTGGGATTGTTCAATTGTTGAGTGCTACTATTGGTGAAGTTACTTCTATTGTTCCGAAGCACTCTACGGCGGGGGGAACGTCTGATGCCCGTTTTGTGGCTGAATACGGCATTGATGTTATTGAGTTTGGGGTGATTAATGATACGATACATGCCCCCAATGAACGAACGTCTATTGCTGAAGTGGAAAGTTTATATAAAATTTTCAGTACGTTGATACGGCGATTTTGATAAAATAATGGTTTTAAAGGGGTTAGTTATGAAAAAATTACTATTGGTGTTGCTTTTCGCACTTAGTGCTTTTGGCGGCGAAGTAACGTGGAATAGTGGGTACGATCAAGCGCTTGCAAAAGCCAAAAAAGAGAATAAGCCGTTGATGGTACTCATTACAAGAGAGGATTGTGGTTGGTGCCGTAAGCTTGAATCGACAACGTTACGCGACAATGAGGTTGTATCACGTATTAATACCTCTTTTGAAGCGGTGAATGTTATCAAAGAAAAAAGTATTTATCCCAAAAATTTGACGGCGAAGATGGTTCCTATGAGCTATTTTATCGATCCACGTAACGGTAAGGTTCTCTATTCTATCCCTGGATATTGGGAAGTGGAAGATTATAGCTCAGTACTCGATGATGCTCTACGAAAATACAAAAAGTAATTAAAGGAAATTTATATGACAATCGTACAAACCCCAAATGCTCCTGCTGCCATTGGCCCTTATTCTCAAGCGATGATTGCCAATGGGATGGTATTTACCTCAGGTCAAATCGCCCTTACCCCTGCGGGTGAGATGCTCACAGGCGATGTCAGTGTACAATGTGTGCAAGTATTGGCTAATCTCAAAGCGGTTTTAGAAGCGGCGGGAAGTTCATTGGATAAAGTGATTAAAACGACTATATTTTTGGATAACATGGATGATTTCGGTGCCGTCAACGAATTGTATGCACAAGCGTTCAAAGAGCATAAGCCAGCACGCTCAACGGTTGCCGTTAAAACGTTACCGAAGAATGCGTTGGTGGAGATTGATGCGGTTGCGATGATTTAGTGACTAACAGTATGATTAAGATTCAGGGAGGAGTTGAAGCTCCGCTCTAATGGCGTATCCGTTGTTACGTAAACGATTAATTTGTTCAATTCCACTATCATTATAAGAGGCTAGTACGGTATTTAGATAATTCTTATGATTGGTCAAATATTCTAAAAGAGGTTTTTCAATGCTACTGTCGAGATAAAGTTCACCAATGATCTCTTGGAGGTGCTTGTTCTCTGATAGGTAAGCAATTTCCCCTTCTTGTGAGGGTTCTTTGATGTAGTTTTGACGAATTCTATCCAAATTAGTATACCTTGTTTTAAGTTCATATAAACCGATTTGCTCAATCGATGCTAGGTAACCTTTCTCTTTCTCTTCTTCAAAGTGGGAGTACTTATGCAACTTTTGTAGTCTAGGTGAGAATTTATTACACACAAGTGTAAGGTCTTGTTTATAGGATAAAAGCATTTGCTCTACCTTATCAACATTAAGCCCTTTGTTTTTTTGATTTTGCAGTTCGAGCGAAAGAGCGTTTAGTGATTGGTTGATATTACTGCTCGATTTTTCATCTCCATGGCGAATCATTTCGTGAAGGTTGTGCTCAGTAAATGAGAAGAGAGCTTGACTGCTCTTTGGCAGTACAGTAGTAGATAGTGTAGCTTTTGTGGAGTTATTGGTTGAATTTGCAGTGATCCAATATAATCCTATTCCTGAAAATAAAACGATAGGGAGTAAAATAAGAAGTTTTTTCATTGTAGTCTAACCTTTATTTTTTGAAAGTTTAAACAAATAAAATTACCTGCTTGTTACAAAAGGTAATGGGGACAGAATCGCGAAGTTAAAGCGTATGAACGTTGCGGTAGAATGAGAGTGTACTATCAAATATTAGTTTTGTGCAATTTAAAGCACCCGACCACCACAACTGTTTAAGGAATTATTATGCAACAACAACTCACTCCAGCTGGTCAAAATATCGTCAACGATCTTTCCAACCGATACAATCTGAGCCAAGATGCCGTTATCTATATGATTGGTGCTGTTAGTAATGGCGGTGGGACGATGGCTCAGTTTAATTGTCCTGAACTGGGTGGTTCAGGTCAGTGGATGCAAGGGGGAATGACGATGGTGGGTGATATGTTCAACTATGGTCTTAAAAATACCGTCAATAATCTTTGTGCTGAGATTTCCAACGCATTGGCAAATACCCAAATTTTCCCTATTATCAAAGCAGGAACCCCAGGAAGTAGCCAATGGTGGCCTACTGATTTGGGTATCCCTTTTAGCAGTGGTGGTCAAAATAATATCCGTTACGCCGTATTTCCTAATCGAATTGCTATTGAGTCCAATGGTCAAATCACGGTGTATGACACTCTCGATCATAACATCGGCGGGGTGAGTCAACAACAAGGGGGAGATACATCACTGACCTTTTCAAGTCAGTACGGAACAATTGCAGTTTCAAGTCTTCCTATCATTTCAGGAGCAGGTAATGTTCCTCCTCCCTCACCGCACGTCAATTTTGCACAACCTCTTTATAATGATTTCGCAACTCCAGCTCCCATCGTGCATACTCCCGTATTTACAGAGCCTCACAATGTTCAAAACGACTCAGCGGATACTATTATCCAGCTCATTGAAAAACTTGCTAAACTACGTGATAGTGGAGCTCTTACGGAAGATGAGTTTAATGGCAAAAAAGTTGAGTTGCTAGGGAGACTTTAATCTTCATAGTTAATCGTAGAAAGAAATTCTCTTTCTGCGTTGGGGATTTTTGTCATATTCCCCTCAAAATCAAGATAAACGAGGAGAATTTTCATCTCAAAAAGCTTCTCTTTCTCTCTGAAAATTTGCTGTACCAACGTGAACGAGGCATTTTTTAGTTGAAATAATCTTGTTTTAACTTTCAAAACATCTGCGAATTTAGCACTTTTACTATAATCAGCTTCGATATGTTTCGCTACAAAGTGTCCCCCTTCTAAAATCGGTGAACGCCCCGCATCAAAAAAAATCTGACTCCGAGCACGCTCACAAAAGTTGAGATAATTAGAGTGATAGACAACACCACCAACATCGGTATCTTCGTAATAGACTCGTATCTGCATCCTATCTCCCCGAAGGAAGCAGGCTCAGTTTTGGGAGGGCGTTATCGGTTGAATCCCATCCTCCGCCCAATGCTTTATAAAGATTGATACTGGCTATGAGGGCATTTTGTTTGGCGATTTGGGTACTTTGCGATACTTGGAGCCATTGTTGTTGAACCAAAAGAAGATCGCTGTAGGCAATCGTTCCCACTTTATAGCGTAGTTTAGTTTGCTCGAATGCTTTTTGGATTGCTTTTTGGCTGGCAATTTGGAAATTCAATTGCTGTTTGGCTTGGGTGTTTTGACCAATAGCGGTATCGGCATCGTTGAATGCGGTAATAATGGCTTTTTGGTATTGCAAAAGAGTTTTATGCTGTTCCGCTTCGGCGATTTTAATTCCACCTTCTATAAGTCCTGCGGAAAAGATAGGGATACTTACCGATGGGGTTAGTTCCCAAATTTTCGCGGGGTTGGTGATGAAATCGGTTAGCTCTAAGCTTTGTAGTCCTAACATTCCTGTGAGTTTGATACTAGGATAATAAGCCGCTCTGGCGATTCCTATTTGAGCATTGGCTGAGATGAGGTTTTGTTCGGCTACGGCAATGTCAGGACGATGTGTCATTATTGTGCTTGGTATTGCCTCAGGAACTTCAGGGAGATGAATCGACTCTAATGCGGTCGTTTTTACGGCTTGTGGATTGCGTCCTAAGAGGAGATTGAACCGACCCTCTTCGGCGATTTTGAGACTTTGAAGTTGGGATAACGTTGCTTTTGCGCTCTGCGCCGCCGATTGCGCTTGAAGATAGACGCTTTCATTGATAGAGCCATAACGGTATTTGAGGGCACTTTGTTCTTCAATATCGTGAGATGCTTGAAAATTTGCTTGAGCCAAGGTAATTTGTTCCTCTAGTGAAGAGAGAGTGATGTACGAAGCCGCAACGCTTGATGCGATAGAGAGTCGTAGTGTTTGTCGTGCATATTCACTTGAGAGTAACAACGCACGTGCCGCTTCATTGGCACGACGAACTTTTCCAAAGAGATCAATTTCATAGCTTACAAGGGAGAGGGAAGAAGCATAGGTTGAAGTGACTCCTTCACGAAGTTGTACTCCTCCCGTGGATGCGTTATTAACTCCTTTTCTATCAAATGAACCATTGCCATTAATTTGTGGGTAGAGGTAGGATTTAGCTTGATCGAATTTACCTAAGAGTGAATCGACGGATGCTCCAGCGGTTTGAATATCTTGATTGTTGAGCAGCGCAAGGTCGATACTTTCGGATAGCTGAGGATCGTTGAAACTTTTCCACCACTCTTTATCGACCGCTTTTTCTTTGCTGTTGTTGGTATCGCTGTAGCGAAAGTTTTCAGGAACTGCCGTAGAGGGTTTGGCATAATCGGGTCCAATTGCCGAACATCCTCCCATTACAAGGGAAAGGATGAGGGAACCGTATACGTAGGATGATTTATTCATGGATGACTCCTTTTTCTGGGGCAATTTTCTCTTTGAGGGTTGAGACCCAATAATATAAGAACGGGATAAAATATCGTTCGATAAAGGTTGCGGCTAACATCCCCCCAAACATCGCAACACCAATAGAGAAACGTCCCCCCGCTCCTGCGCCAGAACTAAATATAAGGGGGAGCATCCCTGCTAGGAAGGCAAATGAGGTCATCATCATCGGACGGTAACGTAAGCGTGCTGCCTCCATTGCTGAGTCGTAGATACTCATACCAGCGTGTCGTTGCTCTTCGGCAAATTCTACCACCAAAATAGCATTCTTCGCTGAGAGGGCAATGAGGGTCAGTAGTCCTATTTGGAAAAAGACGTTATTGTTCAGCCATGGGATCACCCAAACAATCGCATACGCTCCCATAATACCGTACGGAACCGCTAGCATAATGGAGATAGGGAGGCTCCAACGTTCATAGAGGGCTGCCAAAATCAAATAGACCATAATCAGGGCAAATGCCATAATAATTAATGCTTTGGAGCCGACGAGTTTTTCTTGGAGATACAAACCATCCCAATCGTAAGCAGCGCTGGTGGGTAAGAGGGTATCTCCCGCATGCTCAACAATTTTAATAATCTCTCCCGAGCTATGCCCAGGTGTTGGTGAGCCCATAATCGTTGTACTCAAAACACCGTTAAAGTGTTCGATAGAACTAGGAGCACTGGACATGGTCACTTTGATAACGCTGGAGAGAGGGATAAGTTTACCACTGCTTGAACGTACCCAACCGCGTCCAATATCTTCAGGTTTACTACGATACTCAGCATCCGATTGCATTTGTACCCAGTAGGTTTTACCGTTTTTATCGAATTGATTGATGTACATTGATCCGATGGTTCCTTGGAGGGTTTGGAAAACCTCTGCCACGGAGAGCCCCAACATTTTTGCTTTTTCACGATCCACTTCCACCGAGAGAGTGGGGGTGGTGATATTCATTGTGCTAAAAGGGTTTTTAATGCTTGGTT
>Ga0172379_10002262_pt1 | contig 34750 bp, 27 predicted proteins | sample GrowelOW334metaG_FD_119756 | JGI IMG/M metagenome (GOLD analysis project Ga0172379, IMG submission 119756) | Groundwater microbial communities from an aquifer near a municipal landfill in Southern Ontario, Canada - Groundwater well OW334 metaG | ecosystem: Environmental > Aquatic > Deep... | reverse complement strand
TTGCCGGTAACAGCATTGTTGCAGCTACAGGTGTTGTAACTTATGCAGCGGCTTGGAGCGGAACTTCCGTTATTACTGCAACTGCTTTAGGTTGCAACGGACCGACCACGGAAACTCATACCGTAACTACTATTAAGGAACCCAATGCAACAACCGGAAACGATGTTGTAATATGCAATGGGGAGTCAGTTACCATTGGTGCAACTGCAATTGCAGGTAATTCGTATAGTTGGACACCTATTACTGGGCTTAGTTTGACAACCATATCAAACCCTACGGCGAATCCAATACTTACAACTACCTACACATTAACTGAGACGGTGACTGCCACAGCTTGTGTGAATACAAATTCGGTAACTGTTACCGTAAACAATCTTCCAGCTATTACGGAAGATCCTACCAATCAAATGGCCACAGAAGATGAGTCAGTAAGTTTTTCAGTTGTTGCCAATGGTACAGCACTTACATACCAATGGAAAAAAGGAACTGTTGGCTTAGGTAATGCCGGGAACATTTCAGGCGCCACTTCAGCCACCCTTACCATTAATCCGGTTACCAGCGGAGATGCAGCAACCAACTACCATGTTGTTGTTAGCGGGACATGCGCGCCTAGTATTACTTCGGCAAATGCATCGTTAATTGTTACAGTTGAAGGCTCTGTAATTACTATTGAGCCAATAGAAGCAGTTTCATGTAGTGGAAGTGCTGCAATATTTTCGGTAACTGCTGTAGGTTCAAATCTTACCTACCAATGGAAAAAAGGAACCGTTGATTTTGTTGATGGTGGAAATATTTCAGGCGCAACGTCAGCAACATTTACCATCGATCCAGTAACAATTCTTGATATGGAAACCAATTATAATGTTGTTGTTAGCATGTCATTAGTACCGATTGATACATCCGTTTTTATTGCTTTAGTACTTAACGAAATTCCTGTTATTACCTCAGCTCCGGTAACTCAAACAGCTTGTGTCGGAATTTTATCAACTTTTTCAGTAACTGCAACAGGAACCGATCTTACGTACCAATGGAGAAAAGGAACCGTTGATTTAATTGACGGTGGAAATATTTCAGGTGTCACCACAAACTCACTAACAATCAATCCGGTAATGGATTCTGATGGTGCAACAAACTACAATGTGGTTGTTAGCGGTGCCTGTTCTCCAAGTGTAACTTCCGCAAATGTGTCCCTTGAAATAACTCCAGATGGAATTGATCCATTCGTTTTCGGAACTACTGCCAATTTAATAAAAGTGTATCCGAATCCATTTACCAATTCAATAAACATCATTATAAATGATGAATTGCTAACCAATATGAAAGGTGCTTACGAATTAGCTGTTTATGATGCACTGGGATCGTTGGTGAAACATACAACCCTTATTGAAAAAGTAACAACGATTGAAACATTCGAGCTTAAATCAGGATTTTATTTCTATAAAGTCACTGATAATGAAATTCTTATCCAAACAGGCAAACTAATTTCGAAATAGGATTAACTAATTAGTTGTTTGGTTCAAGCCCGCCGCTCCTTTAATTGGAGGGGTGGGCTTTTTTCTTTTATATAAACATGGCTATTAACCACAAGAATGATACAACTAATAGCAAAAGTTCTGTAACACTTTAAACGGTTAGGATACCCACCTTTACAGTAATTCATATATAAATTAATACTTAATAAAATGAGAAAACAATTACTAATGGTATTAGCAACAGTTATACTGTTGTTAATGCCTTTTGTGCAATTTGGACAGGCACCAACTTTGGGTACAACCTCCAGTTTCGCATTATTTACAGCAGCTGGTGCCCTCAACAATGTTGGCGCCTCGAATATTACGGGCGATATCGGTAGTTTTACCGATGAACCTACCGGACTTCCTGGAACAGGTACCGTAACCGGAACCATTTATAGTGTAGGAGCTCCAATTTTGACAACCGCAAAGGATGATGTAGCTACTGCATGGACCAGCTATGCAGCAGGTGGTACTGTTATTGGTACACCCTTTGAAACCCAGATTCTTACTCCCGGTGTTTACCAAACAGTAGGCGCTGCGGTATTAAATGGAGAATTAACCTTAGATGGGAATAACGATCCCAACTCCATATTTATTATTAAAGTTGTAGGTGGAGCATTAACCGTAGGAGCCTCAGGGGCTTCAAACATTAAGCTAATTAATATGGCTTCAGCTTGCAACATTTATTGGCAAGTGGGTGGAGCATTTTCGTTAAGCGGCGGATCCACTTTTAATGGAACTGTAATTGCCGATGGTGCAATAAACATGAGTGCATCAACCCTAAACGGGCGGGCTCTTTCAAAAGGAGGCATTATAAGTACTTCAGCAATAACATTGAACCCTGCCGATTGCAATTCCGTAGGTATTCCAGTGTTCACTTTGGGTTCAACATCAACCCGTTGTCAGGAAGCTGGATCAGTCACCTATACAGCCACGGCTATTAATTCAACAAGTATTGCATACAGTTTGGATGCCACTACCGATATTTTTGCCGGAAACAGTATTGTAGCAGCAACAGGTGCCGTAACTTATGCAGCAGCATGGAGTGGAACAAGTGTTATTACGGCAACAGCCCAAGGTGTTAATGGACCTACTTCGGCTAACCATACCGTAACAATTACTCCAACTGTGGGTACACCTGTGTTTACATTAGGTACAACATCAACAAAATGCCAAAGTGCAGGTAACGTCACTTATACAGCCACAGCCGCAAACTCAACAAGTATAGCTTATAGCTTAGATGCCGTTACTGATGTTTTTGCCGGTAACAGCATTATAGCAGCTACAGGTGTTGTAACTTATGCAGCAGCATGGAGCGGAACAAGCGTTATTACTGCAACTGCATCAGGTTGCAACGGGCCAACTACTGCAACACATACCGTAACAATTACATCATCAGTTGGTACACCTGTTTTTGCTTTAGGGGCAACTTCAACTCAATGCCAAAGTGCGGGCGATGTTACTTATACGGCTACTGCCGCCAATTCAACCAGTATTGCTTACAGTCTGGATGCCGTTACCGATGTTTTTGCAGGTAACAGCATTGTAGCAGCAACAGGTGTTGTAACTTATGCAGCAGCATGGAGTGGAACAAGTGTTATTACTGCAACTGCAGCAGGTTGCAACGGACCAACCACGGCAATACATACCGTAACAATTACGCCAAATGTGGGTACACCTGTGTTTACACTGGGTGCTACAACAGCACTATGCCAAGGTGCAGGTTCCGTAACTTATACCGCTACAGCCGCCAATTCTACAAGTATTACCTATAGCTTGGATGCCACTTCCGACGTTTTTGCCGGAAACAGCATTGTATCAACTACGGGAATTGTAACTTATGCAACAGCATGGAGTGGAACAAGTGTTATTACTGCAACTGCAGTTGGCTGTAATGGACCACTAACAGCAACTCATACCGTCACAATTACCCCATTGGTGGAAACTCCTGTTTTTATTTTGGGTGCAACTTCTACTCAATGCCAAAGTGCGGGCGATGTAACTTATACAGCAACCGCTGCAAATTCAACTAGTATTGCTTATAGTTTAGATGCCGTTACCGAAGCTTTTGCCGGCAACAGCATTGCAGCAGCTACAGGTGTTGTGACCTATGCAGCCGGATGGAACGGAACAAGCGTTGTTACCGCAACTGCCGCAGGTTGCAACGGACCAACCACTGCCACACATACCGTAACAATTACTCCAGCAGCAGTTACTCCTATATTCGCATTAGGTGCAACATCAACACAATGCCAGGGTGTAGGTTCAGTAACATATACAGCTACCGCCGCCAACTCAACTAGTGTTGCATACAGTCTGGATGCCGTTACCGAGGCTTTTGCTGGTAACAGCATTGTAGCAGCTACAGGTGTTGTAACTTATGCAGCCGGATGGAGCGGAACAAGTGTTATTACTGCAAGTGCAGTAGGCTGTAATGGAATAACATCAGCCATTCATACAGTAACTATTACCCCATCGGTGGAAACCCCTGTATTTGTACTGGGTGAAACATCTACTCTTTGCCAAAATGCAGGTTCTGTAACTTATACAGCTACAGCCGCCAACTCAACAAGTATTGTATATAGTTTAGATGCCGTAACCGAGGCTTTTACCGGTAACAGCATTGCACCGGCTAACGGTGCCGCTATTTATGCAGCCGATTGGAGTGGTACAAGCGTAATTACAGCAAGTGCTGCAGGATGCAATGAACCAACCACGGCAATACATACCGCAACAATTACACCAACGGTGGGTACTCCTGTTTTTGATTTGGGTACAACAACCACGCAATGCCAAAGCGCAGGTAATATATCTTATACCGCTACCGCCGCCAACTCTACAAGCATGGCTTATAGTTTGGATGTAACATCTGCCGCTTTTGTCGGTAACAGCATTGTAGCAGCAACGGGAATTGTAACTTATGCAGCAGCATGGAGCGGAACTTCTGTTATTACTGCAACTGCCGAAGGTTGCAATGGACCAAGCACGGCAACACATACCGTAACTATTACACCATCGGTGGAAACTCCTGTTTTTGATTTGGGTGCAACAACCACACTATGCCAAAGTGCGGTCGATGTTACTTATACGGCTACTGCCGCCAACTCTACAAGCATGACTTATAGTTTGGATGCAACATCTGCCGCTTTTGCCGGAAACAGCATTGTAGCAGCTACAGGTGTTGTAACTTATTCAGCCGATTGGAGTGGTACAAGCGTAATTACAGCAACTGCCGAAGGATGCAATGGACCTGTTACATCAATACATACTGTAACTATTAATCCATTAGTTGGTTTACCCATTTTTGCTTTGGGTGCTACCTCAACACGTTGTCAAGGTTCGAATTCTGAAAACTATTCAGCTACATCCAGTAATTCAACAAACATTGCTTATAGTTTAGACTCAACCACCACAGCTTTTATGGGCAACAGCATTGCTACATCTACAGGCGTTGTTACCTACGATGGAGCATGGAGTGGAACAAGCATAATTACGGCAACTGCCGAAGGATGTAATGGGCCAACAACTTCAACACATACTGTAACAATTACCCCAACAGTGGGTACACCTGTTTTTGCCCTGGGGGCAACAACCTCACAATGTCAAAGTGCAGGTTCCGTAACTTATACCGCCACAGCGACCAACTCAACAAGTATTGTTTATAGTTTGGATGCCTCTACCGAAGCGTTTGCAGGAAACAGCATTGTATCAACTACGGGAATTGTAACTTATGCAACAGCATGGAGTGGAACAAGTGTTATTTCTGCAAGTGCCGAAGGTTGTAATGGGCCAGCCTCAGCAATCCATACGGTAACTATTAATAAGCAACCCTATGCAACAACCGGAAACGATGTGGTAATATGCGTGGGAGAGTCAGTTACCATTGGTGCAACTGCAATTGCAGGTAATACTTATAATTGGACACCTATTACAGGGCTTAGTTTGGCAACAATATCAAACCCTATGGCAAATCCAATCCTAACAACTACCTACACATTAACTGAAACCGTCACTGCAACAGCTTGTGGAAATACTAATTCTGTAACTGTTACAGTAAATAATCCTCCGGCTATTACGGTAGCTCCTAACAATCAAATGGCCAAAGAAGATGGGTTAGTTAACTTTTCAGTTGTTGCCACAGGAACTGAACTTACTTATCAATGGAGAAAGGGAACTGAAAACTTAATCAACCAAGGCAATATTTCCGGTGTCACTTCGGCAACATTAACAGTTAGTCATGTAACAATCGTCGATACTGCCTCAAACTATAATGTGGTAATCTCAGGCTTATGTTCACCGGATATTACATCGGCAAATGCAATCCTTTGGTTGTGTTTATGCCCCGATGTTTCGGTTAAAACTGAATCCAATATTGAATCAGTTATGTTTTACCCGAATCCTTTCAGTAAACAAACCACTGTTATGATTAATGATGCATCGGAAACCAACAGCTACGATTTAAGAATTTACAATTCATCAGGAGCTGAGGTTATGTTTACAACCATTAACCAGAAAACCACTACGGTTGATTTGAATTCTTATGTTGAAGGAATCTATTTTTTCAAAGTAACCAATAATGATAAGCTTATTCCATCAGGAAAACTGATTTCGAAATAGGGTTAATTAAATAGTTGTTTGGTTCAAGCCCGCCGCTCCTTTAATTGGAGGGGCGGGCTTTTTGTTGTTTGCAAATGAAACATGTGTGAATGATGTAACAGGTTGACAATGTTGTGTAACAAAATTCCACCACAAACAGCCTAACTTGCAGGCAATTAGTTAGTAAAATCATTTTTATAACTTCTATTCAAGTGAAAAGATTTATTCCTATAAGCATTAAATTACCATATATAAAGGACGCAAAAGAGCAAATAATTGCACTTAGCGAGAAAGCTTTTGACAGCACACAGATTGTAAGCATTTTTTTTGTTGATGTAGCCGAAGCCTTTCTATTCATTGTCCATACCGTTAAAGAAACTTTTACCCCTAATTTTGAGTTTAAGGAATTTTTACGCCAATGTTACCAAATTGGGAACAAATCGTTACCGTTAATTGCTGTAACAGGCACCATTATGGGATTGGTACTCACCATCCAATCGCGACCGGTATTAGCCGATTTTGGTGCAGTAACCATGCTTCCTGGTATGGTTGCCGTATCGCTAATCCGTGAAATGGGTCCGGTTATAACAGCCTTAATTTGCGCGGGTAAAATTGGTTCGGGTATGGGGGCCGAGCTAGGTTCCATGAAAGTTACCGAACAGATTGATGCCATGGAAGTTTCGTCAACCAATCCCATGAGGTATTTGGTTGTTACAAGGGTTTGGGCAGCCACACTAATGATACCCTTATTGATATTGTTTGCCGATGCACTGGGAATTCTAGGAAGTTGGGCTGGGGCAAATATAAAAGGCGATGTTACGTTTACCCTATTTTTTTCACAAGCATTTTCATCGCTTGAATTTATCGATTTTTTACCTGCTTTTATTAAATCGTTCTTTTTTGGTGCTATTATTGGATTAGTAGGCTGCTATAAAGGCTATACCGCAGGCCGTGGAACCGAGAGTGTTGGAATTGCTGCAAATTCGGCCGTAGTAACCGCTTCGTTACTGGTTATTATTGTCGATTTAATTGCAGTTCAAATAACCGATATGCTATGATAACAGATACAAAACATAAAGCAATTATTTCCTTGGCTTATACAAAATCCGATGAAAAGGTTATTGAAATTATAAACCTTGAGAAAGGATTTGGGGAGAATCCCGTGCTTAAAGACGTTTCGCTACAACTTTATAATGGTGAAAACCTCGTGGTGCTTGGAAAATCAGGCTCCGGAAAATCGGTACTCATTAAATGCATCGCTCAATTATTAAAGCCCGATAGCGGCACTATTAATGTGTTTGGTGAAAATGTTACTGAATTAAACAGCAAAAAACTAAACGAATTAAGAACAAAAATCGGCTTTCTTTTTCAGAGTGGTGCCCTGTACGATTCCATGACGGTTAAACAAAACCTCGAATTTCCATTGGTAAGAATAAAGAAACAACTTAACCAAAAACAACGCGACGAAAAAATTGTGGAGGTATTGGAACAAGTAGGTTTAGCCGATTCCATTGATAAAATGCCCTCTGAATTATCGGGCGGAATGCGGAAACGAATCAGCTTAGCCCGCACCCTGGTTGCCGACCCTATGATTATGCTGTACGATGAACCTACCACCGGGCTCGATCCGGTAACATCCGACGAAATAAGTTTACTGATGAACCAGGTTCAGAAAAAATATAAAACCTCATCCATAATTATCACTCACGATATTGAATGCGTGCGGGCTACAGCAAACCGCATTTTAATGCTGCACCAAGGCGAAATTTACATGGAGGGGACTTTGGAAGAATTTGAAAATTCATCGGATCCATTTATTAAATCATTTTTTAAATAATTAAATGTCATGAATAAGCACACACAGCAATTTAAGGTACGATTAGGGTTGTTTGTTTTGGGTGGACTGACCCTTTTTGTAGTTGCCATTTTTATAATCGGCAAACAGCAAAACCTTTTTAATCCCGTTTTCAAACTAAGTACTACTTTTTATAACGTAAGCGGATTGCAAGTGGGAAGCAACATACGCTTTTCAGGTATTGATGTAGGTACTGTTAATAACATAAAAATTATTAATGATACTACTGTTTGGGTCGATATGATTATTCAGAAAGAGATTCAGCCTTTCATAAAATCCGATTGTGAAGCTGGTATAGGTTCATCGGGGCTTATTGGCGACCGCGTGTTGATAATAGCCCAAGGCAACGATAGTTCACCCATGGCTAAAAGTGGCCAACAAATAGCTTCAAATGAACCCATTGAAACCGATGATATTATGGCCAGCCTTCTAATAACTGCAGGATATACTGAAACAATAACGCAACAGCTTGCCGATATAATGGTTAAGGTAAATAGCGGTTACGGAACGCTTGGTCGCTTAATACACGATACCCTAATTGCTCAAAATTTAACCTCAATTGTTGAGAATTTTCAATTAGGCTCAGTGGGAGTTTTAGTGCTTATTGATTCAACAAAACATGAAATATCAAATATAATGTCAAGCTTGGAGGCTACAGCTAATAATGCGCAGGTTACAACTCAACAAATGGAAGAGATTATAGTGGATATAAATAATGGATATGGTACTTTGGGTCAATTAATTAGCGACACAACCATTGCACCAAATTTGAGTGTTACCATGGTGAACCTTAAACACAGTAGCCATGCATTGAACGAAAATATGGAGGCATTAAAACACAATTTCCTTTTTAAAAAATACTTTAAAAAACAAGCAAAAGCAAAGGAAAAAGCAGCTAAGGAACAATCAGTAAAAGATGAAAAGAAATAATAGGTTGTTACTACTCAGCAACAAATGAATAAGGGTAGAAAGAAAAAATGAACAATATACAATGAGCAAGTAAAAAAAAGGAAAAATGACTAAGGAAGACAAGAAAATCGATCCCGAAAAAATTGGATGGAGGTCATTATAAATACATAACACAAAAACGATGATATTCAGGATTAAATATGACCTACCCCCCTCTGGCCTAAAGGCCATCTCCCCAAAGGGGAGAACTTGCTCCGTTGTGAGTTTTTTGTAGTACTTTCATCAATACTACACAAATTCAAATCGAAGCTAGTCCTCCCTTGGGGGAGGTGCCCAAAGGGTGGAGGGGGAAAACCTAAACTAAACGACATTGAATTCTATATTGAAATTCTTAAGCACGGTTGCCATGAGTGGATAATTGATAATCAGATGAAAACGGGATTTATTAGTATTCTTATATTTTTTTTTGTCCTACTGCTAACCAAAAATGATGCATGGGCTCAAGAAATACGTGCCAGTAAGGATTCCACTGACATTTACAAAAATATTCAAACCTACTCAAAAAAGAATAAATTCACTAAATTAATCTACAGTTCCATATTTAGGCCCATTGAAAAAATCAAGCTCAGTAAGCCCGGTGAAAAAAAAGCTTATAAAAAACTGATAAAAAAATCGTACCATGCTTACGAGGGTAAAACAATCAGAGAAATTAACATTACAACACTCGATCCTTTTAAGTATTCTATTACCGATACCTCAGCACAACCCCACAATTTTTTAGTTAAAACAGGTAATTCACTGCATTTAAAAACGTTGCACGTCACCATTCGTAATTTATTGCTCATTCGGCAAAATCAATCGTTCGATTCATTACTCGTTAAAGAATCAGAGCGTTTGGTGCGCAGTCAAAGCTATATTCGCGATGTTTCATTTACGTTTTCGGTTACAGCACCCAACTCCGACTCGGTTGATATATTCATCCGCGAATTGGACCGATGGAGTATGACTCCTTATGCTTCAGTTTCCAATTCACACACACTGGTCCGTTTTACCGACAAGAATTTTGGTGGCTTTGGGCATACGGCTAAAACTGATTTTTCCTGGTATTATGGAAACAGTAACCTAGCTTATGGAGTAAATTATTACATTCCAAACATTCTCAATACGTATATAAATTCAACAGTGAATTATTCGTCCGATGAATATGGAAATTACCTGCATAGCTTTGCTGTCGATCGTCCATTTTTTTCGCCCTTAGCACGCTGGGCTGCTGGAATAAAAATATCGAAGCAATTCCAAAACGGACTCAACCTTACTGGAGCATCACCCGATGATTTTCAAAAAGTCACGTTTAATACTCAGGATTATTGGGCAGGTCAGGCATTTCAAATATTTAAGGGGAATTCAGAATACAGCCGTTCAACTAACCTTATTATCGCCGGGCGTTTTTTACGGGTTCGGTATCTCGATAAGCCCATTGAATTTAATGGGATTCAAAACACCTTCTCCAATGAAAATTTTATGCTAACAAGCATAGGTATTTCCTCAAGAAAATACGTGCAAGACAAGTATATTTTTAATTTTGGTACCACTGAAGATGTTCCCATTGGCAGAGCCTATAGCCTTACAGGAGGATACCAGATTAAAAATGAAAGAGGGCGAAATTATTTAGGAGCCCGCATCTCGCATGGTTATTATTATTCATGGGGATACTTGAGTTCAACTTTTGAATTCGGAACCTTTTTTAATACAAAAAATGCGGAACAAGGAGTCTTTAAATCGCATATAAATTTTTTTACCGGATTAACCGAACTAGGCAAATGGAGAATACGGCAATTTATAAAACAAGAAATATCGTTTGGTTCAAATTCTTTCCGAAACGATAGCTTAACCCTTAACGATGGGTTCGGGTTAAGTGGTTTTACCAGTTCAACGCTTTCAGGCACCCGACGATTAATAATGACCCTGCAAACACAATTTTACGCACCCTGGAATATAATCGGATTCCGGATCGGCCCTTTTGTGAATTACTCTTTTGGATTTATTGGAGGTAGTCCGGCACAATTCAACAGCCGTCAACTTTATTCACAAATTGGAGTGGGCATTCTAATTAAAAACGATAACCTGGTTTTTAATACTTTTCAACTATCGTTTTCATATTACCCTGTTATGCCTGATAATGGTTATAATGTTTTTAAAGCAAACTCATTCCGGACAACCGATTTTGGCTTCAATGATTTTGAAGTGGGTAAGCCAGAAATACTTGATATTTCCATAAGGTAATAGATAGAAAATGTGTGAATAATATAACAAGTTCATATAGTTGTGTAAATATTTTAGGACAAAGCAATGTACCTTTAATTCTCTGAAAATTAGTTTTTTATGATATTTAAAAATGTAAAATAGGATGAATAATGAGTGAACAAAATCAAGCCCTATCCAATCAAATATTGGTTTTTACATTGGATGATTTTTCCTATGGCATCCCAATATTTTCGGTAGTAAAAGTTTTTCATGCAGTAGAAATTCGGCCTTTGCCAAAAGCTCCGTTAGTAATTACCGGAGTTATAAATGTAAAGGGGCAAATTATTCCAGTAGTTAATATTCGCAAAATATTGGGACTGAAAAAAAGCAAAATTGAATTATACAACCGTTTGATTTTGGTTACTACCGGGAAACGGATTGTTGCCCTTTTGGTTGATACAGTTAACGGATTGGTTAAACTGGATATGAACCAACAGGCTGATTCCAAACAGCCAATGCCTTATGCTGAACTCATGAATGGCGTAATAAAAGTTGACCAAGGCCTCATCTTTATTTACAATATCGATAAGTTTTTATGTACTGATGATGAATATAAATTAGAACAAGCATTAAAATTAGAAACGCATGAACAGTGATTTATCATATTTAGAAACCTTAAGAGCCAGCAAGATCATTGCATCGCTTATGGGTTTAAACTTTACGTCCGATAAATGGCATTTGCTTAATCGGGGACTGGATTCGGCTGCCATAGAAATGGGTTTCAGCAACACAAAAGACCTTATTCAAATGCTGATGACCACTCAAGTAACTCCTAGTCAAATAGAAACGTTGGCATCGCATATTACCATTACAGAAACCTACTTTTGGCGCGAACCGCAGGTGTTTGACGCCTTTGCTGCGATCCTTGAAGAGTATATGGCTTCAAAAAATGGCACCCATAAAACCATCAATATTTGGTGTGCTGCCTGCTCAACCGGCGAAGAAGCTTACTCTATCGCCATTGCACTCCGCCGCGTTATTCCCAATTATAGTTATTGGAAAATAAACATTTTTGCAACCGATATAAACACAAAAACTCTGGAAACAGCCCGAATAGGCATTTATGGAGAATGGTCGTTCCGAAATGCACCCCCGTGGCTTAAAGAAAAGTATTTTAAGAAATTGGGAAACGGCAAATATGAATTAATACCTGAAATTAAATCAATGGTAACTTTTTCAGCCTTTAATTTAATTCAGAAAGATTATACGGATATAACCTTTTTAAGACCTAAAATGGATATCATTTTTTGCCGAAACGTGTTAATGTATTTTTCCGATAAATGGGCAACCAAAGCATCTCAAAACCTTTATAATTCTTTGTCAACCAACGGTTGGTTAGTGGTTGCGTCCTGCGAACTCTCTTCAATATTGTTTTCAAAATTTGCCCCCGTAAATTTTCCGGGTGCCGTACTATATCGGAAGCCTCTAAATAAGTTGCCGGCCACAGTTGAACCCCTTATGATTGAACAAAATCATCTTTTTCTCGATTCATTTCCCACAGGGTTGATAACCATTTCGGAGGATCCATTTGCAAATAATAATTATGCAACTTCCAATCAAGACACCTACTTTATAGCGGAAGGGACACCGAATAATGAAACTGTGACCTGCGAAAATTTGCTTCCCAAACAAACCCTTGAAATATTTCAAAACACGTTAGCCGAGCAAAAAACAACCATCAAAAAATTGGCCAACCAAGGCAAACTCGATGAAGCCTTGTTGAATCGCAACAATGCCATTGCATATAACTTGCTCGCAGCCGATATGTATTTTCTTCAGGCCACTATTTTACAAGAGCTGAACAAAAACAATGAAGCCGTAGTAGCCTTGAAACAGGCAATATATATCAATCCGAATTATTTAATCTGCCATTTTACCTTGGGAAATTTATTGATGAGGCAAGGGGATTCGAAGGCTGCAAACCAATATTTCAACAACACCCTCGAATTATTGAATTCCTCACCAAAGGATGATATAATTCAGGAATCAGAAGGATTATCGAGCCAGCAAATCAAAGAGATAATTTTAGCTACCCTACAAAAACAAGTAATTTAAAATAAAACCCAATGGATAATGAAACCAATCTGATTCTTAAAAAAAGAGCATTAAACCTAGCTATTGAGACTGTAAAGCAAAGGGAAATCTCTACAATCATTGATATTATTGAATTCACCATTGGTGGCGAAATGTATGGCATTGAATCAGCTTATGTTAGCGAGGTGTACCCTTTGAAAGCTTTTACACCGCTACCAGGCGTTCCTAATTTCATTCTTGGTATTGTAAATGTACGTGGCCAAATATTCCCGGTGGTTGACTTAAAAAAATTCTTTAACCTACCTCCCATGGGGTTGGGTGAACTTAACAAAGTAATAATTATTCACAATCAAAATATGGAGTTTGGAATTTTGGCTGATGAAATAATAGGTACAAACACCATCCATTTAGAAGATATAGTGCCTGTGCCCCTGTCAGTAAAAGGAATTGGCGAAAAATTTTTAAGGGGCGTAACAAAAAACCAAATCATCCTTTTGTCGGCCGAAAATATACTAATGGACAAAAACATGATTGTAAACAACGAAACTTTTTAAAAATTAATAATTATAACGATGAAACTTACTATTGGAACTAAAATTTATGTTGGGTATTTTTTGGCTATTGTTTTAATAATATTCTTTGGAATTACGGCCTATTTGAATACCGAGAAACTTTTTGATGAATCGAAAATGGTTACTCACCGCAATATGGTTTTGAATGATATTTATTCCGTTTCATCGGCATTAAAAGATGCCGAAACCGGGCAAAGGGGTTACTTAATAACGGGAAACGAGAAATATCTGAATATCTATTTTACTGGTCGTGATTCCATTTATGATCGGTTCGAGGATCTGCAAAATTCAGTAAGTAACAATAAAAATCAAGTACACCGTGCCGAAAAGCTTAAGCCCTTGATTGATTTAAAGCTTGCCCGTCTGGAAAAAGTAATTCAATTGCGTAAAGACGAAGGAATTGCATCTATTGTTAATAATGAAACAATGGAAGAAGGAAAGTTGATAATGGATGATATTAGGGCGCTATTTGCGGCTATGTCGCTCGAAGAGAACAATTTGTTAATGGTTCAGAAGGCCACCATGGAAAGTGTAAATAAGGAAACCAATAAAACAGTTGTTTGGGGAATCCTATTTTCAGTCATTATTTTAAGCATAACCGGTTTTATTATTACCCAAAACATTGCCAAACCACTAAATCAGGTTACCCGCAAAGCTGAACTTATTGCCAACGGCGATTTGTCATTGGAATTCAATTCCTCTAATAGAAAAGACGAATTAGGTTTATTAATGCAGTCGTTCAATAAAATGATTATAATGTTGAGGCAGCAAAATCAGGAAATTTTGAAGGGTGTTAATGTAATTGCAAGTACTACCGCCGAAATATTGGTATCAACGGCACAAATTACTACGGGCTCAGCCCAAACAGCTGCTGCCATAAGTGAAACCACCACCACAGTTGAACAAATTCGTAATGCCACAAAACTATCGAGCCAAAAGGCCAAGGTGCTATCGGAAAGTGCCAGCCTGGTTGCAAAAGCTTCACTTGATGGTCAAAAAGCCGTAAATGAAACCATTGAAGGCATCAATTACATAAATAAGCAGATGGATGAAATTGCCCAAACCGTAGTTTTATTAAGCGAACAAAGCCAATCCATTGGAGGCATAATTGCTTCGGTTACCGATTTAGCCGACCAGTCGAACCTATTGGCCGTGAATGCAGCCATTGAAGCGGCTAAAGCCGGCGAACAGGGCAAGGGATTTACAGTGGTGGCACAGGAAATAAGGAATTTGGCCGAACAGTCGAAACAGGCCACCATGCAGGTACGCAAAATACTGAACGACGTTCAAAAGGCCACCAATGCTGCTGTTCTTGCTACCGAACAAGGAAATAGGGCGGTTGAGGCAGGGGTCAAAAAATCATTGCAGGCCGGTGAATCAATACGCATACTAACCGAAAGCAGCCGTGAATCGGTTCAGGTTTCCATTCAAATTGAGGCATCGAGCCAACAGCAAATGATTGGTATGGAACAAATAGGTATTGCCATGCAAAACATTAACCAAGCGGGAGTTGAAACAGGTGTTAGTATGGTACAAGCCGAAAGTGCCCTTTCAAATTTGCACAATATGGGTCAAAAATTAAAAGATGTGGTTGAACAATTCAAAATGTAACTACAAGTGATTCCTCTGGATATGAACGAAATTGAATTTAAAAAACATTTGAATGCTACCTTCCAAGCGGAGGCCGATGAGCATATTAAAGCCTTTAAAAAAGGCCTTTTCGGCTTAGAGAAAAGGCAGGCAAAGGAAAAATATGTCGAAATTATTGAAGTTATGTTTCGCGAAATTCATAGCCTAAAAGGTGCTGCCCGATCGGTAAATCAAAAAACGGTTGAATCAGTATGTCAACCTTTGGAGGATGTATTTTCAGCGTTAAAACACAATAACGTGGCGTTATCTGTTGAGCTTATCAATCTTTTTTATAAAACCGCAGAATTACTTTCGCAACTTATTTTGGAGGTGAATGATGCGCAACCCAATGCTAATAAACAAACACAACACGAAATTATAGAGAAATTAAAAAACAGTACCACCTCAACCCCAAAAACAAGTGCGTTGGAAAGTTCCAATAATCCCATTTCAGGGGAACCTAAAGAATCAATTTCCGAAACCCCTGTTGAAATTCAAACCGGGTTGCCACAGGCAATAGCCAACATTCCAATGGCACAACAAACCATAAGAATAAATGTGGCCAAACTCGATAGGCTCCTTTTGCAAGCTGAGGAGTTTATACAGGAAAAAAATGCAATCGGCCAACGGTTAATTGACCTTAACGAGATTTCTGACAGTTTTATTGAATTGAATTCATTGTTGACAAAATGGAAAGCCCCACTACAAGTGGAAACAACTAATTTTTATAACGAACGGTTGGCCGATACTAAATTTAATTTATCCAAATTAGAAAGCCGGTTTGCCGAATTTACCCGTGCATTAGAATGCGACCAACACAATCTTAAATCATTGGTTGATAATCATCTGGAAGCAATGAGGCAGATACTCATGCAACCGGTTTCAACCCTTATTGAAGCATTTCCGGGTATGGTTAGGGAATTGGCCCTTGAACAAGGCAAACAAATTGAATTTATCATAACTGGAACCGAATTGGAAATTGACAAACGGATACTGGAAGAACTTAAAGCACCCCTGATTCACCTTATCCGCAACAGCATTGACCACGGAATAGGAAAACCTAAAGAACGCGCGTTACTGAAAAAAACGGCAAACGGAACCCTGAAGCTTGAATTTATTGGCCGCGAAAATGGAAAGGTTGAAATGGTACTTACCGATGATGGTACTGGTATCAACCTGCAAAAGGTTTTGGACGCTGCCATAAAAAATGGAAATTTAACATTAGAAAACGCCAAGAAACTAACGCCAGAAGATATATTACCACTCATATTTGAATCAGGCATTTCAACCAGTCCAATAATTACCGAAGTCTCTGGTCGTGGGTTGGGCTTATCCATTGTTAAAGAAAAAGTGGAAGACCTGAACGGAAAAATAACCGTAGAAACAGAGTTGAACAAAGGCACAACGTTCCGCATGGTATTGCCAGTATCGCTTTCATCAGTTCGAGGCATTTCGGTAATGTGCGGCGAATATACCTTTATCATTCCTGCTAAAAATGTTGAAAGGGTGCTAAAAATCGATAGGAATTCCATAAAAACCATTGAGAATCATAAAACCATCCGCATTGATAATCAAATAATATCGGTGGTGAGTTTGGCTGAAGTGTTGGGTTTGGCTTTACCCCCTCTTCAACGTTCAGTTAAAGCCAATTTAGAATTGGATAATACCAAATTGCATTTGGTTGTTATGGTTTCAGGGGAACAGCGCATGGCTTTTATTGTTGATGAAGTATTGGGCGAACAACAGGTACTGGTAAAAAGAATGGGTAAACTGCTAAAACGGGTACGAAACATTTCGGGTGCTACCATACTTGGAAGCGGAAATGTGGTATTGGTGCTATTTGCGCCTGATTTAATTAAATCGGCACTCACAATTTCTCATAATAATATTTCATCGGAACCATTAAAAACAGCACCTGAAAAAGTTAAAAACATTTTGGTTGCCGATGATTCCATTACATCGCGAACGCTATTGAAAAATATACTTGAAACGGCCGGTTACAAGGTAACTACTGCCGTTGATGGAAATGATGCATTCACCAAAGCAACCACCTCAATGTTCGACCTAATTATTTCCGATGTGGATATGCCGCACATGAATGGTTTTGAATTTATAACCAAAATTAAACGCAACAACAAATTGAACCAAGTGCCGGTAATTATGATTACAGCACTGGGTTCAGTTGATGATCGGGAACGCGGTATCGAAGCCGGCGCCGATGCCTACATTGTTAAAAGCAGTTTCGACCAGTTCAATTTGATTCAAATTATCAAAAAACTTATTTAATAAAAGCATCTCATGATAAAAGTACTAATAGTTGATGATTCTAAGGTTATTCAGGAATTTTTGGATCACTTGCTCTCTACTGATTGTGAGATTAAGGTGGTGGGCATTGCCAGCTCAGGGAATGAGGCAATTGAAATGGCAAAAACAAAAAGCCCCGATGTAATTACCATGGACATACAAATGCCCTGGATGGATGGCTATGAGGCTACCCGAACCATTATGGAAACACATCCTACCCGCATAATTATTGTGAGTGAAAATGCCATTGAACCCCAAAGCAAAAACAGGTATCAGGAATCGGGTGCATTAGCCGTTGTAATACGTCCGGCTCCATTTGAATTATTGAAATATGAGGCATTTCAAAAAGAGCTCATACTTTCTATAAAGTTGATGTCGGAAATTAAGGTGGTGAAGCTGTTTCCGCGAAGCAGAAAAGTATTGATACCGCCCAACCCAATCATTAAATTAACCGAAGATGATAAAAACCGGATACGGGTAATTGCCATTGGTGCATCAACCGGTGGACCTAACGTATTGCAAATTATCCTTTCAAAGCTTCCTCCCGATTTATCAGTTCCCATTCTCATTGTTCAACACATTGCTCCGGGTTTCATACAAGTATTTCAAAAAATGCTCTCTTCATCATCGGGCATAAAGTTGAAAATTGCACAAGAGGGTGAAAAAATAATGGCCGGTTTTGGTTATATAGCTCCCGACAATTTCCACATGGGAGTAACCAATGACGGTAAAATAATATTAAGCAACCAGCCTCCCGAAAATGGATCAAAACCTTCTGTTGGGTTCCTCTTCCGTTCGGTAGCCAATGCATTCGGACCGAATGCTTTGGGAGTTTTATTAACAGGTATGGGCAAAGACGGTGCCGACGAATTAAAAGATATGAAAAACAAAGGTGCTCTAACCGTAGTGCAAAACGAGGAGAGTTCTGTTGTTTTTGGAATGCCGGGCGAAGCACTTCGGATTGGTGCTTCAAATACATCCTTATCCCCCGAAAGGATTGCCAAAGTTTTAGTAGAATCAGGGTTAAAAAACAGGTTATGAATAATAAAACAAATATTACAGAAGCTCAAGCAACTATTTTAATTGCTGAGGACAGTGCAACACAGTCTGCTCAATTAAAACACCTGCTTGAAAGCCATAAATACAATGTGATAATTGCCCAAGATGGTTTAGAAGCCTTGGAATGGCTATCAAAAAACACGCCTGCACTGGTTCTTTCAGATATTGTTATGCCCAAAATGAATGGGTTTGAATTGTGCGGAAAAATAAAAAACGATAAGAAAACCAAAAACATCCCAGTCATTTTATTAACCTCACTTTCCGATCCTAACGAGGCTATTGAAGGCCTATCGTGCGGTGCCGATAGTTTTATAGCCAAACCATACAATTCAGAATATTTGTTATCGAATATTGAAAAAATGTTGAATGAAAAGATAGACACCGATTACAAAAGCAGTGCGATAGAAATTGAAATCGATTACGGCTATAAAAAGCGGGCCGTAAAAACGGATACAAAAAAAATGGTTAGATTTCTGCTAAATATTTATCAAGGCACCATTTACCAAAACCATGAACTTATTCAAACCCGCGATGAACTAAGACTACTGAACGAGCGGATTGAAGAATTGGTTGAAAATAGAGCTGCCGAGTTGGCTTTTACCAATACGGAACTTGCCTACCAAAACGAAGAGAAAGAAAAGCGAGCTGCTGAACTTGGCATTGCAAACGAAGAACTTACTTTTCAAAACAAAGAAAAAGAAAAAAGAGCGGCTGAATTAATAATTGCCAACAAGGAGCTTTCATTTCAAAACAAGGAGAAAGAAAAAAGGGCTGCTGAATTAATTATTGCCAACAAAGAGCTTTCTTTTCAAAACATAGAGAAAGAAAAAAGGGCCGCTGAATTAATAATTGCCAACAAAGAGCTTACTTTTCAGAATAGGGAAAAAGAAAAAAGGGCCGATGAGTTAATTCTAGCCAACAAAGAGCTCGCTTTTCAAAATCAAGAAAAAGAAAATAGAGCCAATGAGTTAATTATTGCCAATAATGAACTGGCTTATCAAAACGAAGAGAAAGGAAAGCGCGCGGCGGAACTAATTATTGCTAACCAAAAACTAGCCATCCAAAACAAAGAAAAAGAAAAGCGCGCCAATGAACTGCTAATTGCCAACAAGGAATTGGCATTTCAAAACAGGGAAAAAGAAAAACGGGCCGACGAATTAATTATTGCCAACAAAGAGCTTACCTATCAAAACTTAGAGAAAGGAAAGCGTGCAGCTGAACTGGTTATTGCCGATAAAGAATTAGATTTTCAGAATCAGGAAAAAGGCAAACGTGCGGCTGAACTGGTTATTGCCGACAAGGAACTTGTCTTTCAAAACTTGGAAAAGGACAAGAGGGCTGCTGAACTAATTATTGCCGATAAGGAGCTTGTTTTTCAAAACATGGAAAAGGGTAAAAGAGCCGCTGAACTGGTTATAGCAAATCAGGAATTGGTAGTTCAAGTTGAAGAGAAAGAGAAACAAGAAGCTGCTAACAAAGAATTAGAGGCTTTTAGTTATTCCGTTTCGCACGATTTACGGGCTCCTTTGCGCCACATTGGTGGGTTTGTTGATCTGTTGAGCAAAAACTATTCCTCCCATTTCGATGAAACAGGCATGCGATATATGAATTACATTGTGGATTCAACCCGCGAAATGGGTGAATTAATTGATGCCTTATTAACATTCTCACGATTAAGCAGAACCGAATTGCGAAGAACCCAAATACAGTCGAGGCAAATGGTTGACCACGTGATGAATTCCTTTAGCGATGAAATTGCTGCACGCGAAATTGAAATAAATATATTGGATTTACCAATGGTAAAAGGCGATGAAACGCTACTGAATCAAGTATGGGTTAACCTTATATCAAATGCACTTAAATACACCCGCAATCAGCAAAAACCTGCAATTGAAATAGGAGGTGAAACAGTAGGCAATCAAATAGTTTTTTATGTTAAAGACAACGGTGTTGGATTTGATATGAAATATTACGATAAGCTTTTTGGTGTTTTTCAGCGCTTGCATAAAGCCAAAGATTTTGAAGGCATCGGAATTGGTTTAGCCAATGTGAACCGAATTGTTTCACGGCACGGAGGGAAATGTTGGGCTGAAAGTGATTTGGGGTACGGTGCCCAGTTTTATTTCAGCATCCCCGTTTAAGGAATAATAATTAACATACTTAAAAAAGTGATTATGAACGCAGAACCTAAGAGAATACTGATTGTGGATGACAGTTTTAAGGACGTGGAACTTGTCAAAGCAGCTATATCAGGAAAGAACCTGGTTACCGAAGTGGTTGTTGCCGAAGATGGTGCGGAAGCATTGGATTATCTGTATAAACTGGGAAAATTCGCTAATGAAACAGGCAATCCCGATTTTATTATGTTGGATATTAAAATGCCGAAAATGAATGGAATAGAGGTACTTAAGCACATCCGCTCTGACCCCAATTTTAAGTATGTACCTATCATAATGGTAACCTCATCGCGCGAAGAGCGCGATGTGATTGAATGTTACAAATTGGGTGCAAATTCGTATGTGGTTAAGCCCGTCGACATTTCACAGTTTATGAATACCATGCAAGTATTGGGGCAATACTGGGCTTTAATTAATCAACCACCTGTGGTAACTTTACAAAACGATTGAAAATAAACCGATGTAATTAGTTAATAAAATGGATAAGAAATTAAATATACTCCACCTTGAAGATTCTATTCGAGATGCAGAACTGACGCAATCCATTCTAAAATCGGGAGGATTACAGTATAATTATTTTTTGGTTGAAACAGCGGCTGATTTCTCAACTATTTTAGAAACTAAAAATATCGATATTATACTTTCCGATTACCTCCTACCCACTTATAGTGGTGAGGAAGCATTGTTGTATGCAAGAAAAAAACACCCATTGATACCCTTTATTTTCGTGTCGGGTTCAATGGGCGAAGATACGGCTATTAATGCAATGTTAAGTGGGGCAACCGATTACGTTCTTAAAAACAAATTCGACAGACTCCTACCTGCCATTAATAGGGCCATAAACGAAATTGAACTGGAGAAAAAGAGCAAGTTGGCTGAAGTTGCTCTAAAAACATCCGAAGTACGTTATCGCCGGCTCTTTGAATCGGCAAAAGATGGCATTCTTATATTAGATGCCGAAAGCGGAAAAATTGTAGATGTAAATCCATTTTTAATTAATTTGTTGGGCTATTCAAAAGAAGATTTCATTGAAAGGAAAATATGGGAAATAGGATTCTTACAGGATTTAGTAGCTAACTATGAAAAGTTTCTTGAATTGCAACAAAAAGAGTATGTACGTTACGATAATTTGCCATTAAAAACAGCCACAGGGCAAAAAATAAATGTCGAATTTATAAGCAATGTGTATATAGTAAACCATACAAATGTAATTCAGTGCAACATTAGGAATATAACCGAACGAAAGCAGTCGGAAAACAAAATTGTAGTGCTAGCCCATTCGCTGGAAAGCATAAATGAATGCGTTAGCATTTCCGATCTTGAAAATAAAATAATATTTGTAAATAATTCATTTTTAAAAACTTATGGCTATAACGAAAGTGAATTGATAGGGCAAGACATACATAAAATACAATCATCGAAAAGATTTCCACTTGCAAGCAACAAAACATTACACCTAACCATGGGAAGTGGATGGCAGGGCGAATTAATTAATAAAAAAAAGGATGGAACCGAATTTCAAGTTCAACTTTCAACTACAATTGTTTATGATACAGAAGGCAATACATTAGGACTCATTGGGGTTGCATCCGATATTACACAGCGTAAACTTGAAGAACAGGAATTGGTAAAAGCAAAAGAAAATGCTGAAGAAAGTAATATTCTGAAAACGGCCTTCCTTCAAAACATGTCGCACGAAATTCGCACTCCACTTAATGGTATTATTGGATTTTCAAAATTATTGCTAGATGAAGATGTTAGCAATATTGAAATCAGAGATTATTCAAACATCATCATTCAAAGTGGAAACCGCCTTCTTGAAATAGTTAATAATGTGCTGGATATTTCTAAAATCCAAACCGGACAAATTGAAATTAATAAGAAAGAAATCGAAATTAGAACTCTGTTTTACAATTTATTCCGATTCTTTATACCTATTGCCAACAATAAAAATATTAGCCTGGTTTACCATGATTCCAATGAAACCTATTCACCTTTTTTTTCCGATGAAGCCAAGTTGCAACAGATTTTGACTAATTTAATTAGCAATGCACTAAAGTTTATAAAATCGGGAACCATTGATTATGGATATGAGATTATTGACCATTATATCAAATTTTATGTTAGTGATACCGGAATTGGAATACCAGCGAATATGCTCAATAAAATATTCGACCGATTTGTGCAAACGGATCAAGCCATGAAAATGAATTATGAAGGGGCCGGACTCGGGCTTTCAATATCAAAAGGCCTAGTAGAATTAATGGGGGGCGAAATTTGGGTTGAATCGGAAATAAACAAGGGTACCACCTTTTACTTTACATTACCTTATACAAATAAATTGATCTCTACAAAAAAAAAAGAATGCTTATGAATTAAATAAGGACCTGCCGTAATTGAAAAAATAAAAAACAATGTTACTATTCTACAACAAATGAAGGATAGTAGAAAGAAAAAATAAACAATATCATCCGCCAATTGGCGGACAATATATAATGAGCAAATAGTAATAGAAGCAACCATGACCAACAAAATTAAAATACTGCACCTCGAGGATTCTTTAGCCGATTCCGATTTGGTGCGTGCTTCACTTAATAGTGGAAATATTGAATACGATTACTTTTTGGTTGATACAGAAAAAGAATTTACCAACATACTCCAAACTGAAAATATCGATCTTATTCTATCTGATTATAGCCTTCCATTATACAGCGGCAAACAAGCATTGAAATTGGCACACGAAAAATATGCCCACATTCCATTTATTTTAGTGTCGGGGGCAATGGGCGAGGATACGGCAATAACGTGCATGTTAGATGGGGCAACAGATTGTGTGCTTAAAAGGAAACTGGATAAATTGGGGCCGTCCATTAAAAGAGCCTTACTGCAAACGGAAGAAGCAAAAAAGCACAATCTGGCCGAATTGGCGCTAAAAAACTCCGAAATACGCTATCGCCGCCTATTTGAATCAGCAAAAAACGGGATTCTTATTTTGGATGCTGTTACTGGAAAAGTTATTGATGTAAATCAAGCCTTAATTGAACTGATGGGTTATTCCAAGGAAAAATTTATAGAAAAAACACTGTGGGAAATCGATTTTTTTAAAGTTATAGTTGCCAATTATGAAAAATATTTGGAATTGAGGCAAAAAGAATATGTACGATACGATAATGTAATTATTGAAACAGCAACCGGTAATAAAATAAACATTGAATTCTTAAGTAACGTTTATTCGGTTAACCAGCAAAAAGCAATGCAATGCCATATTAGAGTTAATACAGAGCAAAAAAAGGCTGAAAATAAAACAGAACAAATGTCAGAGAGCCAAATCAATGCCGTTTAGTTAGCGATGGTTCCCTAACTTCCTCCGTAACATCAGCGCTAGTCCTCCTTTGAGGGATTCCGATAGCAATCGGAACGAAGGGAGGAGGGTGAAAAACCTTAACTTAACATAGAATGCCAAATACAAATCATCTAAAAAAAAGTGAACAAGCTAGACCGAACAACAATTAAAAATACATTATGAATTTTACCAAAAATATAGTATCAAAGGAATTTAGTAGTAACATATTAGGTGATTCGAAAAATCTAACAATCAATAAAATAAAAATACTCCACCTTGAGGATTCTTTAGGTGACTCCGATTTAATACAAACGTTAATCAATTCCGCTAACATTGCTTTTGATTATTTTTTATGCGAAACCGAAAAAGAATTCTTGACAATTCTGGAAACTGAAACTATAGATATTATACTTTCCGATTACACCCTTCTTACTTTCAGTGGGAACAAAGCCTTGAAACTGGCCCGAGATAATTACCCACACATACCATTCATTTTCGTTACAGGCACAATGGGCGAAGATGCGGCCATTAACGCAATGGTAAACGGGGCAACCGATTACGTGTTAAAACACAACCTTGAAAGACTGGTACCTGCCATAGATAGAGCCATAAGCGAATTCCGACTTAAAATTAAAAGCCAGTTTGCAGAGGCTGCCTTGCAAGCAAGTGAGAAAAAGTATTCCAACCTGATTAATGAGGTGAATGATGGATATTTTACTACCGATAGTAAAGGCATTATCACGTTTGCAAACAAATCAATGGCCCATATCCTTAAAATTGCCCACGCTTCAGAGTTGGAAGGCCATTTTTTTACCGATTACATTAATTTTAATCATGTAAATGATATACAGAAAACCTTCAAAAAAATAATTGAAAGCAAAAGAGAATGGGTTGAGCTTGAAATGGAAGTTTTACCCAGTGATGGATCCTTAGTTTATATTGAAATAAAAATAGTTCCTCTTATTGAGAGGCTAGTTATTATTGGCTTACAGGGTGTTATTCATGATATTACTGAACGAAAACAGGCAGAGATAAACCTGAAAGAAAAAAATATACTTATTGAAGCGCAGATTGAAAAGTACTCTGCTATGAATAAAGAGTTGATTTTTCAGAACGAGGAGAAGGAAAAACGGGCCGCTGAACTATTAATAGCTAACCAGGAGCTAGTTTTTCAAAACCATGAAAAGCAACAACGGGCTGCTGAATTAATTACAGCCAACATTCAAATGGAGGAGGAGAAAAAATACAAATTGATTATTGAGAAAAAGAACAAAAATATTACCGACAGTTTAAATTATGCCAAGCTCATTCAACTGGCAAAATTACCGAATATTGAAAAAATTATCCATTCACTCCCTCAAAGTTTTGTACTGTATAAACCCAAGGACATTATAAGTGGCGATTTCTATTTTTTCCATAAAACCGATCCTTGGGTATTTATTGCAGCAGCCGATTGCACCGGCCATGGAATTCCTGGTGCTCTTTTGAGTATGATTGGTTCCGATAAATTATTGGAAGCAGTTATACATGACTCTGAACCATCAAAAATATTAATGCACCTAAACCGGGGAATGAAAAATTCCTTACACCAAAATACTAACATAGCCACCACCAGCGACGGAATGGACATAAGTATTTGTGCCATTAATGTAAAGGAACGGATTGTAAAATACTCCGGGGCCAATTCCCCACTCCTGTTAATAAAAAACGGTCAAACTGAAATGGATGAAATTAAAGCAACTGAAAGGTCAATTGGAGGTTCAACCAGTAAAGATCAACACTTTGCAAGCCACGAATTGAAATTGGCGGAAGGCGACACCTTTTATTTAACAACTGATGGCTATGCCGACCAATATGGTGGAGTGAATGGAAAGAAATTAATGCGTACTAAATTTAAGGAAATCCTTGTCAACATTCAAAACAAGTCAATGTCAGAGCAGCAAGAATACCTTGAAGCATTTATTGAGGATTAGAAAAATGGAACCCGGCAAATAGATGACATTTTAGTTATTGGCGTGCGTTTGTGATGGGAGAACTTCTTACATGTGTGAATAATGCAACAATCACACAATGTTATGTAACGGTTTGCATAACAATGCAATATACCTTTACTATCAAATAAATAAACGCACATTTAAAATATTCAAAATGAAAAAAGCAGTTAATTATCTCTCAATTTCGACCGTTCTTGTAGGCTTACTGCTTACATCATGCGTGTCAACCAAAAAATTTGCGGCTTCAGAAGCCAGCGCTGATAAGTTTCAAAAAGAAAGTGCCGCCACACACATCCAATTAAACGATTGCAATTTACAGGTTGATGCACTGAATAAAGAAAAGACTTCGCTTCAGGAAGATAAAACATCGTTGCAATATAAATTAGCATTATTGCAAGGCTACAATAAAGCCGATTCTACTGAATCAAGCAATACAATTGCCCAGCAAGCCAAACAGTTGAACGACTTCCAGTATAAAATTGAATCACAAAAGAAAATACTTCACAATCTCAAAAATTCAATTGCAGAAGCACTCATTAATTATAAAAACGATGAACTGTATATTACTGTTAAAAATGGGAAAGTATATGTTTCACTTGAAGAAAAAATGCTATTCAAATCGGGCAGCGATGTAGTGGATCAAAAAGGACAAGATGCACTCAAATCATTGGCTAAGATTTTAAATTCTACCAAAGAAATTACCGTAATGATTGAAGGCCATACCGATAGTCTGCCAATAAAAACAGAAATGTTTGAAGACAATTGGGATCTCAGTACAGCTAGAGCCACCTCTATTTTACGTGTTTTAACTGTTGATAATGGTTTTGATGCAACCCGTATTTCCGCATCAGGTATGGGCCAGTATCACCCCATAAAATCAAATGAAACTGAAGAAGGACGTGCAGCCAACCGCAGAACAGAAGTTATTCTATCGCCTAATTTAAATGAGCTTTTTAACGTATTGTTCAATTAAAAAGATTCGCATTTGACCTTCATCACAATATTAATACAATGTCGTTTAATTTAGGTAGCAATTCTGCTACGGAGGAAGTATCCCCTTGGGGGAACTAAGCGAAAGCGACCTCACGACCCCGAGTCCTCGGGGGAGTAATTATAGGGTGGAATCGCTTTTTATACAACATAAATTCTTAACAAGAAAACACACCACTCCACTTTTTAAAAAGCATGGAATGGTGTGTAATTCTAAACGATGGCATCAATAACAATCAGACTTAAAAACTAAAAAAAATGAAACGCCAACTCAAATATTTCCTTCTAATGGCTTTATGGGTGGTTGTTCCAGCTATTCTCAGCAACTGTAATCCCGCCAAAATCGTTTCACAATCAAAACCAATAGAAAAAAGCACAGATGAAGATTTTGTTGTGTTTTATGATGCGTTTCATAATGATACCCTTTTCCAGGTTTCCAGGTACAAATTTCCTATGGGTGGAATGTCGCTTGATGGAGCTTTGGAAACACGATGGACAAAGGATAATTTGCCCCTAATCCGCACCCGGATTTATGATGTTGATACAACGGAATACAATGTAACCTACAAAAAAACCAAAAAATCGTTTACCCAAAAAGTGTGGGTTGAAGACTCAGAGTTTATATCTGAATTCCGATTTGAGTTAATCAAATCAAAATGGTATCTGGTGTATGTGCTCGATCAAAACTTTTAATGTGTGAATGATGTAACCTTTTGCTGAATTTATATAACACCTTCTAATCGAAAGCTCACCACCTTTGTAAGGTAATAATTCCCATCGTACCATAACGTTTCATTGGGAAAATTTACATGCTGCGCTGCCATTTATTGGTTGCAAAAAATTACAAAGTGTGGTTCAAAAAAACGGCACTCTGGGATAAATTAAAATTACTCACTTAAAAAAAATGCTATGAAACCAATGAAATTAACCCAGATGCTACGAAAAATTCTAGCAAAACTTCTGATTCATAAATACAGTTTAATTTATATGCTAATTCTGTTAGGTTTTACTGCTAATGCAAATCCACCATTAGCATCGAAACAGCAAATTGGAATGTTTAAAAACTCGAAAACCTGCATCGTACTCGACAATAGCAATATTTCGTATAACCTTTTTTTAACCGATGCGATAAAAAAATATTGGAAAAATACCGAATTTGAGTTTATCGATCAGCTAGAGTTTGAAAAACGACGTTTCAATTCAAATTTCTCATTTCTAGTACTCATGAAAGGGGTTTTTGATAAAGACCCAAGCGGAATCAGCTACAATTATATGAGCTTGGTACTTGGAGATGCAGCCCGCGATGTAACCAACATGCCGGAAATTTGCAGCATTCCTATATCCTATTCCGATGAACCAACTTCTGATAATGGATATGCATTTCCTGCCATTATTCAATTCATGCAAAAACATGCCACAAACCTTGAAAAGAAACGGTTCATCATTTCTATGTTAGGTTTAAAATATTACAACCATAAAATTGGATTTAATAATAAAGTATTGCTCTTAAACAAAGATAAAGTAGCCGCAAATGCTGATTCCCCTGGAAAAATAGCAACGGTTTACCCCTACTATATAAAACTGCTTACTGTTGCTGAAATTGAAGCCGAAATAGCTACAAACCCTGTCAATTTGGTGTTTAATTTTCACGTAGGACCAACCACTGTTTCCGGTTCTGGAAAATGTTTTGAAATGATTTTTGATGTAGAGGGCAACCTATACTATTACAATTACCGAAAAATTACCAACGATAACCCGGATGGGTTTAATTTAAAAGACTTTAAACACATTAAGTGATATTACTAATTGCATTTTAAAACCTTATAAAAAAATGAAAACCCTGACAATCGGAATGCTGGTATTTATTTGTTGGTCAACATTTTCAACCTATATCTATGTATGCAAAATTAAAGGATTTTGCTATGAACCGGCAACGTTACAAATGAGTATGGAAACCAGTAAAGAAGCTATCGTTTACGATACATTTCCTGAACCCGTATTGGTTAAACAAGAAATAGCCCCAAAGAAATTGGTTGTCTATTTTGCATTCGATAAATCGGATGTTAAGTCCGACACATCCACATTAAGGAACCTTCGTGAATGGAACTCTTTTCTGGTCCAGAACCCGCAATTAATGCTAACCATTGTAGGCCATACCGACGCCATTGGAACTGAGAAATACAATCAATCACTTGGTTACAGAAGGGCTTTGGAATTACAAAAATATTTCGTCAAGCACGGCCTTCCAGCCAATAAATCAACAGTAGAATCGAAAGGTGAGATGGAGCCTATTGATGTGAACTATACCAGTACCGGAAGAGTGAATAATCGTAGAACAGTAATAATCATAAAAAAATAAAACCATGAACACATTAGTAATCATTTTAGCACAAACAAAAGGGGGAGCCACCCTCGAAATAGTTTCCATGTTGCTGGGAGCTGCAATCATTGGATATATAACCGCTTGGCTTTATACCAGGGTAATATATCAAGCCAAAATTAAAGTGGTTGAACTGGAAAGGCATGAATTGAACAACCATATTATTAACCTAAATGGTGAAAAAAGCATTGCCGAAGTGGCGCTTATTGAAAAAGAAAAAGAATACGACCATTTAAACCTAGAAATTAAGGCTCTAAAAGCACTTCATTCGGAAGCCGTTGATGAGACCAACGTTATGGCATTGAGAAACAAAAGAAACGAACAATTGCTGTACGAAAAGGACCAAGCATTAACCAATATTGCGCAACGAAAACATTTATTGGATTACAACAGCTTTGGCACTTCAAGCTTATTGAAAAAGGATGACCTGAAAATGATTAGCGGTATTGGCCCCTTTATTGAGGAACGGCTGCATGCATTAGATATTTTTACTTTTTTACAAATCAGTAAATTCACCCGCAAGGATATTGACACCATAAATGTAGCCATTGAATACTTTTCAGGTCGCATTGAACGCGACGAATGGGTTGCTCAAGCAAAAGAACTTGTTATTGATGAAGAAAAGAAAAAAGAATTATTAGAACGCATTAAAGCAAGAAAAAACCGCATCTACTATGATAGAATTGGAGTTGCAAAACTAAGTGATGCTAATGATTTAACAATTATTAGTGGCATTGGCGGATGGATTAATGAAAAACTCAACGCTCTTGATATTTACACATTTTTGCAAATAAGCAAATTCAATGATGTTGACGTTGAAATGGTTACCGAGGCAATTGAATTCTTTCCCGGTAGAATTGAACGCGATGAGTGGATAATGCAAGCAAAAGAACTGGTTAAAGTTGAAGGAAAAAAAGCCGAACTGCTCAAGCGCATCCAAGAATTAAAAATAAAAATTTCGTACGACCAATTAGGGGTTGCACACAACCATCAAGCTAACAACCTTACCCTTATTGAAGGAATTAGTCTCTGGATTGAAGAAAAGCTAAACAATTTGGAAATATATACTTATGAGCAAATCAGTCGTCTGAAATCAGCTGACATTGCCATAATTACGGATATATTGGAAATTTCAGCAAACCGTATCGAAAACGAAAAATGGGTATCGCAAGCCCGTGAATTTGCAAAACGACAGGTAAACCAGGAAGTAAGCCATATTCCACTTTAACAATTATTCTATTCTAGCAAATACTATAATAAAATGAAAATTGTTGGTCGCATTATAATAGTTTTGTTGATAATGGCAACTTATTCTTGCCATTATCAACAAAACAAATTGGAGAATAAAAATATCCCGGCAGCCAATGAAATTGCATCTGATAACTCAGCTGGTAATAGTACTAACTACTTTGAACAGCAAGAATCAGACTCAAAAAAAGAGTTAATATCTGAAATTGTATCAACATCGCCACGATTTAAACAAACAACAAACGGACTTACCGAAAAAGTGATAAAAAACGGGGGATTGGCTTATGAGCTTCGTTTAGAAAGATGCCCAGACAACTTAAATGGTAAAAAATGGAATTATTCCAAAACTTATGATTTTACATTATATGAAGTTTATGCCGATAGAAAATTAAATACAAACAGCTTTTCGTTCGACCCAAGTATTAACCAACTCTACGAATACAATGCAATTTCCGATAAATTTGAACCCATAGAATTCGACCGGAGTTTGTTTTTTAGAAACCGGTTTTTTTTAAATTGGAGATAAGTAATTCTGAAAATTGGGTTATCATTTTTTGGTGATTTATTCTTGAACTACAGAATACTGTTTTTTGAATTCAGGTTAGCAACAGTCCTTTATCTTTCGTTAATTTTTCATTTAATTTTACTGTAATGTCTTGTCCAACATGCGTTGGGGCAGACATACTCTTTGGCCAGTTTTAGTTTGCGGGTCGGCTTTTTGAGTGACTTGCCAATGTGTATGACTGCGAAGGGTATGGCAATCACACCCAACCTCTTATCTCATTGGCATATTTTATAAAATCAATATGTGGTCTGTCATTTATAGCTGGTGGCAAGATAATAACTGCTCTCAAATCTCTTATAAATCTATCCATGCCTCCATCAAGTCCAATCTCCCTTAATTTATCCATTTTTAGCGCACTATGTAATATTTGATAATTTTCGTTTATCGTAATGAGTGACCGGTCAAAGGCTCTGTGATGCAATGCACACATTGCTACACCATTGCTTGTATGGTCAGTTCCGTCATGCTCAACAGGGATGATATGTGCTGCATCAATAAGCTTCATTTGGATGCCACAAATGGCGCATTGTTGACTGTATGAAGTTAAAACCCTCGATTTGAAACTATTATCTCTAATTTTTTTCTTAACATTTGTAATTGCAACTTGTCTTTCTTGGGTTACTGTATCAACTACTTCATCATTTACATCATCAGGTCTTTCAGCAACTTCCTCCAAGACCTCAAAATCCCTAACTGATTCACCAAATGAATGAAGTGATTCCAAATTTCTAATATATTCTACCATAAAATCTGGTCTGAAAGCAATTGCAATTTCTTGATTATCTTTTTCCCAAGGTGCAATACCATTAATATAAGCTTTTCTCAATGCTTCCTCTCTTATTTGAATTGAAGGAGAAAATCCTAATTGTCCAGTATGTTTTGTAAAATCAAATCCAGCAAAAACGCTTCCCTCTGTCCACCATCCTAAAATTAACGTTTTTCCACCTACTTCATCCTCAAAATGTCAACACCTGTAATCTGGACACGATATTCGTCTGCAGGTCTTTGAGCCCCACCACCGTGAGTAAGATTCCAAATATAAATTCTAATATTAAAACTCTCTTTATCCTTATAAATCTTCAATCTAAATGGATGATACGCTGGGTCAGAAAGGTAAAGCACATTCCAGCCGTCATCATTAATTGCTTGAATTATTTTATCAAATAGGTCAAACTTCCTGTGTCTTTTTGCTGCCATTTACTTTAAGTTCTATTTCAAATAAATTGGGTTCTTCTTGAAATCTTATAATGCTACCTTCAATATAATTTTCGTTTAATTCAATTGAAATCCATTGTCTATTAAGCTTCTCTGCTGCAAATCCAGTAGTATTTGAACCAGCAAATGGGTCAATAACAATATCTCCTTCATTTGTGAGAAATTTAATAAAAAACTCAGCAAATTCTCTTGGAAATCTAGCAGGATGAGGCTTAATTCCAATTTCTTTACATTTTCTCATATAATGACTATTCGACTCTGTATTTGCTAATTCAAGTAAATTGGGTGGAATAGCTCCACCATTGTCAGTATTAAATTTTTCAGAAATATCATGGCCACTTGGTCTCATTTTAGCTTTATATCCATTTTTAAGCAATAATTTCATGCTTTCACTATAAGGTTTTAGCACTTGCCTATTATCAGATTTGGGATTTTCAGATTTTGAGAGCCACCAGACTACATTCACTGAATCTTTTACCCTAACCCGTCTGACTGTTACCCATTCTGCTGGGGTTGGCAAACGCGATGGATTATAATGAAAAAATTCTTGTGCAAGAAAGAATTTTAAGTCATTGCAAAGCCTTACAAGTAGTTCATACTGATAAATACTTCTTACAGGATGACCCGGAATATAAGCTCCACCTAAATCAACTACAAAAGAGCCATCTTTGGTTAATACCCGATAAAACTCCTTAGCAAATTGTAAGAACCATTCAATATATTCAGTTTCGGGTTTGTTTCCATATTCTTTTTGTCTTGTAAGTGCAAAGGGAGGTGAAGTGACTATCAAGTTTACTGAATTGTCAGGAATATTTTTAAATATTTCAAGACTATCAGCTTGGAATGCTACTCCTAAACCAGTCTCATAATAGGGCTCTGAATCTATATTAAGTTTTTTGTTCATTTTTCTGTTTTATAATATAATCTATCTTTTTTTCGGCAACCTTTAAAACATTTACATCTCCATGTACTTCAATTATTTTGTAAGCAATCTGGTCACTCAAATACTCTGTAATTAGATTGTTTTCATTTTGTCCAAAAATATCTGCCAGCTTTTTAATTATTTCAATATTTGGAGGTCTTGAATTACGTTCAATCTTACCTAATAATGAAGGGTCAATATCAAGTTGAGCTGCAACTTTTCTTAATGGTAATCCTGTAGATTCCCGCAATTCTCTTATATATTCTCCAAATGTCAAAATTTTTTCTTCGGACATCTTTTTAAATTTTTAATTTCAAATATAAGGACAAATATCATTAGGACAATATTTGTCCGGACAAAAGTTATAAACATTTTATTAAATCAAAATTTGTGCGCAAGAAAAATGAATGCTCTTTTGGCTGCGAAGCTTTAGCCTGTGTGTTTGGGTAGCCAAATGTGCCTGAATATGTGGGGATTATCCTTTATTCTTGTCTCTATCTGTGGAATTACGTTGTATCGTTTTTTTTCGGCTTGTTGCTAACAAACAGAAATAATTGCATCAAGATTGTATAACTTTATTTTTCGCTGTACTTGTCTTTTTCCTTCATTTTGAACTACCGAGGATTCCTCGGTAGTTGCAAATTCCTCTAATTCACCAGATTGATAAATGTTTTGAGGTGAAGCCCAATTGTATCTGAGTCCTTATCAAACAAATGAGCCATCTGCTTCTGAGATAACCAAACCGTTTCATTTTCAAACTTAACATCTATATTGGTTTGGCCATCATCTGTTTGATATATATTAATCTCGGATTCAGTCATTATTTCATTTTTAACAAATCTATAAAATTCTCTCAAAAATAGCGTTAAATAACAATGTGTGCTGATTTTTAATGCATGGTAACGTTGACGGTATGAGGTCGTGGCGGATTTCATAGCTCAAAACTTTCAAACCGCACCGAATTTACAAAAAAGATTCGAATTGCCAAATTGCTGTAAGCCCGCCATGCATTATACCGTGGGTTGAACTAAATCCCTAACGGGATAGTTTCCGTTGGGCAAACAAATATACACAAAATTGGAAGGCTGATCTTTGGGCATTATAAATTTAACATATAATGCTTTATGAGAAAAAGGACAG
>Ga0172379_10002261_pt1 | contig 34755 bp, 25 predicted proteins | sample GrowelOW334metaG_FD_119756 | JGI IMG/M metagenome (GOLD analysis project Ga0172379, IMG submission 119756) | Groundwater microbial communities from an aquifer near a municipal landfill in Southern Ontario, Canada - Groundwater well OW334 metaG | ecosystem: Environmental > Aquatic > Deep... | reverse complement strand
TTGATAGGTTGTAAGTGTAAAGGCGGTGACGTCAAAGCTGAGCAATACTAATTACCCGTAAACTTACTTTTCGCGCAATGAATTGTGTTTATGATACTATTTTCCGGCATGTTAAGATATTGTGATAGAGAAAAGACACAAGATACAAGACGCAAGATGAAAAATCTTGATACTTGATACTTGCCACTTGATACTATCTAAAGGTTTTTGGTGGCTTTAGCGTGGGGGCCACACCTCTTCCCATACCGAACAGAGAAGTTAAGCCCCACAGCGCCGATGGTACTGCGTTAGTGGGAGAGTAGGACGCCGCCGAATTTTAAGCCCTGTTACAGAAATGTGACAGGGCTTTTTTTTATGTCCAGAAATACTTATTATGATAAGTATAGCCAGCCTTAACAAAACGAACCTTATCCCTTGGTTAATTTACATATTGCCAGTGGGAATGGAGATTGGTACTGCCCTAGCTAATCAGCATAGGAAGGTAGCCTCCATCAATAAATTAGCAAATGAATAACAAATCGGGGACTTGTTTTCTAAAGGATATTATGTTTTTGATACGGTAGAAAGTTTTATAGCCGAGCAGGTGTCCAACTTTACACCTTTGTTCAAAAGGAATTTGAACCAACTTAAAAAGGATTAAAATAGAGTCATAAATTAAACAAAACAAAAAATATTGATTCTTTAGATAGAATAGCATTTTCAATTGGTGGGTTCAAAACACAATAGAGACCTGATAATCAATAGCTTTTTGTCGGGGTAGGGCGACTCGAACGCCCGACCTCCACGTCCCGAACGTGGCACGCTACCAACTGCGCTATTCCCCGAGAATACCTTTGCAAAGTAACTTAAAAATAACTAATCATAAAAGGTGTGGATAACAAAAGCTGCATTTTTTTTGCAACATCATAAACAGAGCGCCCTGCTGCATGTTATTCCATTTTTTTTATAAATTTAGTACTGAGTCTTTTGAGCTGATAAACATGCTATTAGGGCATTAATAAAATCTTTAGTCTATTATTTTAGTGTTCATTTGTAACTAAGTTATTATATTTAGCAAAAATGAGAATTCCCTATTTCACTAAATTCTGATTTGCAATATTCATAATATTGAGCAACATGGTTAACAATCAGTCGGATAAAGGAGTTGAGAAGCCTAATGAAGAGTTGACTGCAAAACTTAAAGAGTTGCTTAATTCCGACAGTAAAAATATTTATAATGGTATTTTCGAAAACATTCGATGGGGAATTGGTATTTTCTCCATCGATGGTATTTTAATCAAGGGGAACCAGAAATTATATGAATGGTTGGGATATTCGGTGGAAGAAGCAGTAGGTCAATCCATTTATGGACACGTTTCGCCATCAACCATTGAAGAGGTTATGATGATTTTGAAGGAATCAAAGGAAAAACCTTGTGAAGTAATTATAAAGAATCGGTTTGGGAATGAATCATGGATAGAGATATTAGGCTCAACACTTGAAATAAATAGAAATACATACTGGATTGCGGCATTCAGGGATTTAACCCTTCAAAAAAGACATGAAAAAAGGCAAAGTGAAAGCGAAAAACAGTATCAGTTGCTTTTTGAAAATATGTCTGAGGCATTTGCTTTGCATAAAATAATTGTGGATGAAAATAATCAACCCATCGACTTTATTTATATTGATGTGAACACTTCGTTTGAAAAAATAACCGGATTAAAAAAAACAGACATTATTAATAAAAGGGTATTAGAAGTAGTACCTACTATTGAAAAATATTGGATTGATAATTTTGGAAAGGTGGCATTGACAGGTGTGCCTGATACATTTTCAAATTATATGAAACCATGGGATAAATTCTTTGAGACCCATGTTTATTCTCCTCAAAAAGAATATTTTGCTGTTATATTTTCTGATATAACGAATAGGTGGAAAACTGAAATTGAATTGGAACTTCACAACCAAAGGCTTGAAATTTTAGTAAGGTTATCAGAATACAAAATAGATTTTCTTAGCGATCTTTTATTCTTGTGTATTAAAGAAACAACGCAATTTGCAAAAGGTGATTTTGGGTTAAGCTTACTTATTGATTTGGATAATAATTCGGAACTAACAACTCTTTGGAATGCCCAAACAACTTTTAAACCTTCTACTTTACAAATTGAGGCTTTAAAAGAAATCACTTCAAATGCTAAAAAACAAAGTCATTTTTATGAAATGGATGCAATAACTTTCAATTCGCTTTTTAGTAACGAATTAAGTTCCTGTGATATTCCTGTTGATAAGCTGTTAGGTGTTTCTGTGATTGGAAAATCGAATATTCAATTGATTCATTTTATAGGACTTAATAAGATGTCATTAACCCAATCCATGGAAAAACATCTGGTTTTGTTGTTAGAAAGCATACTGCAAATAGTTGAAAAACAGCAATATTACGAACAAATTGTAAAAGAAAAAGAAAAAGCTGTTATAAATGAATCCCGATTTTATGAAATTCAAAAAGCTGGAAAAATAGGTTGGTATGAAGCATTATTGAAAGAGAATAAGTTTTTAGGATCGTATGAAACATATAATGTTTTTTTTGATGAATACTATGATTATGCGATATCTCAAGAGCATTTAGTAAGTGTTATTCACCCTGATGACCGGGATTACTTTTTTAATACAGTAAAGAAAAATATTGAATTAAAGGCGTCTGAATTTGAATGGGAATACCGGGTAGTAACTCCAGTTAGCGGAATCAAACACGTGTATTCAAAAGCCTTTGTTAAATATGATGAACAAGGAAATATGATTCGTCGGTATGGTATTGTTCAAGATATAACGGAAAAGAAAAAGATAGAATTAGAGCTAAAACGACATAACGAACAGTTAGAAAGCTTGTTTTGTATTGCCCAATTAACTAGTTCCAGTTCAAAAGAATTGCTCGATAGTGCTTTAACAGAAGCTCTTTCGTTAACCTTGAGTGAGATTGGATTTATTTTCAGATACAATGCAACAAAGGATCAGTTTACTTTAGATGCATTTACTTACAATAAAGTTGACGAACTCCAAATAGAAAGGCTAAAGAGCGTTAATAAGGAGTTTAAAAAAGCATTCATTAGTCAATTAATGATTACCTATCAAGCAGTCATTATAAATAATTTTAATGAAAACAAGGATGTTAAAAAGAAAAACCTAAGTGGTTTATTTCCTTGGAAAAATATGATGGTGGTGCCTATAAGAATTGATGCCGAAAATTTGTTTGGTATTGCAGTTGCCAACAATTTAGATGGATATTCTAATGTTGATTCAAAACAACTTACCTTACTGATGGATAATATTAGTAAGGTATTGGAAAGGCATAATTATCAAGAAGAATTGATTAAAGCAAAGGAAAAAGCAGAAGAAAGTGATAAACTAAAGTCGGCATTTTTGGCAAATATGAGTCACGAAATTAGAACCCCCATGAATGGCATTATTGGTTTTTCTGATTTGTTTGTACAAGAAAATATTACACCGGAAAAACGTAGAAGCTATGCCAATATTGTAATCGAAAGTGGGAAGCAACTCATGAGTATCGTTGATGACATTCTCGATTTTTCGAAAATAGAGGTAGGCCAAATTAGCATTTATAAACAACCGGTATTAGTTAATGATGTAATTACCGAACTTTTTTCATTTTATAGCCCCAGAGCTAAGGATAATAATATATCCCTTTTTCCTTATAAAGATCTACCCGATAATTTGTCGATTGTAATGACTGACAAACAACGATTGGTTCAAGTTCTTAATAATTTATTAAGCAACGCTTTCAAATTTACTAATAAAGGTCAGATTAGTTTTGGGTACGTGAAAAAAGATGATTGCTTGGAATTTTTTGTTAAAGATACGGGTTCAGGAATACCTTTAAATATGCAAAAGGCCGTATTTGAAAGATTTAGGCAATTGGAAAATCAAACCATTCAAAAATTTAGGGGTACTGGTTTGGGTCTTTCAATTTCTCAAAAATTAGTTCAGTTACTTGGTGGCGAAATAAGTTTGGAATCGCAAGAAAATATAGGTACCTCATTCTTTTTTACCATACCGTATTATACTGAAAACTCTGAAATTCAAAAAAATGAGAAAGAAGAATTCTCATCAAGTAAGCCATCAAGCAATATATATACAATACTAATTGCCGAAGATGAGGAAATAAATTTCATGTTTTTGAGTGAAATACTCTCGAATTCAGGAAAACGCATATTGCACGCAAAAAATGGTCTTGAGGCTATTGAAATTTGCAAAAAACATCCTGAAATTGATTTAGTGCTGATGGATGTGAAAATGCCTGAAATGGATGGCTTGCAAGCAACAAGAATAATACGTGATTTCAGAAATCAGTTGCCTATTATTATTCAGTCAGCTTATGTGATGGAATCAGATAAAGAAACAGCATTTTTAGCTGGAGCTACTGGTTTTATTGCCAAACCAATAAATAAAAATCAATTACTAAATTTAGTCAATAAATTTTTATTAATTAAAGAAACCTAGCACAGGGAATTTTATTTGCCTAAAGTATAAGCATAAAGTATATTATACCCAATTTCTTATTCATGGGAATGTTTTTAATTGCAACTAAGGATTTATGAATTTTGATTATTATTCCTATATTTTAATTCCTTTATTAATCTTTTTTGCCCGTATTTGCGATGTAAGTATGGGTACGGTTCGAATAATTTTAGTTTCAAAAGGACTAAAAAATGTGGCTCCTATTATTGGATTTTTTGAGGTTTTAATTTGGATTCTTGCTATCAGTAAAATTATAGAAAACCTTGATAATTGGATTTGCTACATAGCTTATGCCGGTGGATTTGCGACTGGAAATTACATAGGTATGAAAATTGAAGAAAAACTCGCCTTAGGACATGAGTTGGTTCGTGTAATCACAAAACGGGAAGCTTTTGATTTGGTTAATGCTCTTAAAGACGAAGGCTATGGAGTTACCTTTGTTTCAGCTGAGGGAACACAAGGATTGGTTGGAATTGTTTATATTATTGTATCTCGAAAGAATATTCCTGCAGTTATTCAAATTATTCAGATGCACAACCCTAATGCTTTATACACTATTGAAAACATAAAGTACGTGAATAAGGAGATATTTTATGGCTCCACTAAAATTAAAAATAAAAACGTATTGGTTCGGAAATAAATGGTGGGTCTAATTTATTTGATTGTCGGAAAGCTCCTTCAATTAATTAGCTGCCAAATAGTGAGCTACAAATTGGAATACTTAATACTCAAAACGAATTTTCCTGTCTCATTCATGGTGCTAAATATTTTATACACCATTTTAAAAATGGTTGTTTGGTCGCCCCTTACTGTTGTTGATAATAATCCAATTTTATGTTCCAAATTGAATGATCGGATAACTTCCAGTACTTTGCCAATATCGGTTTTATAATCAGCACTTTCTAGAGGAAAAAATGAGAGTTCAGCAGTAACTTGATTATCCATAACTTACTATTTTTATCTTTTAGTAAAGATAATCAACTAAATAAGCAGTTGAAATTTGTAAGTAATAAACTTAATTTATTCTTATCTAACAATTTCATCAAGTATTTAAAAGTAGTACCAGGGAAATCGCTTTTAAGAATTTCAATATTGAATTCCTATTTTCGACGCATGGATTCCGCATATTTTCAATTAAAAGTTAGTGCTTGCGCCGATTTTATAACGCAAATCCATATACCCCGGCTTGAAAGCCGGGGCTATTCATATTGAACTTACCGCGGCGGGTTTTTAAAAGCGATTTCCCTGAAAGTAGTAAGCCTTTTTATAAACATTTATAAAACTTTCATTTCCTGTAATTAAATTTTTTATGTAATTTTCATTTTATTGATAATTTATCCTTTAAATCAATGAAAAATAATTCAGCAGGTTACCCCGTTCGAATATGGCGAAGTAGTTCAATGAAAAAGCTTTTGAAAATTTCAGAATCGAAAAAAAAATGATATGAGTATTTTTCCATCTTGTCATATATACTATTTCTCGGGAACCGGAAATGCGTTGAATGTTTCGCAATGGATGCAGAAAATCGGAAATGATAAAGGAATACCCACACAACTAATAGATATTGGAAAAATCGAAGATCGATTACATCAATCGGTAATTGAGAGTTCATTAATAGGTTTTGTTGCTCCTACCCATGGATTCAATTTTCCACCCATTATGTTACATTTTATTCTTAGGTTCCCTAGGGCTAAATCGAATCGTGTTTTCATTATGAATACCCGAGCTGGCATGAAAGCCGGTAAACTCTTTCTACCCGGTGTGAGCGGATTAACGCAATTTTTGGCAGCAGGTATCCTAAAGTTTAAAGGTTATAAAGTTATTGCCATGGTTCCGGTAGATTTGCCATCGAATTGGATATCGCTGCATCCGGGATTAAAAAATGAGGTGGTTGAAAGTATTTATTTGAAACAGCATGCAAGAATAAATAAAATTGGACCATTAATTTTTGATGGAAAGAAAAACTACAGAGCTGTTTACGATATAATTCAGGATTTGATTATTGCACCCATAGGCATTGGATATTATTTTGTTGGAAGATTTTTAATTGCAAAATCATTTATTGCAAGTTCAGCTTGCAATCACTGTAATATTTGTATCAAAAATTGTCCTGTAAAGGCTATAAAGGAAGTGAACAGTAAACCATTTTGGACATATCGGTGCGAGAGTTGTATGCGTTGTATGAATTCATGTCCAAAGCGGGCCATTGAAACTGTTCATGGTTTTTTTGCAGCTATTCTAATTCTTGCCAATATGGTTGTTGGATATAATTTTTACCAAAATATATCCATCCAAAGCATTTCAATAAATGGTTTGCCTGGTTTTTTAAATCAAGTTTTAGGTTTTATAGTTACTTCTTTTATCTATTTTTTATTGTTTTTTAGTAGTTACTTCATTCTGCATTTCTTACTTAAATTCCGTTGGTTCGAAAAGTTAGTTTTGTTAACTTCGTTCACCCATTATAAGTTTTGGCGGAGGTATAATTCAATGGTTTTTAAAAACAAGGGGATAGTGCCATGAGTGGATGGATTGAGCTAAAATTTAAGATTTGATAGATATTGCTTATAAAACTAACCCTGATTATTAATGAATAATCCTGACGATTAAGCTACACCTCAATATTGGGAAAATAAAAACTCCCAATTTTGGGTGTAGCTAAATCGGGGTTTCCCGCTTTGCAACCCAATACCCATCGCACATTCATGCCTTTCGCTGTGCTCAGGTATGAATAAAGCGGGCTAATTGCTATGTACTTTTAGTTCGAACCAAAAATTTGTCATCGGGTTTTTAACTGGTTGATTCGGTGATGCTTTAGAATCCAATCCATATCCTTTATATTCAACTTTCGAAGCATCAATTCCTTGCGAAATTAAATAAGTTACCATATTTTTTGCTTTCTCTTCCAATAATAATTGGTTTAACTTGTCATCACCTTTACTACTTGTATGCCCCGAAATCTCTATACGCAAGTCTGTAATTTCTTTAAGTAAGTTTGAAACTCTATCCAATTCAGAGTATGATCTAGTACTCAGCTTTGAGCTCCCTGCCTCAAAAAACACATTATTTAATACTATTCTAGACCCTTTTTCAAACCCTTTAAGAACTATATTTTGGTTAATTTCTTGATATTCCTGAGTTAATTTTAAATCATAATATTCAGAGTGGAATAAATAATTTTCAGCAGTTACTATGATGCTATAGTTTTTACCATTGGGTAACGAAAATAAATAGTTTCCGGTGAGTTTATTTGTATGTGCAGTAAAAATTAATTCGTTGGTTTGGTTATTAACAATATCAATTTGTGCGTCTATTCCATTGTAAGTTAACTCACTAATAATGGTTCCTTTTACAAGGGTTACGCTCAACGTTTTAATTGCAAGGGTCGATTCCACCGCATTTTTTGTAATTGAATTGGGTTTTACAGCAAGCAAAGCATCATGGTTGCTTAATAGTATTGGTTTTTCAGCACCATTAAAAGTAATTTTGTAAATGTCATATCCACCATAACTGTCGGAACGAATGCTGCTGCAATAACCATGTCTTCCGTTGGCTGAAAGAACAAAACATAAATCATCATCGGCTGAATTTACCGGAAAACCCAAATTAACTGGTTCTTCCCAAACACCCAAATCGTTTTGCTGACTTTTAAAAATATCAAAACCTCCCATGGTTCTATGTCCCTGAGAACTAAAAAATAAAGTTCTTCCATCGGGGTGCATGAATACCGTTTCTTCACTAAATTCTGAATTTATTTCTGACCCAATATTTTTAGGTTTATCCCATTTTCCTTTGTTGTTTTTTTTCGAAACGTAAATATCTGATTCTCCCAATCCTCCTGGGCGATCACTTACAAAATATATGTGGTTTCCATCGGGCGAAAAGCAGGCTGAAGTTTCTCTGAAATCTGTATTTATTTCGTCGGAAACAGTTTTGGGCGATGTCCATGATTTGCCTTCAAAATAACATATTTCAATATCACCATTTCCTCGGTCGCCATTATAAATGAGCATTTGTTGGCCATCGGGTGATAAACCCACAGAGGCATTATTGTACGGGTTATTAATGGGTTCACCGATTGATTCCGGAAATTGCCATTGGTTGTCTTTACTGTTGCTTATAAAAATATCTTCATCAAATTGTCCATCAATGGCTGCTTTCTTATTATTTTCACGGGTCGATGTAAAAACCAGCAACGATTCATCAACTGTAATAAGTGGACTGTGATCATTGTAATTGGAATTAATGGTTATTCCCATATTTTCAACTGTTGCTGTGGGTTTTTCATTCATATATTGAATGCCATTATAACATTGATTAATATATCTTTCGATAATTACCAATTCTTTATTTTTTGGATCGGAGGAAATAGTTGACAAGTAGGCTTTATATTCATTGATAGCCATTTTAAAATCATGATTCAGTTGAAACCCTTGTGCAATCATATAATGTATATCTGTAGAAATTTCCCGATCCAACTCAAATGATTTTTTAAAATATTCCAGACATTTATACCGCGATTCGGAATTCAGGTAACAAAAACCAATTTTATAATTTAGGATTGCATTATTTGGATTGAAATTTTGAGCCAATAAAAATGGTTCAATCGCTTGTTCATAGAATTCTTCTTCAAAATACGCTTCCCCTTCTTTTAACTTATTGTTTGCTAGTTTGAATCCTTCTTTATCATTTTCAAAACTATTTTTTTCAAAAGGGATGGATTGACTTAACAATTCATTCGATAAGGTAATCCATAAAAAGAGAGTAACTAAGATTTTAAATGCAAACCAATTATTCATATAAAGTGAATTTATTCATAAAAATCAATATAATTCTTGGCCTTTTGAATTCCTAAAGCTGCGGCTTTCTTCCAATCTTCCACTGCCAATTTGATATTGTGTTCTTTTTCGTAACAAATTCCACGATTCAAATAGGCAATTCCATTAGTTGGTTCTATTTCAATAGCAAGGGTAAAACTTTTGGCGGCATCGCTTAAACGATTCATTTTTAATAAGGCGGCTCCTTGATTATTGTAAGCTGGTGCATAGTTTGAATCAATTTCAAGTGCTTTTTTGCAGTCAACCAAGGCTCCTTCAAAATCATTTTTATCAATTTTAACTCCTGCCCGGTTAATATAAGCCAATACCATATCGGGTTTAATTTGTATCGCGTTCTGATACGCTATGCTTGCTTCATCCAGATTGCCATTTCTCCAATAAGTGCTACCTAAGTTGGTATAGGCTAAAGTGAAATCGGGTTTTAGCTCAATAGCTTTTTTATAATCAGTAATTGCGTTGGAATACAATCCCATCATCCGCAAGGTACTTCCTCTATCATTGTAGGCAAAAAAATGATTTGTATTAATTGAAATGCACTGCGAATAATAGGTATGTGCCGATTCATAATCACCCAATTCAAATAATAGGGCACCAAGAAAATAAAACAATTCTGCATCCAGACATTTCAAATCTTTTGCCTTCAATAAATCTTTCAAAGCCTCATCATGCTTATCTTCATAAAATTTTAAGGTGCCTCTGCCTAAATAAGATTGCCACTGATTCTTTTCCAAATAAATTGCCGTGTTATAATCATGGTTGGCTAATTCAAATTGCTTTAAAATAACGTAAACATTCGCTCTTTTTATAAGTGCTTCAGTATCATCCGATTTGTTTTCGATTGCTAAAGTAAAAGCCGTGATTGCTTTTTCATATTCTTGATTAGTAATTAGTTCGCATCCTTTTTTAATATATAGCTGAACTTCGTTTTCTTCGGCACCTGTTTGAACAGAATCATTTTGTGCATAAAGGTTTATTGAACCCAGCAGGTATATTATTGCAATAAGTTGTTTCATATATAAAGTAGCATAAAACTTTAAATTTACAAAATACCTTTAAATAGTCATGGCTCTTACCGTAAATGATGTGTTATTTTTTTTGTGATACAATTTATTCGTATTAAAAACCCAAGTCCATTCCTGGTATTTTTTTGAATTAAGTAAGTGGGTGTAAATTAATGCTTTATTTTCTTTTACGGTGCTAAAATCATCAATGCTATGTTCTATCCAATCGGAAATGAGTATGCTTTTTTCCTTGGGAAGCGATAATACATGATTATCCTGAATTATCTTTCTTACAAAGTTTAATTCCGATTCACTGATATTAAATTTTTTAATAATAAAGTCGAGTAATAAAATATCCAGTTGATTTAGAATATTTACTGATATTACCCAATCGTAGTTCAAAAACTCCTGAGATGTTTCTATTTTTTCAGAATATGTAAGGAACTCTGCCAACGTTTTGGACGATTTGGCTTTTGATAGTAAGCCATAAGTTAAATCTTTTTTTATAAAGGTTATATTTGAATACATGCGATACTTGTACTGAATTTGTCGGGGATGATTTATATCAAATAGTGCTAACCTATGGTTTGGTATTAGTGTTGACATGGGAACATCAAGCAACCAACCACTACCTAAAATGGCAATATTCAGATTTTTTTTGTCAGGCAATGAATCAACAATAAATTCTTTGCATTTGGTTAAATGGAGTTCCCAATTATCTTTTTCAGCAAGGTACCTTTTCATAATTCCTTGTTGATCAATAAAATAGTTTAAGGATAAAATCTGACCTGAAATGCAATGAAACATGCCAACTATTAGATATAAGTGATGAGCAAACTCAATATTTTGATTTAATCAACCAAACATACCAAAAAAATTAATATTTTTAGATGCACTAAACCGAGCGCGCTTTGAAAAGATTTTTGTTTATATTTTTCATTCTTACCCTGACATGGGGTCAATCAAGTTTTGCTCAGCTTACTGCATCCGAACGTAAGCTATTAAAATCAGCAAATAACCTTTTTGATGATGAGCAGTTTGCTCAGGCATTGCCCATTTTCCTTAAAATAGATTCACTTACCGATGATTATTCTGTCAAATATCGCATTGGTGCCTGTTATTTGAATTCAAAATACGAAAAATTAAAAGCACTGCCTTATTTAGAAGAATTAAGTAAAGTGGAATCCATTGAAGTTCCAATAATTGTTTATAGCGATTTAGGAACATTGTACCATTATACCTACCGATTTGATGAGGCTATTTATATGTTTGAACAATATTTATTGGTGAGTAGAAAAGATCAGTTTACTGAGAAAAAAGACATAGAATATGCAAAAAGAATGATTGATGTGTGTAATAATGCTATTGAAATTACAACACAACCCTTTAAAGCTGATATCGATATTCTTGAAACACCAATAAATACGATGGAATCGGAGTTTTGTCCGCTAATTACAGCCGATGAACAAGTTATGGTATATATGCAAACTATTGGTTTAAGTAAGCTTGCAAAACCAGAAACATACCTAATGCTAAGTATCAGAACGCCTGAAGGATATTGGGGAGAACCTTCAAAACTCGATATTCCAATGATTGATAAATTTAAAGGTAAAAGTATTCTATTGGCAGGCCTTTCTCCCGATGGGCAGACTATTTTCCTTAATATTGGGCAGGGACTTGATCAGGATATATATTCTGGGGCACTATCTGGGAAAATAATAACCGACTTAAAAAAGCTAAATAAGTATATAAACACTTCTTTTTTTGATGGTAGAGTGAGTATTTCGGCCGATGGAACTGTTTTGTACTTTGTTTCGGATAGACCTGGCGGATTTGGAGGCACCGATATTTATAAATCGATACGCACGAAAAGAGGAGACTGGGGTGAACCGGAAAATTTGGGTGAAAAGATAAATACCCAATTCAACGAGGATGCTCCCTTTATACATCCTGATAATGTAACACTTTACTTTAGTTCCGAAGGACATAAAACTATAGGTGGAAGCGATATTTTTAAAAGTAAATTCAATGCTAACACCTGGTCGGAACCTGAAAACCTTGGATTTTTAAATTCAACAAAAGACGATTTATATTTTGTTTTAAACGCCAACGGTCAAATTGGATATTTTTCTTCATCAAAAAATAATGTATTTAATAAGCACAATATTTTCAGGGTTAATTTGAAAGATCCAATTCCACTCACTCTGGTAAAAGGGGTTATAAAAGGTGGAATTCCACCGGTACCTATAAGTGCAACCATTCAAGTTTTTGATAAGGAAACCGGTGAAAAAATAAAATATGTTTACAATCCTGATCCTGAAACAGGAAAATACCTAATGATTTTTCCGCCGGCTAAAAATTATGATGTATTTATTGGTTCTGATGATTATTTACCTCAATTAATTAATATTTATATTCCCTATCAAACCTATTTCTATGAATTATATCAAGAAATACTGTTGCAACCAGTAACACTTGAAAATGGTGTTGTTGGCGAAATTGTAACCGTAAATAATACTTTTTATGATTTGTATAAGACTATTGAAGCTGATTCCATTCTTTTTGAAGACATGCCAAAACAGCCTAAATATTATGATCATTTGTTGGAATTGATTGAGAATATTATACAAACAACGGATACCATGCGGTTTAATTACCGAAAAACAAATCAAAACATTGAAGTAGAAGGTAAAAATGTGGATGCTCTTTTAAACCTAATTGAAGAGGCTATTGAAACTACAGATCCAACAACATTATCTATTTTAGATGCGAATGCGATCCAGAAAGATAAAATTAAACAAACTCACTTTTATGTTGACGGCGATAAAAATAAAACATTAGTTCCTTATGTTATTGGAACCGATACCATTTATTGTGCGCCAGCTATAAAAACACCATCGAGTCAAACTGAATATGAAAAACTTCAGAGTAAATTGGTAGAGCGGAAGGATTCAAAAGAAACCAAATTCCGTTTATCACAAGCTAAAGACAGAACATATATACATCGATTTATTGTAAATTATCCGATAAACCAAGACGAAATACCAACCCAAAAACTCTCTGAAATTCAGGATATTTGTCGATTATTAATGGATAATCCTTCGTTAGGTGCTGAAATTTATGGATATACCGATACTCAAGGCGCTGAAAAATATAATTTATCACTAAGCAGACAAAGGGCTCAAAAAGTGCTTCGGTTTTTTATCGATCATAAAGTGGAGTATCAAAGACTAATTGTTAAAGGCTTTGGAGAATCAATCAATTCCGATAATAATTCCGATCCCCAGTATTTAAGAAGGGTTGAAATTAATGTTTTTGAATTAAAAGAGTAAGTTTTGAAAGCAAGTCGAATCTTATATTATTTCTTTCTCATAGTATTGCTGCTAAACTTTACTAATCAATCACTTGCTCAATATTCTGAGTATGAAATTAAAGCTGCCTATATATTTAATTTTGCCAAATTCATTGAATGGCCTGAAATAGAGGGAAATAACGATACGTTAATTCTTGGTATTTATGGAACCGACCCATTTGGAGCTATACTTGAAAAGACCTTGATTGGTAGGAAAGCTCAAGGTAAAGATTGGAAAATTATTCGCTCCACCAATTTATCCGATTTAACAAAATGCCATATTTTATTCATTTCAGATGTGGGTAAATATGAAACATTAACCATTTTTGAAAGAACAAAAGGCCTACCAATGCTTACTTTAGGTGATGAATTGATTGATTTCTGTGAAATTGGCGGTATCATAAATTTTACATCCCAGTTTTCAGAGCATCAATTTGAAATTAATAATGAATCAGCAAAAAATAAGGGTATAAGAATAAGTCCAAAACTTTTATTGTTGGCAAAAATCATATCAAATAAAGAAGATGAGTTTTAGCGATTTATCGATACGATTTAAGATTATTTCCCTTATTGGAGCTACCAGTTTGGTTTCATTATTATTATCTGGGCTCATTTTTTTTGCTTATGATAAATCTCAATATGAGCTTTCTGCTTTGCGTGAACTCGATATCATTGCTGAGATTATTGGCAACAATAATACAGCCAATATTAAATACGACTCTCCCCAGGGTGCGCTAGAAATAATGGAATCGTTGATAGCCAATAAGAATATAAAAGTGGCGCGTATTTATGATGTAAACGACAATCTTTTTGCCCAATACTCAATTGATGAATCCTACGCCTCAAAATATTTAGATTTTATTGAAAAGAAAGACACCTTTTCTTTTACTGATAAAAGCTTACTAATAAATAGGCCTATTGTACTTGATGATGAAAAAATAGGTTCCATTGTACTTTATTCAGGGCTTGATGATTATGGTGAAAGGATTCGGAATTTTATCAACGTTTTTATCATTATATTTATTTCAACCTTTATTATCACCTTACTCATTTCAATCCGATTGCAGCAATTTATTTCGCACCCCATTATTAGTCTCACCAAAACCATGCAACATATTTCGGTTAATAAAAACTATAACATTCAAATTGAAGAAAAAGGTAAAGATGAAATTGGCCAATTGATAAAGGGTTTTAATACCATGATTAGCCAGATAGATAAGCAAAATTTAGCTTTGAAACTCGCTAAGGATCAAGCAGAAACATCGGCCAAAATAAAGGAACAGTTTTTAGCAAATATGAGCCACGAAATTAGGACTCCTATGAATGGTATCATGGGGATGGCTAAATTGTTGAGTGATACTACATTGAATATAGATCAAAATCAATACCTCGATAACATTAAAACATCTGCCAATAATTTACTTGTAATAATTAATGATATCCTTGATTTTTCGAAAATTGAAGCCGGAAAGCTTGAATTTGAAACCATTGAATTCAATCTGTATGAATTATTAAAACAACTGGAACCTATTTATTTACAGGCTGCAAGCGAAAAAAACATTTATTTTAAATTGAATATTGGTGACCGGGTACCGGAATTCATAATTGGCGATCCAACACGGCTCAATCAAATTTTGGTAAATCTTTTGGGAAATGCCGTTAAATTTACTGATAAAGGTGGTATTGCCTTGGTTGTTAAAGTGATTGAACAAACAGCCAACCAAAGTACCATTCAGTTTATGGTGAATGACACAGGAATTGGTATCTCGCAAGAAAAAATGGAAATTATATTTTCCAGCTTTTCGCAAGCTAGTAGCGATATGACCAGAAAATATGGGGGTACTGGGTTGGGTCTTACTATTTCAAAACAATTGGTTGAATTGCAAAAAGGCACTCTTCACTTGGAAAGTAAGGTAGGAGAGGGCAGTACTTTTTATTTCAATTTAGTTTTTAAGCACGGTAATAGTAAACATAAAGATAAATTAACAACCATAGAGAATACAAATGATTTACCTCAGGACTTTTCAAATGCTAACATTTTGCTGGCCGAAGACAACGAAATAAATCAGTTGTATGTTAAAACTATCTTAAAATCGAAATACTTAATTTCAATAGCATCCAATGGAAATCAAGTAATTGATATGGTAAACAAGAATAGTTACGATTTGATACTTATGGATTTGCACATGCCTGAAATGGATGGATACGAAGCCACCCAAATTATTAGGCACATGACTGATTCTACTAAAAAGGATGTTCCAATAGTTGCATTAACAGCAGCTGCCATCAAGGGCGAAAAAGACAAATGTATTGCTGCCGGTATGAATGGCTATCTTTCAAAACCATTTGAACCGAATGAACTGTATAAAATTATAATTGAAAATATTAAAAAAATAAATCCACCAGTTACCCATAATAAAGAACAACCCTATAAGGCAACTAAAGTTACGAAGAATAGATTTGAATATGTAAATTTGAGTTACTTAGAGTCGATTGGCGAAGGAGATTCAAAATTTTTAAATGAATTGTTAGAACTATTTAAACAACAAATGCCAATATTAAATCAGGAACTTACGGATGCTTTATTCAATAAAAACTATGCTGAACTCAGCGGAATTGCCCATAAAGCAAAATCATCGGTTGCCATGCTTGGAATTACAGAATTAGTTACTGATTTGCAAACATTAGAGATTAAAGCGAAACAAGCAATTGAGGTGGATACTTTTCCGGCAATTGTCGAAAAATTTGGTGCTATTTCAAAGCAGGTGTTGAATGAAATTAAGGATTTAAAATTTTAGCTTATGATGATGATAATTAATGAATCAGCCGAATATATTACCACCAGTTTTCCAAAGGAAAATTCAAAACTCACCGTTTTAATTGCCGATGATTTTAAAAAAAGCATGTGTCAATTAATTGATGAAAAACAAGGCAACCTTATTTTAGATTTAGCCAGTATTTCATTTATTGATAGTTCTGGCTTTGGTTCCTTGATTGCAGTTTTTACCCATGCAAAAAATCAGCAGGCGCATTTAAAACTGTGCAACATTAAGCCAATGGTAATGTCGTTAATTAAAATTACCAAACTTGACCAAGTTCTAGAAATATATGAAAGTATTGACGATGCAATAAAGTCAATTTAGATATAATGATCCCCGCTACCAGATTTTGCAATATTTCAATGAGCATGAGAAAAACTATCCTATTACTTCTTTTCTTTATAGGGATTTGTAATTATGACTTAGTTGCTCTTTCCGATAAAGAAAAATATCAGGACAGTTTGGTGAATTTGATTGCAAATGAAAGCAATACCCATCAAAAAATAGATTTATACCAAAAATTAATCATGTTTTTTCAAAAAAGCGATGTTAACAAATCGCTAGAGTATTGCGACACGGCTATTTCAATTGCACAAAAAAATAACATGAGTTATGAATTGGCTGAAATTCAGTTGAAAAAACTGCAATGCTTAACAATAAAAGGAAATACGGAGGAAATTTCTCAAATTTTATTTGATTTAGAAGGACAGTTAACCAAACTTAACAGTCAACTTTTATGGGGGATGTACTTTTTGGAGAAAAATGCGGTTTTTTTCTCACTGAGAGACTATGCCAGTGCTATGGATAATGCCTTGAGAGCCGTAACTTTTTTTGAAAAATGTGAGGATACGTTATATCTGGCAAAAACATACAAGAATATTGGTTCCATATATGACCTAACTGGCAACCATCGTAAAGCCCTTGAAAGTTATGCAATAGCGCAAGAATATGCCCAATTGATAGGAGCTCAGGTTTTGCTTAACGACTTATATAATAACATTGGAGTGGTTTACGATTTGCTTGATGATAATGACAGAGCCTTAGTTTTTTATTTTAAAGCATTAGAATCAAGCATTAAAAATCCTGACGAAGTGGGAATTTCATCAACATTCAGCAACATCGCCAGTGTTTTAAATGAGATGAATCGAAATCAGGAGGCTCTGGTATATTTTAATAAAGCGCTCCAAATTGATTTAAAAAATAACAACAAATCCGAATTGATTGTATTGTATTATAATCTGGGTGAATATTATTATTCATTAGGGTATTTAGATTCTGCTCAGGTTTTTTATCAAAAAGGTATTTTCCTATCGGAACAAATAAATGATCTCTATTCTAAAATGTTTGGATTTGATTATTTAGGACAACTTTTGCTTAAAAAAAATAAACCAGAGGAAGCATTGGTAACCTATCTTGATATTTATAAAAATTCTCAAAATAAGGGATTTGTTGAGCTAAAAGAAAAGTCGGCCATTCAATTAAGTGAATCGTATAAGAGATTGGGTAATTTCAAAAAAGCCTACGAATTTCAGGTTATTGCTTTTCATTTAGCAGATAGTGCTCGCGAGATTAATAGACAGGAAGAACTTGACCATTCTGAATTACAGCTGGAATTTAAAAATCAGTCACGAAAATATGAAAAGGAAATTGAAACCTATGAATTAACAAAACTATTGGAAAAAAAGAAGATAGCAAGAGAGCGCTATTTTTTTATATTTATTGTTGCTTCCGTTATTCTTTTGGCAGCCATTATATACCGAAGCCTAATGAACTCATCGAAATTAAACAAAAAATTGGTGCGACAGAATAAGGAAATTGAAGAACAAAAACAATTGGTTGAAATATCGAATATTGAAATTAAAGAGCAATATACCTTTACTGAGACACTGCTTAATACCATTCCTAATCCGGTGTTTTATACCGATAAAAACAGTATTATTTTAGGTGGAAATATTGCTTTTGAAGATATAACGGGAAGAAAAATGGATGAAATCATTGGAATTAATCTAACTGATTTGAATATCCGATCCTTTCTTTCCTGTGATACGGCCAAATTGTTTTGCAATCCGGGTAAAGATTTGTTGCGAAACGAAGGAACCATGATTTTTAAAGATCAAAAGGAACATGATGTAATTTGTTACCGAAAAGGAATTGTAAACTCTGAAAACCGCTTACTCGGTACACTTGGAATAATTATTGACATTACCGACATTAGAAAAGCAGAGCGAAATTTAAAATTTTCGCAAAGTAAACTTAAAGAAGCATTAGCTGCTAAAGATAAATTCTTTAATATTATGGCTCATGATTTAAAGAATCCTTTCAATGCAATTTTAGGTTTAACTAGCTTACTTTCTGACAATTACGAGGACTATTCACCCGATGAAAGTAAACAATTTGTACAATTAATCAATCAATCAGCCGATCAAGTATATAGCTTATTAGAGAATCTATTGGAATGGGCAAGAACGCAATCAGGAACCATTGAAAAATCACCCATAACTTTTCCGATTAATGATATTATTAATGAAAGTTTAAGTCTTTTTAACCATAGCTTAGCCCAGAAGAAAATACACATCCTATTTGACGAATCGAAAGAATTCTTAGTTTTTGCTGATAAGAACATGACCTGTACTATTTTTAGGAATTTACTATCGAATGCCATCAAATATTCAAATCAGGAAAGTACTATTGAAATTGAATTATCCGATCAAAGACATCAGGTACAAATAGCGGTTATTGATTCTGGAATTGGAATAAAACCGGAGAATCTGGAACGGATTTTTAAAATTGACCAACATTTATCAACTTTGGGATCAAACAATGAAAAAGGAACCGGGTTGGGTTTAATAATTTGTCAGGAATTTGTTAAACAAAATGGTGGTAAATTAATAGTTCAAAGTGAATATGGAAAAGGCTCAGTTTTCAAATTTACCTTACCAAGCGTTTGAAAAAGTAAAGCGGTGTCGAAGTACGGCTATATTCCCCAACTTATTTGACCACAGTAAAAATATTCAACTTCATACCCCATTGACTTGCGGAGTGGAAATTCTTTATAATTGCAATTCTCCTCAATAAAAATCGATTCCATTGGAGATTTTATAAAAGCGTTATTAAAATAAAAATCCGGCTCCAGGGCCGGATTTTTATTGTCAATTTATTTCGATAGTTTTTGATTATTTCCTTGTTTAACCCATGCCATTATTGATATGAGCACTAAACTTATTACAGATACATATACAGAAGTAGGAATGGGAATTGGATCGCCACTTCCATAAGAATGCAACCCTGACAAATAATAATTTACGCCAAAATAGGTCATTAAAACTGAAAAGAAGGCATAAATTGAAAGGGTATTATAGGCAAACCGTCCACGCATCCCTGGAATTAGCCGGGCATGAGTAACAAAGGAATAAATTAGTACGGTAATTAAACTCCAGGTTTCCTTTGGATCCCATCCCCAATATCTTCCCCATGATTCATTAGCCCAAACGGCGCCCAAAAAGGTTCCAATAGTTAAAAAGTAAAGCCCCAAAATGAGTGTCTTGTGATTTATCTTTGTTAATGTTTCAATGGTTTCTTCCAAGCGGGAATAATTGCTCTTGTTTTGAAGAATATACAATATAAGAACTATTATCCCTAATAGGGCACCTAAACCTAAAAAACCATAACTTCCGGTAATTACAGAAACATGCACGGTTAACCAATACGATTTGAGTACGGGTACCAAATTAGTTATTTCAGGATCCATAAAGCTTAAGTGAGCAACCATTAAGGTAAACCCCGATAAAACGGATGTTGCTGATAGCGCCATTAAGGATTGCCTGCTAAAAATAAAACCGGCTAGCATGGTTACCCATGAAATAAATATCATTGATTCAAAACCATTACTCATGGGAGCGTGACCGGAAATATACCAGCGAATTATTAATGCGGCAGTATGAGCTAAAAACCCAATAAAAATAATGCCTGTCAAACTTTTTATAAGCCAACCTGGTATATTACGACCGGAAATAATGCCTGCAATAAGTACTAATAGTAAAATGAATCCCCAAGAAGCATAATAGGGAAAAAGTTTGTTAAATACATTCCATTTATAATAATTTACCTCCGTTTTCACTTTAAATGCCGAAGGCAATTCATACCCTGAATATTTTTTCTGATAGGTGAAAATACCTTCCAAAAACTCATCGGCCTGTTTGTACTTGCCACTAACCTTGCTTTTTTGTAATTCATTAAAATAAACAGGAAGAATGTTTGATAAAAATGCGGAATCAATAGAATTCCCAACCAAATTTTGCGCTTCGCTCGACACATGCCATTGATGATCTTCAGAATTAGGAATGGGAAACAACTTTAAAAATGAACCATTAAATATAGCGTAACAAATATTCAAACGCTCATCAACTTTGATCAACTCCTTATCGAATTTACTTTGCTTTCCGGGAGGCTTATTAAAAGCGGCTTCCACTTTATTCTGCAATTTATAACCATTGGTTGGCGAAATAAAATCGTTGTATGAAGCATAATTGCCTGATATCCCGATTTCTTTTTGTAGTTCCTTATTCGAAATTTTAATCAATGGAACATTCACCCATTTTTCATAATCCAGACTCATATCCAAAATAATCTGAACTGGTGAGAGTCCATACATGCTTTCTTTTCGGGAAATCTTTCGCATTAAATCCGACGAAAAAGTGTAAACCGGTTCGGTACGCCCTTTATTATCTTGTATCAACAATTCACCAAACCGGTCGGCATGTTTTTTATCAATCCCTTTAATTGTTGTTTCATCCAAGGGTTTGGCCGATAACTGAAGTGGAAATGCCATTCCACCAAGTATGATTAAGGTTGCAATTGCTTTTGTTACGTACGTGTTTTTGAAAAAGCTATTCTTATTAAAAATCGAAAAGAGAATACCTACTAATAACAGAAAGTAACCAAAATAGGTCACTGAGGTTCCTGCAGAATCATAATTAACGGAAAGAATAGTACCTTTTTCATCGTTATCGTACGATGACTGATAAAAACGATATCCATGCATTTTTAAAATATTATTCATATAAATATGGAACTTTTCAGGATTTTTATCCGGTTGTAGTACTTGTACATAACTTGAAAACGAGGAAGGACTATGAGAACCGGGATAACGCTCAATTTCAAAGTTATCGAGTTGTAACCTAAAGGGTAAGGTAATATTTTTAGTACCATAATTAGCAACAATATGAAGATCATCAAAATCCATAGTGGAGGTTTCATCCATCGATTCTTCATTGCTCCATACCACCATCTCTTGAACTATATTTTTATAGGTTACATTAAATATATAGGCCGATTTTTTATACTGTGTATTGTTTGAAGCTGCTACAGCAGAAACTACGGCTTTTTCATACATTTCATGCACCACAATATTCAACTCACTGGTTTGATACAGTTTCCTTAAGGCAACCGGATAATTATTACCCGATATATTCGGGTTCACTTCCTCATTGGTTTTCGAGGTTTCAAATGGAAGTTTTGATTCAATATAAAAGGTATCATTTTTTAAAGTAAACCAAATGTCAGCGTTTTCTACGTCAGAATTAAATGAAATCAATGTATTGCCAAATTTTTGGGACGTACCGAATTCAATATACCCTATACCCCGATAACTCTTATCAGCCAGAACAAAACCTATTACGGGTTTTCCAGTTTCCTTTTCAACAGCCTTTTCGTAGGCATTGGGCAAATACTCGGTCAATTGAAATTTTACCTGATCTTTGTCAACTTTAATTCTTCCGTTAAATCCCGATTTACGGTTTACTTTATCGGAATCCCATGCCTTTGAAAAAAGTTTTTCGTTTTTATAAATATCAAAAGTCAATCCTTTTTCCTGCGTTTGAATCACATTTGAAGTGCCACCTTCATGGATGTGCATCATTCCCTCATAACCGTGATAACGGGTAATAGCTGCCCCTAATATCATGACAATGAATGCCAGGTGAAAAATAAAAATAGTAAGCTTATTCTTTTTGTAAAGTTTACGATGAAAAATACTACCAATCAAATTAATGGCAAACAATGCTATGAGTACTTCAAACCAACGGGCATTATAAACTATCGCCTTTGCTTGCGCTGCACCTAGGTCATTCTCAATAAATGTAGCTACACCCATCGAAAATGCACCTATTATAAGTAGAGCTCCCATGGTAATGGGAGATATTAACACTTTCCAAAACTTTTTTAGCATATATAGAAATTTAAATTATTTATTAATTAATTGTGAATTTTAACCTGAGATACTGATTTTTTGTAATTTGTTTTTATCTAAAATTTCAATCACCCGATCATCCATTTTTATAATATTTTCGTCATGAAACTCTTTAAGTAACCGAACCACACTCTCTTTGGTCATACCGGTAAGCTCACCTAGTTCTTGCCGTGTTAAGTTGCAATTGAATTTTGGTGATTCATAAATATCGTCGGATAAATGCAGGATACCCTCAGCCAACCTTCCATGCATTTTTTTCTGGTTAAAACTTACCAGCTTGTGAAAAGTATTCAGCGATTTACCACTAATATCTTTGAGGTATCCTTCAGCAAAAGCACTATTTTCGAGTACCAATTTTTTAATTACCGTCATATCTACAAAACAGGCTGTTGTTTCAGTAATAGCAGCCATGGAATAATGATGGCGGTTGTCAACATAAGAGCCCGGGCCAGCGATTAAACGGGTAGGTTTTACAATGGCTAAAATTATATTTTTATCATCATACCCTTCAATATAAATTTTAGCATATCCCGAGGTAAGGAAAATAGCATTTGAAGTAGGAGAACCCTGTTTGAAAATTATTTCACCCGCTTTGAATTGAGCCTGAAACCGGCTGGCATTAATAAGTTCCAATTGTTCTTCCTTGAGATTGTCAAAATTTGACCACCTACAGGTGCAGTTTTTACACGTAATGGATGATTCTTTATACATGCGGCAAAAATATATGTTTAAGTGGCGCTAAAGATAAAATTTATATTGATATATATCAATGTGTTTAATGATATAATGGTTTGCTTTTGTTTGGAACAATCAATAGAATCAATGTACCGCTTCACTTCCTTTATCAACTGGGCTCTTGAGGCATTTACTACTTTTACCAACGGATAAATCAAAATAATTATTAATATGAAAATGATGTACAAATTTTTTACTGGTGTTGTTGCGATAGCAGCAATGTCATTTTTAGTAAGTTGCGAAGGACCTGCTGGTCCAGCTGGTGTTGATGGTACTGATGGTACTGATGGTGTTGCAGGTAACCTATCCTGTTTAGAGTGCCATACTCAAGTAAACATGGATGCCATTCAAAGTCAATATGCTACTTCAGGCCATGGAATTGGTGCTTATGTAGCTTACACTTCTGGAACTGGAAGAGCAGCTTGTGTTCAGTGTCATACCCATGAAGGATTTCTTTATGTACTTGAAGGAGTTCCAAATGCAGATCATTCAGGCAATCCTGCTATTCCTACTGACATTTTTAATGCAACTGAAGTGGGTTGTGGAACATGTCACAGCAACCACGGTAGTTTGGAAGATAGCATTGAAGCTCCTATCAGAACAGTAGCAGCAGTAACTGCGGTAGCTGATGGCACTGTTATTGATTTTGAAAACAATTCAAATCTTTGTGCTAATTGCCACCAATCAAGAGCAAGTTACTTAGCTTCAGAATCAATTGACTCTGTAAAAGTAGGTGGAGTTATGGTAGCTGTAGCTGACGGAAACGTTGGAATCAGTAGCTCACGGACAGGACCTCACCATGGACCACAATCAAACATGTTAGTTGGTGTTCTCGGTTATGGAACTAGCAGCACCGCTACTCATACTGGTGTTGGTTGTACTGCTTGCCACATGGGCGAAAGCAATGGCGAAGAAGGTGGACATACCTTTTTCCCAAGTGTAGAAAACTGTACCGGTTGTCATGCTGGTGCTACCAGCTTTGATATCAATGGCAAAATTGCATCTTTTGATACCCGCATGGCTGCTATTAAAGCTAAATTGGTTGAAAAAGGTATTGTTGTTGATGCAACAGATTTAGCTGTTGTAGGTCAATATCCTTTAGCCGAGTTTAAAGCTTATTGGAACTGGATATCATTGAAAGAAGACCTTAGTCATGGTGTACATAACCCTGGTTATACCAACACAATGTTGACAGTTGCTGAAGCTGGATTAGGATTGAAATAAACTATTCATACTATATTTGAATGCGGCTATCTTAGGGAGGTAGCCGCATTTTTTTATTCCGTTTAAATGACTTTTTTAGTGTTTGATGCTCCGTATATTTTTAGTAATCTTAAAAGTTACTTATTGTTTATATTTGCTTTAGTTAAATTTTGGATGGATGCTGTTAATTAAATACATGTTAATTGTACTATTGGTTTTATGCACAAAACTTTCTACTAGCCAAGTGACTGATAGTTTGTTTTTGGGATCATTTTTAAAAGATACTACTCAAATAAATAAACCCGATTCAATTATCTTCTACAATTGGAATGATTTAAATAATACCTGGGATATAGAATGGAAAGAAGATATTACATACAATGAAAACGAATTAAAGCAGGCTGAAACCAACTATATTTTGAAAAATGGGCAATGGGAGGCAAGCCATAAAACTGAATTTTACTATACCGCTCGTTTACTTGATAGAAGAGAGTTCTCCTGGTGGGATGATTACGAGATGGAATGGGTGCTTAAAGACAAACTATCCTATAAATACGATACCAATGAACATATTATCCAATTATTAGATTCAAAATGGTCGGGGTTACAAAAAATTTGGGTTAATGACTCATTATCGGTATTCAATTATAACAATAATCAATTAATTACCAGCTCTTATGTTTCATTTTGGTCAACCTATACCAATGATTGGGAATACTTAACGGAAACTTCCTATGGATATTTTTCCGGTAATAATTTGCGAAAATTAACTAGTATCTGGGATTATAGCTACTTAAGCTGGATTCCTCAACAACTCGATACTTTGGTTTATGGCGATAACCATGAATTGTTGGAGCAAAAGCACATGATAATCAATAGCGCACATACAAGTTGGTTGAATGATTGGAAAAAAACATTCCTTTATTATGGCAATGGCCTGATTCAAGACGAAGAATTTTTGGATTGGGATGAAATTCGACAAGAATGGGTTGAAATTTCTAAAATATCTTATCACTATGATGCCAATTGGAATCTCACATTGAAAACAGTTTTTTATTTCGATTGGGATTTGTTGGTATGGAATTATCAGTATCAAACAATTAATGAATTTAGTACCACCAATAAAATAATGGGTACTACATATAGTTATTGGAATTACGGAAAATGGAATCCACTCTATCATTATGCATACTTTTATCCTGATTATATTGGCATCGATACTGAGGAGTTGACATATAGTTTGCAGGTTTATCCCAACCCTGCAAAAGAAGTATTATATATCCAATTCCAAAACAACACAAAAAGCATCACTTTTTTGAATTTGTATGATGCAACAGGAAGGATGGTTTACAAGCAATCGTTAAACAATTTGAACTCTGAATATAAAATACCACTTCCCAATCTGAAAAGTGGACTTTATTTTTTAGTGTTAGAGGCCGACAAAGAGATAATAACCCGAAAAATCAGTATTGTGAACTAAATTGTTAAATAATTTTTGCCCACTAAAAACGGGCTTTTTTTTGGATCACCGGACTCCAGGCCGGTATTTTCTTTTTAGTAAAACTAACATTAGTAAAGCAGCCAGCACCGTTTACTGGGGGGCGATTCGCTTTCCTTGTCTGATATAACTTAAAAACGGATTACATTCTAATATATTGGAATACCGGATACCCCACAACTCCATTGGAGTAATAAGAAAAAAACCGAAGTTTATATTCAGTTCCATTCAATAAGTCTTTTATTAAATAAATCCGGCGTGTATCCACTTTATATATTGCTGTATTTGCTGCTTCGTCTATAGTTACCTTTTTCCATTTCCAGCCGATAGCATCCCATTCCGATGTATAAGCGGAATCAGCTGCAGGCTTTATGCTATTGCCTTCAAAATAAGCTTTTAATTCACCACTTTCCCTATTAGGATCGTCAGGATTTGCAGGAACCTCATTGGTCGATATATAATAGTACGCCACTTTAATTTTGGAGTGGTTAATAAATGTCCCCCTTAACACATATGGATACAATACCCCATAATCATCGGGGATGCTATCTTCATATTGGGTGAAAAGGATATCCCAATCATCGCTAGTGGGCTCAATAGGCACTATATCAAAGTTATTGCGTATGCTTACCTTCACAAAATTTTTTGCCGGATTCTTTTCAATAGTAAAGGTATCTTGTTCTGAATTGTCGAGTTTACCGATTACAATTCTGTATTTGTTTGGAGTTAATTCTATTAATTGAAATTTTTTAAGTGGCCTTATGGAATCTTCGCCCATTTGCCCTAAAATATAAACATTTTGGGTGTACTCAAATGGTGAAACTATTGTATTTACCCAGTTCATAATGGCTAACGAGTCGTAATTACCCGAACTTGCATCGTAAAGCCATATGGCATTTGCCGGAACCTGAGTTGTTTGGCTAAAGTCAACGGCTCCCAAATTGGCAATGCGCAATAAATCGGAATTATTCAAAATCACATGTTCCCCGTTAGGTGAAGCCTCGAATCCCAAATCCCAGGCAGCATTTAAGTTGTTAGATACTTCGTTACTATCAGGTAAGGAAAAAAAGGACTGGTGGGTATAAATAGAATTACTGGTACTTCCTATTATGCCGCCATAAGGAACTAAAGGTTCTTGTTCATCTTGTGGCAAACATCCTCCCAAAAGTAATAGACTCAGAATGGATATTAAATTGACTTTTGATGACATAGTGAACTTCATAATCAGAATTTATTGATGTTAATATTTATTTTTACAAAAAAAGTACGCCCCCAGGCTATATTACTATTGCCATCGCCGCCACCGCTATGAGCATCACCAGAACCTCCGGTACCATCTACTGTTTTAACATCCAAAAGGTTTTTTATACCACAGGCAACCGTAACCTTATCGTCATAAAAAGGCCTATTTACCGAAACATCCAACATGTTGTAAGGGCTGATATACCTTTCTTCTATGTTGGTTTCTTCTCCCTTTTTGACAGAATAAAACTGACTCTGTTTACCGTTGTATTTATAAAATATATTTAACCGGAATAAGTATTTCAAGTTATGGTAATTTAACGATGCTGTGTAGTCGGGAGTATAGGTGTAGTCATTTAAGTCAGCAAATTTCGATTTTCCGGTATAATTCACCCCTGTTTTAAACTCAAAACGGGGATGCAGATAGAAAGTATATTCCAATTGTCCGCCAATGGTTTTATATATCCCATCAATATTAATATAGTCGGCTTTTGACGCTTTTACCGAATCGTATAAATAATCTATTTTATTCTCAATCCGGTTGTGAAATAATTTTATGGCGTATCCATTGCTGTGTTTATCGTTATCCCTTTTATAATTGAATGATAAATTAATGTTTTCAGAATATTCAGCTTCCAAATTTGGGTTCCCTTTTACTTCATGGTTTACATCTACAAAGTTCAGGTAAAGTTCTTTGAGCGACGGGCTCCTAAATCCCGTACCGTAAGATGCGCGGATATTCAGGTTTGAGATAGGGTCCCATTTTGCATTGAGTGAATACACAATTGGAGCGTTGAATTTAGTATTGTAAATAAACCGGGTACCGCCTTGAAACGATAATTTTGATAGGGGTTTATATTGAATGCTTAAAAAAGCCGCATAATCGTCAATTCGCTGAATATCTGTTATTCGTTTTCCTTCACCGGTTTCAATATTTATATCGTAACCTGTTTGAAAATCAACTTTATTTATCTGTTGTGTATAACTAGCACGGGAAATAACGGAATTGAACTTTGTGGTGTCTTGTTTTGATAAATCCTGTGTCAGTTCGGATGTTTCATAATAAAGATTTTTATGATAGGTGTTTTTAATCCGGTTGTAAAAAGAATAGGCAGCCATAAAAGAAATGGCATTTTTTTCCGATGGTTTATACTGGATTTCAGCTTTGGTATTTGCCCTTGCCGTTTGATATAACTCATCGTCGGCGTTAGGGAATGCAAAATATTCCTTTGTAGTAGAATCAGCTATTGCATTGGTAATTATAGTATCGCCGCTTTCATACATCGATCCTAAATTAGCCAATTTTTCATTAAAGTAATCCTGTTTCAGCGACAATTGTAATTTTTGTGTATTGTATCCATATTCCAACATGGTTGAATACTGCAGCTTTGGATTAAAATTAAAAGTTCGTTGTTCTATGTCACTATAAGAGTAACCATCGAAGTAATTTCGAGCACCCGATAGAGCAAAATGGTGGTTTTTTAAGTTGGTTGTGAATATACCATCTATATTATAAACGCCTACTGTTTCATAATAGGTATTTAAGTTCAAATTATATTTGGTGCGGTTGTTTTTCTTTGTTATCAGATTTATGGCACCAGCCAGGGCATTGCTGCCATAAACAACGCTCATAGGCCCTTCAACAACCTCCACATGATCGATATCCTGCAGGTTTAGCTGTCCCAGATCAATTCCACCGTTTTGCCTGCCAATTACCGGAACCCCATCAATAAGAATTTTAATATGTTCCCCCGATAGTCCTTGCATTTGAATGCTGGTTCCTAAAATTCCGCTGTTACCAACACTCATATTCAATTCATTACTTAATAATTCGCCTAGATTATTGGCGGCTTTGTTTTGAATTTGAAGGCTATTGATAACCTGCACATTGTATATTGATTTGTCTTTAGTTTCGGGTTTTATTTGCCCTGTTACCACTACTTCAGATATTTCTTCGATAGTAGGTTTTATGCGAAAGGTATAGGTTTTACCGGGTTCAATGGAATCAATGTACGTTTGGTACCCAATAAACGAAATGGCTACTTGAGCCTTTGAATTTAATGGAACTTTAATGTTCCCATCCAAATCAGTGATATGGAATCCTCTTTCAGTTTTGTTGGACGATTCAGTGCAAACATGAGCCGATGGAATTGATTCACCATTGCTGGCATCAACCACCTTAATAATGGTTTGTTGCGCCTGAAGCCAATAAGAAGATAGGAGTAATACTATAGATAGAAAGTAGATTTTCATTAGGAATTTTCTCATAAAATGAAAGAAGCCATTTACCGGTTCCTGAGATGAACCGGTAAATCGCTTTTATTGATATTTGTATCTCTATTTGATATTAAAATAGCTTAATAGGTAGTTTTAACATATTCAATATTACCTGTTGAACTTCCTGCGAATTTGGTGAATACAATTTTGTAGTAGTTGTTATTTAGGTCTTTTACAAAAAACAATGTTTTAGGATTTATAGTGTAGTAGATAGGAGAGGTTTCCATATGTAACGTTTTCCAATCCCATCCAATTGTATTTAATGCTTTTGAAAAGGTAGCATTTGAATAATCATTACTTGCAGTATCGGTATCAACCATTTTAGCAACTTGAATCTTATTGTTAGTTAATACACCCGTAACTGCTCCGAAATTGTTACCTATATCGGCATACTTAGTAAACAGTAAATCCCAGGTTGCTTTAGCTGGTTCATGAGCAACCACTTGGTTGTTTATGATAGAAAAATGAATCAGGTTTTTGTCCAAATAACTATTGCAAGGTATTTGAGCAGAAGTTGAATCGGAACCGTCCAGATTTGAAAACTGAATATAAAATGTATTATTGGTTGCATCCCTTTTCTCAATAAATAACTTTTTTACTGATCCATCGTTAAATTTTACAATATGTATGGAATCACCAAACAAAGTGTGATTAGTGGAATTGTAAACACACCAGCCATAATCGGGATGACCTAATGCATTTTTATCAAAAGCTCCATTTTCCCAGGTAGTATCAGAATAGGTGTTAAATAAAGGTGACCAGGTTGATAATCCAGTTGTATCGGCCGCAGCCCAATCCCCTTTTTTTCCATTTGGCCAAACATAAAGAACCACACCGTTACCATCGTTGGTAATAATAGTTGAGGTTTGAGGGTTGGTATAAAAGGCAATATCCCATTCCGTGCGCGAAGGAGTTGAAATTACTCCATCTTTCAAACTATAATAAATATCATTGGCATACCTTACATCCATTGTTAAACTATCGGTTTTAATTTTTGGACCAACAACTACAATTGGGTCTTCATCTTCAGTACAAGAAACTAATGCGAAAGCAATGAATGCAATAAATAAAAGGTTTTTCATAATTTGTTTAAATATTTTAGATTAGTTACAATTTTCAATATATTCAATAGCAGTAATAGTCAACTGCATGAATATCAATTAATAAAATAAATGAATGTTTTAAAAATTGCTTTATGAATAATTCCGGTTTCAGTTGAGTTGGATAATCAAAAATAATACGTAATGAAAAGGCTGCACACCTTACTTATGAGTATAAAATTTTAAGATAACAACTGAATGGATAATTGCCTAAAGCAACGAATTGATTTAAGCTAAAGCTGGAGGGCCTCTGTTGTAGCTTTTATTGCTTAACTTTTCGGGTAAATCCTCAACAAATTCCGAACAATCAATGAGTACAAATTTTGGATAAATCGTAAGATCATCCTGAGTTGGCGGAGTATCGGCGAAAGTTAACTGAAAGTCGTTGGAAGAAATGTTTTGCTGATAATCCTGACTCAGAATTATCAATTCATTAGCTGAGTTATCTTTAGATAGTAAGGTAGCATCTTTTACCCCCTGATATAAGAATATCACGGAGAAAACACCTAAAACGGCTAGAGTTATAAAATTCGATGCCAATCCAAAGAAAAACATAAACTGAATTTATTTGCAGCGAAACTACTAAAATATTTTAGATAACTTGGTATTCATAATTGAATGTAATTTTATTAATAATTACCGTAATCCTCAATATTAGTAAGCATGAAACCAATTCACCATCCAATTAAAAAGATAGAAACAATTCAACTATTGATTTAGATCATTTAATCAATTGTCGTATCGCCAAAAATAGATGTTATGGAATCAACATACCGGGTCGGGTTCTTAAAGTCGCAAAAAGTATCTTTGCTGCGGTCATTTTACTACAACTCTTTTATGTAGATTTGACAAATAGTAATAAGTTAAAACTTAAATATCGAATTATGAAAAGAATGTTTTTAATAATGATTTTTGGAGTCGGGCTAATTTTCAGTTCTTGCGAATATGAAGCCTATGTTGCACCAGAAGTTATTGTGCCCACCGAACCTATTTCATTTAGTGAGCAAATTCAACCTATTTTTAGCAATCAGAATTGCACAGGATGTCACACTGATTCTCACGCTTCTGGTCTTGATTTAACACCCGGTAATTCTTATCAAAGTCTAATGTCTAATACTGGTGTAGTTGATACCTTGAATCCAGCGACAAGTTTAATTGTCACTATACCGGCATCCACAGGTTCACATTATAAAATCTATACTGCACAAGATGATTTGTTGGTATTGACTTGGATTGAAGAAGGAGCAAAAAATAATTAATTATAAAAATTAAAAATATGAAAAAGTTATTATTACCTTTTATAGCATTAGTTTTAGCCAATGCAGTAGTATTTGCACAGGAAGAAGCAGCAGTTGACAAACCGGTAGTGGAGCCTTTTGGAAGCGGTTATTTGATTGACAATCAAACAACTTTGGTTCCTTATCCAAAAACCTTGGAATTTGTTATCCAGCATAAGTTTGGTACCCTTGAAAATGGAAGGGAAGATGTTTGGGGAATTTACAATTCAGCCAATGTGCGTTTAGCATTGAATTTTGTAGTACTCAAGAATGTGCAAGTAGGATACGGACTTACAAAGGAAGGTATGGTACATGATTTTAGTGCTAAATGGACTTTTTTAGAGCAAACCCGCAAAAACTCAGTCCCATTATCGGTTTCTTTTTATGGAAACATTGGAATAGGCGGACTTGAAAAAGAAAGTTATGGTTTGGAATATGAATTTATGAACCGTTTATCAATGTTCGGGCAATTAAATGCCAGCCGTAAATTTACTGATAGAATTACGTTACAAGCAGGTGCCAGTTTCTCTCATTTTAATCAAACCGATACTTCAAAATACGATTATGATCGCATTGGACTTCATCTAATCGGTCGTTTTAAAGTGACGGAACAAGGTTCTGTTATTTTCAATTACGACCAACCTCTGAAAGCACTTCAATTATCTAATCATGAAGATGTTAAGCTTCATCCAAATGTTGCGTTGGGTTATGAAATTGCCACTGTTTCACATGCCTTCCAATTTTATTTGGGATATTCAAAACAGCTATTGCCACAATATGTAATGATACGTGAAACCAAGGATTTTGATTTTAACCAATTTAATTTTGGGTTTGTTATTACCCGATTAACCGGTTATTAGTAGCAATAGAAATTTATAAATACTTTAGATACCAATGAGTACAGAATATTTATTTAAGAAATACCTGATGCTGAGCTTACTATTAGCATCAGGTATTTTCTGTTTTGCCCAAGATGAACCGGTTACTCTTTCTGAGCAAAGCAGCCATTGCATTCAATGCCATGGAAACCGCTATTATAAATTTCACAATAAGGTTACCGATACTGAGGTAAAAAAACTGATGAATCCGTACTATTATATTGATAGTACAAAGTATGTAAAAGCGATTCATAGTTTCTTTTCCTGCGAAGATTGCCATTCTGCAGATTATGCAAACTATCCACATCCTTCTGAATTGAAATTGGAACCTAAATTATCATGTATCGATTGTCATGGTGGGGATGAAACATTTGCCAAATACCAGTTTGATCAAATGGCCGAAGAAGTGGAAAATAGTGTGCATAAAAAAGCATTTGGTGAGCAATTCAAATGTGAAATGTGCCACGATTTGCATAGCTACAAACTAGGTGCCCGTAAGGAAAACTCAAAAATCACCGAAATTGTTAAGCAAGACAATGAAATGTGCTTGAGTTGTCATAATAATTTATCGAAATATCAAATTCTAACTGACAATCAGAAGCCGGAATTACTAAAGACCCATGATTGGTTGCCTAATCAGGAATTGCACTTTTTAAACGTCCGTTGTATTGAATGTCATACCCCGGTAACAGATACCGTAATGGTTTCGCACAATATTTTGCCTAAAGAAAAGGCAGTTCACCTTTGTAGCGACTGTCACTCAACCAACAGTATTTTGCGCGATAAGCTCTATAAATATGCTGCAATACAGTCGCGTAATGAAGGCGGGTATTATAATTCAGTAATTTTAAACGAGGCTTATGTTATTGGTGCTAACCGGAATAAGTATTTAAATATTATTAGTTTACTTATTCTCGCCATGGCAATTGGGGGCATTTCATTACATATTGTTGCACGGATTATTAATAAAAAGTAACATGAGTAAACACGAATTATATCTATATCCTGTCTGGTTAAGAATCTGGCATGGAGTGAATGCAATTTGTATTATCCTATTAATTATTACAGGAATAAGCATGCAATATGGTAATCTCGATTACCCCTTTCTTCCTTTTAAAACATCGGTACAAATACATAATTTTGCTGGTGTTATTGCGGCCATTGGTTACGTGGTATTTTTGGTGTACAACCACTTTTCAGGCAATGGAAAGCAATATGTTCCCAATTATAGAGGATTCGGTGGAAGGATTTCGAAGCAAGGGATGTACTATTTATACGGATATTTTAAAGGGGAACCCAAACCATTTCCAATTACCAAAGAGAATAAATTTAATCCATTACAGCGGTTTTCTTACTTAACTACCATGTATGTATTTGTTCCAATTATTGCTATTACCGGTGTTGGTTTGCTTTATCCGGAATTGATTTTTACAAAAATATTTCATATCGGTGGAGTTCAATTAACAGCGGTTCTGCATTCCGTGATGGGTTTCTTTATTTCCTTATTTTTGATTGTTCACTTATATGTAGCATCAATAGGAAAGAATCCGTTACGAAATTATAAAAGCATTATAAATGGGTATCATGCATCTGATGAACATTGATTATTATTTTTAACGAATTTTAAAAACCTGCCGGATGCAAAATCCAGGCAGGTTTTTTTATTGTGTGCCGTGCATATTTATTACCTAGGAGGTGAAAGTCCTTTATGGGGGTCGGTAGTTACCAACCATTAGCCAAAAGCAAGGGTGTCCGTTGCGAAGCGGAATCTGAAGGAAG
>Ga0172379_10002260_pt1 | contig 34759 bp, 45 predicted proteins | sample GrowelOW334metaG_FD_119756 | JGI IMG/M metagenome (GOLD analysis project Ga0172379, IMG submission 119756) | Groundwater microbial communities from an aquifer near a municipal landfill in Southern Ontario, Canada - Groundwater well OW334 metaG | ecosystem: Environmental > Aquatic > Deep... | reverse complement strand
GAAGATTCCAACAGTTTTAACAAATAGATTTACCGCTTCTTTCTTCTTTCCTTCAATAAAAAGCTGAAGTGGTTGATAAAAAAACAGGAATGCCATAACTGTGACAGAAAGGGTAAGCACAAACAAAACTGTGATTGGAGCGAAAAAGGTATCAGGCTTGTTCTTTAAGGGTTGGGTTACAAAGGTCATAATCGAGACAACGAGGATAATGTAGGCTGAAGCGCTCAGAGCATTGATCAAAGGATTCTTAGACATATGTTGATTATACAAAATTGGCTCCGTAAGCCTAAACACATCTATAACCACAGTTTAGATTGTATCATCAAAGCCTTTCAAAATGTAGTTTATATGGGAGAGTTGAAGCAGAGATGGTTTCTTATAAAGAAGCTACGAATGATGTAGCGAATATCGATATCCAATAGTTTGTCTAGAATTCATAGTTATAATTATGACTATATGGACCTAGATGAAATACAATTTTCAATTAAGATTTTTGAAAGAGGTGGATTACCTTATAGAGATTACACACCAGCTTCGCTTAAAAAGTTATTTATCGATTCAAAAACAGGAGCAAATTTTGAGTTATTAGCTATCATTGAAGGGTTGACTTATTTCGCATATTTTATTTACTGTAACATAAATAATCAGTCGAAAAAATATGAAAGTATTTTAAAAAATCCCATCAAAGGCTCTTTTAAATCTGTAATCAACTATTTATGTGAAGAAGGAATTATCGATAAAGAATTACAAAAATTATTACAAGATTATAGAGAAAAAAGGAATGTTGTAGTTCATAACTGGTTACAATTAAAAACCCCGCTTAGCCCTACATTAAAAGAGTATTCTCACGATGAAGCCTTGGGAGAATTATTTAAAGCTGGAATGAAAACTCTTGGGTTACTCCACAGAGCAATAGTGCCTTCAAAAAATAATTGGCCTGACTACGTAGCTCGATTTAAAGGGTCAAAAAAAATAAAAATAAATAAATTTTAAGTTTCTATCATAACATCAATATTCGGAACTTTTCCATAGCTATTAAGGACAGTTATGAATTTATCTCCAAAATCTGCCGATTTAATTGGGGCAACCGGATTGTCACTTTTTTCTAAAAACCATTCGCCGGAACCTGTTTCTTTATCTGTTCCATAATGATATGAATAATTAGTAAAAATAATTGCGTTTGTTAGAGATGGTTTTCCTTTTGTTGAAAAAGCAGCTGCGTCTCTCATTTTTGTTATGGTTTTCATCCATTCCACATCTTTAGGATGAACGCCAGATGATATTGGTAAATTCATATCAATAAAAATAATGAATGGTTTGTCGAGCTGTCTCTGCTTTAGTGCGTGTCTATATAACTTTGAAACACTCGAGCGAAATTCACGTTCTTTGTTAAATTCACCTTCTTTGTGTAAAACGCCCTCACGTTCTTTACTTTTAACCTCTATATTAACCTCTTCCTTTGTCGATGGGTTTGTTGCAATAAATTCGGAGTGTTTGGGTGGATTTTTTTGTCCTTCAAATTCCTCGTCAAAAAACTTTATTTTATAACCCATCCTAGCAAATAATGCAGCAATAGCTATTTCGTATCTGACACTCTGATAACCGTCATATTGTCTTAATTTTTTAAGAAAAATTTCTGGTAAATGAACAGCGTGTAATAGACTGCAAACGTCAAATGCTAATGAGAGCAAGGCCCGAGAATAACCATCTGGCTTAGCTCCCCAAAGTGTGCCATGTTTATTTGATTCAGTGGCATTTTTATCCTTCCATTCATAATGTTTTACAAAACATTCAAAAATAAAATGTCGTTCTTTTTCAGATAGTTTTACTTGTGTTTCCCACCACTCACGACCAAGTTCAAGTTTTAAAGCGTGTATTATAAATTCGTGAAAAGTTTCATTCTCTCTTTGATATGGATAAATACGACTTCCTAATGCCCACACTTTTTTATTTTTAAAATGTGTTGGTATTACAAAATCAATAAAAACTCCTAATTGCTCAAGTCTTTTCCTTCTTAATATTTGTTTTTCTTCTAATTGCTGTCTTATATATTCAATTTCAGGGGTTGATTCTATTTTAGCAATTGTTGGAATACCTAAAGGAAATCCCCCCGTTAATAGATGGCATTTTTTGTATTTTTTATCACTACCACAAGGGCATTTTTGATTTCTTCCTATTTTCATACCAGAATTATATTCCGGAAGATATATTTAGGCAAGCCGGGGAATTTTATCCTTGAGAAGGATATAGTTCCGTGACTTTGACTTTAAGGACGGTAGCAAGCCTGTGCAAACTGTATGTTGACGGTGTTCTTCTGGCGGTTTCGATTAAATTAACATAGGTTCTGTAGAATCCGCCTTTATGTGCTAATTCGTCCTGAGTAAGTCCTTTTTTCAATCTCGCCTCTTTAAGATTCTTTCCCAATATCTCTGTGAATCTTTGTTTGCTTAACATATAGCAATATTTTGTATCAATTCCTACAAATGTAAAACCTACAATTAGTAGAGTTTATGCTTGATTTTCTTAAGACGGCGGTCTAAAATAGAAATCAAGCTATTATCAATTTTTTAATATTTATGGCTAATAATATCGGTGGTATTTTCGCTTGGATATTCGGGTTTATATTTTTATTTGTCGGTTTAGTCAGTTTATCAACGGCTTTATTATCAGGACTTATTTTTTTGGGAATGGGTTTGATTTTGTTTCCTTTAAGTTCAAACTTTCTTTCAAGTAAGGGAATAAACATTTCAAGAAATATAAAAATAGCCATTATTATATTTGGTGTTTTAATAGGGGGAGCATTAGCACCTCAATCCTCAAAACCAAAAGAAAGCGTGAAGGTAATTCCTACAGCAATTCAGCCGACAAAAACAGTCATTAGTAATGTTAAAAAAGCGGTCGCAAAACCAACTGTAAAACCTCCAACTCCAACCACAAAAGCCAAATCGGTAGAAACCAAATTATGGGAAGCCGTTGATAAAAGCCTACATACAAGAAAAGATGTAACGATTGATTATTCAAAAGATGACGAATCAGTAATAATGACTTTTTATCGGGATAACTATCTTAATGAAAACCAGATTGTTAAAGATGCATACACGGCTTTCGTTAATTTCGGTATCGAGGCTTTTAAGATGCCGGAGATAAGAGATGTTAATGTTCAATCAAAAGTTGAGATGTTAAATCAATACGGCAAAAAGGAAAGAGACTCTGTTGTGATTGTGCAGATGAATAGGACGACTTTTCAAAAATTTGAATGGGATAATTTAAGAAACAGACCGTCGGCAAATATATATGGAATTTTTGAAAACAACGCTGAAATACACAGCATTGTGCCGGGAATAATGAAGAATGTTGACACAACCAATCTTTGGATTAAATAACATCAGACGAGCTAATCCCGAACAAGGTTTGCCATTTTAATTTTTAAAGCTTTGGATAACTTCAATAATGTTCCGACTGTAATATTATTTGATTTCCTGCTTTCAAGCCTGTTAATAGTGCTGTAATCAACTTTTGATTTTTTAGAAAGTTGGCGTTGAGATAAATTGTTTTTCTCTCTAAATTCTTTTACTCGTTCGCCTATTTTTATAAAGTAATTATCATCCATATTTGGTTTAATATATTAAAGTAAATATTTCATTTCTTTTTAGTTTCCCATTTGCTTCTTTCGTCCGGCGTCATCTTTTCCCACTGGTCAAGTAATATATTTACAAGTGTAGTTGTCGTGTCGATTGCCTTTTCAACTTGTTCGTCAGTCATTCTTTTTGCTGTTTTTCCCAATATTTTCCTTGCTTCTTTTATAGTCATTTTATAGCTTTAAATCGGCCATAAACAAAGGTAAAATATATTAAATCACGAAATAATTATGACAGATACTCTTAATAAAGAACAGCGCAGGAAATGCATGCAGAATATTAAATCGAAAGAGACTTCTCCTGAAATAAAAGTAAGAAAGTTATTGTGGGGTAACGGCTATAAAGGATATAGAAAATATTCAAATCTTCCGGGCAAGCCAGATATTGTATTTACAAAGAAAAAAATAGTAATTTTTGTAAACGGCTGTTTTTGGCATAAATGCAACCTTTGCTACAAAATTCCTAAATCTAACCTGGAATATTGGAAGAATAAAATAAACAACAATTTAAAAAGAGATAAATTAAACGAAACAAAGTTAAAATCGTTGGGATGGCATGTAATAAAGATATGGGAACATGAAACTAAAAAAGACACAGAGACATTGGAAAATAAATTGATTAAAATGATAAGCTAATAGCTATGAAATTAAACACGATAGACCTTTTTGCCGGCATAGGCGGAATTAGATTAGGATTTGAAAAGGCTGGGTTTGATACCGTTTATGCAAACGATTTCGATAAATTTTGCAAAGTTACTTATGATTTGAATTTTAAAAATCCTAAACTTGATTGCGAAGATATATGGAAAGTTGTTGATAAACCGCTTCCTAAATTTGATTTTTTATTAGCAGGTTTTCCGTGTCAGGCATTTTCTATCGCTGGATACAGACATGGATTTAATGATGTTAAAGGCAGAGGAAATCTTTTTTTTGCTATTGCCAAACTTATTGATAAGTATAAGCCAATGGGTTTCTTATTGGAAAATGTAAAAAATCTATATACTCATGACCATAAAAGAACCTTTGCCAAAATAGAATCTACCCTTAAAAAAGATTTGGGCTACTTTATTAAAACCGATATATTAAACAGCGTAGAATATGGAAATGTCCCTCAATCACGAGAACGGATATATATAGTTGGATTTAAGTCTAAAAAACATCTCGAAAAATTTCATTTTCCAAACCCTACCCCGCTAACGAAAAATGTCAAAAATATATTAGAAGACAATGTAGACAAGCAATTTTATTATGAAGGTAAGCCGTTATTTAACAAAATAAAAAACCACATTTCCGAAGGCGGAGTTTACCAATGGAGAAGGATTTATGTTAGAGAAAATAAAAGAGGGGTTATCCCAACACTGACTGCGAATATGGGAATGGGCGGACACAACGTTCCAATCATAAAGGATAAAAATGGAATTAGAAAACTTACTCCTAGAGAATGCGCTAGGGCTCAAGGTTATCCGGATAGTTTTAAACTGCCAGACAATCTTTCTATGTCTCATCTTTATAAACAAATTGGAAACTCTGTGACAGTTCCTGTAATAAAAGCTATTGCAGAGAACATCAAACAAGCTGTAAAATAGTCTAATGTTTCTAAATAAACAAAATAAAGAGCAAATAGATTATTACGTCAACCTTCTTCAAGTCGGAGCTTCCATTTCAAATCTTTTTTCTGACAGTTCTATTCCATATATTCATTACAGATATGTTGAGAATTTATTCTGTAAATCGTTTAGCGCAAGAAATCTTTCCCGAACCGATATGTCAGCAGATGCTTCAAAAGAAACGCTAGGAATAGGAATAAAAACTTTTACCTATAAATCAGGAATTAGTTTCGAAAAAGTAGCTGAGTTTGATAAGGATATGGCGACATTAAGAGACAAAAGTGTTGAGGTTATTGTTGGTGAAGTGGCTAAACTTAGAAATGAAAGAATAGATGCAACAAAAAGAACCTTCGCTTTGGAGGGAATCATTTATCATTGCGTTGTTAGAAAACCCGGAAAACTTATCGTTTATGAAACTCCTATGGATAAAATCAACTTGGAAAAAATAAATATTGACAAAACAGACGGAGGTGTAATAAATTTTCACGACGATAAGGGAGAATATAAAATTTACTTATCAAAAAGCACTCTTTTAAAAAAATTTTCTGCCGATAAGGTTCATTTAGAATTTAATGCAGAAATACTTAAAGACCCGTTTTCTGAACTTCAAAAATTATTATCTAAATTTGAAGAAGTTGTTATTCCAACAGAAAAAGAAATCGATACAATTTTCTTGCCACTATATTCATACAAAGATGGCAAGCCATACGTTTATCCTAAAAGCGGACTTAATATCTGGCATGCTGGCGGAAGGCCGAGAGATTTAGGGGAAGTGTATATTCCTATTCCAGCATGGATTCATAAGGAAAAGTCAGACTTCTTTCCCTCAAGAGATACTAAATTCATTTTGATAAAGCCTGACGGAAAAGAAATGACGGCTAAAGTATGTCAAGACGGTTCAAAAGCTCTTATGTCGGACCCAAATAATCAGCTTGGACAATGGTTGTTGAGAACGGTTTTAGGATTAAATGAGGGAGAGCTTTTAACTTATGATAAGCTGGAAGAACTTGGTATTGATAGCGTAGAAATTACTAAAATTAGCAAGGATAAATATAAAATTAACTTTACAAAAACCGGCTCTTATGAAGAATTCAAGGATAATATAGATAAAAATGAGCTTGATTCTCCAACTTCTTAACTAGCCACTGGTAAATTTCATTTACTCAATTAGTCAATAATAGCCAAAGTGAACAATCTGAACACTATAAAAAAAGACCATCTACACGATATACACATCATAAAAAAAGCAAAGCAGACAAATCGGACACCTTAAAAAAGGTTAGTAGACAAAATAGACACTATAAAAAAGGTAGTTTTGTGGAACGATAAAAAAAGAACAAAACTGTTTTAAATTATGAGTTTTGTCGGACGGTAAAAAAAACAGTCAAAATCAATGTGTGAGTTTTGCGGAACGGTAAAAAAAAGATATAATAAGGCGAAATAAAAATAAACATGAAAATAAAAGAACCAAATCTTATTCTATGTCCATACTCTGAAAAAGATATTCTTACACAAACTTCATTTATCAATTACTGTCATAATAGAGGTGTTGATGTAGACAAAAACAAACTTAATTTCTACGAGAAATTGAATGTTTTTAAACCAGCAAAAATAAACCAATTAAACTCGAAATATTTTTCAAAATTTCAAGTGTTCCCATTGAAAATGATTAAAGAAATAATGACCATTAAAGTTGAAGATGATAAGATTTTACGTGCAGATGAACCATGGTGGGCTAAAAGAGGAAAGGAATTACATGATTTTTATAAAGATATCGACAAGGTAATTATCGCTGGTGTTAATAATTTTTATGAAATACTGGGCATTACGTTAAAAATAAAGACCTTGTGGAATAGAATGCATCAAGAAGCAAAAGAAGTATATAAAAATGGCCTCATTGAAGGAGAAAACGAAGCAATCAAAGATTATGAAGCTAATTTAAAATTATTTGAATACGAAATTGCTCCGAAGGAATGTGCGCTCCTTCTTAAAATTATTCCTTTCACAATAGACGAAATTGATGATAAAAGATTATTTCTAATTCAAAGAAGCAAATATTTAGATGATACGTTTCGCTCACTTTTTGGTTTTATTGATTTAATACCTGATAAAAAACTAAATAATATTGAGGGACTTTTTAGACTGGCCTTAGACCTTAATGATATTTGTTATTTACTAGAATGGTTTTTACGCATTTTAGGAAAAAACCCAAAAACACTAAGAACAATAATGATGGGCGCAGACGATTTAAGAATATGTAAAATCTGCAAAGAGCCTTTCAAACAAAAAGACAAAAGACAAGTAACTTGCGGAAATTATTTCTGTATAAATGAAAACAAAAAAATATTAAAAAGCATTAACTATAAAAAAAGTAGAGTTATTACTTAGTTTGGCCTGCTATTAAATATCTAATTTTTTCCTGAACAATTTTAAAACATACGCTTTTTTTAAATTGCCCTTCTTCTTTTGCTAAATAAAGCAGACATCTGACATAAAAACCTGATTTACTTATTACAAACCATAGTCTTCCACCTTTTGATGGGATTGTTTCTGGTTTAGAAAAAGCGATTCTCTCTTTACAAACTTTATAATCGCCGACCACAGCAATTTCACAGGATAACTTTCCAAAATTACTTAAAATATTTTTGTGCTCTGTAAAATAAGTTTGTAAATCCATTTCAACAGAGTTAATTTTTTTTAATCTCTTTAAATCGCTTTCAATGAGGTAATTACCGTAGTCAACAATTTGCATATTGAGTTTTTTTCCTCAATACTTTATCGGCCTTATCCATTAAAGTAGAAAAGTTTGAAGAGTTAAAAAAATTCACAGTATCTTCGTCGTCCAATTCGATGTCGTCTGCTTGTTCTTCCCTAAAATTTACAAGAGTATAATCGATTTCATCGCCCATATTTTCTGTAGCAGCATAGGGAAAGTCTGCGTGGGATAATCTGCTTATTTCTCTTGGTGTTAATTCTTTATAGGCTTCATTTACTTGATTTATAATCAATCTCTCTGAATCTTGAAAATAATCTTCTGGAATGATTTCCTTAGTCACTACTGAAAATCTTTTCTGAGGACTTCCATAATAATTTTTTTCAGCTAATATAGTAATCAATTTTTCGCTTTCCATTTCTTTCAGTATTTTTGGCAAATCCATAACAGTAGGCCCAAAATTATTTTTTCTATATATAAATCCTGTTATTGACTTTTTTTCCTGCTGAAAATGATTAAAGTCACAATAATACAAAAGTTTTTGGAGCTTTGTTTCTGTTAATTTTTCGTTATTAAACCTTTGTAATATGAAGACAACTAATTTTTTTAGCTTATCTGTATTTTCTTTCATATATCCTCCTATTTGTATTATGAGCGGAATTGGTCTTAAAAGTCAACTGTTCTTGCATACAATTATACCAAAAATCATATTAGAACTCCATTCGAACTCCGCATATCAAAGCCATTATTGATATATATTTTTATCAATGAAGAAACGAAATAATAACGGATACATAATCATAAATAAGCCAAATTTAGACCAAATAGCCGAACAGTTCCTAATGGTAATAATCACACATATAAATTATAAAAATAATCAAAAAAGAAAATATGGAAAAAGAATATCGAACTGATAATTTTCAATTAGCGGCTTTTTTATTAAGTGAAGGCAGTTGCTTAATCTCCTTAGACAAAACAAATCTTCGTCGAGTTCAATTCATTTTTAAACTTACAAACGGCTTAAAAATACTAATTGAAAATTTTTTATCTTATAAAGCAGTTTGCGAACCACATAAATTCTTTAGCGCCCAAAAAGATTTAAAACAACTTATTTACAGTAATAACTAAAAGTTATCAAAAAACATTTATGAGAAATATAAATAATAATGAAAATCCCACTGCTTACATTTTAAGAATTTACAAAAACAGTAAACTGGCACATAGATATGACACACGCAAATACAAACGTTTTATCCACCTAACGAAGCTGATGAATTGGAAAAAAGACATCGTAGTTTATCTTCGAGTAAATTATAAAGGCCAAAAAAATTCTCACAACGATATGACCTGTTATTCAAAAAATGATTTAGATTGGGGTATTGAGGGTTTTGTTAAAGAATATTTATAAAAATAATAATGAGTAAATATGGTTTTACTATGGTTTCGAATGAAATATTTATGGAGTCATGTTTATCAATACAATCAAGGTATTTATATTGCGTCTTGCTAAAGTATTGTGGAAGAAATGATTCATGTTATCCAAGTCAGATGACTTTAGGAAAAGATTTGGGAATATCAACAAGATATATCCGAAATTTGGTAGATGAGCTAATTCAGGCTGGAATCGTTTTTAAAAAAAGACGTGGATTTAATCGGCCTAATACTTATACCGTAGCAAAACGATTGACACATGAGTGGAAGAAGGGTTCCTATCATATAGGAAATATGAATCCGTTCAATAAAGGAAATCTCGTTCCGGTTATAGATATTAAAAATATTTATATAAAAGGAAAAGATAAAAATAATAATTTAAAAGGTTTTGAAATATATAAAAAAAATCTTATAGAGAAAAAAATTATTAAAAGCTAGTTTGACTTTAAAGTTAAAAACATTTATAAGCTAAGCGATTAAAAATTTATAAAAAATAATATGAAAAAAGCATTTGCTTATATCAGAGTTTCTACAGTCGGCCAAGCCGAAGAGGGTTTCTCTCTCGATAATCAAGAGGGGGCTATTAAAGAATTTTGTAAATCACGGGGGATTTTCTTATCGAGGATTTTTAATGACGAAGGAAAGTCCGGCAGAACAATTAACCGGCCGGAGTTTCAGGAAATGCTTAACGGTATAAGAGAAACTTCCGTCGATTCGGTTATCATCTATAAAATTGACAGATTTGCCAGAAATGTGGCTGATTTTTCTCGTATATATGACGAATTTAAAGCAAAAGGTGTTCGACTAATATCCGTCCTTGAAGGAGATTTAACCGGTAGTTCAAGTCTTATCCCAAATATATTCGCATCCGTCGCCCAATGGGAAAGTGAAGTAAACGGCCAAAGAACAAGAGACGCTTTAATACAAAAGTTTAAGGAAGGTTGGCAACCGACTCCTCCGCCAATCGGATATATGAGTATTGGTGAAAAAAAAGAAAAAAAAACTTGTGAACCCGATTCAAAAATCGCATCGATAATCAAAGAATTATTTCAATTATATTCCACGGGAAACTATTCTATTTTTGAACTCACTCAATGGCTTTCGGAACAAAATATTTTCTCCCGCCACGGAACCATATTGGGACACAGTGTTGTGGGGAATATATTGAATAATCCTTTTTATTATGGACTCATCCGATGGCATGGGGAATCGAAAATGGGAAACCATAAGCCTATTATTAGCAAAGGACTTTTTCAAACTTGCCAATATGTCTTGGCAAAACATAGGGATTTTTTAACCAGAAAAAGAATTCATAACTTTTTATTAAGAGGATTTCTTTATTGTGCCGAGTGCGGTCAGAAATATACCGCCGAATGGCATAAGGATGAGAAAAAATTTAAAAAAAGAGGTGGAAAAATAGCTTATTATCATTGTCAGAAGTTAGATAGAAACAAATGCCCTTCGCCCTATGTCGAAGTAACTACGTTGGAAAAAAAGGTTGAAGAAAGAATAAAGAAACTTCAATTTAGTAACGAATTCATTAACGCTGTTGTGAAAAAGGCCAAAGAAACGTTGGTAGAAAGTAGGAAAAACATAGAATCTTTAAAGCAGGGAGTTGTCAATAGAAAATCCGTCTTGCTAGGGCGACGAAATATACTTGAAGACGCCTTGCTTGACGGAACGGTTGACAGAGATGTTTTCAAAAGAAAACACAACGATATACTAATGAAAATTGACCTTTTAGATGAGAAAATCGAAAAATTGGATAATGATTGTCGTCTCGATATGAACCTGATAGAAGAAGTGTTGGCTTTCACGAGAAACATCTACAAAACCTATCTTGACGCTCCAGATTTCCTGAAGCGTCATTATCTAAGGTTCTTTTATGAAAAGATAATCATAAAAAACAAAGAAATTTATGAAACAAAACCCACACCTGTCTTCCAAGCTTTGTTGGAAACTAATCAGGTTATAATAAGAGAGGATTGGCTCCCCCGACTGGACTCGGACCAGTAACCTTGTCGTTAACAGCGACCTGCTCTACCAATTGAGCTACAGGGGAAAATAAATAAATTAGATATAAAAGTGCGTATATATGATATCAAAAAACTCCTGATTTTTCAGTCCAAAAAACTAAGTAGTATAATACTATAAAAATATGTCTTTTATTCTTTTGGGGATTTTTGCCGGTATTTTAAGCGGAATAATCGGAATTGGGGGAGGAATTATTATTGTCCCCACTTTAATCTACCTTTTTAAATTTCCTCAACAATTGGCTCAAGGGACAACCCTGGCGCTTTTGGTGCCTCCAATTGGAATATTAGCAGCCTGGACATACTATAAACAAGGGTTTGTCGATCTTAAAGTAGCCGGATTAATAGTTATCGGTTTTTTTATCGGCGGTTTGATCGGGGCTATTTATGCAACTAGTTTAAATACTGATATTTTAAGAAAAATATTTGCAGTAGTTTTAATTTTGATCGGAATTAAAATGTTTTTTCAGAAATAAATAGCTGTTTTTTAATTTTAATATATATATGAAATTTTCATATTAACCGTTCGTTTGCATTTTAAAAATTAATGCTATAATTATTTTCGTAATAAAAAAATATTTTTATGATACAAAGCGCCCTTGATAGACTGACCAGCGTTCATCCGGAAATGGAAATCTGGTGGGATTCATCTCCTCTCGTTTTTAAGTCTTGGGTAAAAAAAGTGGTTGACGCCGCACCTGCAAATAAAAGTGCAGCTTTAAGAGAACAACTTAACCGAATTTATAATATCTCCGATCCGGCAAAAAGTATGATCCGCGGTTGTACTACGAATCCCCCTTTATCACTTGCGGCAGTTAATGATGATCTGCCTTTTTGGAACAAGTGGGTTGACGGTATGATCCGTAAGAACAAAGGGTTAAGCCGTTATGAATATTTTTTATTAACATATAAAGAAGTAATTCGAAGAGGTGCAGAAATGATGATGCCTATTTGGAAAGCTTCAGAGGGGCGCTACGGATATATTTCCGGACAACTTGATCCCCGTTTAATTACGGAAACCGAAAAAATGATTAAGATGGCAAAAGAAATTCGTGCAATTGCTCCAAACATAATGATCAAAGTTCCGGCCAGCACCCAAGGAGTTGAGGTGGTTAAAGTATTATCTTCACTGGCAATTCCAACTAACGTGACTACTTGTTTTTCGCTTCCTCAGATCTGGGCAGTAGCCAAGGCAGCAAAAGAAGGAATGGAAATTGGATTAAAAAATAAAGTTGATATGAGTAAATGGCGAGCCGTTATTACGATGATGATCGGTAGACTAACAGAACATCCTGTTCTTGATCAGCAGGCAGAAAGAAGAGGAATTAAATTGTCTTGGAGTGATAAACATTGGTTGGGAATTTACGTTTTCCGTAAAGCATATAAATTGCTTGAGGAAAATGCTATGCCCAGTAAAATGTTGGCCTGCTCAATGCGCGATGGTCCATTGGTTAACGGGAAATATCATTTCTGGGATGTTGAAAAAATTGCCGGCAACATTGTTTATACAATGCCTCCTTATGTGCTCGAGCCACTTTTTAACCATTGCAGTGATCTGAATTTTAATGAGGAAATTTTATTAGATGACGTTCCTGAAGAGGTCTTATTTAAAATGAGCAAGATCCCATATATCCGACAAGCATGGGATGAAAATGGAATGGAGATCGATCAATTTAATACTTTCCCGGCAACCGTTGGAACGGCTGAATTATTTTCTCAAGCCTCTGCGGGATTGGAAAATTATGTCGGCGAACGGATGTTAAAAACAAAAAAATAATTACTTTTAAAAACAAAATCTATAAGATCTGCAGCTCTATTCCCAAAGGAAAAGTGGCTACTTACGGACAACTGGCAAAGCTTGCAGGAAAGTCTAAGGCCGCCCGAGCCGTCGGAGTTTTTATGAAAAATAATCCCAATGCTCCTGCCGTCCCCTGCCACCGGGTTGTTGCCGGCGATGGAAAGCTCACCGGTTATTCAGGAATCGGAGGAATCGCTCAAAAGAAAAAAATGCTACTTGATGAAGGGGTCGCTTTCAAAAATAACAGGGTTGATCTTTTTCTTTCTAAATGGAGAAAATAATTTTTAATGTGTTATTATGTAAGCATGGATTATACAAAAGTACAAAATAACAAAATAATAGAGAAAACTATTGTCGCCCTTAAAAATCATGGAATTGACGTTGTCCTTGTCGACACTAAAAAACAAGCTCTTGAGGAAATATTAAAAAATGTTCCGGCAGGATCGAAGGTGATGAACGGATCTTCAACGACATTAATACAAATTGGATTTTCTGAAATGTTAAAATCCGGAAAACATAAATGGATAAACTTACATGAAGAAATTTTGAAAGAATCAGATCATGGTAAACAATCCGACTTAAGAAGAAAATCTATTACTGAAGCTGACTATTTTCTATCAAGTGTTAACGCTATTACTGAAGATGGTCAACTGATGGCGGTAGATGCTTCAGGTAGCCGGGTCGGAGCTTTACCCTTCGCTGCTAAAAAAGTCTTGATCGTTGCCGGAGCTAATAAAATTGTTCCAAATATCAAAGGCGCTTTTGATAGAATACAAAATTACGTAATTAATTTGGAAAATGAGCGGGCTATGAAAGCCTATGGAATGAGAAGCAGTTTAAATAAATGGATAATCATCGAAAAAGAATCAACGCCAAATAGAATTAAATTAATATTAGTCAAAGAAGTGCTTGGGTTTTAAAAAGTATTTTTTTTACGTCATTAACGCTTTTCACCTGCATCAGTTCGCTCCTCACTTCAGCGGCATGAGGAAAGTCTTTTACATACCAGGCTAAATGTTTTCTCATGATACTCAAATCAGCTGCAGGAAAAAATTCGACGAACTTGTTACAGTGTTCAAGAAGGACCTTGAATCTTTCCTCAGTCGTAGGAATAATTCCCTTAAATATCCAAGGATTACCCAAGGCAGCTCGTCCAATTAAAACCCCCGCCAGGTTATATTCTTTGATTCTTTCTAAAGCATGTTCCCGGTTTTTTATATCTCCGTTTCCAAGTATTTTTGTCTTGGTTTTTTTTGCCAGGTCGGCGGCAATTCCTATTTGACTCCAGTCAGCAAGACCGGAATATTTTTGAATAAAGGTCCTGGCATGAAGACAAATAAAGTCAGGTTCTGCTTCAAGCAAATTACTTATCCATTCTTTTGTTTCGTGCTTCCGGTACCCTGTTCTCGTCTTAACTGAAATAGTGATATTTTTTTTGATTTTTAGTTTTTCTTTTCCGGTGGCAACGGCTTTTTTAACCGATAAAATAATCTCTTTGGCAAGTTTTGGCTGCAAAATTAAGCCTGCCCCCCCGCCTCGATTAAATACGCTTTTATCAGGACAACCCATATTAATATCTATACCATCGAATCCTTTTTCCAAAGCAACTTGGGCCGCCTGATAAAAATATTTCGGTTCACAACCAAAAAATTGAGCGACTGTAAAAGTTTTTGTTTGATGGTGAAGCAACATTCTTTGGATAGCAGGTCTGCCTAAAATCAATCCCTTGACTGAAACAAATTCCGTATAAACGATATCCGGTTTTCCGTAAATATCCGTTATCCAGCGAAAAGGAGCATCGGTGATTCCATCCATCGGTGCCAACCCGATTATCGGATATTTCATTTAAATTTTTTGGACTGTTATTCTCATAATTCAAAATGGAAGGGTCAACGGCATCTCTTCTGTTCCTTGATCTTCCAAATATTTTTCCCAGTCAACGGTAATATCAACCTTACCATTTTCGTTTAAATAGGAAATTTTTTTGTTATTAATTCCAAAATCAAAAAGCTCCTTTGTCAACATTACGTCCGCCATGCAGTATTTTTTTAACTCTTCCCATTTACCCTCTTTATAAAAATCGATTGCTTCAAGTCCATGACCGGTTTTTTTCTTACCCAAAGTCGCCTTAATTGTGTCATTCAAAGACAATCTCCTGCCTAAAATCCTTTTAATGTCATCTAAAATATCAAAGGTTTTAAAATGCTTAATATCTCCCGGGTAATAAGGTTGAAGAACGGGAAGATCAAAACTATTTATATTAAAACCGATTATATAAGAACAGTTTTCAAGTATGGGAAATAGATTATTAATATCTTTTTCCGTAAAAATTTTTTGTGATTTATCACGATAATCAAATAATGCCAAAACGGTAATTCCGAGTTTAGCGTGCTCTGAAAAATCTCGAAATGTATATTTTGTTTCTAGGTCAATAACGACTGGAAATTTTTTCATCCTGTTTTAATTAACTCTCTTATTTAACTTTTGTTCTTTATAAATCTCTAATTCTAATAGTCCTGTTTTCGTTAAAGATATTTTTTTTTGCTGAAGATTTGCCTGATTTAACTGTTGCTGATACTTAAAATATAAACTGTCAAAAATTTTTATGAAAACTTCCTTTTCTTTTTTTGAAAGAACCGGAAATTCTTTATGAAAAAATTCATCAAGCTTCCCCAAACTCCATAAACTTTCAATAAATTGTTCATTTTTCAAATTAAATGACATCAGGTCTCCCCGAATGGGCCTTATCTTAAACTTCATCATTTGGACCTCTTCAAACATTTGATTAATGGTTGGTTTGGCAGAAATTATTTTTTGAATATTACCAAAAAGTGACAATATATCCTTGTTTATTTTTTTCTTCATAGCTATAATTATTAAATGTTAAGACAAAAACTTCAAGACGATCAATTGGCTGCCCTTAAGGCAGGTGAGAAAACCAAGCTTGGCGTTCTCCGTTTCATTTTAGCACAGATAAAAAATAAAGAGATCGATAAAAATCCGCCGGCTGGCGGAGAACTTACTGACGAAGAAACGCTCGGCGTCTTAAGAAAAGTCATTAAAGAACTGAAAGAATCTGTTGAAGCCTTTGAAAAAGGCGGAAGGATCGAACTGGCGGAGGATAATAAAAAACAGTTGGATATTGCTTCTGTCTACTTACCTAAGGAAATTGACGACGAGGAACTGAAACGTGAAATTGAAAAAGTTATTAAGGACAATCAGGCTGTTTTTGATAATAATCAAAAGGCGATTATAGGAATCTGTATGAAACAATTGAAATCAAAAGCTGATCCCGCGCGAATAATGAAGACGCTGCAAGGTATAATTAAGTCATGAAGTTAATCAAAAACATCATCTTTCTCCTGTTTCTTTTGTTTCTTTTTTCTTCTTTACTTAAAAATCTTTTTAATTATAAGAGCAAGCTTGATTTTTATCAGCAATTTAAACAAAATTTTGAAAAGGAAAGCAAACGCAACATTGAATTAAAAACTGAAGTTGTCCGAAAAAAAAGCACTGAAGAAATTGAAAAAACAATCAGAAACGATCTTAACTTATTAAAAGAAAATGAAGTTGCCTTAATTATTCCTCCTCCACCCAAAATATTTGCCTCAATCACCCCAACCCCACTCCCAAACTGGCAGCAATGGTTGAAACTATATTTCAAAAAAAATTAATGTTACGGGGCCGGGAGTCGAACCGCGGTCTAGGAGATTATGAGCCTCCTGTGCAGCCGTACACTACCCCGTATTGTCAATTTGCTCCTAAATTATACTAAATATTTCATCTTTAATCAGGCTAAATGATATAATAAAGTTATGGATAATTTTTTAGTCTCCGTCATTGTGCCGGTTTTTAATGAAGAACTCAATGTCGACCCCCTATTAAAACGGCTTGTTCCTGTCCTTAAGAATTTTGCCTACGAGATTATTTTTGTTGATGATGGTTCAAAAGACAAAACCCTTTCTGCAATTAAAAAACAATCAATAAAAAATAAAAGCGTAAAGTCAATTTCATTTTATCGAAACTTTGGTCATCAAATGGCGCTAACCGCCGGGTATAAAATTGCTAAAGGTGATTGTGTTGTAACTATTGACGCTGACCTACAAGATCCTCCGGAAATTATTCCTCAGATGATAGCAAAGTGGCAGAAAGGTGCAAAAATAGTTTATGCAAAAAGAAATGAAAGACGAGGAGAAAGTTTCTTTAAAAAATTTACTGCAAAAATATTCTATCAAATAATCAATGCTTTGTCCGACACCCCTATCCCTCAAGAAGTAGGTGATTTTCGACTGATTGATAGGCAAGTTGTTGATTTCTTAAACGGTTTATCCGAACGACAAAGTTTTTTGCGCGGTTTGGTTTCTTGGGGGGGTTTTCCAACCGAATTTATATATTTTAAAAGGGACAAAAGATTATCCGGTGAAACTCATTACGGTTTTTTTAAGATGTTGAATTTTGCTCTGGAAGGAATTACGTCATTTTCCGTCAAACCACTTCGAATAGCTACTTATTTTGGATTTATGTCCGGAGTGCTTGGTTTTTTGGGAATAATATATGAGTTAATTAGAAAAGCAATTTCTCCTCAATCGTTTGTTATCGGCTGGGCCGGTCTTTTTACGGCAATTATGTTTATTGGGGGAATTCAACTTATTACAATTGGAATAATCGGTGAATATATTGGTAAAATATATCAGGAAGTGCAAAGGAGACCAAAGTATATTATTAAAGAAAGAATAAATATATGAAAGGATTTGGTATTGTTCTAATTGCTGTTGGGATCGCTCTTTTAATGTTTGTCTCCTACAATTTTATTAAGGAAAAAAATAAAATTGCCTCACCTATTCCTGAAGATAAAGGGGTAAAAGTAATCTTCGTAACACCTGCTAAATAGTTATGGCGATGTCTCGAGTTTAAATTCAAATAAATTATTTTTTTTATTATCTTTGCCCAAAAATAAGGTTTGAATTATCGTTAATACCAAATAGGCACTGACAAATAAAATAAATCCGATTAAAGCGAACTTCAAGGTTCCTTGAGCTTTTTTGATTCTCTCCGCATTGCCAAATGAAGTTAAGTAACGGAAAGAACCGACGACGAACATAATAAATAAAACAATGATGATGAAAAAAGTAGACATGTATAAAATATTTCCAAAAACTATTTCTAAACACTTAAGAGTTGGAACGCCGTCAACGACGCAATTTCCACCCGGGCCGGTTTCCCATTCCTGTATTTGAGCGGAGACTGTAAAAAGAGGTAAAAATATATTAAACACGATTAAGAAACAAACAATTAAACGCAATCAATTTATTAATTTTGGGAAAAGAATTGGTTTTGATATACCTAATCCCAATGAAAAGATATTTTCAATAACCACCATCAAAGCCAAAACTGCAAACATGACAACCAATCCCACTACAGCAGCCTGTATTTTTTCTCTCGCCTTATCAACTGATTCTTTGTTGCCGCCTGATGTAATCCATGCTAAAGCCCCTAACAAAAGGTATAAGACAGCAACCAATCCTCCAACTATAAATAAAAACCTTAACAAAAATGTCAAAACCATATCAAAGCTCGGAATATCAAAACCAAGCTTAACCGCAGAAACAGGATAATCGGCAAGCGCTAATAATTTATTCATATTGTAGAAAAAGTATAAAGAATCTTTTTTAGCTTGTCAATGCCTATTCGTCGTGAGATCTAAATTGTAAAGCCTCGGCAATATAAGAGGCTTCAATATTTTCTTTCCCATTAAGGTCCGCAATCGTCTGACTAATTTTTACGGTTTTAAAATAACTGCGTGCTGACAAAGACAACTTGGTAATTGCTTGTTTTAAAAGATTAACTGCTCCTGGAGTTAGTTGACAAAATTTTTTAATTTGAGCTGAGGACATTTCTCCATTATTAAAGATCTTTAATCCTTTAAACCGTTTTTTCTGAATTTCCCTCGCTCTCACTACCCGCGCCCGTACTTTTTGACTCGACTCGCTTAAAATGTTGCTTGTTAATTTATCCTCAGTAACTGACGGAACATCTATGTGCAAATCAATCCTGTCTAAAAGCGGCCCCGATAATCTTTTTCTGTATTTAAGAACGGCACCCGGCAAACAATGACACGGTTTTTTTTCATGTCCAAGATAACCGCAGGGACAGGGATTTGATGCCGCAAGAAGTAAAAATCTTGAAGGAAAGATAAGTGTTCCCGAAGCTCTGGAAATTGTAATAAATCCATCCTCCAAGGGTTGTCTGAGCGATTCTAATGTTGTCCGGGGAAATTCGGGAATTTCGTCCAAAAAAAGAACCCCTCGATGGGCCAGGGAAATTTCCCCGGGAGAGGGATTTGAACCCCCGCCAACCAGCCCGATACGGGACGTTGTATGGTGAGGGCTGCGAAATGGCCGGCTGGCAATAAAATTCTGATTATTTAGTAATCCTGCTATCGAATATATCTTTGTCACCTCTAGGATTTCTTCTTTTTCCATTGGCGGCAAGATTGAAGGGAAAGCCCGGGATAAAAGCGTCTTGCCTGTTCCTGGTGGGCCTTTAAGAATGATATTATGAAATCCTGCTGCCGCTATTTCTAGGGCTCGCTTAGCAGTTTCTTGACCTTTAATATCTTCAAATAAATTATCATATTTTCCTTCATTAATAAGACTGATAAAATCCCTGTGAGGGTAAGGAGGAATTAATTTAACTTCATTTAGATGCAAAATTAAGTCAATCAAATTTTTAACCGGATAAACCTCTATTCCGTCAACCAAAATTACTTCGGAAACATTTTCTTGAGAAACAAATATTTTTTTGATTTTTTTTGATTTGGCTAAAATAGCAATTGATATTGCTCCGGTTACCCGGCGAACATCTCCCTTTAAAGACAGTTCTCCTATAAACAAACTATTTGATAAAATTTCTTTTTTGATCATTTTACCTGCCGATAAAATTCCAACTGCCATCGGCAGATCAAAAGCTGACCCGACCTTAGGAATATCTGCTGGGGCCAGATTGACAGTAATTCTTGTATCTGGAATTTTAAAACCGGCGTTATTAATAGCTGCTCTCACTCTTTCTTTAGCTTCCCCAACCGCCTTATCCGGCAGGCCAACGATGGTAAAACCGGGAAAACCTTTTGAAGCGACGTCGACCTCAACCTCAATTAATATACCATCCAAACCGATGACAGTGCCGGAATATATTTTGGCTAACATAATTAGTTTTTAAAGAAAATTACTTTATGGACTTTATAACTTTATGAACTCTTTTGTCAACTGCTTATAACCTACAAAAATACATATTTAGGGTATTGAATCGGGATAAAAAAGTCGATAGATACTTTATCCATCATTTACGTTTGACATTAAAAATTGCCCGTACTAATATAGGAGTTGCTTTTTATTTATTAATTTAATTACATAAAAATATGGCAGTAGCTCAACTTGATAAAAATAATTTTGAATCTGAAGTGTTAAAAAATAAGGGAGTTGTTCTTGTTGATTTTTTTGCAACTTGGTGCGGACCTTGCAAAATGACCGGACCAATTATTGACCAATTGGCTGAAGAAGTAAAAAATGTAAAGTTTGTTAAAATTGACGTTGATCAAAATCAGGAACTATCTTCTCAATATCAGGTTTTTTCTATTCCAACTTTTTTAGTTTTTAAAGATGGCCAAGTTGTTAATCAATTTGTCGGTGCTCAAAGCAAAGAGGGATTTTTAGCTGAAATAAACAAAGCCCTTACATAAATCGTGTTTATTTCTTTAAAACTCTTATTACGTGTCCATGGACTACTTTTAATCCTAAGTGTGCTTGCGCAAGAATATATAAAGCAAACGCTGCCAGCCAGCGGATTGATGAGGTGATAGGTGCTTTTTGACCGACAATAATTTTTTCATCGCTTATCGGTAATTTAATATTTTTGTATCCAGAAAACTGTGATTGAGATACTGCTTGCAGTCCCATTTTCTTTAGATCAGGGGGCAATTCTATCGTTTCAGCTCTTGGACTGATAAATGGTCTAACCTCTTCTTCAACGTTGTCTTCGGCCGGCTCTTTTATTTCAAATTTTTCCGCCGTAATCGGCTCCGCTTCTTTCGGCAAGCTAATTTTATTTTTAGTTTTAGTTTTTTTCAATAAACCATCTATTGCTGTAAAATTCTTAGTCATATTTTGATTATAATACACTTATGATTACTTGTTATTTTGAAAATAAAAATAAAGCTTTTCTTCGTCATGTAACAGTCAATGCAATTGTTATAAAAGACGGTCAAATACTTCTTGGAAAGAGAGGAACGCTCAACGGAAAACCAATATCTGAATCCGGCAAATGGGGGTTGCTGGGCGGTTTTTTTGGCCACAAAGAAAATCTTGTTCAAGCGGTTAAACGGGAGGTAATGGAAGAAGGCGGTTGGGAAATAAATAATTTAAAACTTCTTCGAATTAATGATAATCCAAATCGTCCTCATGAAGATCGACAAAATGTTGATTTCATTTTTATTGCTAATGCCGTTAAGCAAACAGGAATTTCTGACGAAGAGGTCTCTCGTCTTCAATGGTTTGATCTGGACAAACTACCGGCAAAAGAAGAAATCGCCTTCGACCATGGAGACAGTTTGGAACTATATAAAAAATATCTGAAAGAAAAATTTTTTCTTCCAATTCTCGGATAAAATTAAGCTTTCTTTAATAATCTAAATTTCTTAAACACAAAGTTTGATAAGAATTTATATCCGTAGAAAAATGAGAAGGTATAAAATAGATCGGAGATCAGAGTATTCCGGAAAAACGGAACTCCAAATCCATAACATTGGATCAATCCGCTTAAATTTTTTTGATACATAGATCCCGTTGCCCAAACACCGAAATTAGTAATTAAAAAAAATAAAATTGAGGAAAATAAACTCGCTTTTAATAAAGACTGCCATTTGTTATTTTTTATTAATCCGCCAATTAAGGAAATGATAATAAAACTTACATAAACATATGGAATGGTTTTATGAAATCCTAAGAATATATCGGAAATAAACATTGCAGTTAACGGAATAAATAAAGCAATTTTATTTTTATAATTAGCTCCGGAAAAAAGAGCCAATCCCCCGATTGGAGCAAAGTTTGGGGCGTGAGGAATCAGACGGGCCGCAACCGCCAACAGAATAATTGTAAAAATTGAAACTTTAGACCTTATATCAGTTTTTTTCATTTGTGTAGAGATTATAAAACAACTTCACTATCTTTTCCATACTTACGAGCCAAATCAAAAAAAAGATCAGATAAACGATTGAGATATTTAACAATTCGTAATTCATCATTCGTAATTCGTTTTGAATTGAAATAATCAATGTTTCTCCGTTCGGCTTTTCGGCAAATAACCCTTAAAATTTGGAATAAAGCGGAAATTTCGTTACCGCCGGGTAGAATAAATTTATTTAGTTTTGGAAGTTTTTTTTCTACTTCATCAATCGTTTCTTCAAAAGTTAAAATCTGATTTTCTAAAAATAATAAATCAACTTTTGCTCCGGACAAAAAACTCATAATTTGATACAAATCTTTTTGAATTTGAATCAGGAGATTCTTGTTATTTTTATTTTTTAATTTAACTACAACCAATCCGATATAAGAAGTTAATTCATCTATTGAACCGTAAGTTTCTATCTGACAATCAGCTTTAGAAATTCTTTTTCCACCAAACAAACCGGTTTTACCTAAATCACCTGTGCGAGTGTAAATTGGCATATTAGCATTCGCTGTATCCGCACCCATAGCACTTTTTACAGCCTTCTTCATGGACAAGGGTCGCTTCTCCACAACTGGAACAAATATCAAAAGAAGTTGACTTCGGCACCGCCATTAAGGGCTGAATTAATGATGGTTGAGTGGTGGCAGTAACTAATTTAGGTGCTTCTTCTTTTATCTCCTGATGATTGCTTGTCCCATTAGACTTTTTAGCTTCCCCATTAAATCCATAATGCATTGATAACACTTTAGCAACAGCATCAGGAAGACTTCTGATTCTGTCTTTTCCAAATCCCATGCTTCTAGCCCCGCCAATTCCTGATAGCTGGCTGACTATTTCCTGGACTCTTTGTTCAACCGATAAATGGGATGAAAATCTTAAAGCTACCGAAATCATTCTCCCCAGACCCTCAGCCATAGCATAGATATCTGTTCCTGCTTTACCAACCGTTATAAACATTTCCAAGGGCTCGGGAGGATTGCCGCCATTAGTATTTAAGGTAATAAAGGCTATTCCAACCGGTGTTTGAATTCTGTACGTCGATCCATGAACCACCATCGGTCGAGGTTTAATTGTATATGTTGGGCATACCAACTCTTTTTCCTCTGTTTTTTTAGCTGAGTTTGCTTCCGGTTTTCGTTCTAGAACACCTGGCCGCGATCCGTCTCTCATGTAGGCAATTCCTTTACATCCTAATTTATAAGCCAAATTATAAAGTCTTTTAACATCGTCAACTGTATGTGAATTCGGCGCATTTACTGTTTTTGATATTGATGCATCAACATACTTTTGAATTGCCCCTTGAACTTTTACATGATCTTCGGGCGTCAGTTCATTGGCAGAAACAAACCATTCGGGTTTTTTTAATTTTCCTTCTTTAATTTCTTTTTCATGTTTCTTATACCAAGCGTCATAAAGATCATGACGGATAATATGATCGCCCAATCTGTCATGCCTGGCAAATTCAAATTCATAAACCGGCTCAATCCCGCTGGTTGTCCCCGCCATTAAAGAAGTTGATCCGGTTGGAGCTTGCATAAGAAGCAAGGAGTTTCTTATCCCGTTTTTCTTAATTGATTTTTTAATATCATCATTCAATTGACTGACAAATTTTCCTTCAAGATATAACTTGCGATCATATTTAGCAAAACTGCCTTTTTCCTTCGCAAATTCTGACGAAGCTTTATAGGCCTCTTCCATTATAAACTTATAGACCTTATCGATAAATTCAAGGGATTCATCTGACCCATACCTCAAATGTAACTTAATTAGAGTATCACCCAATCCCATTGTTCCTAATCCTATCCTTCTCTCTCCTTCAAGTTGAGTTTTTCTAATTCCTTCAAAGACATACGGGTCCATATCAACTACATTATCTTGAAAACGGACCGCGCTTCTAACAATACCCTTTAAGGCATTAAAGTCAAACTTACCTTTTTCGTCGATATTTTTTCCTTTGACCAGTGCTGATAAATTTATCGATCCTAGGTTGCAAACACCCCATGCCGGCAAACCTTCTTCCCCGCACGGATTGACACAGATAATTTTATTCCAATAATAGTTGTTATAAAGTTTGTTATATCTTTCCATGAAAACAACTCCCGGTTCGGCTGATTTCCAAGCAGCAGTTGCGACCAAATCCCAAAGCTTTCTTGCTTTAACAATTTTATGAACGATAATTTTTTTACCCATTTTTTTCCAGGCGTCTAAATCGCCTGTCCATTTTTGGTCATACTCCGGATCTTTGATATCAGGAAAAACTAATGGCCAATCCGCGTCTTTTTCAACCGCTTCCATAAAAGAATCAGAGATATTGAGGGAAAGATTAGCACCGTTAATCTTTGACAAATCCTGTTTAACGGTAATAAATTCTTCAATATCAGGATGCCAATCCCAAAGCATAAGCATCAAAGCTCCACGACGGGTCCCACCCTGTTGGATAATATCTCTTGTTGCAACGGAAAAAAGGGAAGCCCAATTTATTGGACCGGAAGAAAAACCGTTTACTTTCTTAACTCTTGCTCCCCGGGGACGAAGAGATGAAAGATTGATTCCAACCCCTCCTCCACGAGCCATAATTTCGACCATATTTCCTAACGTTTCAAGAATCCCCCCTCTTGAATCTTTGGGGGAAGGAATAACAAAACAGTTATAAAAAGAAACATCGTAACCTGTTCCAGCCCCGGACAAGATCCTACCTCCGGGAACATATTTAAAATCCTTCAATACCGAGTAGAATTCTTTCTCCCATTTTTTTTGTTTTGATTTTTTTTCGACTAATGAAACGGCTTTAGCCATTCGTGCCCACATATCTTCCGGACGCTTTTCAATCGATTTACCTTCCTTACTTTTTAAAGAATAACGATCCAAAAACACCTTTTCTGAAATTCCTGTCAACTTCATATTTTTTTATTTTCCGCCTGCTGACGGATTAATTTTTTTTAACTCTTCTTCAAAGTCATCAAGGTCAACAAATCTTCTAAAGACCGAAGAAAATCTAATATATGCTACTTTGTCAATTTTTTTCAGTCTTTTAGCTGCTAAATTGCCAATTATTTTACTTTCTATTTCTGTTGTATCTTTTTCTTTTAATTCTCTTTCTACTTCGTTGATTATCATATCAATTTTTTCAGCCGTAACAGTTGTTTTTTCACATGATTTAAAAAGACCGCTTCTTAACTTTTCCCGGTCAAATCTTTCTCTTGTTCCGTCTCTTTTAATGACTATTATCGGCAATTCTTCCAGTCGCTCATAAGTCGTAAATCGTTTATCACATTTTGGGCATGATCTTCTTCTTCTTATAGCTGTACCATCTTCCGATACCCTTGTTTCAATTACCTCAGTATCCCTATTGTGACAAAAAATACAAAACATATAGTGCGATATTAAATTTAAAACACTACCTGGCAGTTTTCAAGAGGTCGTAATATATCAAAACCATATCATTTTTTTCTTCAAAAACATTTAGCCTCAAAATAATTTTTTATTTTAAGATCGGAGATATTCTTTAAATTTTGTGAACAAAATATGATACTTTAGTTAATATAATAACAATATAACTATGTTCTTTATTGATCTTCTTTTCCCAAAATTTTGCCTTGGTTGTGGGTACGTAGGGGTTTATCTTTGTCCATCGTGTTCTAAAGAGTTAAGTCCGATTGAAAATGATAATTGTCCTTATTGTAACAAAGCTTCTCTTTTCGGCCTAACCCACCCTAATTGTTCAAAAACACATGGTATTGACGGATCGATGGCAATATATCATTACAACCCAATATTAAAAAAGGTTATTAAAAATATTAAATATCGTCTGGCTATTGATGTGTGGCAGGAATTTTACAAAGTCATTGAACCTCAGCTTATTTCAAAATTAGGCTTCTATAAGAAGCTTTCTTCAAATTTTGTTATCCAGCCAATTCCGCTATCAAAATTAAGATATAATGAACGGGGCTTTAATCAGGCAAGAATTATCAGTGTTTTTTTTCAAAAGATTTTATCTTTTCCCACTACCAATGCGTTAACTCGAAAAGAAGAAAGGACATCTCAAGCGCAAACAAAAAATAAGAAGATAAGATATTTTAATGTAAAAGACGTATTTATAACTACAAAATTTGTTCCTGAAAATATATTATTGATTGATGATGTAATTACTTCTGGCTCAACTGTTAAGGAAGCTGCTAGAATTCTAAAGATGACCGGAGCAAAAAAAGTTTATGCTTTGGCTTTAGCAAAAGGATAATCTAATAAGAATTAGGGTACAAATTTTAAATAATTTCGTTATAATTGTTCTTATGCAGCCGCATAAAATCGAGATTTCTTCAAAAACAATTGTTTTTACAATTGGATTTATTTTACTGTTGGGAGTTATTTGGTTAATAAAAGATCTTATCTTCTCCCTTTTTATTGCCTTTATTATCGCTGGGGCTTTACGCCAACCGGTTGATTATTTGGAAAAGAAAAAAATACACCGGTCGATTGGTTCTTTTATTGTTTATTTTATTTTCGTTTTTGCAATTTTTTATTTATTTGCTTTAATTATTCCCCCATTAGTCGGTGAGATTATTATTTTGTTCAAAAATCTTCCCCATATCGTAAATAAAATTTCGCCAACTTTTTTTGCCAATTCTGATTTAAGCTTCCTTTCTAATAATATTCCCAGCCTTGCGAATGAAACAATAAACCTAATTAGGTCAGCTTTTTCCAATGTTATTTTTGTTACTTCAACTTTATTCTTTGGCTTTTATTTTATCTTGGAAAAAAATATATATTCCAAACTGTTAGGTAATTTTTTTGATGATATTGAGCTTAGTCGGATCAGTCTGACTGCGGATCGGGCTCAAAAAAGGATGAGCTCCTGGTTTTGGGGAGAGATTGTTCTTATGATAGTCGTAGGAACCATGACATATGTTGGACTTAACATTATTGGAGTGAAATATGTTTTGGCTTTATCCGTATTGGCGGGATTACTTGAAATTGTTCCTAATCTTGGACCAATTCTTTCATCGGTTCCGGCCATATTAATCGGTTTTGCTAATTTACCCATACTGGGCTTATACTGTGCCCTCCTCTACCTTATCGTCCAACAACTGGAAAACAATATTGTCGTACCTCTTATTATGAAAAAAGCAACAGGGCTTCATCCGATTGTTACATTAATCGCTATGGTTGTTGGTGGAAAATTAGCCGGAATTATTGGAGTTTTATTGGCAATTCCTTCAACTATATTTATTGAAACTATCATAATCGAGTCTCAAAAATTTTCAAAAAAATAATTCCTGCGGATAATCTACGTTAAATATGCGGGAATTATTTGTTAAAAATAAACATGAAAATAGCTATTTTTGGAGGAGGAATTACAGGATTAACAGCCGCATATTTTTTGGGTAAAAATGGTCATCAGGTGACCATTATGGAAAAAGAAAAAATATTAGGTGGGCTTGCCGCCGGTTTTAAAGATGATCACTGGGATTGGTATTTAGAACGCACATATCATCATCTTTTTGCCTCAGACTCGGATATTTTAAATTTTGCTAAGGAAATTGGATTTAATAAAATATATTTTAAAAAGCCGGTTACCTCTTCATTGTACATAGTCAAAGATAAGCTATTCAACTTCCCGCTTGATACTCCGACTGATCTTTTAAAATTTCCACTTTTAGGATTAATAGACAAATTACGCGCCGGCGTCATTATAGTTTTTCTCAAACTGTCTCCTTTTTTACCTATGTATAAAAAAATGACTTCTGAGGATTTTTTGAAAAAAAGCATGGGAATTAATGTATGGAATAGATTGTGGGAACAGCTTTTTCGGGGAAAGTTCGGCAAATATGCGGGAATTATTTCTGCTTCTTTTATTTGGGCAAGAATTAAGAAAAGGACAAAAGCTTTGGGATATATTGAGGGAGGATTCCAAACTTTTATTGACTATATTAAAGATCTGTTAATAAGTTTACGGGTTAACGTGTTAACGGGTTATGAAATAACAACTATAAAAAAGAGCGGAGAAAAATTTATGATTAACGGAAAAATTTACGACAAGGTTATTTCAACTTTACCCACCCCAGTTTTAGTTAAATTAACTTCTAATATTTTTCCAAAAAAATATTTGTCAAATTTTAAGAAATTAAAATATTTAAATGCGATTACCTTAATTTTGGAAACCGAAAAACCTATTTTGGAATCAACCTACTGGCTCAATATATGTACCGAAAAAATTCCTTTTATGATATTGGCTCAACATACAAATTTTTCCGATAAAAAAAATTATGATAATAATCATCTCAGCTATATTGGTTGGTATGTGGACGGGGATAGCAAATTATTAAGAATGGATAAGGATAAAATTTTAAAATTAGTTCATCCTTATTTAGAAAAAATTGGAGATCACAAAGTAGTAATAAAAAATTCTTTTTTATTTAAGGCACCTTTTGCCCAACCGATTTTTGATAAGGATTTTGAAAAAAATATGCCGACGTTTGAAACTCCCGATAAAAACTTTTTTATTGCTAATCTTGACATGACTTACCCTTTCGACCGAGGAACTAATTTTGCTGTTAAATTGGGTAAGCAGGTCGCTAAATTAATCTAAACCTCTTTAAGCTTCTTTTTGAAGTAATCAACGTAGGGGACAGCGGCCGGATTTTCTCCATAAAGACTTGATAAATACATCGTAAGAAAATTTCCAAAAATCATCAGCTCAAAAGCCTGCTCTATTTTATTTTCCCCTCTTAATTCATACCAAACCGTTTCGATATTGTTTTTTTCAACAACTTCTTTGGTGATATGAAATCTTTTTTGAATTGATGAAGAAAATAATTTAGAAAAAAAGAAAATAAATAAAGAAATTTTTGCCAATTCTTTTGGATTTTTCAGCCCTTCCATCAAATGATGATTCAGTTCCGGAATAACCCTGAAAGATGAAATTGATTTGGCTGTTTCATTTGTTTGATTTGCAATTGCATTTCCGATTCCTGTTAAAAACTCCGAGACAATATAATAAGGATATTTATTAATTATTTTTTGCGCCATAAATTTAGCATCTTCTTCAATTTTTTTAATATTGATATTATTGATCGATAAAAGAATATTGTTCTTTTCTAAATTTAAAATTTTTAGATTAAACAATAAACCTATTATTCCACCGATCAAATAACCGAATCCTATCCGGGGTTGATTTGACGGGTTAAAAACCGGATCGAAAAAATAACCTGGTGCTTCTATTTTTTCAAGAAAAAATTTTAATTCCCCGCCATTTGATATCCCAATTATTTTTGCATTCTTTTCATAGGCTTTTTGGCCTACTGTTAAAACCTCTTCCGTTGTACCCGAATATGAAGACAAAACTACTAAAGTATTATCATTAACAAAGCCAGGTAAAATATAATCATCATTGATCAAATAAGGGATCTTTATCTCCTCTTTAAAAAGTTCTTTAATAATATAATGGGGAAATCTTGATCCTCCCATTCCGCATGCAATAATATTTTTTACTTGTTGATATTCTTTCGGCAAGTTTAATTCTGAAGATTTTTTAAACGAATCTTTAATCTGCTCTGGAAAAAGATTTATTGACTTGAATACAACATCATCTACATCAATCATAGAGTTTAATGATATTAATAAATCATGTATAATTCAATAGTGATGAAAAACAATAAATTCTTCGTCTATCTTCGGGTTTTGCGGGTCAATCAATGGATTAAAAATCTTGTTATATTTACGGCTATTATTTTTTCCGGCCAGCTCTTTAATATTGATTTATTTGTAAATACAATTAGAGCTTTTTTTATTTTTTGCTTATTATCGTCATCCTCATACATATTGAATGATATTATTGATTACCCTTTTGACAAAAAACATTCTATAAAAAAATACCGTCCGATTGCCTCAGGTGAAATCTCCATGCCCGAGGCAACTTTTTTGGCTTTTGTTTTAACAATTGTCTCTTTACTTTTGGCTTTATTCTTTTCAACTTCATTTTTTATAATCAGCTTAGTGTTCATCATATTACATTTCTTATATTCGTTATTTTTGAAAAAACATCCTGTAATTGATATTTTCACAATTTCTTTTTCATTCACGATAAGAGCTTATGCCGGAGTGGTGGCTACCGGATTTCATATTCCCGTTTGGATGATGTTGACTATTTTCTTTATGTCTCTTTTTATGGCAACGGTTAAAAGACATGCTGAATTGGTAGCTCACGGGAAAGAAACAAGAATTTCTCTTTATAAATATAATGAGCATTTTTTAGATTTTTTAACTTATACCGCAACTACTTCGACGATTATGTCATATTCATTCTATACGTACTTTGAGAAACTACCTCAGACGGAAACAGAATTTTCTAATTTTTTTAATCTGACATTTCCGGGTTTTGAAGCCAGGAAATGGTTAATGGTCTCAATTCCGTTGGTTGTTTATGGAATTGCTCGTTATGCACAGCTTTTATATGAAAAAGCTGAAGGAGAAAGACCGGAAAAAATAATTACTACTGATATCCCCCTGGTTGTAACCATTGGCCTCTGGGGAATTATTGTAATTAGTTTAATCTATCTTTTGTAGGTTATAAGCGGTTGACAAAAACTTCAAAAGTTTATAAAGTTTGTAGAGTTAATGTAGGGGTCGGTCACGACCGACCCGTACAAAATTAAGTTAAACAATTATGAAGTCACAAGATTCAGAAAAAAGACAGGCAGTAACTACCGCGATTGATGCGATTCAAAAACAATTTGGGCGGGGCTCAATTATGAGATTAGGACAGTCTACAGTTGTTCCTGTTGATGTTATTTCAACCGGTATCCCTACTTTAGATACGGCTCTGGGAGTTGGCGGAATACCAAGAGGACGGATTGTTGAAATTTTTGGACCGGAAGCGGCCGGGAAAACTACTGTCTGTTTATCCTTAATTGCTGAAGCTCAAAAAGCTGGAGGAGTGGCCGCATTTATTGACGCTGAACACGCTTTAGATCCTGCTTGGGCAAAAATTTTAGGAGTAAAACTTGAGGACCTTTTAGTTTCACAGCCTGACACAGGAGAACAGGCGCTTGAAATTACAGAGACTTTAGTCCGCTCAGGAGGAATTGACTTGATTGTTGTCGATTCTGTCGCCGCTTTGGTTCCAAGAGCCGAAATTGAAGGTGAAATGGGAGAATCGCAGATGGGTTTGCAGGCCCGACTAATGTCACAAGCTTTAAGAAAATTAACCGGAATCGTTTCAAAATCTAAAACTACAATAGTCTTTACCAATCAACTGCGACAAAAAATTGGCGTTTTCTTTGGTAACCCGGAAACCACTCCGGGCGGATTGGCTTTAAAGTTTTACTGCAGTGTCCGAATGGATGTCCGAAAAATTGAAACACTAAAAAAGAATATGGTTGTTTATGGATCACGAATTAGAGTAAAAGTAATCAAAAATAAAGTTGCTCCGCCTTTCAAAGAAGCTGAGGTAGTAATTATTTCTACAGGCATTGATAAAGAGGAGGGGATAATAGATGCAGCCATCGCCGCAGGACTTTTGATCAAAAGCGGTTCATTTATCAAATACAATGACAAGGTCCTAGGACACGGAAAAGAAGAAGTAAAAGAAATATTAATCAAAGATCATAAAGTGAGGGAACAGATACTTAAACAACTAATAAAAAAATAAATGGAAGATGACTTGATTCCGCTTTTAAATATCGCTTTCTTCTATCTTAAATTTCGTCCCCGGACAATTAAAGAAACCCGTAATCATCTTTATGAAAAAGTCAGGATGACCCATTGGTCACATGAGGCGGTTGATAAAGTAATTGATCATCTGATCGAATTAAAGTTTTTGGATGATAACGCATTTATAGATTATCTTGTCAACTCGAGGACAAAAACAAAAGTAAAGGGGGTTTATGCAATCAAACAGGAATTAAACAGATTTGGTGTTGATAGGGAATTAGTTGATGAATATTTTTCTAAAATTGAGATCAACGAAGAAGAACTGGCGAAAAAAATTCTTAGAAGTCGTTGGCCTCGAATGAAAACTCTTTCAAAACAAAAACGCTTTGAAAAAGCTTTGTCTCTTTTACAACGACGGGGATTTAATTATGAGACAAGTAAAAAAGCAATTGAAGATTTAATAAATAAAGAGTAAAATATCGTTAATTAGAAATTGCTTGGAGTTAAATTAAGTTAAATATTAATTATTAATTTTCAAATGACAGCCCAAATCACAAATCCTTTTCTTTCATTTCTGATCTTTAGTTTGTGATTTTGGTCTTTGATTCTTAATTTTTGATATTTTCTTCTCCAGGCTTCATATAAATTCTTATGTTAATTAAATTTTTCAAGAAATTTACCTCGTTAAAGAAAGAGAGAGATGAATTATTAGCTAAAGCCAGAAATGAGGCTCAAACTATTACTTTCAAAGCTCAGGAAGAAGCCAGAAAAGTTGCTACAGACGCAATCGAAGTAGAAAAAAGGTTGGCTCATCGCGAAGAACAAATTGAAGAAAAAGACAATCTTATTAATCGGGAAAAACAATCCGTTCAGGATTTAAAAAATAACGTTGAGTCTATCAAAAAAGAATTGGAATCAAAAAAAGATCAACTGTTGCAAAAGCTCGAAAAGATTTCCGGACTAACAAAAGACCAAGCAAAGGATCTCTTGCTTCATGGCTGGGAAGATAAACTTAAAGAAATTGTCGCTAAGAAAATAAAGATCGCTGAAGAAGAAGTCAAGCTAACCGCCGATGAAAAAGCTAAACAAATTTTGGTTGACGCGATCAGATATGGAGCTATTGATTATGTTTCTGAATTTACATTATCGGTTATCAACCTACCAAGTGAAGACTATAAAGGAAGAATTATCGGTAAAGAAGGACGGAATATTCGCGCCTTTGAAATTGCCACCGGGGTAGATGTTGATCTTGAAGAAGAACGTGTAATCAGACTTTCTTCTTTTGATGCTATCCGCCGGGAAGTGGCAAGAATGTCGTTAGAACGATTGATCAAAGACGGCCGGATTCAACCTGAAAGAATTGAAGAGATTGTTAAAAAAACACGGGAAGAGGTTGACAAGATTATCTTTAAAGCCGGTGAGGAATTAGCCCATAAGGTCGGTGTATTTAACCTTCCAACAGAATTAACACAGCTTCTGGGTAAATTCAAATACCGTTTTTCTTACGGGCAGAATATGATCGCCCATACTCTTGAAGAGACAAGAATTGGAGTAGCCCTGGCCCATGAACTGAAACTTGATGTAAATTTAGTTAAGCTCGGTTGTCTTTTTCACGACATTGGTAAAGTCATCACTGAAAAAGAAGGGTCCCATATCGATCTTGGGGTTGAGGTTTTAAAAAAGAACCGCTTTCCTCAAAAAGTTATTGATTGTGTTGCCAGTCATCATGAAGACGTACCTTTTACCAGTCTTGAGGCAGTTGTTGTATATATTGCCGATGCAGTTTCGGGCGGACGCCCGGGTGCACGTCACGAAGACTTTGGAGAATATCTAAAACGCATTAAAACTATTGAAGATATCGCTAAAACTAAAAAGGGCGTTAAAGAAGCTTATGCTTTACAAGCAGGCAGGGAACTACGGGTGATTGTTAAGCCTGATGAAATCACTGATGATGAAGCTCTAGTGACCGCTGAAAAAATTAGAGAAGAATTAGAACAAAAATTTGAAGTGTTCCCAGGCCAGATTAAAGTAACGGTTATCCGAGAAACAAGAGCAGAGGCGACAACTAAGATCTAAATCAGCTAATAAATGTAAAAATAATCAAATAAATAAAGAAATAAATGTTTTAATGATTAAATGTATTTATTTAAACATTTCTTTATTTTTTCATTCTTTCTTCCCGTCCTACCGCCCTACAAATGATATAGATTGTTATAATAAGATATTTTAAATATAGATTGACAGGAAGCCTAAAAACAACTAACCTATTACTGTAATTTATTCTCATTTAAAAATTTTAGTCAAGTGAAAGTAGGTGATACAAAATGACAAAAGCAGATTTAGTCGCCCAAGTAGCTAAGAAAGCTGGTTTAACCGCCAAAGCCGCCAAAGATTCTGTCAACACAGTTTTTTCCACAATGTCAGACGCAATGAAAAGAGGAGAAAAGATTGTTGTTACCGGATTTGGTACTTTTATGGTTAGACGCCGAGCTGCCAGAAAAGGACGAAATCCTCAAACTGGAGCCGAGATTCAAATCCCAGCCACAAAAACACCTGGTTTTACCGCTGGAAAAAGTTTGAAAAGAATGGTTAAGTGATCGGATTGTTTTTAACGCCCAAGTTCTGTATAATTGAAACATCATTATGAAGAATTTTGGGCGTTAT
>Ga0172379_10002259_pt1 | contig 34780 bp, 39 predicted proteins | sample GrowelOW334metaG_FD_119756 | JGI IMG/M metagenome (GOLD analysis project Ga0172379, IMG submission 119756) | Groundwater microbial communities from an aquifer near a municipal landfill in Southern Ontario, Canada - Groundwater well OW334 metaG | ecosystem: Environmental > Aquatic > Deep... | reverse complement strand
GGCCAATGGGTCGAAGCCTCCACCACGGAATTTATTTTTATCTACTTTTGGTTTGGGTCTTTTTTTGGCCTCCTCGAGTCTTGTATATTCCGGATTTTCTGCTTCCATAAATACTGCCGGATATCCCAGCAGCGTCCCCGTGGAAAAATTGATCTTTTCCTCTTTTATTTTTTCCTTGTACTCTTGGGTGGCCTTCTTCATTGCGTCACTAATCAGCTCTCTCTTGTCTTCCGGGATGAAACTTTTTATATTCTCATTGTCAAGATAGCTTACAGTTTTTCCGCCTGTGCCAGGGAGTTTGATAGCTCCAAAACCATCCGTTCGCAGAGTTAGCTGGTTTTTGAGCATTTCTTTGGCCATCGCCACGTCGTTGTAGCGGATAATTGACAATGATGGGGACATATCGTATTTTTCACCCTGCATCATATTGAATTGATTTCGGATTACTCCAATTTTTTCCGGTGTGTATCCTTTCATCCATCCTGTCGCGGCCATCTTTGTCATGCTGTCAAAAAATTTGGTCATAGTTCCCTTCGGGGCAATACCATGAACCGAAACGGCTTCTCCTCCAACAACAGCAGAGGTATCACCACTTACCAATAGAGGATTTGCCTTGTCTTCAGGATTGATGTGTCCAAGTCTAATAGTGACTTGCTGATCATTCCCCTGACGAGAGACTTCTTCCCATCCTTTTGGTAATCGTTTTTTAAGATTTAATTCCATTTAGAAACAATTTTTTCCTTGAAAATCACCTTCATCTGTATAGAAATATTGGCACTCCTGACTGCCTGATTTGATACTTGCGCCCCAGAGAATATATTTACCGTCGATTTTGTTGTAGATTAAGGCACTATCCGAACCATCAGTGTACATACATGTTTTGTGTACTCTATCCGACTCTCCTTCAACTGTCTCAGATACTTCGTAACAGCATGTCTCGTTGGTTTTCCCTTCAAACTTTATATTTTCTTTCCCGGTGATAATTACGTCACCAGCATCAGATCTATTCGAAACAGCTCCTTTCCGGCACTCGTTCCAGACAGGATCGGCTTTTGATTCGTCTTGTGAATTTTCATCTTCTTCGGTGTTTCCTTCGTCACCATCCGCACCACTGTCTTCATTTAATTGGGAGAATTCTTCTGCATCGCTTTCGCAAGCTTTTTTGTCGGGAGCTTGGTTGCAGACGCTCATATCTTTGAAGGCTGCCGCCACTGCTGCCCAGCAGTAATCCACTCCACTTTCCTTGCATACAGCAACTCCCTCTGCTTTGGTCTTGACGGATGATCCCGGTGGCAAACCCTGCAGCTGGCCGTTGTTTAGTTTCTCTAAAGCCGATAGATTGTTGGAGTCTCTACTGAGTACTTTTGACTTTATAAATGAATAACCAAACGATGCAATAAATACCAAAACAAAGAGTAATATGGCACCAACTATATATTTGGAGAGAGCGTCCTTTTTTGAAGTCGCGGGGGTTTTTGTTTTGTTCATGCAGGCTCAGATATTTGTAATTAATTTCATTATACATTTGGGTGATGTATTATGAATTAAGATGCATATACCAATCGGTTTGTGGCTCAAGATACTAGTTATCGTGATATTACTTGGATGTTTGGGGGCTGTGGGCTATACATATATTACGGGGGGTAGGTTGATCAATGTTGTCTTTCCCGGTGGGCCAAATCCGAATAATCCCGAGGTCCGCGAATTTAATGAGCTGAAAGAGACGTATAGCAGCAAAAAGTGGCACGGTAAGCTAAACTGGACATCGACTGCCCCGCTGACCGACGGAATCCTCTTTAAAGAATCCGGAACAGTCACTGTCAAAGAGATGTGGGTAAATTTTGATGCACCGTATAGCGATTCATTTACCATGCTTTATGCCGGAGGTCCAAGGATATCGGTGGATGGTAAGGGGACTATAGATACATATACCAGCACTTTGGGTGGATCAAAGATTGTCCCTCAGGTGACTTACCCAATTCCCTTTACACTGGACGGTACGATTGATTTTAAGGAAAACAAAATATATTTTGTGGTGGCTGACCCTGATTCGGAGGAGGCATTCCGAACCCTGTATTACACTCCCGACAATGAAGCAATTGAAGGCGACGATACAACTCTCGGAAGTTATTTCCATGTCCCTGATGGAAAATTTGTGATCCAAAATGGAAAGATGACAGTAAACGGTGAACTATCAAAGGGATTAACCACATTGACTGTCAGTGGTGTTCTGGATCCTCTGTGATACGGAGGGGTCGGTTGTGGAATAATATTTGAGATGGAAACGAGAGTAATTGCAGACTATCTTGTACGTGGGGAAGTGGTAGTGTACCCGACCGATACCTTGTATGGGATTTTGGCGGTAGCGGAAAATAGAGAGGCTGTGCAGAGAGTGTACGATTTGAAAAAGCGTAATCCCAGTAAACCTTTTATTATTCTGATCAGCAGCATTGAAGAGCTGAGTAGATTTGGGGTGTCCCCTAACGCATGGCAGAAAGAACAGCTGAAGAAGTATTGGCCGGGCACGGTGAGTGTGATATTGGAGTGCAGGACGGACAAAATGGAGTATTTACACCGGGGTACTAATTCTTTAGCCTTTAGGTTACCTGATAAGAATGATTTGATTGAACTCTTGAAGATCACCGGACCATTAATCGCTCCAAGTGCTAATCCAGAAGGATTGGAGCCGGCACGAGACACAGAAGAAGCAAGAAAATATTTTGATAAAGCTGTTGCTTGCTATGTGGATCAAGGCGAGAGACGAGGAGTGTCGTCAACTCTGGTTTCTCTAGAAAGAGATCAGATAAATATACTTCGAGGTAGTCTTTAATTGTTGGATATATAATACTGGTATGGCAAGTAATATAAACATAAATATAGATGCAGACAGCATTAGGAGTTTTTTGGGCCAGCTGGGTGAGAGGCTCAATAGACTCAGTCCGGGAGATGTAGCTCTAATAATAGTAGCTTTGATAATGCCTCCTGTAGCCGTACTGCTCAAGGTAGGATTTACGACTCACTTCTGGATAAATGTAATTTTGACTATTCTTGGCTTTGTACCAGGACAAATTCATGCTCTGTGGGTGGTGTTGTTTATGTAATTTATTATTTTTAGTAGTATTATTTTATTATGATGAACTTTCCCTCCTCAGGGTTTTTTAATAATCCACTTTTTTACCTTTTGGTTGCTCTTGATGTTGTCCTGAAAGGATTGACTCTATATAAAAGTGCACGGAGAGGTCAGAGAATATGGTTTGTGGCTCTACTGCTCATAAATAGCATGGGTATATTGCCTCTGATATATTTGGTCGTGAATAAAGATATCCTGGTACCAATGCCTGCCGAGGTCAAGCCGGTGAAAAAATCGCCTAAAAAAGGTAAGAAATAAAAAAAGCCAGGGCTTATGGACAAAGTCCAGCCTGGCTAACTAAATCACTTAGGGGAAATCAACAACTTCTCTTGCTCTGGCAAGAGCCTCTTGGGCTCTTTCGATACCCGGTAGGTATAAATTCGGAGTGCCTTTGGGGAACAGGATTTGCACCATGTCCGGGTGGATCCAAGTGAGATGGTGGGTATCGAGCCAGCGACCTTCTCGCTGAGTAGTACAAGGCTCGGTACCCCAGATGGTGTAGCCTACTCGCTCGAGTGCTTTTCGAGATGCAGCATTTTCTAACCTGACACAGCTGTTTATTTTCCAGCGGTTGAGGTAGTCTGCCGCAAACAATGTCCTGGCCAAATGACAACTTGAGGCAATCCCCTTGTTCCACCAGGAGCGATCCCATATGATGATGCCTGAGGTACATGAGTTGTTTTTGTAGCTCATGCCATGAAGTGAGGTGACACCAATGGGCACATCACCCCAATCTTTTTGAATGGGGACGATAGTCCAAGTGACACTATCTTCCGATCGACGGTTCTTTTCGTACCATTCGATTTCGTTTTCAAGGGTTTGAGCAAAAAGACCTTTGGTGTAGAAATGAATTTTCATTGAAGAAAAATGCTCCACCAAAATAGGCAAATCTTCCTTGCGCATAGCACGAAGCTTGATCGGAACGGGACCGTGAGATACTAGCATGGTAAGTCCGTACATGTTTTCCTCCTTAATTTTCTGTCTGAAGTTGGACCATGTGTGCATAAAGCCCATGGTTTTGTACCAGCTGGTTGTGGGTGCCTTCTTCCACCTTCTTGCCTTGATCCATGACAACAATCTTGTCGGCGATATCCCAAATAGTGGATAGGCGGTGAGCGATGATGATGGCCGTTTTCCCAGTGAGGATGGTGCGCATATTGGTCTGGATATCCTTCTCGGTTATGGCGTCAACCGCACTGGTGGCTTCATCAAGAATCAGGATAGGACGATCGGCCAAGATAGCTCTGGCTAGTGCTACTCTCTGTTTTTGTCCGCCTGAAAGGCGTACACCTCTCTCGCCAACTTGAGTTTCGAAACCGTCTTTGAGCGAGAAAATAAAGTCATAGATGCCTGCCAGTTTGGCCGCTGCTATTACTTCATCTTGTGATATTCCCGGACGGGGGAAGCTGATATTGTTCGCAATCGTGTCGTCGAAGATATAGACATCGTCGCCCTGTGGAACATAAGAAAACTGCTCCAGGAGCTGATGACCATCCCATTCTTTGATATCAATGCCACCCACTTTGATAGTGCCTTTTTGGCATTCTACCAGCCGGGTGACTATTTTCCTTATCGTAGTTTTTCCTGCGCCTGATGGACCAACCAAGGCGACAATATTCCCGGGTTCTACCTCGAGATTAAAGCCGTGTAAGGCTCCTTCTGATTCGGAATACTCACCATCATAGGCAAAGCAGACGTTTTGGATGCTGATGCCGAAAGGTTTTTCCGGTAACGACAGAACATGACCGGACTCAACCGGCTCTTTTTCGTAGAGTAGGTTTGTCAATCGTGATGCACCTTCGCTACTTTGAGCTGCTCGGTCTAAGAGTCTGGCGAAACGCCAAAAGCTAGAGAACAATCTCTCCACAAGAACGCTGACAAAAATAAGATTTGCCACGTCTATACCACCCTGAGTGAGTTGAATAATCCAAATGATGAGGATGATGCGGCGGGCAATGGTGAGAGTGCGAATACGCCAACGGTTGTATTTGTATATTCCGAGATGATGCTCTCTCATGGCTTGGTCGATGATGCCGTCGTGAATCTTGGCTTGATTGTCCAAGAGACGCTCTTGCTGACCAAACATAAGATTGGTTTCGACCGATTGAACCGATTCAACGGATTTGTTCCACTCGTCTTCGTAATAGTCTTGGCGCTTGGCGCGGAAAGGTTGCTTCTCGTTGTTGCCAACGATGGTGAGTAAAGAGAAGATGATAAACGTGAGTATGGCAATGAGAGCCACGTAAGGGCTGATAATAAAGAGCGGAATCAAACTGATAACTGCCTGAATCAGAGTGGGAATAAATTCCCAACTGAGTGCGTCGACGATATCAAGCGTTTTCCAAACCCCATCACCTACTTTCCCGACCAGAGTGCCGGAGTTGTGTTTATGGTGCCAAGTAATATCCATTTTGAGAAATTTCTTGATGGCTGACAACTTGAGGAATCTGTAGATGGGATGATTGTGCTTGGCGATGATGTGCCAATCAAAAGCATTGTCCAGCCTCATGTTGAGCTCATCAAAGAAGAGCAGCCCAACAATGACTACAACCCAGACGACAGGCATAGCACCTTGTCCAAAAAGCCTCACTACGAGGCTAATGACGTAGCTGTTGGCCATCTGAACTGTTTCGTAGATAACCGCGATAAAAATGAACCAATAGAAGGTGGTATGAAACGGAGACAGAAGATCCCAGATCTTTTTGACCATGAATTTCCTCCTTTAGTGATGTAAAAGTGCTGTCTTTGTGGGCAATAAAAAAACACCGCGTGTGCCGCGGTGTTTGAGTAAATAAAAATATATTTAATTTATATATACGCAAAAACCGAGGCGCTCTTTGAGCCTCTGCAGGCATCTACCGGAAGCTGTTCCGGAGAAGCAAATATGTAGGTAGTAATATGTTTCATGTTTTGTCTTTTTGTAGACACTATAAGATAACACGGCAAGATGGGCATGTCAATAGTAGATTTAGGAGAATGATGATCTAAACTAATGAATCAATATTGTTTTGTTCTTCATGGATCAGATCTGTAAGGATCTCATCTGCCATCTTCCTATTGTTTTCGCCTGACGCGCGTTGGTTTTCCAAATGGACAATATTTATACAATGAATTTCTACCAATCTCATTGTGTGGATGTCTGCCTCTGTTTTTGGAGACAGTGGAATAGACTCAAGCCTTACTTTTGATTGTTCTCGGAGTTTTTCAATATATGCTTTGGTATTCTCGTTTAGTGGAAATGTTTCTTTTCCGGACGGATCTAAAGCTTGTATGCAATCCATAACGCCAATGCATTGATGGATCAAATGTTGGGGAGAAAAAAGTGGCCCTCCACATACATCTATTTGTCGAGAAAGTAATCTTAGGCTTGATGTGTGAATATCCAAGAGAGCCATGTCATGAGTGTTTTCCATATATGCGAAGTATATACTGTCCCAACAAACAGATTTTGGAAGTTATTCGTCTTCTCCCTGGGGATAGAGCTTCTGAAGTTCCTGGGGAGTCATGTTTTGAATCTGAGCCGGGTCGACAAAATTTATTCCTGAGGGTGGTGCGAACTCGGAGTCGGCAATATTTTTCTCTGAACAGTCAAGTTTGTATTTTGTTTCGTCGTCATACAAATAAGGATCTTGTACTACTGCTTGTGTTGGCTGAACTTGCTTAGCAGTCTCTAGTATTTCTTCCTCTGTGGGCATAATCATTTTGAAACCAGTGGCTTGACCTTCTTCCCAGGAATAAATATTTACACTGTCGTTTATCACATAACTCTTTTTGCCTTCTGAGGTGTTAGCTCCGGCAATCTTAACTTTTTTACCTGAGATAGTCATCTCTGTCGTAATACCGCTGGCGAGATCGGTGATTCTACAAAAAGCAGATCCTCCTTTTTCGAGAATCCTGCCAATTTTTTGTGTTTCCTGAGCTTGCAAGTCCGGCTGAGCCTCTTGAGGTGTGGAGGTAGTGCAACCGGCTATTAGAATGGCGACAGGGAGCAAGAGAGCGATTTTGTTCATATTAATTTCATTATACTCTGTAATATATACTACACAAATGCTCTAATATTTGTTATGTTGAATGTATGAGACCCATTTGGTCAGGATCAATAAGTTTTGGATTAGTAAATGTGCCGGTCAAGCTATATAGTGCGACTGCTGGTAGAGAGATAGACTTGGACATCCTGCACAAAACCGATCTCTCCCCTATCCGATACGCAAGAGTATGCAGAGAGGACGGGAAAGAAATTCCATATGAGGACATCGTGAGAGGATATGAGTACAGGAAGGGTGATTATTTGGTACTGACTGATGAAGATTTTGAAAAAGTAAATTTAAAAAAAACCAAATCGGTTGAAATCGAGGAGTTTGTAGATGAAAAGGAAATTGAGATCATATACCCGGAAAAGCCTTATTATCTCGAGCCTGATAAAGGAGCAGATAAGGCTTATGTGTTGCTAAGAGAGGCCCTGAAGAAATCCGGAAGAGTGGGAGTGGGTAAATTTGTCCTGAGAAACAGGGAGCACCTGGCGATAGTAAAACCCATGGGAGATTTTTTGATCTTAAATCAAATCAGGTTCCCGGAAGAAATAGAAAAACCAAAGGAATTGACCACTCCCGACGTAAAAACTCCAGTCAAAAAGGAACTGGATATGGCGATGAATATTATCGAACAGCTGACTGAACATTTTAGCCCCGGAAAGTATAAAGATACATATAGAGCAGAGCTAAACGATATGCTAAAACAAAAAGCTAAAGGCATTAAACCCAAGCCAAAAGGTAAGGAGCCGGAAATGACTAAGGCACATGACTTGATGCTAGCTCTCAAAAAGAGTTTGGAAAAATCACAGAAGAAACGATCTTTGCATGCAAGAGTAAGATGATAAAACCGATGCTAGCCTCTCTGGCTGATAAGCCTTTTGACAGGAAGGGTTGGTTTTTTGAAGTGAAATGGGATGGATATCGAGCGATAGCCGAAAAACATGGCAAGACTATCAAACTATATTCGAGAAATAAAACTTCTTTCCTAGAGAAATTTTCCGAGATTGCAGAGTCGATAGATAAAATTGACGGTGACTTTGTCTTGGATGGAGAAATCGTGGTTTTGGATAACAAAGGACTCCCCCGTTTTCAACTTATTCAGGATTATCACAGAACCCATGAAGGAGACCTTGTGTATTATGTTTTCGATATCTTGGAGCTTGACGGAAAAAATTTGCAAAAACTACCTCTCAAAGACAGAAAGATAACCTTGCAGAGATTACTGACCAAGGTACCTCATATCGAATTTGGGGATCATGTTGAAGACAGAGGCCTGGATTTCTTTGAGGCGGTCAAAAAAAGAGGAATTGAGGGAATGGTGGCGAAGGATGGGCAGAGTCTATACAGGCAGGGTGAGAGGAGTAGTGAATGGTTGAAGATAAAAACCAGGATGAGACAGGAGGCGGTGATCGGAGGATATACTTCCCCTCGTGACAGCAGAGAATATTTTGGATCACTTTTATTGGGAATTTATGAAGATGGAGGTCTCAAGTACATCGGACATAGTGGAGGAGGTTTTGATGAAAAAGATCTAAAACTTTTATTCGGAAAATTAAAAGGATTAAAAACGGATAAATGTCCATTCTCAGATGTTCCTACCGAGACGGGAGTGTCATGGGTAAAGCCGGAATTGGTGTGTGAGATAGAATTTGAGGAATGGACCAGAGAAGGTTTGATGCGACAACCGGTATTTGTCGGCCTCAGAGAGGATAAAGACGCAAGGAAGGTAACTAAAGAGATACCACTTGATATGACTGATAAGTATTTTGGCCAGGAAGCACCAAAAAATGAAAAGGATCTTCAGGTGAAGGTGAAGATAGGAAAACGAACACTAACGGTTAGTCACCCAAACAAGATCTATTGGCCCAATGACGGGTATACCAAGGGAGACTTGATTGAATACTACCGATCAATTGCACCTTTCATACTCCCCCACCTTAGAGATCGACCGTTGGCGCTTTTGAGACATCCGGGTGGAATTAATGAAGAGGGATTTTTTCAAAAAGATATGCCGGAATCGACTCCTGAATGGCTCGAGACTGTTGGGATAAAGTCTGATGGTGAAGGCCGTAAAAATAGATACGCGATGTGTCAGAACGAAGAAAGCCTGATTTATTTAGTAAATCTCGGAAGTATTGATTTGCACTCTTGGACCAGCCGAAAAGGAAGTCTGGACAACCCCGACTATATGATCATTGACCTTGACCCGGAGGGGGTGGACTTTGATGAGGTAATAAAAACAGCTTTGGTCGTAAAAGATGTTTTGGACGAGGCGGGTATAGATGGGTTTTGTAAAACATCAGGCGCCGCCGGGCTTCATGTATATGTGCCTCTGGGAGCTAAGTACTCGCATGATCAGGCAAGGGAATTGGCATATCTTATTGCTGTCTTGGTAAACGAAAAACTTCCCTCTACTACTTCAATAGAGAGGATGCCGGATAAACGACAAAAAAAAGTGTATATCGATTACCTTCAAAATGGATTCGGAAAAAATACCGCTGCTCCTTACTGCGTCAGACCGGTCAAGAAAGCGACCGTATCGACTCCCCTGAAATGGAGTGAGATAAAGAGCGGACTTAGACCTGAGCAGTTCACGATAAGAAATGTGCTAAGGAGACTAGAGAAAACCGGCGATTTATTTGAGGGGGTTTTGGGAAGAGGGGTGAATATTAAAACAGCTCTAGATCGATTGCAGAGGTAATTGTGTCTATTGTATCTTTCATTACACTATGACTTGAGATATTATTTGTTTATGAGATGGTTTACATTAGTGATAGTTGCCATGATTTTTTTTGGGTTGGGATTTAATGTCTCAAAGATCAAGGAGATAGAGATGATGGTTCCTCAGCCAACAGCCAAAGAAAAAGTCCCTCCAGACTTGTTTATTTATCCACCCAAGGAGCTATTTATTAGTCGCCCCGCTGCCGGAGAAAAAACATTGAGATTCAACACTACTGTAGCCAATATAGGGAAAGGTACGTTTGAAATTATTGGTCACACCGATAAGGCGACAAACACCACTTATGCAAGTCAGTATGTAAAGAATGCCGACGGCACGGGTAGCTTTAAGGAGATAGGTCTATTTGTATATCATGATATCCACAAACATTGGCATGTAGAAGACTATGTACAGTATCAGGTGTGGACTGTAGGAGGAGATAATACCAAAAGAAAACTATTAGCCAGTTCGGATAAAATGAGCTTTTGCCTGTGGGATGTACGAGCCAATGACCTGACCAGAGAAAATGCACCCCAAACACGAGAATATACTTCAGTCTGTTCGAGCAAGATACAGGGGATATCTGTAGGCTGGGAAGATACTTACCTAGCAAAGGTTGAGGGTCAGTCAATTGATATCAGCAATGTGACTGACGGTATTTATATTCTCGAATACGAAGTTAATCCAGATAGGAATTTTGAGGAAAGTGATTATGAAAATAATAAAGGAGAAATAAAAATTGAAATCGCCGGTAACAGGATTAAGATGCTCGAGTAATATTTGTTAGAATTAATACATGGACTATACCGCTAGACTGGCAGGAAGCTCACTAATACCATTTGATATCATCGGGAAGACAATAGTTGGTTTTTTGTTGTTGATGGCTCTGATTCATTTGTTGGTGAACTTTTTTCATCGGAAGGACTCGGCAAAGAGGCGCCGAATGACCAAAATTAAGATAGGTGGAGGGATTCTGCTTTTCATTTTCTCTTTTGGAGTTGGATTTTCGGCATATTGGCTTTTGCCGCCTCCACATATTCTGCGCACATCTCCCAAACACTCAAATAATAAGGCAGAACAAGATAAAAGTATTGAAATAATTTTTGACCGTCCCGTGAGTAGGACGCTAATGAAGAAGGCAATAGTCCCTGAGGTACCGGGTGTGTGGGTATTTGAGAAACCAACTTACAGCACCCACTTGACGAGGAAGGTGGTATTTTATCCAGAAGAAACTTTGTCTCCCGACACCGAATATACAATTACTTTGTCCGGAATTTCCAATACTTTAAAGCTGTCGGCGCCTTATGATTATGAATTTTCCTTTAGGACTCACAAAAATCCTGTGGTTGAAAAAATTTTCCCGGGAAACGGAGAGAGATTGGCCGGAAATGGTGAAATAAAAATATATCTGAGTGACCCTGTCGAGGGAAGCCAGATAGAATTTGAATTTTTCCCCACGATTTCTTTTAGCACCTGGCTAGATCGGGATAGGAAAGTGGTATCTATTGTGCCCAAAGACCGACTTGAACCATCGGCTCACTACCGCTTGAGTGTATATTTGGCAGAGAAAAGGGAGGACATAGATACCATGGAAATTATTGAGGAAGGTGAAATGGTGGAGGTGTATAAGGGTAGTTTCCAGACGGAAGGAATCCCCGGGGTGGCCAGTATTTTGCCGGTAGGGAGTCAGATCGCCATAGATGATACTGTTGCCGTACGGTTTACCAAGCCGATGAATAAGAAGTCGGTGGAACAAAACTTCACTATTGAACCTGTGGTGAGAGGAGAGATAAGCTGGGTCGATGATTATATGCTGGTGTTTGCTCCGGAAAAACTGGAGTACGACACCAAATACACTGTCAGAATAAAGGCGGACACTCTGACGGCTGCAGGAAAAAAACTTGGAGAGGAAGTCCTGGGTCACTTTACCACACTAGGAGAAGTGGGTGTGGAGAAAATATTGCCTGGGAATGGGGATCACGGCGTGGGCGTGAATACAAAAATCAAGTTAACTTTAAATCAGGATGTGGATAGGATGACTGCTCAAGAAAATTTTTCTATTTCGCCACCTGTCAGAGGAAAGTCAAGCTGGCAGGGAAGAACATTGGTGTTTTCCCCAGATAAACCATTGGATAAAAATACCAAGTATAGGATTTCTCTTAACGCGGGTATAAGAAGCATTAAAGGACTTCCTTCCAAAACAGGATATGTGGCGGGATTTACTACAACTCAGACAACATTTAAACTACCCGTACCTGCATACCTGCAACAATATTCTTTGTCCTGCGAACTCGCTTCGTTGAGAATGGCTCTAGCATTCAGGGGAATATTTGTAAGCGAAGATGAGTTGTTGGGGAGGCTTGGATTTGATCCTACTCCTCGCAGTGTGGGAGTGTGGGGCAATCCCAACCAGGCTTTTGTGGGTGACGTGAAAGGCAAACAAATGACTACCGGATATGGTGTGCATTGGGGACCAATTGCCCGGGTGGCAAAAGGCTACACTCAGGCAAGTGAGTTCTCCGGCTGGACGACCAAACAGGTGTTGTCTGAGATAACAAAAAATAATCCGGTTATTATTTGGGGTTATAGCGGTAGCGGGAAAAAGATGTCGTGGAATACTCCTTCAGGAGAGAAGATACATGCGGTGGGTGGAGAACATACATATATTGTGGTAGGGTTCGTCGGTACCGCCGATAATCCGTCGAGAATAATAGTAAACGATTCGTTGATAGGGCAAATATACCTGACCCGTGCTAATTTTGAAAAAAAGTGGGCGGCATTTGGCAATAGTGGTGTGGTGGTGTATTAAAAACCGCCCCCATGAGGGAGCGGTGTAAGTAGTTAGGGAATTACCAAAACCCATGTGCCCAATGGAGCAAAATCGTATAGCCATTGAGCGTCTTGAGTTTCTAAATTGACGCAGCCGTGACTCATGGGGAGGCCGAAATTGGAATGCCAGTAAGTGCCATGTAAGGCGTAACCCTCGAAAAAGTACATTGTCCAAGGAACATCGTCCAGATCATAGCCTGGTCCTGTCATCCTGTCTGCCTCATACTTGAGGTAAATGGTGAATTCACCTTCAACGGTGGGAGTGTTTGCTGTACCTGTAGAAACGATGAACGTGTTTTGTAATATGCTCTTATCGAAAGCGTATACTCTTTGGGTTGAGAGCACGACGATGATCTGTTTTGTTTCCGGGTGAGTTGATATCGGAGGTGTTGGTTCGGCGGGGATGGTTAGCGATAACCCAGAATAGATGAAGTTGATATTCTCGATATCATTGGCTCTGGCAATGTCATAAACATTTACCTGATAGAAACTGGCAATTTCATAGAGTGTCTCCCCCTCTTTCACTATATGCTGCAAAGGAAATACAAAAGGTGAAACAATTACAGGAATATAAACTGAGTTTTCAGTAGGGATGATAGTGGCAATGGGTGTTTCAGTTGAGTCTGGTGTGGGGAATGGGGTGACTGTGAATGTTTGTGTAAGAGTAGGTAGGGGCGTAGGTGATGGATTTGTCGTGGCCGTAAAAGTGGGACTGGCTGTGGGTGTAATCGTCGACTCTATTGATGGCAAAGGTTTGGTGCACGAGGATAACACAATGGTAATAAGCGCGAGCAAGAAGTATTTCTTCAAAGATCACCTCCTATTTTAATGAGCAAGAATTGCTACTATAGCATATTCCAGAAGCGTCTCTGATAGGATAAATTTATGATGAAGGGTTTGCTTGTAGCTTTGTGGGTAATAATAACCGGTGTAATGATTGTATCTTCGCCGTATGTGGTAAGAGCTGTGTGCGTAAAAAACTGTGTTTTGGCCGAGCAAGTTGACCGGATAGTATCCAATCCTAGGGGAAACGTGGAGAATGAATTGGAGGCATTGGCAATAAGGAATGGAGGAAATCTGTTTACCGAAGCGGAAGTATCGCATCTAGTAGATGTCGGCATACTAGTGCGGTCTTTGAGAATTACGTGGATAGTGATAAGTATCTGTGTGGTATTTTTGGGCAAACGAATTGCATCTCAAAATATAATCGCCGGTTTGAGGGTATCACTTGGTCTAATCGGATCCTTAGGTCTATTGATACTTTTTTATTGGGATAAATTTTTTGAGGGATTTCATCGGGTGCTTTTTCCACAGGGAAACTGGGCATTCCCGGCCGACAGTAAATTGTTGGCCGTATTTCCTGAAAATTTTTGGCAAAAGATGGGTAGCGTGACACTGATGATAATAATGATCATCTGGATAATATTGGTTTTGGCGATGTTATTATGTAAAAAAATTAAGGCGATGGCCTGTACAAAATGACTTTTGCGGAAAGGGTGTATGCGATCGTGAGACGGATTCCCAAAGGGAAGGTGACAACGTATAAAGAAATCGGCTTAGAGATGAACAGTCGTGGGTATCGGGCTATTGGCCAGGCGTTGAGATGCAACCCATACGCTCCTGTAGTTCCTTGTCATAGGGTAGTGGCGAGTGACGGTAGTATTGGGGGTTTTATGGGAAGTCGAGCAGCTAGGGAAATTGAGAACAAGAAGAGGATGTTGAATGAAGAGGGTGTGGTGATAATGGATGGGAGAATTGATCTTGGAAAGTATCTATATAAATCGAGTAAAATTTAACTTATGGCTAAAATAGCAGAACTAATTACCATTGAGGGACGGAATATGGTGCACGACGCACTTAATTCGGCTCAGAACATACGGAGATTGATGATCGCCGGAGGATCTAAAAATGAACCCAGAATAAAAGAGATAATATCCCTGGCAAATAATAAAGGTGTTCGAGTGGAGTATGTGGGAAGCGAAGAAATAGAAAAACTGAGCCAAAGTGGTAATGCTCAAGGAATTATGGCCTTTATGGATCTGCCTGAGATATCGACATTGGAAGATATATTGAGAAAGAAGAGAGAGGTGTTTATTTTGCTTTTGAATCGGATTGACTATGAACAAAATCTCGGAGCCATATTGAGAAGTGCTTGGGCAGCAGGAGTAGATGCCGTAGTAGCTTCTCCGAACGGAGTCCATGAACTGACTCCTGTCGTAGCGAAAGTATCTATGGGGGCAGCTGCTTTCGTCCCACTGATTGGTATGAGTTTGTTTCAAGCGCTAGATCAGCTGGAGCGGTATGCAGTGAAAGTGGTCGGTGTAGAAGTGGGAATGGGTGAGGTGTATACAAAAGCAAAGCTCAAAGGACCGGTAGCTTTCTTGGTAGGTGGAGAGGCTGCCGGTTTGTCTGAACCGTTGATAAAGAAATGTAATGAGTTTGTAAATATCCCGATGACTTCAGGAGTAGCTTCGTTGAATGTGAGTGTAGCAAGTGCCCTGGTATTGTTTGAGAAAATGAGGCAGGAAAGAGAGTCATGAAAAAATTAATTCTGATTATTGCACCTGTTGTTTTTCTGATTATCTTGTTTAGTTATAAGTTGCTCGAAGTGCCTCGAGGATTGACTTTGGATGAAGCTGCTTTTGGATACAACGCCGCGCTTTTGGCAAAAACGGGAAGAGATGAAAATCACAGACTAATGCCATTATTTGTCTTGTCTTCTTCGGGGACGGACTGGCGCCAGCCGGTAACACAGTATTACCTGACCTTTCTGTTTAAAGTATTTGGACCTTCTTTGTTTTTGTTGAGATTTTCCAGCGTATTGGTTGTAGTGGGAAGCATCGCTGGACTATACCTGTTGGCAAAGGACATTTTAGGTAGACAGGGAGCTTCGATTGCCGCAGTTGTAATGGCAACAACACCTCTTGTGATGATTCAGTCGCATATGGCACTCGACAATATAATGCCCATTCCATTTACTTTGATCTGGCTTTGGGGAGCTTGGCGTTTTTTAAAGGATAAAAGTAATAAATATATTATCCTGATGGGGGCTGTGCTCGGACTGTCTATGTACACTTATAAAGGAATGAGGGCGATTGTACCCGTTTGGCTTCTGATAAGTGGGGTTCTGGTGGCAATAAAGACAAAATGGAGAACCGTTTTAAGAAGGTGGGTGTACTTAGGTATGGCAGCCGGACCTTTTTTCTTAATAATACCCTGGATTGATCGACATTATGCCGGAGCTATGATGGGGGGGGCTAAGGCTGTGTTTAACAACGTTTATGAATTGCTGTCTCCTTACCTATCTTCTTTCGATGTCTCTTATTGGTTTGTGAGCGGAGATTTGGTGACAATTCACTCCACAATGATGCACGGAATGTATCTGCTGGCGAGTGCGCCATGGTTTTTTATGGGTATTTATTTGGCGTTGAGGAAGAAGCATAATTTCTTTTATTTTTTGTTGGCCGCTTTCTTTTTTGGCCCGTTGTTGTTTGGATTGGTGGGATCGGTGCATAGATTTAGCCGTTTAATGATGATGATACCGATATATTCAATATTCGTCGGTCTCTCGGTGTCCTGGGTGTGGAAGAAAAAAGGCGTACTGGGAAAAATGGCGGTAATTCTTGGAATTTTTATAGCAGGGTTAAATTATGGAGATTTTTTGAAATATTACTGGAAAACATATCCGGGAATAACTGAGTCTTACACCGGAGTGTTTACTTACCGTAAGGATTTTCAGGAACTGGACAAAGTATCAAAAAGTAATGATTTGACTCCCGTGATCAGTGAACAAGTTGCTCTTTCCACTGGGGAAAGTGGAAAGTTTTTTCAGATGCAATATTTTGGTCGGCTATTGGAGGTGATCAAAGATGGAACCCCTCCCGGTAAAACAGAAGTGTTATTGTCCACTGAGGATAAAATAGTTGGGGCTGACTTTGTATCTAGAAATGAATTGTTTAAAATTCATACTTCTAGCTCTTTAATCAATAAATAATTTATTTTTGTGAGTTTTATTGCTATGATAGGTTCATGGAACAATTTTGGATTGTGGCAAAGGACCACGGGGAAATACAAAAATGGGTGGAGTCTTTGGGGGGGAAGCCAGCGATAATAGACGACATTGAAGTGACCGGAGACAAACCGGGGTTGAGAATTGATTTCCCCGGAAATAAAGACGAAGGTTTGTTGAGTGAGGGGCGTGAAACGACCAGCGACGTGACCTGGCAGCGTTTCTTTGAATTGATGGAGAGCAGGAACCTAGCGTTTATGTATTCAAACGAAGAAAAACCAAGAAATCCATCAATGGCTTATAGGTTTGTGAATAGAGAAACTCCTTTTGAGAATACTATCTGATAGAATATGCCGTAGGCACCCTAAAAAACATTCAGGAGGTAAAGATGAAAACAGATTGCAAAGGCCTGTTTTGGGCAAAGGTTTTGAAAGTCATATCAGCAGTTTTTGTGGTTTTCAGTATTTTTTCATGCGTTATGGCCTTCTATTTCCCCGCTCTCGTCTCGAGCATCATCGCACTCTGTCTGGCTTGCGGTAGCGGCAACCCACTGCCCATTGCTATCACCTTGATGGCAGTGGCGTTTGTAATTGGAGTCCCCGTATATATGATCGCGACTGAGATTGAGAAATGTCAGAATAAATAGTTTGTATTCCCCACCTTCGAGTGGGGATTTTTTTATCTCTCGGGGTGGTGAGATCTGAGAGACGCAAGTATTTCGGACATTTGTTCATAGAGCGCTTCTTTTGAGCCATGATTGTAAAGAACAAAATCCGAAAGCTCCAAACAAGCCTTTACCTGTTGTCCCGAGTCTCCTTCTCCTAGTCCCAGATCTCTTTGGGCAGCCTTGTAAAAGTCCTCTGCCGTGGCACCATCCTCTCCTCTGGCGCGTGATCTTTGTAAGTACCAGATCAACCTCTGTTCTTCCCGTGCATTGATACCGATAATAATAGCTCCTAGGTTTTCTCTTAGGTACATGAGCTCTCCGGGATTTCTTATACTATCGATACAAATATTTCCTTCTGCGTCTTCTAGCATCTGGGCTGTACGCTCCGCCAAAATCCGATTACCATAGTTTTCCCTCAGTAGGTTGCCATAATTTTGGAGATTTTCTCTCGTAAGAGGCACTCCAATGGCTACAAGATCCTCCCTAAGTCTGTCGGATAGAGATTGGTAAGCAAATCCAAGTTCCTTCAGATACTTTGCCACCTCACCTTTGCCGCTGGCTATCGGTCCGACCAATCCGATAATAAATCTTTCTGTCATTTGAGCCATTCTATACTACTTATTCATGCAGTAGAATATTCTTTATGGCAACAAAATATATGCAGGTTTTTAATGAGATGGTGACTAAACATGAGAAGGAGTTTGACTCCTTTCAAGAAATTCACAATCAATATACCGACGATCCACAAAAGTGGCAGGAGACTTTTAACGACGAAGGAATGAAGATATTGGAAATAATTCGTGAGTATGAAAACAAATTGTGCGGACACATGGAAAACACAGCCAACGCCACTTACTCTGCCAATCTCGCTGAGAAATTCCGAGGAGAAATAAAGAAGTATTTACCTAAGCTGGATATGATTGGAGTCAAGATTAGCTTTGGTTAATTATTGACCGCATTCTGATTTGATCTTTTCGATCAGTGTGGAACAAAAAGCATCTGAGGCAGATTTTCTCAACTGATTGATTTGCTCCCCCGCGATACTGGCAGCCTGACGACTAATTTCATCAGTTAGCGCTTGAATCGGAGATGTAGAGCTGGCAGAGTTGTCTGTTGCTACTCCCATAATCGCCGGAGCAGAAGGTATCTGAAGTTTTTCGGGAAGGACTTTGTTGGCGGTACTTATGGCTGGCGCAATGACACTATTTTGGAATTTGGGGTTTTTAAGATAGTAATCCACTGGTCTCGAAATTTGAGGGATTGTTTTGTACACTCCGATAATAGCAAGGCTGATTAAGGCAAAGCGAATAAATATATTACCCATTTTTTGAACAAATTAGATTGATATCTTCTTGAGCATGGGCAATCTCAATGGAGGTGAGAATATCACTTACAGACTCGTTTTGGATAGCCAGTAAAAGTCGTTTGCATGTGACTATATTTCTCTCGAGTAAGCGCTGAAGCTTTTCACCTCTGATGGCGTCGATGACAGTGACTGGATGTAACCCGGAATCTATAATCAGATTATGGAGACTTTCTTTCTGTGGGTAAGTCCAGGAGGTTGCTTTCAGTCCAATACATTTAGCGTAATTTATTGCGTCGAAGGTTAGTTTCGTGTTGGTAATAACCCATGGTAAATATGATTTTTTGTTGTCAAAGAGGGCTTTCATCGATTTTTCGATGTCTAAAAACCTAGCGTATGTGTAGAGAGCTACCTGCACGTCTGTCTTTGTGCCCGGAGCGTTGTGGTATTTGCATTCAATAAAAGATGTTTCTTGTTTCTTGACGGCAATGCAGTCTATTTCGTGTGTAACACACTCTCCCCCCAGGGAAACACTCACTTGAGTTTCATATCCATATTCCTCGAGCAAGTCTCCAACAAACCTCTCGAAAGGGTGACCCGATGGGCCCAGGCGCATGAAAGCACGTTTTAAGCCGTAATTCATATAATCTCTTGGAGAGTTCTCTTTGAGAAACCCGCTGACATGCTCGAAAATTTCATTAGTACTTATTTCTGGCTTAACATGGCGTTTTAGATAGTCAAGAGCTTGCGAAGCGGTGTCGAGCTTCAACCCTGAGGCTGCCATAGACTTAACTATTTTTTGCTCACTGAACTCCTCCTTTTCTCCCGAGGCTTTGATTACTTGATATGGACTTACGGTTTGCATCTAATAACTACTATATACCAGCCCTCCTGCCGGCGGATAAACCTGCTGTACAATAACTCATATGAGAATGTCTCAAACCAGAATAACTCCATTGAAATCGGCTCCAAAAGATGCAGATACTATAAATCACAGATTATTGGTACAGGGAGGTTTTGTGAGACAACTAATGGCCGGCGTTTATACCTATTTACCTTTTGGATTGAGAGTATTGCAAAAGATAGAAGCAATTATCCGTGAGGAGATGAACGGTATAGGAGGAGAGGAGGTGCTGATGCCCATGCTTCATCCCGCAGAGATCTGGAAAACTAGCGGTGGATGGGATAGCGTGGATGTACTGTTTAAACTGAAAAGCAGGACCGAGAAAGACTACGCCCTGGGTCAGAGCCAAGAAGAAGTGGTGACACCCCTGATGAGCGAGTTTATCCAGTCGTACAGAGATTTGCCGGCCGCTGTTTACCACATCCAATGGAAGTTTAGAGATGAGCTTAGAGCAAAATCAGGTATCTTGCGAGGTCGGGAATTTTTGATGAAAGATATGTATAGCTGGCATACAGACCAGGCTGATTTTGATAGATTTTATGGTGTGGCCAAGGAGGCTTACATGAGAATTTTCAACCGTTTGGGACTAACCGCAAAAGTAACTGAAGCTTCCGGAGGAAGTTTTACGGAAAAGGTATCCTATGAATTTGAGGTGTTGACCGATGCAGGCGAGGCTAATATTCTATATTGCCCCTCATGTGACTATTGCGTAAATGTAGATGATATACAGACATATAAAGTGGAGGATAATTGCCCTAGATGCGGGAAGGATTCGCTGAAGGCATCTCTGGCAGCTGAGGTAGGAAACGTATTTGATTTGGGACAGAAGTATGTGAAGGCTTTTGATCTGACTTATGTTGACCGCGATGGACAGAAAAAATATCCGGTGATGGGTTGCTATGGAATAGGTATTAGTAGAACACTGGGAGTGATTGTGGAAAAGTTTAATGATGAGAAAGGCATTATCTGGCCGGAAAACCTGGCTCCTTTTAGAGTTCAGCTGGTAGAGTTAAGACAGCCAGAGAGAGCTGAGGAAATCTACAGCTTACTTACCGAGGCAGGAGTTGAGGTACTTTGGGATGACCGAGATGCTACCCCAGGAGAAAAATTTGCAGATGCGGATTTGATTGGCTGTCCCTTCCGTGTGGTAGTATCTGAGCGAAGTCTCTCTGAAGGAGGAGTTGAAGTAAAAAAGAGGACTGAGAAAACGAGTACTATCATAAAGCTCGGCGACCTCTTGTCAGTATTGAAATGATAAATATACTGGGTTTGAATATTCACCTATATGGTTTGATTTTGGGTGGGGCAATTATTCTGGCTCTGGAATTTTCGCAACGACTGGCAAAAAAGAGAGGAATTGATTCCGAAACAGTAGAGAAATTGTTTGTCTGGGCTGTGGTGTTTGGGGTGATTGGGGCAAGGCTTTATCATGTAGTGGACTACTGGGAGAGATATTATTCTCACAATCCGATAAATATTTTTTATCTTTGGGAGGGAGGATTGGCTATCTGGGGCGCCGTCTTGGGAGGAGTATTCGGTCTATGGATATCGTGGAAAATCAATCGGATAAAGTATGGGTTTTTGGATCTGCTGGACATTGGTACTGTGGCATTGCCGTTGGCACAAGCAGTTGGACGTTTGGGAAATATGGTGAATGGGGAACTGTATGGGAAAAATGGAGAACCTCTTTTTGCTTATGAGGGAGTGTTGAACGTGATCTTGTTTGTCATTCTGTGGAAAATTGGCCAGAAAAAACAAACGGGTCTGGTTACTGGGGTGTATTTTCTTGGCTATGGCATTATCAGAATGGTTCTGGAAAATTTTCGAGAGGCTGATGCCATCTGGAGAATAGGCGGAATTCCCGTAGCAATAATATTCTCTGCTTTGGCGTTGATTGCCGGGATTCTGCTTATTTGGAGAAGACGACCTTGACTACTTCGTCCATAGATTTGACGAAATAAAATTTGAGATCTTTTTTGACTTTCTCCGGAATATCTACCAAGTTTTTCTCGTTGTCTGCTGGGACAATAATCCTTTTTATGCCTGCTCTATGGGCGGCGATTACTTTTTCTTTGAGCCCACCTATTTCTAAAGCACGACCTCGCAGTGTAACCTCACCGGTCATAGATAAATCTCTTGGAACCGGCCTGCTAGTGAAGGCTGAAATTAGAGCGGTAGTAATGGCCAATCCAGCACTGGGGCCATCCTTGGGCACTGCTCCTTCGGGAACATGAATGTGGATATCTGACTTACTGATTCTTTCTTCTTTAATTCCCAGCATTTGAGAATGTGATCGGACATAAGAGTGAGCCGCCTTGGCTGATTCTTTCATGACATCTCCTAGTTGTCCTGTGAGTATGATTTTTCCTTGTCCGGGCATAATGGCAACTTCGATGAATAGAATATCTCCACCAACTTTTGTATATGCCATACCGGTGACCAGACCGATTTGGTCTTCCTCTTCGGCTTGGGTACCGTTGAAAAGAACCGGTCCTAAATATGAATGAATTTTTTCTTGGGTGATATTTACGGGAATATCTTTGGATGAAGCTTTGACCTTGGCAACTTTGCGCATGACAGACGCAATTTGACGCTCTAGATTGCGAACCCCGGCTTCACGAGTGTAATGCTGGACCACATACCGAAGTATGGTAGATGAAAGGGAAAAGTCATCTGTATCCAGTGCGTGTGCTTCGGATTGTTTTTTTAACAGATATTTTTTGGCGATGTGGAATTTTTCGTCTTCTGTATACCCGGAAAATTCGATTACTTCTAGACGATCTCTAAGAGCGTGAGGAATGGTATCCAGAACGTTGGCGGTGGTGATAAAAAGTACTTGAGACAGGTCGTAGGGAATATCAAGATAGTGATCTTGGAAGGCGAAATTTTGTTCCGGGTCTAGAGCTTCGAGGAGGGCAGAGCTGGGGTCGCCACGGAAATCTGCACCAACCTTGTCTATTTCATCTAGCATGAAGACCGGATTGCTGACACCGGAGTCTTTGATTGATTGAATTATTCTTCCCGGCATGGCACCAACGTAAGTGCGTCTGTGCCCTCTTATCTCAGCTTCGTCTTTGACACCTCCAAGTGACATCTTGACGAATTTTCTTCCGATGGCTTTGGCAATGCTGCGACCCACTGATGTTTTACCTACACCCGGGGGACCAACAAAACAAAGGATAGTGGGTGGACTAACTGTGTGTTTTTTCTGTCTTTTGATTTGATCGGCTTTTAGTTTGAGTACGGCAATAAATTCCAGAATTCTTTCTTTTACTTTTTCCAATCCATAGTGATCTTCATTGAGGATTTTTTCTGCTTTGGGGAGTGAATAATTGCTTTTGCTGACGTTTTTCCAAGGAAGTTCCAGAATGGTCTCTATCCAAGTTCGGATATATGAACTTTCCGGATTTTGGATAGAAAGTCGGGCCAAGCGCTCCAACTCTTTGTGAGTTTTCGCATAAATTTCTTCAGGCAGATTAGCTTTTTTTAGCTTCAAGCGCAACTCTTTGATTTCTTCTTCCTCTCCACCCTCTCCTAATTCCTTTTGGATGGTGCGCATTCTCTCTCGGAGAACAGCTTCTTTCATGCTTTCATCAAAATGCTTCTGAGTTTTGTTGGCTATTTTTTTCTCCAACTCGAGTATTTTGACTTCTTCGGTGAGATGGTTGATGATGGCGTTAAGTCGTTTCTCCAGTGAATTTTCTTCCAATAGCTCTTGTTTGTCGTTGTTTTTGATATTTAATACAGAGGCTATCTGGTGTGAAACCTGAAGAGGATCGGAAGCACTGACTATCTTCATAAAAACTCCCGGGTCGAGATTGGATTTGCCAAGGTCAATAGCGCGTTTGATGGCGGCTATGGCGTGATTTGATAAGGCAACTATCTTGGGAGTCTCTTCAAATTTCTGAGGATTTTCGGTTACTTGTGCCCAAAGCTGTCCATCTCTGGCTTCGATGGATTCGATAAAGACGCGGGTAGAACCCTTGACGATGGCGTGGAGCTCGTCGTTGACAGGTAGAGTCTTGATGATTTTGCAGATCGTACCTGAATGATAGTAGTCATTGATGCCTGAGGCAGTGATTTTGGGGTCTTTTTGGGAAACGAAACAGACGTCCAGATTTCTCTTGGCTGCTTCGGTGATGCCATTTATGGATGCGGGACGACCAAAAGTGAGTACTGCTTCTGTGTCCGGAAATATTACTCCCTCCTTGAGTCCAATAAAGGGATAAAAAAGTACTTCTTGAGGATCGTTTTGTTCTAGTATGTCTGCCATAGCTAAAGGATTTTAGCAGACTTAGTGAGAAATTGCTAATAGCTGGAAGTGAGTCTTAAACCGAGCAGTATTGTGGCTATTATCGTGAGAAATGTCAGAATGAAAAGTAGAGAAAATGAGAAAGAATTTTTATTTTTCATTGGTTTTGGGGGTGACTAAGAAACTTTTTTCCTCCGACCAAAGATGATTGCCTCTGACGAGCGCATATGAGCGGAAATAAACCATGCCGACAGTATCCGGCGTGATGGAGACGGTGAAGGTTGACGGAAGGGGGAAGTCACCTGACTCGTAATCCCCGGGGTGGTTGGGATAACCGACTGCTTGGGGTGAATCAAAGAAAAGTAGGGCCGAGGGAGAGCTTTCATAACCCCAATATATAGTAGTAGCTGCTGTGACCTGACCATCGGGTACTTCTACATACCAATCAACAGCAGCACGATCGCCCACCTCTACTGTTTTTGGTCTGGAAGTGACCTCTACTGTAGTAGTTGACGTTTTTTCTTCCGAAATTGCTTTTTGTGCAGAAAGATAATTGAAACAAATAAGAGATAGGAAAAATATGGAGAGAACAGATCCGACCATAATTCCTTTTTTCATATCTTGATTATAGCCTGAGCAATGGAAGTATAATTAATTGTGGTTTTTCTAGCCAAATGGCGTTGGATTATTTATATTGCCTTGTTGACTGCGATGGTTATCTCGGGAAACGTGAGGAACAGCCCTAGAAAAGAGATCGTTGTACCGGTAATACAATTACCAATCCCCCCTTTATTGCCTGCTCAGACGGCAAGCCCATCTGCTAGTGCAAAACCTGCTTTGAGCTACTCGGAAATGAATCATCTTTATGGTCCGTGTGTAAAACTGCCTGTGATTATGTATCACCATGTACAACCCGCTTCTGAAGCGCGTGAGAAAGGGCAGAGTAATTTGAATATAGACAGTGAAGTGTTTCGTAAACAGATGGAGGATCTGAAGACTAAGGGCTATATCTCAGTATTGCCGTCGGATTTAGTGGCCTATTTTGATGAAGGAAAGCCTCTTCCTGGTAAACCAGTGATGATTACCTTTGATGATGGTTATGTGGACAATGGTGAATATGCATATGAAATTCTGAAGCAAGTGGCTATGAAGGGAGTTGTATTTTTGTCGACAGGTTTGATGGAAAATGAAGGCTACTTGAAATGGGAGAAAATAATGGAAATGAATGGCTCTGGAGTGATAGCTTTTGGCAATCATACCTGGTCTCATATGAATGCCGGAAAAAATAAGGAACTAGTGAAAAAAGAGATTTCAACGGCAGATGATCAGTTAAGTGAACGAGGACTAAACCAAGTAAAAACTTTTGCGTACCCGTATGGGGAGCAGAACGGATACACCAGAGAGTACTTGAACGATTTAGGCTATAAGCTGGGGTTTACCACTGTTCGAGGGGACATTTTGTGCAACAAAAGCAGGTTTTCCTTGCCTAGAATCAGGGCTAGCAGTGCGGGGATAAATGGCCTATAGGCTTGTCTTTGTGCCCTGTAAATGTTAGAATTCCACGTATCGGAGCTGCCTAGGCAGCATTTGTTCTTTGAAAAGGAGACTAAAAATGACAAAGGTTGTAGCCTGGTTAATCAAGGTTCAAGAACCTTGGTATATGCAGATTATGGCACTAATTGCGACAGCACTGTTGTACTCCCTATTGTTAGGGACTATCAATGGCTGCGTTGCTTTGGCTGCCATACTTCTCCATGAGTTTGGCCATCTGATTGTGTATAAGATGGCCGGGAAAGACGCTAAGATCTTGGTGATGTTCCCCCTCGGAGCTGTGGCAATCATTGTCAATAAGGGAGAAAAACGTTCAAATGTTCTTCCTTATTGGACCTTGGGGTGGTTGATGCTGGCCGGAGTCGTGATGAATGGGTTGCAGATTGTAATTGGTCTGGTTTTGGCCCAGCAGCCTGGCCTAGTCGGAGAAATTGGGGACAAAGTTATCCTCATAAATTCGGTGTTGCTGGCGTTTAATATGCTGCCCATCAGCAATTTTGACGGAGGAACATTTTTCAAGGTAATCTCTTCGACGATGAGGAGAGAGTATGCAAAGATCCTTACTGTGGTCATGATGATCGTGGTACTGGTTACAATTGTAGCTTTCTTAGCAGTGACCATTTCTGGGAACGTTTCCCTCTTTGTGGTATTGGGTGCTTTCGGTAAGGTGGGGTTCTTGCTTCTTTGCATTCCCAACGTCTGGGTCGTGATGAACCATCACGACATTAATTTTCCCGTCACGCCCGGGAGCATGAATCTCTGGCAGACTGCAATAATGTTATTGGTGTACAGTGGCTTGGTCGTATTGTTATTGTCGGTATAAGTAGTATTTGGCCGTGTGTCTTATGACACACGGCTTTTTTGTGGCTTATTATATGGGTAACTGCGTGAATGAAGATACGATCTTGCCGATGAGATAGCCGAGAGCGGCGGCAGAAATTGAAACCAGACTCATCTCAAGACCACTCTTGATTTTGTTTATCCCAGCCAGCTGACCTTTAATAAAACCTATGGTAAAAAGAACGGCAATTGAGAGGGCGATTGACGGAAGTATGGCTTGACTTGGACTGAGAAAGAAAAAAGGCATTATGGAGGTAAGTCCGCCGAGTATGTAAGAGAGCCCCATGAAGAATGATCCTGAAATAGATTTGGAAAATATGTTTCTTACTGATAAATGGGCTACCTCCATCTCTGATTTGTTGGAAAGATAGGTGCCGGCGGCCATGGAGATACTTTCGACCACGACAAGTACCAGAGCAGTGAGGATGACAATATCTCTATTGTTGGTACCGGCGGCGACACCGACAACAACACCAAGGGTGGAGACAATACCGTCTTCCGCACCGAAGATTGTCTCTCTGATGGGTATATGAATCTTCATAGTTTGATGTAATTGATAGCTAATGTCAGTGTAATACTTTTCTACCTTGGAAGAGTGTCCGATGTAAAATACGGGCAATATATGAGGAGTGAGAAGAAATTTATGATGCTTGACTCGGCAATTTCCCGAGAGATGGAGAGAATGAACAAGAAGATGTCTTTCTGGAAGATGAAAGATGATGAACCGAATGTGAATTGGAATGGTGGCGATCGACTAACCTTGGAAACAATTTTGGAAATGATTGAGCCTGAGTCTGATTTACTGAGCAAGGATGATCTGTTGCTCTATGGGATTGGTTGGGAATTTGTCTGGGGAATGACTCCGCCTGAGCTGGTGCAAGAGTGCAGAGAAGAGGTAATAATGAAAGCCAGGTGCGGCCTACCTATGTCCGATATGGAAAAAGTTTGGTATGAGTTGATTTGTGTGGACACGGATATGTTTTAGTCTTAGTCCACCAGCGTCCCTTTTGTTTTGAGGCTGAGAATAGCTTTTTTGAGCTCTCCAGGGCGGTTTCCATTGATGATGAGGGTAGGAATGCCTTTTTTGGCTAACTCCAGACTTTCTTTGACTTTATGGAGCATACCTCCGGTGACATCGGTATTTTTTGAACCGGTAATGAATTTGCTTTGCCTTACAAAGGATTTTTTGGTTACCACTGGAATGGTTTTGCCTGTTTGGTCGTAAACCCCGTCAGTATCACCACAATAGATGACACTGATGTCATCGAAGAGATGTCTTGCTTTGTTGGCGAGAATGTTGAGGGTGGTTTCCGCGGAATAAATACTAATACCTCTGTGGGTATCAAAGACGATATCACCATACATGACAGGAAGAAAATTTTTTTCTAGTGCAAAAAATATCGGGGCAAGGTGCATTTTTTTTGGGCGGCCATTGTGGGCGAGAATAAAACTGGCAGGAGAAAAACTTACGGCAGGAAGTCTGGAAGCTAGGAAATGTTGCATGACGATTCGATTGATCTGGATAGCAGCATCGGCGACTATGGGTAACCCCTCATAACTATCCGGTGATACCAAACCGGCTCTGATGTTGTATTTGGCGGCTGCTGTATGTCCAAATGAACCACTACCATGGGCGATGATTATTTTTCCTGAGAATTTTGGAACAGACTGAAGAATTTCTTGAGCAAGTCGAACGATGACTTCGGGCTTGGCCGTGAATTCTTTGCCTTTGTCTGTAATCAGACTGCCTCCTAGCTTAATTAAGAGTAACTTGGACATCTGACTGATTTTACAACTTTAGATACCACTAGATAGTAGCAGAATCAACAGGAATCATACCGTCGATGTCTCTTTCCATCATGTAGCTTGATACTATGGCTCTAAGTGTTTGTCTGTAGTATCTGTTGTTTTCATTTTGCTCTTTGCCATCCATTCTGCTTGAAGTAAAACCGCCGGCTGAATTAATGTACTGCCACACATCTGTACCATCAATAAAATTCATCTCCGATTCTTTCGCGATGGTGTGAAGACTTTCAATATCTTCTTCGTGGAGCAAGTTTTTTCCGTGAGTAGCTAAGAATTTGTGGATTATTCCTGGCCGGATATTTTTATTTGTCCAGTACGTCACTTTCGATATAATTGCGGCAAACTCTCTTTTGTCAGTTCTAGAGGCAATCTCAAAAAGACTCCTTGCTTCCTCTGACGTTAGCTTATCCAATCCTTTTTTAACGAGACTATATCTTCCACCTGCATCTTCAAGGTCAGTGACGCCAAGCAGACCCATACCCTTTGAGCCATACCAGCTAGGTAGTTTTTCAAACTGCGCCAGTCCAACGGGTACAGTCCCAAAAGTATCCTCTATTGTTTTCAAAGCTCTTCTTAGTGAGCCACCGGTTGCAACATATTCATCAACCACAACTACTCTTCCGCCTTCAAAATCATTTTTTTTATATTTCACCTTCAAAAGCTCGAGTGGTGCGATGTTATGATGCTTCCCATCATCAAAACGTCCTATATTCATGAAACGTGTTTTGGGGAACACCACACCCTCAGGAATCTCTCCTCTATTTTGGAGCTCTTGCCAAAGTAATCTGAGAACATATGCTCCGTTTCTGGCAGATTTATCTAAAAACAACATGGTGTCGATCGGCTTGCCTTGTCTGTTATTTTCAATAATAGTATTGATTAAGTTGACGGTTCCACTCATTAGATTTTCTATGCTTTCTGGTTCAGTGATGCGCAGAACATGTGCTTTCAGACCGGTTCCGATTGTTTCAGTGGCAAAAACCTCACGAACTGCAGCTGACGCCCTATCTTCTGGATCGTCATTTTCGTACTTCCTGTCTGGAATTGAAATTGTTTTTGGTGCTTCTCTGATAACCAAACTGCCTTGGTAACCATTTTCAATATAATCAAATTCTCCCATGGATATATTTGTATCATTAAACCGAATGAAATTATAGTATTCAGCAATTACTCTAAGATCTGAAATACCTTTTGCCTTTTAGTTTGTCGGGTAAAAGATCGGCGTCAGTGTACTTTTCATAACCCGAACCGTAACCTAATTTTTTCATTAGTTTGGTGGGAGCATTTCTTAAATTCATTGGAATGGGGAGATTGCCGTATTGGGTGACATCGGACTGAGCTGATCTGAGTCCGTCATAGGCGGCGCGGTCTTTTTTGGCTGACGCAAGGTAGATCACGCCGTGAGCAAGATTAATAGCGCATTCGGGATAACCGATGATTTCGCAGGAGCGGAAAACATCGTTGGCTACCACCAGGGCAGTGGGTTGTGCCATACCAATATCCTCACTGGCAAAAATGACCATGCGGCGCGCGATGAAGAGAGGATCTTCTCCTGCATCAACCATGCGGGCGAGGTAATAAAGGGCGGCGTCGGGGTTGCTGGCTCTCATGGATTTGATAAAAGCTGAAATGGTGTTGTAGTGCTCCTCGCCTTGTTTATCAAATCTTAGAAACTTGGACTGAAGAGCATTTCTGAGATTGTCTATGGTAAGAGATTTGTATAAATTCGCGGTGGATTCGATGAGGGTAATGGCTTGGCGGGCGTCTCCGTTGGCGAAATTAGATAACCATTCTTGGGCATCTGTCTTGATTTTGAGTTTGACTGATTTGGCGGCGCGGTCGATGATTTTGGAAATATCTTCGGGGGTGAGTTCGTTTAATACAAATACTCGGCAACGGGAAAGCAGCGGTGCGATGATTTCGAAACTGGGATTTTCTGTGGTCGCACCAATGAGTGTAAGCAGACCGGACTCAACGAAGGGCAAGAGGTAATCCTGCTGGGCTTTGTTGAAGCGATGAATTTCGTCTAGAAACAGTACCTTGGGACGGCTGTCTTCGGTAGTAAGATTGACAATTTTGCGAATGTCGTCTTTGCCGGCAGAAACGGCACTGAGCTCAAAAAATTGAGCGTCTAGGGCATCGGCGTAAATCCTGGCGATAGTAGTCTTTCCCGTGCCGGGAGTGCCCCAGAGAATGAAGGAGAAGAGGAGTTTGTTTTCGATGGCGAGTCGGATGGGCTTACCCGGACCGACCAAGTGGTCTTGGCCAATATATTCGTTGAGATTCTTGGGTCTTATCTTGGATGCGAGTGGTTCCGGCATATTCGGTCTTTGTTTGGGTATTACCTTAGTTTATGAGTGTTTTGGGCAATAGTCAATATCTTTTGTGCAGGTGTGAGAAAATAGGGGTGATGAAAACTGATACATCTTGGCAAAAATCCAGCAAATGGTATGGGGGAATTGTGGGTGAAAAAGGGCATTTTTTTCACCAAGCGATAATAATCCCTAACAGCCTGAAACTTCTGAAGATAAAGCCTGAATCAAGCTTGCTGGATGTAGCCTGTGGCAGTGGAGTGCTAGCTCGGCATATCCCCCAACAAACAAAATATTTGGGTGTAGATATCTCTTCAGGTTTGATTGAGATGGCCAAAAAGATGGATAAGAACAAGAATCATAAATACACAGTCGGAGATGTGACTGAAAAACTTAGAGCAGATGGCATGTTTGATAACGCAACGATAATATTGGCTTTGCAAAATATCAAAGAACCGGAAAAAGTAGTAGAAAATGTGGCAGAGAAACTTAAAGATGGTGGAAAATTTTTGATTGTATTGAATCACCCTTGTTTTAGAATCCCCAGACAAAGTGGTTGGGAGATAGACAAGGGAAACAAACTCCAATACAGGAGAGTGAGCCGCTATATGAACCCAATGGAAATACCTGTTGAAATGCACCCGGGAAAACGTGATGGGCAATTTACCTGGTCATATCACTATCCCCTCTCGGATTACTCGGAATATTTGTATAAATCCGGATTTTTGATTGAAAAAATTGAGGAGTGGTCTTCGAAGAAGAAAAGTGTAGGTAAAGTAGCCGATATGGAGAACCGTGCTAGAGAAGAGTTCCCTATGTTTATGGCGATACTGGCCGTGAAGCGACCTAAGATATAGAAAATTGGTATAGTGGATACATGAGTCCTTTTGCACTTCATGCAGTGACTTATCTGTTGGCTTTCGCCGGGATTTGGATTGGTTCCGGGTTGGCAATTAAGGCGATTGAAAAGATATCTCATTCTATGAGGCTATCTTCTTTTGCCGTATCTTTCTTGATTCTTGGGCTGTTTACATCGGTGAGTGAGTTCTCTGTGGGAGTAAACTCTGTGCTGCACAATGACCCCGAAATATATGTAGGTAATCTAATTGGCGCGTCTATCGTAATTTTTCTTTTGCTTATACCCCTACTGGCGATTATGGGTAACAGCATACATATAACGTCGGCGTTTGGCGGAATGAACTTGATGATATCTCTGATCGTGGTGGCCCTGCCGGCCCTATTGGCCGCCGACGGGAAGATAGATAAATTTGATAGTGGTGTATCTATGGCTGGATATATATTTTTGGCAATTCTGGTAGAAGCAAAGAGGGGGCTTTTTAAATCTCTTGGTAATGTATCCGGTGTGCCGATGAAAAAACTAGGGAAAGAAATTATTAAAATAATGATCGGTGTGGGAATTGTGTTTGTGGCCAGTAGATTTGTAGTGGATCAGACTTTGTATTTTTCCGGATTGCTTAATGTGTCCCCTTTCCTTATTAGTTTGCTTTTGATTGGTATTGGGACAAACATTCCGGAATTATCTTTTGCGCTGAGGTCGATATTTGATAGGGATAATCAGGTGGCTTTTGGGGATTATGTAGGATCGGCAGCCTTTAACACCTTTTTGTTCGGGGCACTGACTTTATGGTATGGAAAAACAGTAATTGTGACTAATAGCTATTGGATTAGTGTGGTGGCGCTAGTATCCGGACTGGTACTCTTTTATTTTTTTGCCAAATCCAAAAATACAATTTCACGCAGAGAAGGACTGGGTCTTTTGCTTATCTATTTTGCTTTTGTGAGTATCGAGCTTCTGATTCACTAAATTCCTCTTGTCTAAATCCACATGAGGCGGTACTATTCCTCTGTGACTGAGAAAGAAACGGGCCATGAAAGATTGCAGGACGGAGCCAGTATCGTAATTTTTATTGGACCTGAGGGATCGGGTAAAACTACGGTAGCTCGGAAGCTGGCTATTGATACCGGCAAACCGTATCTGACGACGGGAGATATTTTAAGAGACTTGGCGAAGAATGACATGGGTGAGTGGGGAGATAAATGTAGAGCGATGTTTGCGGAACATACATACCTAGATGGAACAACTCTCTTGGAAATTTTGATCGACAGATTCCGTCAAGACGATACCAAAGATGGATTTGTTTTGGATGGAGGTTTGAGAACTTTGGAAGAGACACATGATTTCCGAGGAATGCTAGTGGAGGCGGGTAGAGATTTGCCAGTGACAGTAATACATCTGGATGTGCCTGAGGCTGTATCTTTGGATAGGTTGGTGTCGGGAGAGAATGCTAGAAAGAGGAGTGATGACACCTACGAGGGAGTGATGTGCCGATTGGCGAAATATTATTCTCAACTGGAGGAGAGGATGAGAGTGATGGAGAGTCAGCCAAACTGGAGACTGGTGCATATAGATGCTACCAAGGCTGTGGGTGATGTGTACGAGAATGTGTGCGTGGGAGTGGCTGGGGAATAGGGTGTGAGGGTCTAGTTAGGCTCAGAACGTACCCGTGATATATAATAGGTGACGTATTGTGGGATCTGCTAATGGTAGGCAAGTGGACTCTGAATCCATTAATCTAGGTTCGATTCCTAGTCCCACAGCAGAAATGGAATGGATGGCCGCCTGGTAGCCGCGCACCCCGCGACCGGCACCGCGGAGAGCGCGGCAAATCCCTCTTTTTTGTAAATTGCGGAAAGTCGTTTATCTTTCAAAATGAAGTTCGAGCCGACAGTTTTGGCCATGATGAATAAATCATGGCCTTGAGTTTTTGCGCGCGCGATTTTGTGCGCTGACAGCGCACCATTTACGAATTCATTAAAAGGTTCGAGCCATTCCACTCCTTTAGTCGAAAGTTCCATAATTTGGGATGAAAGGGTTGCTTTGTATTCCACCAATTCATTTTTCTTCTTGGTATATTCTGCCGAGGAAATCACTTTATCAAGATAACCCTCAAGCAGTCGGTCAATTTTTTCAGTAACCGACTGTAAGTCTTGTTTTAGGTGGGTTATCGCTTCGGCAGACTTTTGTCGTTCGGCGTCAGCGTCACTATGTGACCATTCTCGGAATTTGCTAGCGGAGAAAGGTGATAACGATGCTTTAGCCACAAACTTAATGAGTTGGTTTTTGGTTTCAGATTGTTCAATATATTTTTGATTACACGCTCCCAATTTTTTGGAACAACGATAATAGACGTAGTCCACACTTCGTTTTGTCCGTTTGTAGCGTTTGTGGTGCTTCTCAGCGGTAATGCTTGCACCACACTCACCACAGTGAGCCAACCCAACAAAATCAAAGCCGTGTTTGACGATTTTTTGTTTTCTGGTGTGTTTTTGGACAGCTAATTGACAACGGTCAAACAATTTTTTGGAAATCAAGGGAGTATGTTTTCCCTCGTATAATTCACCACAAAAACGCATAACGCCATAGTAAAATGGATCCGCCAAAATTCGTTTGACCTTGTCAAAGTGAAGGATTTTGCCCGATTGGTTGAAAACTTTGTTTTGGGAGAAGTAGTTTCTGATGTCGGCATAGGTGTAGCCACCGCCAGAAAACAATTTGAAGGCTTTGACCACAAACTTGGCTCGCTTTTTATCCACCAGAATGGCTTTAGTCTTTGGATCATTGAGATAGCCAAAGGGCGCTTTGTTTGGCCATTCACCCCTTCGGAGTTTTTGGCGATTCCCTCGTTTGACGTTTTCCGAGAGGTTATCGACATAATACTTGGATTGGCCAAAGGCGATGGACAGCATGAATTTCCCTTGGGGGGTATTCTCAAACCAAAACGAGGGAAATTTGAGATCAAGGAGTTTTCCTGTATCCAAAAGATAGATGATTCGTCCTCCATCAATGGAATTGCGGGCGAGGCGGTCAGCGTGCCAGGACAAAATCCCATCTGCTTCACCCGCTTCTATCTTTTGGATGACTTTATTGAATTCTGTCCGCCCTGGTTCTTTGGCGGTTTTGGATTCGGTAATCCATTCCACCACAGTCAAATTTTCTCTTTCGGCAAATTCTTTGAGTTCAGCCACTTGAGCTTCAATCGAGAGAATTTGTCGATCAGGTTCATCAGTACTTTTTCTACAGTAAGCAATATATTTGAGCATAAAATTTTTTACTCAATTTATTTACATCTGGTTTCAGCATTTTTCGCGTTTTTCTTCTACTTCATTTTAATACACTTTTGAGCAGCTTTCCGCAATTTACAAAAAAGAGGGATTTGCCGCGCTCTCCGCGGTGCCGGTCGCGGGGTGCGCGGCTACCAGGCGGCCATCCATTCCATTTCTGCTGGGAGTTTACAAAAAATGTCGAATGTCGTTTGAACCGGCTGCTCGGCGCCCCCGCCCGCCGGGCAGTCGGGCATTAAAACTGTCGGCTCGAAACCCCGCAAAGCGGGGATAGAAGAAAAACG
>Ga0172379_10002258_pt1 | contig 34782 bp, 28 predicted proteins | sample GrowelOW334metaG_FD_119756 | JGI IMG/M metagenome (GOLD analysis project Ga0172379, IMG submission 119756) | Groundwater microbial communities from an aquifer near a municipal landfill in Southern Ontario, Canada - Groundwater well OW334 metaG | ecosystem: Environmental > Aquatic > Deep... | reverse complement strand
CCATCCCGTCCCAATCCATTTTCCGCACCGGTACAGATTCTCCGGTGAGCAGCGATTCATCAGCCAAAAGATTCAGCGAATCCAGCACCGTTGCATCTGCCGGAACCCGGTCACCTTCCTGGAGGACAATGATATCATCGGTGACAACTTCATACCCGGCTATACGGATTTCAGCACCATCCCGGATGACCAGGGCGCGTGGACTGGCCATGTCTTTCAGGGCATCAAGGGCTTTTTCGGTTTTCTTTTCCTGAAAAAACTCGATACTCATAATCACCAGCACAAAACCCATCAGCATTAACCCTTCCTGTATATCACCCAGGACGAGATATAGCGTGCCGCATGAGACAAGCAGGATGAACATGGGCTCTTTTACAACCCCCAAGGCAATGGTTAAAAAATTCCTTGGTTTTGATGAAGGAAGCTTGTTGAATCCTTCTGTTTTGAGCTTGTCTTTCGCCTGACTGGCAGTTAGTCCTTCAAATTTGACTGGCGAAGGATTCAAGATCAGGTTGTTTTATGTTTCTTGGTGGGTACGATGAAAAGCGGCAGGGTGGTATGTTGAAGGACTTTTTCCGTAACACTTCCAATGAGAATGTTTTCCAGCCATTTCTGACCGTGTGATCCGACCACGATAATATCGGCATGGATCTCTTTAGCTGCTTCAAGAATGGATTCGGCAAAACCTCCTTCCATCACAAGAATCTTCAGGTTTGGCTCACCCAGATGTTTTGCTGATCCATGGAGATAAGCCTGTGCAACCTTTCTCAATTCCTCTCCATTATCCATCTGCACCGGACCTGCATCGATAAATCCGGTAAAACCCATTATGGTGGAATAGTCCCTTGAAACATAATAAGCCGGTGCTGCTATCACATGCACAAGAAAAACTTCTGCATTCATAGCCTTGGCAAACGAGTATCCGGCCTCGGCAACTTTTTGCGCAGTTGGATCATAGTCAAGGGCAATCAATACTTTTTTCATTTGTTTATATTATTTATATTGTATCGTATTAATCCTGAAAATGTTAAGATAAAAAAGCCCGGAGTCTCCATGCCATTTTTTCATGTTGCTCAAGCATTCCGGTTAAGAAATTGGCTGTTCCCAGGTCCTTGAATTCTTCTGAAACAGGGGTGATTTCATTTCTAATGAAACGGATAATGGTTTCATGGTCATTGAACAAGGTTTGTATAATCTGCTGGGGTTTGCCAAAATCGTAGTGATCTTCAATTAAATGAGTCACACTTAAATAATCTTTCAGATAACCCAGCGCAAAATGCCCGAGCGAACGGATCCGCTCCGCAATGCCGTCAATCATTAAATCTATATCCTCGTGCTGACCCTTAAAAAAATTGTGCATCTCCTCGAAATTGGGACCGGTAACATTCCAGTATGCACTGCGGGTTTTTGTATACAATTCGTACTCGTCGGCCAAAAGGGTATTAAGAAGGGTGGCTGTTTCTTCAATGTCGTTACCGGGAATTCCAATATTTGTTTTCACGATAGTTTTGTAATTAGGGAGATTATTTAATTTCATTCTTGTTCAATGAATCTTTTTTCGCTTTCTCAGCAGCTCTGGCCTTCTTGTTGAAAAAGCCCTTTAGCAGGATATTGTCTTTGGCTGCTTCCATGTTTTCATTTAATCCTTTGGAACTTTTCCGGAGATTGAGGATTGTTTTATCGATATTCTCGGCAATGGTTGTATCCTGAATTAATTTGCCTAAAGTGCCCTGACCGCCGTTTACCTTAATCATGATTTCAGCAAGCTGCTTTGAGATGATTTCTACATTTCCGGAAGTTACCGCAAGGCTTTTCATAATAGCATCAGTTTCAACTGGTTCAACCGATGCGAGTTCATCTCCGTCTCTGGCCAGACTGGCATCGTTGCTGCCCTGGGATATTACGATCAACCGGTCGCCAATAATTCCTTCCGAACCGATCGCAACGGTGCAGTCCGATTTAATGAACTTCTGAATTTCTTTTCTGACTAACAGCTTTACCTTGACCGTAGAATCATTGATAATGGTTATGTTATCAACAGTTCCAACGGTAATTCCGGAGAATCGGATGTTATTGCCTACCTGCAACCCGCTGACATTATAAAAAGTGGAGGTCAGTTTAAATACGGGATTAAATAGATTTTTTTGTTTTCCAATAATGAATATGGTGATAACAAAAAGGGCCAGTCCTCCTGCCACAAACAGTCCTAACCGTACCTTGAATTTTTTAGTATGCGTTTCCATTTCTTTTAATTATTACATGAAAAATGATTTGATCAATTCATCCTCCGAATTTTCAAAATCTGATAATTTCCCTTCCAGATAAATCTCCCCTTCATTCAGCATGATGATACGATCCGCCGTTTTACGGGCACAATTGATATCATGGGTAATAATCAGGGAAGAAGTTTTATATTTTTTCTGAACCTTGTTGATCAATAAACTGATTTCATCTGATGTGGCGGGGTCGAGACCAGTCGTGGGTTCGTCATACAGCATGACCATCGGATCCACAATAATGGTGCGTGCCAGGCTGATTCTTTTGCGCATGCCGCCCGACAATTGCGAGGGCATTTTATCAAGCGCATCCGCCAGACCGACATTTTCCAGCACTTCTTCTATTTTTTCCTTGATTTCCAGTGTGGTGAGATCCCTTTTTATTCTTCGTAACGGAAATTCCAGGTTCTGCTTAACCGTCATGGAATCATATAATGCCCCGCTTTGGAACAGAAATCCTATTTTTTGCCTCAAATCCCCTAATTCATTTCTGTTTAAGGAATTGACATCCAGTCCTAATACATTAATGTTTCCACTGTCGCTGTGAAGTAGACCTACGATGCATTTGATGAGTACAGATTTACCGCTGCCGGATTTGCCCAGCACAGTCAGATTTTCACCCGGATGGAGTTTTAAGGTGACATTCTTCAATACTTCCTGACTGCCAAATGATTTCCTGAGATTATTTATCTCAATAACCGGTTCATTGGTATTCTTTTTGACTGTATCCTTGTTTAAGGGACCTGATTGATCTGTTTTCATTATGCCAGCATATCAGTAATTTGAACCGCTATCATATCTAAAATAATAACCAGCAGTGATGCGGTTACAACCGCCGAATTGGCAGCAATACCGACACTTTCTGTACCGCGGCCTGCATTGTAGCCTTTATAGCAACCAACAATTCCGATGATTGCACCGAAGAATACTGATTTTACAACGGCAGGCAAAAAATCAATCCAATCGACCGGACTGAATGCCTGGGAAAAGAACAGGCCGAAAGTCACATCTCCCTTTATATTGGCTCCAGCCCAGCTCCCCAGGATACCAAGTCCGTCAGCATAAAGAATAAGCAGGGGTATCATACAGGTGGCTGCCAGAACTCTGGTCACCACCAGAAATTTCATCGGGTTAGTGGATGAAACCTCCATCGCATCAATTTGTTCGGAAACCCTCATGGATCCAAGCTCAGCGCCCATACCCGATCCTATTTTCCCGGCACAGATAAGTGCCGTTATCACCGGACCCATTTCCCGGATCAGCGATACGGATACCATGCCGGGAAGCAGCGATACTGCTCCGAAATCGGCGAGAGTGGGGCGGGCCTGAATGGTAAGGACTAATCCCATTATGGCACCTGTGATTGATATCAACGGTAAGGTCTTATAACCGACCACGTAGCATTGATGGAGAAATTCCTTGAATTCAAATTTGCCGGAGAAGGATTCTTTAATGATGCGTACAATGAAAAGGATGACATCAGCAAAATCTGTCAAAAAATTGTTCGCCTTTTCCGAGGTCTCGATGGTCTTTTCGCTCAGCTTGATCGTGATCTTCTCAGCATCCTGTAGGATCGGCAGGACTTTTATTTTAGGTATGATCTTTTTCATGATGGATCAGTAATATTCCGGACTATAAAACGATGCTCAACGTCATAAATAGTTGAGATAAAGGTATCCTCAGGTTACTGCCAAACTCTTACACAACTTTAGAAATGAGTTGTATAATTCACACATTATAATTACCGACGGTTAATCTGGCCATCAGGTAACTTAAGGTAGACTCGGCCCCTTGATTAAGGTTGACATAGGATTCCTCCAAACCATCATAACAACCGCCCGTACAGGGATTGTAAATAATCTGGCGTAAACGGTTATTTCCAAGGAACCAGCTGAAGGCGGTCTCCATCTTGTAACGGTAATCAGCATCCCCGAATTCATAATAGAATTTACTTAAGGTCATCACCGTATAAGCAACATCGATGGGTTGCTCGCCAGAAGGACCTGCCTGTTGTCCTTTTATCAGCCAGTTTTTATTTGAGATCACTTCAATGCCGTTGTCATTGAAAGTTTGCGACAAAAGAAAAGCCAATGACGAACGGGCGATGCTTTTATATATGGGATCAGCGGTCAACAACCAGGCATATAAAATCGACTCCGGCAAGATGCTGTTGGCATAAGTCAGGTAACCTTCGAACCACTCCCATTTTTCTCTCGCCTCATGCTTATACATCTGCACCAGACGATTGGCCAAAGTCCTGACAATTTCAAGGGTTTCAGGTGATAGTGAGGATTTATAATAAAAATAGAGCCCCTTGATGGCAAACGCCATCGCCCTCGTTGAATGCATCTTGCTTACCTGCGCAAGGTTTTTTTTAATCATGGATTCAGCGAGTGCAATAATGCCGGCCGGCAACAGGCCCTTCAGTGTACATAAGTACCCTAATGCCCAGATAGCCCGTCCATTGGCATCATCCAGATTTTCCATTTTATTTTGATTGGTGAAATGGTTGTCTTTATCAACATAGTTGAGAAAACCGCCCGTTGGCAACTGGCAATGTTTAATAAAACTTAAGTATTCCTGAATGTCGAACACGTTATCTTCTTCACCGGTTGATTTGAATAGCATACACATAGCCACCAGGGCTCTGGCATTATCATCCAGCGTGTAACCGGAGGACAAATCAGGCTGGTTGATTTTTGAAAACTGTATGATACCGGTCGTGGTGGTCATCCTGGTTATATGATCCAGATTGATAGCAGGAAGGCTGAATATCAGCTTAATATGACCACCGCTCATTTCTTCAAACAATGCAGCATGTGCAACTGCTGAATTTTCCCAGGCTGTGAAAACTATTTTCTGTAAGGTATTGGTGCTGATATTTTTACGTAAGGGTTCATCATTCAATAACCGGATGACCCCATCGGCCAGCTGACCGGAATTCCGGAAGTCGAAAATAATGCCTGTATCTTTGGTCAGTACTTCAAGGGCATGAGGAATCGGTGTGGAGATGATCGGACAGCCGCAACTCATGGCGTATACAAAAGTTCCGCTGACAGCCTGATTGGGATCATTCGTGGTAAAGACATATATGTCGGTAAGTTGAAGGTACTCCAATAAATCGGGTAAGTCCAGATAGCTGTTGATGAATTTGACATGGTTCGTCAGTTTATTGCTCACAACCAGGTTCATTAAATTGTTCCGGTATTTTTCTCCTTCAGATTTTACAACTTCCGGATGGGTTTTGCCGATGATAAGAAACATCACCTCCGGAGTGTTTTGAATAATGGCCGGTAATGCATCCAGGGTCGTTTCCAGGCTTTTACCTGAACTCAGCAATCCAAAGGTGGTGAGGACTTTCCGTCCCTTTAACCCGTATTTCTTTTTCAGGAATGCCTTTCCCAGGTGAGGTACGAGGTGGGTACCATGTGCGATCACCGCTATTTTTTTGGAGGGTATGTCATAGGCTTTGATCAGCAGTTGTGCCGAAGTATTGGTCATAACCACAATAGTATCACATGCGGCAGCAATATTCCGGACCTTCTCCCTCAGGTCATCATCAGGATTGGGCAGCACCGTGTGAAAGACGACAGCTACCGATTTTGTGAGATTTTGCAAAAATTCCAAAAAAGCCTGCTCCTGTAATCTGAAAAATCCAAATTCATGCTGGATCACGACTGTTTTAATCCGGAGGTCTTTATTGATTTTAAAAGCCAGTTTTTTGTATTCAACTTCCTGAGTGGTATTTAATACAAATTTTACTTCTGAAGGATAGGCAAAGTTTGAATTAACCGCTTCCAGGGCACATACTTTAATGATCAATGAATGACTGAATTTATTATTCAGTGCGCTGATCAGATCCTGCGAATAAGTCGCAATCCCGCATACTCTGGGAGGGTATGAAGTGATAAAGAGAATTTCTGCCAACCCATTGGGATTTATCTGAACCGATGGCCGGATTCTCCTGAACGGCTGAAGCCCTGGATAATCCGGACTTACATGCCCGGTGAGCTGGTCAAATTGAACGGACCCTTGATTGAATTGTATGTTATCGTGATTATTTTTCATTTTTATCACTAAAAGTTAACAATTCGGATAGCAGGTCCGGCAAATTGACCGATGCACAGGCAATCTGGCTGTCGGCCGCTCCGTAATAAATAAACAGGGTGTTCCCGAACAGGGCTGTCCCGGTTGGAAAGACCACATTATTGACTTCTCCGAGCAACTCCCATTTGTATTCCGGGGAAAAAAGGGCATAGGGCAATCTGGCTATTTCTATTCTCGGGTCATTCAGGTCGAGCAGGGCGGCACAGGCCGAGTAAACATTACCAACAACGGTTTCTTCCACACCATGGTAAATGATCAGCCAACCCTGTTTGGTTTCAATGGGCGGACAACCTCCGCCGATATAACTTAATTCATGCTTGAAAATAGGATCAAGTACGATGTGTTCCTGTAGTTTTGGAAAATAATCGTCCCAAAATTCTTTGGTCAGATCTTTAATATTCTTTATTGAAACCAGTTGAATTCCAGGCCTGATCCGGTGAAAAAAGACCAGGAGCCCATTAATGCGCCGGGGGAAAAAAATGACATTTTTATCCCATAGCAGAATTTTTTTTTCAGGATCTGAATCCTGATAATAGAATTTGTGATTTCGATAATACTTTTTATTGACTTTCCCCGAAGCCTCTGCCAGGAGTATGAATGCTGCATAGGTAATCGTGGGCACGATCAGCCCTTTTTTATTGAAGTGCCTCAGGTTTTTCGAGGTTGCCAGAGCGCCGCGGGCATTGGTCCCGTCAAAACCTGTGTACGTCAGGTAGAACAGGCCATCGATTTTGGTGATCCGGGCATCTTCAACGCCTTGCGTTTCATAGTCGAATTCCGGCACCATGATGGGTTTGTTCCATCTTTCGACAATGGTCAACGGTCCGTCAAGGCGGCAATAACCGATGCTTGAATGATTGCCGGAGCGAACTGCCCGGTAAAACAAGTGAACATGATCTCCCTCACGAATCGCTGCAGGATTAAGAACGCCATCATTTTCAAATTCCAGATCAGTTTTTGCCAAAATCAGGCCTTCTTTTTTTACAAATATCATGCAGGATTATTTAATTAACTTTTTTAGAATTGGTTTGATCTCTAATAATGAGGGCATTGAATCGCCAAGTAAAAATCCCCATGGTTTAAGGGGCTCAATATGATCGAAAAACAATTTTACAATAGCCAGTAATGGGATGGATAGGAACATGCCCGGTATTCCCCAGATAGCATTTCCTACAAATACGACAATAATGGAAAAGAGAGCGTTGATCTTAACTTTTGATGCTACGATTTTCGGTACGATATAGTTATTGTCGATGAGTTGAATAATGTAATAAGCTATTAAAACATATAACGCATACATCGGTGTTGATTTGGTTGCAAGGGCAACCATCATGGGTAAGGCCACTGCCACAAGGCCGCCAATGTAAGGGATGACATTGAGTACAGCAGCGATGATGGCCAGCAGGATGGCGTAGTCAATACCGAGAATCAGCAAGGCTGCCGCGTCAAGGGCTGCCACAATCACTGCTTCAATCACAAGGCCAACCAGATACTGCTGAATAACATTTTTCGTTTGGGATACGATTTCGCTAACCTGAACCTGGTCGTTGTCTCCAAAAAGCCTGCGGATAAACTCCCTTAAAATGGGCTGATAAAAAAGTATCAGGAAAATGTATACGGGTATCAGAAAAAGAACGACAACGACACTGCCGAAGATGGCCAGTGTCTGGCCAATGGCAGCCGTGCTCTTGTTCCCGATTTCAGCGATGGTTTTATTGATCCATGCATGGATATCAATGGATTCTATATCAAAATAGGTGGAGATCCAGGCAATGCTCTGGTCAATCACCTGGGTGATTTTCTCGACCAGCACAGGCCAGGTTTCGGAAAATCTCACTCCCTGATTCAGCAGCAAGCTTCCGAATGCAAAAAGGACAAGGAAAGTGAGCAACAGGGTGATTAAAATGGAAATCACCCTGTTGACTCTTAGCTTTACAAAAAAATTGACAACCGGATGCAATACGATTGCAAGTATGGTTGCAAAAACGATCGGAACCAGAATGCTCTTTGCAATAAACAAAATTGCAATCAGTGCAATAAGGCCGACTAATAGGGTGGTTGCCCTTAAATAAAACGGCAGATTGATGTCTTTACTAAGCACAGCTTAAGTTTTTCAGATTTTAATCCTGCAGAAAGTGGGCAATGGAACCCTGAAAATGGCGTCAGTTCGCTCTTTGAGCGACAGGCCTTGGATTATCCCTATAATAGTATCAACAAAAGGATCAGGATAAGGATAACGGCACCGGCGGAAATGTAGACACCGCCTCCGATGGTATTCAGCTGGCTCTTCATGGAACGCAATTCTCTGCGCAGGTTTCTCTTTTCTGCCTGGCTAAGACTGCCTAAGTCCATGCTCCTGATTTGGTCCAACCTGGCTAATAAAGCATGGGCGTTGGAAGCGCCGATTTTATCAACCGGCGAAACGGAGACTGAAACAGAACGGGAAACAGTTCCGGCAGTCACCTGGGTCGGAACAAATGTCAACAGCAGCAATGCTGTCATGAGGAATGGAATTAACTTTTTCATTTTGTAGGATTTATTAGATGAAGAATTATTCATGCAACAAATGTCCTACCGTTGAATAAAGAAATCATTATATAATTTCAGGAAAGAGTTGTAAAATTCACACATTAGCCCTTACATCCTGTCCATATACCAGTTCAATTCCTTTTCCATTTTCTTGAAAATGAACAGCGAAGTGATGATCTTTTGCAGGCGGACAAAGGCCGTTTCGCTTTTTACCACATAGTCGAGGGCATGGTGATGCATGCAATCGACCGCAACTTCAATTTTGTCCTGCGACGACAGGATGATTACGGGAATATCCGGGTTTAACGCCTTGATTCTATCCAGGGTTTCAATTCCGTTAATGGCATTTCTTTCAATACCATCAAGGAAATAATCAAGTATGATCAGGTCGGGAATATGGTCCAGATTTTCCAGACAAAGCTCACCGGTCGTGTATGTTTCGATGATAAAATCTGAATTCTGAATAAAATCGATTTCCAACGATTTTAAGAAAACAATATCATCATCCACCAGAAATAGTTTTATCTTTTTGCCTGCGCTCATAATTTTCTGTTTTTAATCCGGTTATACTCCAGTCCTAATTCGCTGCATGCCTGATTACATATATTTTCGAGCTGTAAAACCAGGTCGGGTATTCCATCGGAGAGTTTCTGCGTACTGGCATATTCCTGAACCTTTTTGGCCATATTCTCGAAATCTACGCTTATACCCATGATCGAGAAGGAAGGGATCATTTTATGAACAGCTGAATAAAGCATCTCCCAATCCTTGTCCCTGAGACTGCGTTTCATGGTCGCGATTAATGGCGGGGTTTGTTCCAGATAAGCTGAAATCATTTCCATCATCAGAACAGGATTGGCTTTTGTCCGGTGAATCAGATAGTCGAGATCAATGCATCTGACCGGTTCATTGTCAAGTACCCTCTCTGCCTCATGAATTACCTTTTCAGAAACAGGTTTCTTGACCAATCCGATTATTTTGCTGTATAAAGCTCTTTCATCCACCGGTTTTGCAATATAATCATTCATGCCGACCGCTTTGCATTTTACCAGGTCGACGGTGGTTACATCTGCCGTTAAGGCAATAATCGGAATTTCTGATTTTAATGTCTTGCGAATATATTCAGTAGCTTCAAACCCGTTCATTTCGGGCATTTGAAGGTCCATCAGGATGATATCATAGGACGTTTCCTGCATTTTTTCAATGGCGATCCTGCCGTTTGAGGCTATATCCCGTTCAAACCCGAAATCATCCAGCAGGGTTTTCATCAGTAATTGGTTTAACGCGATGTCTTCCACTACCAATACACGGATGTTGGAGACCTCGGCATCCAATTCAATGATTTCCAGGTCCAAATCAGCATCGGCTTTGGTTTTAAGAAAACTTAAAATAAAACTGAATGTTGACCCTTCGTTGATAGTGCTTTTTACACTAATGGTGCCGCCCTGAGGTTCCACAAGTTGCTTTACAATGGCCAGTCCCAGGCCGGTTCCGCCATAGAGCCGGGAGGTACCGCTTGATGCCTGCTGGAAGTTTTCAAAAATCTTGCCTATTTTATCTTCCGGGATTCCTATCCCGGTATCGGCGACCGCAAATTCAATGCTTACCTTTTCATCGTCCTCTTCGAGCAATTTCACGCTGACGGTAATTTTACCCTTATTGGTGAACTTTACCGCATTACTGATCAGATTCAGGATAATCTGGTGCAGCCGGACGGGGTCACCCACCAGAACTTCAGGAATCCTTGCGTCATATTCCCTGACAAGAGCCAGATTTTTTTCATGGATTTTTGCCTCGAACAAATGTAGCATGGCTGCAATGGACAGGGACATCTTGAAAGGGGTTTGCTCAAATACCATTTTGCCGGCATCCACCTTAGCCAGGTCAAGAATATCGTTGATCAGCACGATGAGCGCATCACCACTGAGTTTAATGGCAGTTAAATACTCTTTCTGCTTTCCCGACAGTTCGGTTTTCAATAAAACTTTTGTGAAACCTATGATGGCATTCATAGGAGTCCGGATTTCATGGCTCATATTTGATAAGAACTGCTGCTTGGCCTTGACGGCATTTTCGGCGGTAATTGTGGCGCTCTCGGCTTTTGATTTTGCAACCTCAGCAAAACCAGTCGCCAGCTCTGCAAAAACAATCGCCTCGGTCAATTCTTTTTCAGTTCTCTTGTGATCAGTAATATCCCGGGCAACCACTACCACCCCCATCACATTTCCGCCTCCATCCTTGTAAACCGATCCATTGAACAGTACATCAGTAAGTTTGCCATCCTTATGGCGAAGCAGCAGGGGAGTGTCCGCAACAGATCCGTTTGCAAATACTTCCTGGTATACTTCGCTGGCTTTTTGGGGTTCAGTAAAATAGTCGAAAAAGTTGGAGCCTCTGAGCACTTCCCTGGTCAACCCGGTAATTTTTACCGTAGCCTCATTCATGTCGGTGATCTTCCCATCGGTATTGATCGTCATCAACGGGTCAAGACTGGCTTCGATCAGACTGAGTGAATATTGGGAGGCCAGCTTTAAGGAATAACTGAACTCTTCGAGCTCTTTGTTGGCAATTTCACGCTTAACTTTCTCCTTATTTTCAATGACCAATTCTTTGTTAGCAATAATCAGTTCAGCCGCACGCTTTTCTTTCTCATCATTTTGAAAAGCCAGTTCTTCATTGGCAATCACCAGTTCAGCAGCACGTTTTTCCTTTTCGTTATTTTGAAAAGTCAGTTCCTTGTTTGCAACAATAAGTTCAGCAGCCCGCTTTTCTTTCTCATCATTTTGAAAAGCCAGTTCTTTGTTGGCAATCACCAGTTCCGCTGCACGCTTTTCTTTTTCGTTATTTTGAAAGGTCAACTCTTTGTTGGCAATCCGTAATTCGATGGCCCATTTTTGTTCTGCAATGTCACGGGCCACCACAACGGCGCCTAATACGATACCATTGTCATCCTTATACACGGATCCGCTGACCAGAACATCGGTCAGCTTTCCATTGACGTGGCGAAAAGTGAGTGGAAAATTGGTGATTGAACCTTTTAAAAATACTTCGAGATAGACCGCCCGAGCCTTTTCCGGATCCGTGAAATACTCAAAAAAATCGGAGCCGATCAACTTATCCCTATCTATCCCGGTGATGTTCACCTTGGCCTGGTTCATGTCAGTAATCTTGCCATCAAGGTTAAGCGTTACAAGCGGGTCAAGACTGGCTTCAATCAGGCTGCTTGCGTAATGAGCTTCGTGTATTTTAGTTCGTTCCATATTTATTCATTCGTTCGGTATGATTCTTATGCACCGGAAATGCCGATTTCCTCAATTGGAGTCCTTCTTTTTTCTTTCAGATTCTTGAAGTGCGAAGGGGAGAGTCCGGTTATTTTTTTAAACTGATTGGATAAATGCGCCACACTGCTGTATCGCATCATAAGCGCTATCTGAGTTAGGTTCAGTTCATCATAAATAATCAGCTCTTTTACCCGCTCAATTTTATGCTTGATCATAAATTGTTCAATGGTAATTCCCTGAACTTCAGAGAATAAATTGGCCAGATAAGTATAGTCGTGATTCAATTTTTCGCTCAGGTAATCCGAAAAATTGATTTTAATGGATTCCTTTTTGTAGTGAACCATTTCAATGATCGCATTCTTGATCATCTCAATGAGCATGGCTTTTTTACCATCCATCAGTTCAAGTCCGAAATTATGGAGAGAAGTTCTGATCTCCTCCCGTTGATCAGCAGTTATGTTTTCCATGATATCCACGATCCCTAAATCGACCAGGACAAAATGAAGTCCAAGTCTCTTAAGCTCTTCTCTTACAAGCATTTTGCAACGGTTGCTGACCATGTATTTGATGTATATTTTCAAAATGCTTCATTCTAATATAATCGGGATAAAGGTTCGGCGATTTAAACCGAAAGATGTTACACTTTTGCGACTAAATGTTACATAATTCCCACATTCGAGCGGCAGTTTGAGCACAGGTGCGCACTCTTCTGGTCGATGTCTTCAACATAAGTGCTGGATCCCATCACACAGTCCGGAACGTGGCAATGAATTAATCCAAAGGTATGGCCAAGTTCATGGATGACCTCTTTGGTGAATCGATCCACCAGGTAGTCATCGATCTCCTTAAGTCCATAGCGCTCATTACTGAGGCGATATATTGAAACTATGCCCGTTCGGCCCCCAAGAAAGGCCTGTCCGAAAATATAGGTCAGAATGGGAATGAAAAGATCAACATAAAAAAGTCCGAATGTTTTGAGCGAATCCGAGCCATACAGCCGGTCAACCTCCTTTAAAAGCAGGTTGCCGTTGTATTGCCTGCGAGCTGCGTCGTAATATTCGCTCAGGTCGAGGTGGCCCTCTTTGAAGTGTACCGGGACAGTATACTCACGGGTAACTTCAATGGCAATTTTTCCGAGAAAATCGACCTCGAAATAGCCAAAGGAAATGAGCTCAATGCCTTGTACATTCATTAAAGACCAGCCCGGATTAAGTTTCCCCGAATAGAAGGACTAAGGTTTCAGGTTGTATTTCTTGATTTTGTTGTAGAGGGTGACCCGGTCAACTTTTAAAGCCTTTGCCGTGCGGGTTATGTTCCACTCATGATTGACCAGCGTTTGCTGAATGTGGTTTTTCTCAACATCATCGAGGCTTTCCAAGGTGCTGGTAACCATACTTTTTTGAAGGGGAAGGTCCTTAAGCGTGATTTTTTTTCCATTCCCGACCACGATGGCCCGCTCCACCATATTTTCAAGTTCCCTGATATTACCCGGAAAGTCAAATTCCTGAAGGCGTTTAAGGGCCGAAGCATCAATACTGACTGGCAGTTTGTTCATCGAGGTACAATATTTTCTGATGAAATAATCTACCAGGAGCGGTATGTCCTCGGTACGGTCGCGCAAAGGCGGAACATGTATGTTTACCACATTGAGCCGGTAAAAAAGGTCCTCTCGAAAGGTTCCGTTCTCCACCATGGTCTTCAAGTCCCTGTTGGTCGCGCAGATAACCCTGAAATCGGAGGTGATTTCCTTATTACCCCCAACCCTGATAAAGCTCTTTGACTCCAGCACGCGGAGCAGCTCGATCTGCATCTTGGTTGATATCGTTGCGATCTCATCCAGGAAAATCGTTCCGCCATCGGCCATCTCAAACCTGCCTTTGCGGTTGTATATGGCCCCGGTAAAGGCTCCTTTTTCGTGTCCGAACAGCTCACTCTCCAATAAACTTTCGGTCAGGGCACCACAATGTACGCTGACCAGCTGGAAGAATTTTCGCGGTGAATTTGCATGAATTGCCCTGGCAATCAATTCCTTACCAGTGCCACTTTCGCCTGTGATAATAACAGATGAATTCGACTGGGCAACACTGGCCACCTCGTTGAGTACCTCCTGCATGGCGGGGCTGTTCCCAATCAGGTCCTCAACATTGTCGAGTGATATAACGCGTTCCTTGAGGGTTTCATTTTCTTCGCTCAGCGAAATCTGCTTACAGGCGTTCCGGATCAGGTGCGACAGGTCGTCGGGGTCAAAAGGCTTGGTCACGTAGTCGAAAGCCCCATCCTTAAGGGCCTGTACCGCAGTATCAACCGTTGCGAAAGCCGTCATCACGATGACAATCGAATCTTTCTTAAGCGCCTTGATCCTCCGGAGCATCTCCAGCCCATCCATCCCCGGCATCTTGATGTCGGCGAGGATAATGTCGAAACTGTCCGATTCGAGCATCGTGAGTGCCGCTTTGGCATGCTCTGCGCATTCAACGCGGTAACCGTCTTCGATGAACCAGTTGTACAAAGAGTCCCGTACCGATCTTTCATCGTCGACAATGAGTATGGAGATTTTCTTTGCCATGGCTATGCTTCTTGGTTTGTGATCAAAGGTAGGGTTATTGAGATGGTTGTCCCCCTGCCGGGCTCTGATTGTATATCAATTTTGCCATTGTGGCTCTGGATAATACCATGAACAATGGATAATCCAAGGCCGATGCCGTTACCGTTCCTTTTAGTGGTGAAAAATGGCTCGAAGATGTGCGGGATATCTTCCGGGGATATGCCGGATCCATTGTCGCTGATCTCGATCCGGATCGAATCTTCATCAGGATTCAAGGTTTTAAAGAGAATTTCACCGTTCTCCATCACGGCTTCGGATGCATTGACCAGAATAGCCACAAGGGCCTGCTTGATCTGGTTAGGACTGCACCAGGTGAGGTCGGAATGTGCACTGAAATCGGTCAGAAAGTTGATATTGGCGATATTGATCGGATGAGACATCAGTTGATAAGTATCTTTCAGGATTTCATGCAGATGCCGTGTTTCAAAATCATCCTGGTCCTTTCTTGAAAAATCAAGCAATCCCTTCACAATATCCCCGCACCGTTTTGTTTCATCCTCAATGAGTTTCAGATGTTTCAGCATGGATTCCTTTTTTGCCGGTTCGATATTCTCTGTGATCAATTTCTTATGCACCAGTTTGGTATACACCAATATGCCTGAAAGGGGATTATTAATTTCATGCGCAACCGAGGAGGAAAGCTTGCCCAGGGAGGCAATTCTTTCGATGTTGATCAGTTCATTCTGAACTTCACCGAGTTCTTCTGATTTCTTCTGCACCTTGTATTCCAGCTGCTTCGACCAGTTCTGCAATTCGGTGGTGGCTGTCTGCAGATTGTCGAGCATGTGGTTGAAGGCATAGGAAAGCATCCTGATATCATCGAGCTGATCCGGACTGACTTTAAGTCGTGCGCTGTTATCTCCGGTGGCCACGGCCTTACTGGCCTTGATGATGGCCATGAGCGGGTTTTTGATGTTTTTTCTTGTGAAGAGCACAAGGAAAGAGGCCATGAAGAGGGTGATCAGCGCAGCAATGACAAAGAATTCGGTCGTTGACTTTTTAACTGCAGCGTCAACATCGGCCAGCGGCATCTTGATAAACAGGGAACCCAGCACGGCCTCCCCGGAATTATGAGCATGGCATGCAGCAGTGTTATAGCAGGAGGGTTCGTTGAGTATGGGCGAACGGATCAGCAGGTGCCTTGAGTTTTTATCGGTCTGACTCATCTTGCATTCGCTCTTACTGTTGATGATCCGGTATGATTTTTCCGTTCTGGGAAACATGGCGGCTATATCGGCATGGCACCCTTTGCAATTGGGATCAATGTGCCCTTCCTTACCCTCAGAGAAAGAAGAATAGGCCAGGTTGTCCTCGTTGTCGTACATATTGACATCATCGATCCCCGGCATGGTATTGATCACGTCCAGCGTATTCTGCAGTGCGCTCCGGTTATTCTCAAGCATGGAGTGATAAAGGGCCCCCTCAACGATCGACCCTATGTTGCTTCCATTCTGGTGAATGACGGTGTTGATATATCCGTCGTTCACCGATCTGAAAATAAGATTGTTGGAAACAAGCAGGAAGACGGATAAGATGGCAATAACCAGCACGACACGGCTATAAATCGATGACCGGAATTTAAGGTACCGTCTTCTGAGCGACGGTCCTCCGATCTGGTCGTTGTATTTGAATTTTCCGAACATATTTCGTTGTGATTGACATACAGGATCAATCCATGTAAATTTAGGTATTACGCGGGAGTTATTCAAAATTATGTGAATCCTTTATCAGCAAAAAACCCCGGCCTGATGGCCGGGGTTTTTGTTCAGTCCGTGCAGTTAAGGAAATCCTTCTGGAATTCCTTCCAGAGTTCATCGGGCAACTCTGACAGTGTGTTTTCGCGCAGCTCCCCTCCGTCCTGCAGGATAATCCCGGTGGTCAGGGAGTTTTTTCCGGCTGATGCCATCACAAAATCTTTAAACCTGACCAGCTCTTTTGACATCCAATGCGTGGCTTCGCCGGCCAGATAATAGGCTTTCGTTTCGCTTTTCCAGTCGGAAGGCTTGATCTGGTAGATCCAGCCTTTTCTGAATGGGTCTTCATGCAGCATCTGAGGCTGACCGGCCAGCATGGTGTTGGTCGTTTGAATTTCTCCCGAAACCGGGGAAAGGATGCTGAGCAGTTTCCCGTTGTGCTCGATTTCGGCCAGCAAATCACCCTTTTTAATGTTTTCACCGGGTTTGGCATGGTTAATCACTTTAACTTCTCCGGTAATATGGATGAGCAGGTCATCCAATCCTATTTTTGCAATGCCCGACCGTTCGAGGTGGGTCCAGGTATGATTGCGGCTGAAAAACAGCCCCTGGGGAATCCGCAGATTTCCTGGGGTAATGGTGCCGATCAGTCTCTGGACAATTTTCCTGCCCTTGGCTTGTTTGTTGAGAATAATCCAGAAAGGAATCAGGATGGCAAAGAATGCAAGTATTGCCAGGTATTCTATTCCTTTGGTTTCAAAGATGTTGGAATAACTAAATCCGTCCATGATATAATTTTTTAAAGGTTATTTTTCTTCTTTTGCCCATTCAGGGGAATCACGCAACACCGGCATCCGCCGGACCACCCACCTGAAAATCCAGATTTCGGTGAAAATCACGGTCAGGGTGATCACGACCTCCATCCATGAAGGCACATACCGTATAGCCTGATCCCACCTGAACCCGATCACGGTGACATTCAGCCGGTTCAATATGACGCCCACCATGGTCAGGATGGCTGCCACTTTGATGATGTTAATGCTTTTCCGGCGATAACTGTACACGAACAGCAGCATCGGTATCAGTACAAACCCGATCATTTCCAGCAGGTACCAGTATCCCATGGGCGTGTTCAGCAGGTCCCAGCGTTTCTGGTGAATAAAAATCAATACCTGGAGGAAGAAATAGGCAAACATGGCTCCCGCGCATATTCTCGATAATCCCTGGATGATTCCGTTCTGGGCATGGTGGTTCTTTTCGCTGATCTGGCTGAAAAATACCTTGTGACTGATCGAGCCTTCAAAGATGACCATCGATAAACCGGCAAAAATGCTGGATACCAGGAAGAGGATCGGAATAAACTCAGAATACCACAACGGGTGGATCTTGTCTTTGGCCATGAGGTACAGCGCTCCAAGCCCTGATTGATGAAGTGTTGAGAGCGTGATTCCGAAGATCACGGCCGCAATCGTCATGCCCGACAGGATTTTGCGTGCGCGGCGGGCTCCGAGCCATTCTGCGATGGCCGGCGAGAATTCGATCAATTGAGCAAGCATATAAAGCAGAAAATGCCATGCTACCAGGAACAGCACCGAGCTGGTGCCGAAATTATTTCCGATAATCGGATTGACAACATTCCATGGGCGGCCCAGGTCGAGCAGCAGGGCACCGGCATAGAAAACATAGGCCAGGAATCCGTTCAATACCGTGATCCTGACAATCGAATGATATTTCTGATTGTTCAGGATGTACACCATGAAGGTCAGCACATAGGCTCCGCCGGCAAAGGCGACCCCGGTCACCACATCGAAACCGATCCAGAGGCCCCAGGGAACCTCCTGCGTCAGATTGGTTACTGAGCCAATTCCTTTCCAGAAACGAATGATTATTAATACGATACCGAGTAAGATAACCGGCACCGATATGATATTGAAGGGGGTAAGGATCTTGCCCTTGGGTTTAAACTCGCTGAGAATAAACCTCCAGATGGATTTACCATCGTTATCCTTCGCAACGGGATATGCCGGATTACTCATTTTCTTCTCCTTCGTTTTGGTTATGTTTATTATCCTTGGTGGTTTCATGAATGCCCAGCAGCAAAACGGGCAGCAGCACAAATACAGAGGGCACCGCATACAGAAATCCCTTCGACAGTGCCGGGTATGACTCATTCTGCAGTTTTGTCCTGAATCCCATTTCAACCGGGGGTACTGAGGCTACGTATAACTCACCGGTACCACCGGCTTCGCGCTCACCGTAAATATATTCGTTGTAAGCATCCGGCTGGGCGGCAATTCGCTTCCGGGCCTCCGACAGGAGTTCGCGACGTGAACCGAACAGGATGGCCTCGGCCGGACAGTTCTCGGCACAGAGTGGCTTTTTGCCTTCCTTGATCCGGTCATAGCACATGTCGCATTTAACGATCTTAGGATTGGCACTGTGAAATTCGAACTTTGGAACATCAAACGGACACGATACCATGCAATAGCGGCAGCCCATGCATTTATTACCGCGCCAGATAACCGGACCTTCCTTCGTTTTGTGCATGGCCTGGGTCAGACAGGCAGCGGCGCAGGCCGGTTCATTGCAATGCATGCACTGCTGCTTGACATAGGCCTCGCCTCTGGATGTTTTAAACAGATTGACTACCGTTCGGCGGGTTTCATCGGTTTGACGGATCACACCGGCCTCAGGAACCTCAGTGGGAGCCGGAAAGCCATGTGCCTCGGCACAGACGTTTTCGCAGGTTTGACATCCTACGCAACGGGTTGAATCATATAAAATTCCACAAAACTCTACATTGCTTTCTGCCGGGAGTTCGGCCGCGAAACTTTTTCCAACGGCCAGCGCCGATCCTGTCAGCCCCAGCGCTTTCATAAATCCTCTTCGATCAAGTCCCATGATTGATATTATTTGGTTATTTGGATGAATCAATGAATTGGGTCTGGAATTCTTCCCACACTTCGGGTCCGAGGTTCTCCATTACATGGTCTGATATTTCTCCGCCGTCCTGCAGAACGACATACGCATACTCTGGTTCACCGGGCTTGATGGTGACCGCCAGAAAGTCCCGTAACCGGGTGAATTCACTCTTCAGCCATTCGGTATACTTATCTGCCATGAAGAGGAACTGGATTTCGCGTACCCAATTGGTTGGCTCGATCTGGTATATCCAGCCTTCTGAGTAAGGCGATGTGTTGATCAGCGAGGAATCAGTGAACAGGATGCTGTTTTCTGCACGGATGATCCCCGACACCGGGGCACTGATGACCAACCGTTTGCCTTTTTGTATCAGGGTAAGGATGGATTCGCCCTTTTTGACCTTATCCCCGGGACCTTTCATTTTTATGCTGCTGATCTGACCCGTGACATGCTGCAGGAAATCGTCGATTCCTATTTTAACGATGCCGTTCTTTTCCATAAAAGCCCAGGTATGCGTTTTATCAAAATAGATTCCTTTGGGAACGGTGACAGAATTTGCATTTACCGCCTGCAAATGAACAGAATCCAGATTTTCAGCCGGGTGGCCGGCGTTCCTTCTCTGACGAAGGATGGTGATTACAATGGAGAGAATGATAACCAGGGCAGCTGCAAGGGTGATGAGCAACTGAATAATATTTAATCCTTTTGAAGTGGAAGCTTTCAGGAGGCCAACCGGCAACCGGTCGATTTTGGAAAGCCTTTCGGGATTTGATAAACTGTTTAACCCTTCTGTGACCAGGTTTTGCTGGCCATCAGTCAATACATACCTTAAAAAGGCAACCTCGTTTTCAGTAATTGGTTTTTCTGATGCAACCGCGTAAATGTTACGACATAATTCGACCGGATATTTCCCGATCCAGATTCCACGGGTTAAGTCAGCGACATTTCCATATATCTTTTCGATATAATCGATCTTGCCGTTGGCGTTCTTATCGATGGGCAATAATCCGATGCCGTTCAATTCATTTTGCCCGGATCCGGTAAGATCGGTGAGTTTGCAAAAACCGATACCATCCGGATCTTTTTGCAAGGCGGCAATCAGTTCAGTTCCATTGGCTACCGGCGTGCCTTTAATGGCTTCGGAATCGATATGAAGGAAACCTGCAAGGGTCTTATTGATGGATTCATCACCGGTGAAGTAAAAATGGACCGGTACATTTTGTCCGCCATCCAGCAGGTTCGACCAGGTGCTTTTCTGCGGGTCGGTGATTATCCGGGTTAGTTCTTCCGCAGATACCCCCTGTCGAATGATTTCACTGGCGAAAACACTCGATGAATTATATACAGGGACAATGGCATCCCTGCCAACGGCCATGCTCCATTTTGACTCCGGATCAGCCTGTTTGTACCCTGAGGATACGAAAAGCAGGTCGGTTCCTCCGGGAAGTGAACCCTGACTGCCGGTTTCGGACAGATTCATGACCTTGATGTTTACCTTCGGGTTGACTTCGGTGAATCTGCTGGCCCATGCGGTAGCCAGATTATACAGGTCCGGACTGGCTATGACGGTCATCGAACCTTTCTGGGTTGCTTCATCCGGTGGGTTACCGCCTGCAAGCGGGGCGTTGATTGCCAGGGTTGGCAGCAGCATGGCTGCACCGAGGAGTAGGGAAACTATTCTTTTCATGGCCTTAAAATTTGAGTTCATGCATTGAAATGTTGATGTTCAATACAGGCCATTCAATTACCTTGCCAAAGCAAAATTTGGCTTGTAATTAAAAGAATATCAAATAGATAGAATTTTTTGTGATGAAATCACTTACACTAAAAGTGTTGAGAAAATATACAGTAATAATGCGAAAACAACACAACATCCAATGGATCAGGGGGATGGGTGAGGTGTAAGAAAATTCAACAGGTGGTGAATTATTATACAATCAATGAAACACCACATCCGGCAAAATGTACGGTAGAGACAGATCATGATCTGTCTCTACACGCCCTTCATCAGAATTGTTTAACCAAATTCGGGAGATTATTCCCGGATGATTTTTTGTATGCTGACCATCCCCTGTGATTGGAGCCTCAGGAAATAAACTCCCCTGATGAGGTGACCGGCTTGTATCCTTTGCGAGGTGGTCCCGATGGAATTCAATTTCTCCTGGTAAACCACCTTACCGGTAAGATCAAGGATTTGGAGGTCGGCCTGGTCTTTCAGCGGCTGCGAAAGAAGGATGACAATCTCATTTCCAAACGGATTCGGACTCACGCTGAATGAGTTTGTCTCCAATGAGGTGAAGGGTACGGAACTCGTCATCTGACCGGCAATGATGGCGCCCTTTGGTTGGGTATTGAACGCCCAGTCGTACAGGGTCAGGGTTTTTCCGTCATCAGAGGATTCAAGGTTTAACCACCCATACAAAACAGCGTCCCCAATGATCAGCTGAATTCCGGCATATTTATGCTTGCCGTTCCATGAGGTGTAGGTGCTGGTATTAATATAGGGTTCATTCGGCCATGCACCGGTTGTTACCCAGGCACTCATGGAATCAATGCGGGCACCGGCATCCAGCGGGGTGATCAGGCTTTTACCCAGGTTCATGGTACCGATCACACTGGTGCCGTAGGTTTCAATACGCATGTCGGTAGCATCATGCCACAATCCGAAAGTCACGCCGAAATGATTGTTTTCAAATGGCGCCCAGCCGCCGGAAGTGCAAACCAAATCAGTAAGATCTTCATAAACAATTTGATATGGATCAAAAAATTTGATCACCAGATCGCCTTTCCCGGAGTCAATGACTTCGCTCGCAGCAGCACCTGTAAAAGCAGCATCCAGGAATTCAAGCATAAGATCCTCCCTGGTATCAGATTGAGCGTGAGCAGTGGCTTTCCCGGTAAATGAAAGCACAGCGGTCTTGGAATCGGTGACCGTGATTAGCGCAGTGAGACCGGCCGGAACATTCACAGCCCTGAAATGGGTGTCCGGCACCATGGTTCCCGTTGCCATGGAAAAATCAGCCCCTATGAGGCTCAAAGGCAGGGTAGTGCCGATGCTGCCGTCATTAGTCCTGAGGTCTTCCATACATTCGGTCTTTCCATAGGATAGCTGACGATCGATAACACCTGCGAGCAAGGACTCTCCCGGGGCATCCTGGTAAGCCATACCCGCTAGTGTAACCGACAGTCCGTCGGAGGCTACCACAAATTGCATCCACCCGTAAAACGTTACCCCTGCAGCGTCAAGGAGCTGTACGGCTACGTAAACAGTTTTACCATTCAGGTCAGTGTGGGTGGCATCATTAATGTACGCCGGAGTAGCGGGAGTAACCCATGTACTGGCTGCTCCGATTTCAGTTCCGTATGCGATGGAATTCAGAAAAACCATACCGGCATCATCGGTTCCGATAACAGGCCCGCTATAGGTTTCAAGCCTGAGGGATGCGCCCACATTGACCCAGAGTCCGAATCCGTTGGCATCAACATCAAAGGCAAACCAGTTCCAGGTGGAGGTTTGACTGGCAGTAATATTCATCGGCGTATAGATGACCGATGCGTAGGTTTGCCCACCTGCAGCCAGCAGTGCGGCTGCCGCAAATAAAATCAGTAAAGCTTTTTTCATATTAGTCAATTTAAGTTAAAATGTCATTTCGAATGGCAGCTGAGCGATACCTGTTCATCAGCGAACCAGGTCCTGACCAGTTCATATAACCCACGGTCATATTCCTGTAATTCCGAACGTGTATTAACATGATTGTATACGCCATTGGGAGGATCACTCTGAGCCGCGCAATTAAACCAGCATTGCACACCTTCTGCCCAGTACTCCTCTGTATTGGTTCCGGCATAGGTGCGGACCCATTTTCCGGCTTGCTTCGCCTCATTATAAGCCTGATGTAGTTTGGTGTTGAATTCCGTATCGACGAACATGACTCCCATCAGATGGATGGCATGGGCAAATTCATGGACGAAAATATCCTCCGCTTTATAAGGATCAACGGTATAACACAGCACATTTTCTTCAGCACAGGTGGTAATCGGAACATCAACCGTACCGCCCAAGCCCCTTGCCCGTTTATCCCAGTCAGTAGTTGGATCATTGGCAAGAAAAGCGTGCTCCGGTATGTCGGTAGTAACCTCATCTTTGCTCATGATGCCGATGCGCCCATGGTAGCTGATCATCTTTGCCCGTACCTCCGGGTCTTTCTTTAGCATGTAATTAGCCATCTTCGCGACCTTGATCAATGCCTCATCCGGTACTTTGTCAGAACTGATGACGGGAATCCCCTGAGCATCAATGTACTTTTTATAGAATGGGTCCAATCCCAGACTCACCGGGGGCGAGGAAACCACCGGAACCTTCTCGAGGATGGTAACCTCCCGCGTCAGGCTCTTGGATTCTTTCTTATTGGTGGCAGTCAGTGTTATCTGGTACACTCCCGCTACCGTAAACAAATGTGCCGGCTCAAATTCCGTTGAGGTAATCTGATCACCAAATTCCCATAAATACGTCGTGGCACCTTTGGTATAATTTAAAAACCGGATTTCGCAGGGCGCATACTGCGGTTTGTCTGGAATACTGAATCCGATATACACATGATCATCCTGGTCACTGCTGCAGGAACCGACAGATACGATACCTAAGAACAGCCAGGCTATATTGCGGATGATGGCCATTATTTTCCCTTAAAAGTGAAAGTTATCTCACTGATGGCTTTATTATCCGTATTCCACCAGGTATCCACCAACTTCACATTCTTGAAAATAAATTGCTGATTTTCAGAATCATAATATCCGACATCCGGAGAATCCGCAGCATAATTCCAGGGCATGATCCTTAATGGCCGGGTTTCCGGTATGCCTTTGTCATTCTTCATTTCGAGCCTGATAGTCGGAAGGTCGATCCCCCAGGCGGCCAGCTTGACCACAAACCGGGTATCTCCGGCCAAGGGACAACCCAGGGTAAAATCGGTACCATACCAGAAATCATTCCACCGGCTCCAGTCAATCCCAAAGTCGGTGATGACATAAAACCATACTGAAGGGAATATCTCCATGTATTTTATCTCCACCTCTTTCTTAAAACCGGTTTCCTTGTTGAATGCCTCCCAAACGCCATCCGGGATATCTGGCAACGTGCAGAAATTGAGATATTGAGGGGTTACCTGGTAATCCCCCCTGGAAGAAACGACGGTATCTCCCGATGGCAGGATCATGTACGTTTTAAAAAGAAACGAGTAACCCGAACGGATACTGTCGCGGTTGAAATTCAAGCCGCTGAAGAGTGAATCAGCATTGAAGATGTCAATTTTCAGGGTATCGGTCATTGTCCTGACAGCGATCTGATTAGTCTTGGAAAGGATGGTATAATTCTGATCCTGGATGATCTTGGTCACCCCGATTTCCTTGAATTCCGTTATTTGTGAATCGAAGGCAAAGCGGAGCCGGATATCCACCGGATCATAAGTCACCACACCAGTATCAATGTCTTTGGTAAGCACCAGTGAAACCATGCTGCTGTCGGAAATGGCCTGGTAACCCGGTTTGATCGTTTTTATTTCCTTCCATTCCACCTGGGTGCACGCCAAAAGCATCAGCAGGATGGCCGTTAGCAATGAGCGGGAAATTATTTTATTTCTCATGGTTCTTCGTATAAATTTATTTCATCCACCATACACTGGAATTCAATGCATCCCCATTGGGTAATTGCTCAATTGCCCTGACCATGTTTTCCTTGTTGGTCTGCTCTTCGGTCAGGGGATAAAGGAACCTTTGGGGTACCACATTCACAAAGGCGTAAGCTGCTGGCACGAGTGAGGGCTGACCGGTGCGTCGGAATTCTGTCCAGCCCTCTATCCCACGGCCAAACATTGAAACCCATTTCTGGGTCAGGATCCTTTCGAGATTGGTGTAACGTCCGGCCACCGAGCTGATAAAGGTGTTGAATTCTTCAGCGGCAATTCCCAGATCGCTGAAATTGGCGCGAATTGCATTTTCGTAGAAAGATTTTGCATCTCCGGTGATCAGGCTGCGGTTCACAGCTTCAGCCAGCAGGAATTGCAATTCGGAATAGGAAATGAATATACCGGCACGGTCTTTCTGCCCGTATCGGGGATTAACCCTGGAGTATTCATCAATCTGGCCGGCACTGGCGCCCAGGCCGCTTGGCAACCCTGCATAATTTCCGGCACTGTTTTTCAGGGCATAAACGGCGATCCTGGGATCACCGGAGGCAATCAAATGATCGGTCAGCGTTTTGCTTAAGCGATACCCTCCATCGGATGCTTCAGTGCTCAGCACATCAAACAGCGGATGATAATTCCTGGGTGTGGTTCCCGGATAAATAAAACTGATGTTATCCAGATTGCTTGCCGGCAATGGACTATCAGGATCATTTACAAGCTGCTGAAGTTGTGCCGACACATCCGTTTTGTTTGAAATCCTGACCAACATCCTAACCCTTAGGGCATTGGCAAATTTCTGCCATTTTAATGCCTCTCCGTTGCAGAGTACGTCATATCCGGTTTTAACAGTTATACGGGTCATCCCTTTGAGCAAATGGTTAGCGGTTGCCAGAGAGTCAAGCAAGGCCCGGTACACCGTTTCCTGGCTGTCATATTGCGGCTTGTTTAACCCTTCTTCAGCCGACAAGGCCTGTGAGAAGGGTATCATGCCATAACAATCCGTCAGGAGGGTAAAGCCATAGCTATAAAGGATTAATGACACCGCCCGCAATGACTGGTTCCCCTCGGTGGCAGCTTTACGGTTCATCAGCTTCAGGTCGAGCATCGGTCCTGAGTATAAATTGTCCCAAAGAAATGAACGTGATTTTTCGAAATTGTACCGGCCCGGATCAGCCCAGAAACCGCAGCTGGTATATTGTACCCAGTCCGAGGCGTAGGCGAAACTCTCCATATAGGCATTTTCGGCGCTCGCGAGGCTCATTATCGCTCCCGGGAGGAGAAAGTCAGCCGGGACATCGGTAATGCCATTGGGATCCTTATTGATATTATCGAAGTTCTTTTCGCAGGCGGCAAGCAGAACAATCAACATTAAACCGGTCAGTTTTACTATCTTTTTCATCTTGTAATCTTTCAGGGTTAGAAAATGACGGTTAAATTGACTGAAAGGGTCCGGGCCGACGGCATATTGAATACCTCGAAACCCTGCTTGCTGTTGTCGGCCGAAATGGAAGTTTCGGGGTCGACATGCGGTATCCTTGAATAGAGCAGAGCAAGGTTCCGGCCCACAACTGCCAGGGAAATCCTGTTCCCCGGGAGTTTTTTGAGCCATTTGGCGGGAATTGAATAACTGATCCGGGCTTCCTTCAGCTTAACATAGGAAGCATCGAAAATGGCCGTTTCCTGCAACCCATAAGCATTAAACCAATACGTGTAATCACGGAATAGAACCGATGCATTGTTGGGTACATAAACTTTTTCTCCATTAACCGTTTGTTCCATCACTCCGTCACCGATGATGGCACCCTGGCGTAAAGGTACATCCGTGGCTTCATCCAGACCGTACTGCCTGAGCCATTGTGTTGTCAGGGAGAATATCTCTCCGCCGAACTTGCCGCTGAAGAGTGCCGACAGGCTGAAATTCCTGTAGCTCACACGGGTACTGACACTCCCAAGCCAGTCGGGGGTAATATTTCCTAGGATCATTTCATTATCTGTCCTTACCGGCAATCCGTTCACATGAACGACACGACCTTGCGTATCACGTTTCAGGCCGTACCCGATAATGTTGCCGTAAGCCATACCCGGACGCGCCTCGGTGCGGATCCCGGAATAACCGTATCCGATCGGCAGGGCATCAACTCCTTCGGCGAGGGAAATCACCTCATTAATGTTTTTCGACCAGGTGAGTCCAAGGTCCCAGGTAAAATATTCCCTTTTAACAGGGACGGAAGCGATAGCCAGTTCCAGGCCTTTATTGGAAACTTCCCCGACATTGACATACCGGTAAATATATCCGGTTGAACTGGCAATATTCACCGGGGTGATCTGATCGAAAGAAGTTCCCGTATAGGCTGCAAAATCGAAATTCAGGCGGTTGTGAAAAAACCTGATGTCGGTGCCAATCTCAAATTGATTGGTCCGGGTAGGTTTCAGGTTGGGATTTTTCAGCGTATTTTCAATGGATGCTTCATACATTCCTCCGAGCCGGTCGAGGTTATAGAAGGAACGCTCAAGCTGATAAGCCCAGGTGTCAGAACCCACCTGTGATAGATTGATCCGGAGTTTTGCGAAGGAAATGAAAGAGGGGAGCTTGAACGTTTCAGAGGTTACCCAGCTCAGCGAAGCCGACGGATAGAAATAAGAGCGGTTGGCCGGTGGCAAGGTGCTTGACCAGTCGTTGCGACCGGTTACCGTAAAGTAAATCCCATTTTTAAAGGACAGGTCGACACTCCCGAACAGGCTGTTGACCCTCCGATGGGAATATCCGTTTGTTGCCTCTTTCGTACCTTGGGTATTCGACATATTGAACACCCCTGAAATGGCCAGTTCGGGGGCATACATATTGCCCCAGTCCATGATATTGTCGCGGCGCTCCCCTCCAAAAAAGGCATCAACATTAACTACTTTGAAATCACGGTTCAGCATGAATTTGAAATTGGTCGTGGCATTGTTCCGGCTCGTCAGTCCCCGGCTGTAAAAACCTTTGTAACTGTAGATACTTCCATTCCAATGTCGTACACCGTCGTTACATTTCTGCTGGTAATACTCATTGATCAGTTCAATACTGGTGTTTGCATCAAATTTCAACCAGTCGGTAATCCGGTAGCTGATCCCGGCAACAGTAAATAACCGGTCGTTGTCGAACTGGTTCTTCAGGTTGTCGAGTGTATAGAACATGTTGGGATAATAATCACTGGTGGCCATCGTGGTTCCGGGAACAACCACCTGGGGATTTTTCCCGATGTATTCTCCCGGCAGCGGCACGCCGTCAGCTAGGAGGCCTTTGTAATTCCGGAGGTCCGCCACGTTATCGCTCCGCGACATAAACAGCGCTCCCTTCACGGCATTGTATGCGTCATTATTTCCCGTCAGCCGGTTCCCGCTGGAGGTTTTCGAATATATAACAGAGGTATTTATTTCAATATTTTTAGTAATGTTGGTTCCGGCATTCAGCGTCAGGACATTACGTTTGAGGTCCGTATTGTAGAGCATTCCTTTTTCACGCACATCATTATAAGAGACCCGGTAATGGTACTTTCCGTCCTCGCCATTGCTGAATGCCAGGTTGTTATTAAAGATCAGTCCGGTTTCGAAAAAATCCCGGAAATTATTTGGATACGATTTTAAAGGAAGGGGAATGGGGTTGCCATCAGCTCCGAGCGGACTGTTCCATTGCACAGCGAGAATGCCGTCATCCAGTTTGGGTCCCCAGGCATAATAGGGCTCCTCACCCGATTTCCAGAAATCCCAGCCGTTTGGGTTGATACCCGGACCGTACTTGTTCTGAAACGAGGGCAAGCGGAAAGGTTCTTCAAAGGATACCGAGGTATTGTACTCAAATCCGAGTCCTTTTTTTCCTTTTCCTGATTTTGTCTTGATGATAATAACCCCGTTAGCAGCTTGTGACCCATAAAGGGCCGCAGCTCCTGCTCCCTTGAGCACAGTCATTTCGCTGATATCCTCCGGGTTGATGTCGGAAATGGCATTTCCCCAGTCAATGTCACCGCTGTCGCTTCTTAATGTATTATTGACCGGAATCCCGTCGACAACGAATAACGGCTGGTTGTCGGAAGTCAACCCAGAAATGCCCCTGATCAATATGCGGGATGAAGAACCTACCCCCCCTGAGGATGAACTAATATCGATCCCGGCGATTTTACCCGATAGGGCATTGATCAGGTTGGTCTCCCTTGATTCGCTGATCTCGGCACTTTTTATGTTGGTGGCTGCATACCCCAGTGATTTTGCCGACCGGCTGATTCCGAATGCGGTAACGATCACCTCGTCCAGCTTAATCCCCTGCCTTAAGCGCACTTCAAGGTAATCTGAGGTTCCAACCGTGAGTTCCTTCCGTTCCATCCCGATATAGGAGAAAACCAGGATCCCTTTGCCTGCAGGCAGGGTAATCTCAAATTTGCCCGAAGGATTGGAGGTGGTTCCCATATTGGTACCCTTGATCTGAATATTTACACCGGGCAGAGATTCACGGGTAAGACTGTCTGTCACCACCCCTTGTATTTTTCTTGTCTGGGCTGTCAGGCTCCATCCGGGAAGGAGGAGAATCAACAGCAAAAATAGACATGACTTTATGTTGCCCATAAATTTTTGTGTTTACTGTTTGCCATGATCTAAAATTAAAGGATAGGAAAAGCCCGTGCTGGGAGAAACCGTTCTAATAGTGGAACAGATTGGATAAAAACTGGTAAAATTTCGTCAGAGAATGGTAATTATTCAAATTGATATCTGGTTATCAATTGATAATTAGATAATTGTGAGGATTACTCCTTTTTTCGGTTTGATGCGAAATCCCGCGGGCTGATACCAAATTCAGCTTTGAAACATTTGGTGAAATATCCGGGAGAGCCGAATCCTGTCAGATAAGCAATTTCGGAAATCGGGTAATCCGTTTCAAGCAAGAGCTGGGCTGCCTTTTTAAGGCGGATGTTCCTTATGAATTCATTAATGGACATACCGGTAATAGAAATAAGCTTCCGGTAAACCCGGGCCTGGCTCATACCAAGCTCCTGGCAGAACCGGCCTGCAGTCAGTTCATGATCGGCCATATGAACTTCCAGGGTCTTAAGCGCTTTTGCCAGAAATTGATTCCCTTCCTGAGCAAGGGTCGGCGCTTCGGAGGGTACCCCGGCAGTTTCATCCCCTGTTGAAAGCCTGGGGACGAGGGTGTTGTAGATATTGGCCCTCTTCGACTCCTGAATTCTTTTTTGGATGATATCTTCAATCCTGAGCTGCTTTCTTATCCTGTTTTTCGTGATGTACCCAGCAATCGCATAAACAATCATCACAAATGAAATCAGGTAAAGGAACCAGGCAAAGCGCGAATAATACCATTGTGCAGGAACGGTAAAGTAGACTTCGGCATGCTGGGCTAGCTGGTTATAGACCGTCCTCGACTTAACCTTTAGACAATAGGTTTTAGGTTTCAGATTTGAAAAAGTGACATCTGTGGCGCTTGACCATTCGCTCCAGTCATCCGAATATCCTTCAAGCTGGTAGGAATAAAGAGAGCGCTTTTCGCTGTCGAAAAACGGAAGTGAAAACCAGAAGGTTACCTGGCTGTTGCTCTTACCCAGGTTGATCCTGATGGGATGATCCTTATCGGACGAATATTTCTCCGGTAGCAATTTGGCCGGGTTGGCGGCATTAACATAGAGAGTGCTGTCATTGTTGATGACTATTCTGGTGATCAGTGTTTGGAGGACCGGCGGAAATTTCATCCGCAACTGGTTATCATACAGATATAATCCATTGTTACCGCCGATCCAGGTTTTCTGATCTTTATTATGTAAAAAGACGAAAGCCGAGAAAACATCCTTTAGTTGCTTGAAGTTAAGCTTATCAACCGTGTAGGTTCCATCCGGGCGGTAAAGGAATATATCCTCTCCTCCGACCCAGATATTCCCATGGGAATCTTTGTTCAGGGCCGATATCATTTTGTTGTAATTGCTGATTTCCGGACCAAAAAGGTGACAACGCTCAAAATTCCGGTCTGAATAATTGAATTGAAACAGGCCGGTATGATTGCTGAATACTGCTTGCCCCTGAAAGTCAATCACATCGGTCAATACTGAATTAAACGGGAAATTTTGCCTATCAGCTTTCAGGGAATTGAAATCGACCGGGAGATCAGCTGAAAAGCGCATCCGGAGGAGTTCTGAAGTGGAAACCCTGATCACACCTGCATTACGCGTTCCAATCCAAAGAAATCCGTGGTCATCTTCAACGGCAGTCCGTAAGCCGTTATACAGGTTAAACACCGTTCCCAGCAAGCTGAGTTTTGAGTCCGACCAATGATAGATGTCCATGTCCTCGCTCCGCATGGCCAGGATAATATCGGGATTGCTCTTCAATTGTATGACCTTCAAGATGATTCCGCTTTCTCGTAGAAGCACCGGGATTTCATTTACCAGTCTGAAAAGCCCTTTCCCGGTCCCGAAAAGCAGAAAACTCTGCTCGTTGCGCTGAACTTTCTTGATATCCCATACCTCCGAATTCAGCAGGCATTTACCGGCCGCACCGATCGGTTCCCGGATCAATTTTCCGCTTGCTATTTCATATAATCCGGTCAGAGTTCCGACAAATATCTTATCCTCAAAATCTTCAATATCAAGAATGACACCGTCGATACCGGTCGTATAATCCCAAAGAATGAACGGAGAGTTTATGTTGTATGCAGATATTCCATTGCTGGTGCAGATCCAAAGATTGTAATCATTACTGAGTCCCAGATAGTAGTTGGCATTGTCACGCAGTCCATGTTGCCGGTTCAGGGCTTTTAGTATTTTGCCGCTTGAATTTATAATCAGTGTGCCTCCATAAAGTGTTCCGATTGCCAGCGTGCCATCAGGTAGAAAAAGTCCGTGATAGACATTGTTTTTGGTTAGATAATCATTCGTTTCAGGATTGGAGGCAAAGGGGACGGTAACCATACCTGTGCCAGGATTGAAGAAATACATCCCATGACTCCTTGAGCCGATCAGATACCGTTCCTGCGATAATTCAATCACGCAGCTGATTACCATTTTTTTGAAGAATTCCCCGCCCGGCAGAAGCTGGAAAGCTTTCCCGTCAAAAGAAGTCAGGCCGGTCCCTTTTTGATTTACCGTAAACCTGTTTCCGATGATAAAGCCCCGGTGGTAAGTATCCTGCACGGGTAATGAGGTGACCGAGTCATTTTCAAGAATGAAAACACGGTTCCTCGACTGAAAAAAGTAGCGGCCATCGCATTCATTGATACTCCAGATATCACCGAACGCTTTAAGACTATCCGGAAGCTGGCCGGTCAGTGAGCGGAACGCTAATCCGGATACTGCATTCCGTTCAAGTACTCCAAAATCATCAAATCCGCCATAAAACATTTTATGTCCGGAATCAATTAGCAGGCTTCTTACAATTTTTTGGGCACTGGAAATCAGCGTCCATGAAGAACCGTCATATCTCACGATCCCATAATCTGCCCCGAAATAAAGCAACCCGTTGGTGTCCTGAACCATGCACCATACCGATCCATTCAGGGAGATCTCATTCATAAGGTCATGGTTCTGAATGATATATTTAGCCCCTTGTCCACTCAGGTCAACCATTGACAGAAAACCAAAACACAACGCAATCAAGCTCTTCATTAACCCGAAATTAGCAATTTCCGGTATTAGTTCATCCGAAATAGGATTATCTTCGTATTTACACTGATAACCGGTAACCGGCAACTGACCATTGACTAAATCTTCATCATTATGGACACCAAAACTTTAGTGAAGGAAATCCGAACCTATTGCCTCGCAAATGCCAATGAAGCCAATGTGGTCAAATACAGCCGGTATTTCAAGGGAGGTTTTAATGCATACGGACTGGCCAATGGGCAGGTGGAGTCGAAGGTAAAGGAATTGCTGGTAGATAAGTCCATTAACATGCAGCTGATCCTGCTCGCCGCACACGAGCTGGTAGCCTCGGAAAAGTATGAGGAAACCGGATTTGCCTTGCTGATGATGAATCAACGGAAAAAACAGTATACCCGTGAGGCTTTTGACGCGATTGCCGGTTGGTTTGCATTTGGCATTCATAACTGGGCCCATGCTGATATGCTGGGAATGTGGATATTACCGGATCTGGTTGGGCAAAAAGTAATAGTAATGGAGGATTTCAGCCCATGGTTGACCTCAAAGTATAAATTCCAGCGCAGGTGCGTTCCGGTCACCCTGATCAAATCTCTGAAGACCGAAATAGATTTTGGTAAACTATTTGATTTTATCGAATGCCTCATGAAGGATACGGAGCGTGAAGTGCACCAGGGAGTGGGCTGGTTCCTGCGCGAAGCGTGGAAGAAAAACCGGGAAATAACGGAGGCTTTCCTTTTTAAACACAAGAATACGGCCCCCCGACTGATCATCCAGTATGCAACGGAAAAAATGACAAAAGAAGAACGTTTAAAATACAGACGCGAAAAATGAAACAGTGGTACGAAGAATTATTTGAGGATTTCGCCGATGGTTATGACCGCGAGGTGTTTACTCAGGGAACCATCGGTGAGGTGGATTTCTTTGAAAAAGAAGCCGGCTTTGACAAGTCATTAAAAATTCTCGATGTCGGCTGCGGCACAGGCCGGCATGCAATTGAACTCGCTTCAAGGGGGTATTCCGTCACCGGAATCGACCTGTCGGAGGCCCAGCTGGCAAAGGCAAGGAAGACAGCAGCATCAAGGAAATTGGATATCCCGTTTTTCCGTAAGGATGCAAGGGACTTCAACTTTAAAGGTGAGTTTGATCTGGCGATCATGATCTGCGAGGGAGCTTTTCCGCTGATGGAGACCGATGAAATGAATTTCCGAATACTTCAAAATGCCTGCAATTCACTAAGGTCTGGCGGAAAACTGATCTTCACCACTCTTAACGGTCTCTTTCCACTCTTTCATTCCGTTAAGGATTTTGTGAATGCCGGCTCTTCCGGGAGTGTCTCAAGTGCCAATACTTTTGATATGATGACCTTTCGTGACCTCTCTACCTATGAGGCAACTGACGATCACGGAAAGAAAAAGTTACTGACATGCAATGAAAGATATTACGTTCCATCTGAAATAAACTGGTTACTCAAATCGCTTGGATTCAGCCAGATAAATATTTGTGGCTGTAAGCTTGGTGCTTTCTCCCGCGAAGATGTTCTGACCACCGAGGACTTTGAGATGCTCGTTATTGCTGTGAAAGAGCGAGACATGCCGATAACCAAAGCCCAAAAACAATCAAGGCCGTAACTTTTGTTTTCATGTCTGTAGATGTTAAGGTATTACCTTTAAGTTACGGCAAGATTGTCAAATTTCCAAATGATTTTTTTTCCGGGTGCTTCTGATCTGGCCGACAAAATTTTTACATAACGTATGAATCAGCTGATACCTGGCTTCCTTGGTGATTGCCTTTGTTGCCTTTTGATTGAGAACGGAATTAAGGTACCGGATAAACCCAGTGCCGATAATGGCACCGTTCGCCTGCCTGCAAGCCATTTCAAAGGTGTCGTGATCATGAATCCCAAAACCGATCAGGGTGGGGAGGTTGCTGAAGACAGGGAGGGGATTAAGGCCTTCCCATTCGATGTTCGAGCCTGTGGTTGAGGAGGAGGAGAGGCGGTAGAGAAAGCCGCGGGTCAGGGAGGCAAGATATTTCGATCGTTCAGGGGTTG
>Ga0172379_10002257_pt1 | contig 34785 bp, 28 predicted proteins | sample GrowelOW334metaG_FD_119756 | JGI IMG/M metagenome (GOLD analysis project Ga0172379, IMG submission 119756) | Groundwater microbial communities from an aquifer near a municipal landfill in Southern Ontario, Canada - Groundwater well OW334 metaG | ecosystem: Environmental > Aquatic > Deep... | reverse complement strand
TGCCGCCTTCGACCTTCTCGACCGAGTCGCCGATCAGGGTCTTGATCTCCTTCGCTGCCGCCGCGGAACGTTGCGCCAGATTGCGCACTTCGCCGGCCACGACCGCAAAGCCGCGGCCCTGTTCGCCCGCACGCGCCGCTTCAACCGCGGCGTTCAGCGCAAGGATGTTGGTCTGGAACGCGATGCCGTCGATCACGCTGATGATGTCGACGATCTTGCGCGACGATTCGTTGATCGAGTCCATCGTGGTGACCACTTGACCCACCACCGCGCCGCCCTTGCCGGCAACGTCCGATGCGCCGATCGCGAGCTGGTTGGCCTGCTTGGCGTTCTCGGCGTTCTGCTTCACGGTCGAGGTCAGTTCTTCCATGCTGGAGGCGGTCTCTTCCAAGCTGCTGGCCTGTTCTTCGGTGCGCTGCGACAGGTCGGCGTTGCCGGAGGCGATTTCCTTGGAAGCGGTGTTGATGGTGTCGGTGGAGTCCTTGATCTGGCCCACCAGTTCCTTCAAATTGGACACGGTGCCGTTGACGCCGACCTTCATGTCGTTGAAGGAGCCGGCGTATTCCTTGCTGATGGTCTGCGTCAGGTCGCCCTTGGCCAAGGCGTTGGCGACGCGCACGACGTCGGCGATGCCGGTCTCGGTGACGTTGGACAGCTGGTTCAGCAGTTCGGACAGTTCCTTGGTGTAGCCGGCCTTGCCGGTCATGTCCATCTTGGTGCTGAAGCTGCCGCGCACCGCGGCATCTTCGACGATGGCCTTGATCTCGGCGACGATCTTGGTCAGCGCATCGACCGTGCCGTTCACGCCCTGCTTGGTCTGGTCGAACATGCCCGGGTATTCCTTGGTGACCTTCTGCGACAGGTCGCCGTTGGCCAGCGCGGTGGCGACGCGGACGGTGTCCTTCAGCGCGCCGTCGATGGTGTCGCTCAATTGATTCAGCAGGTCGGACAGTTCCTTGGTGTAGCCGGCCTTGCCTTCTTGCTTCATTTTGTAACTGAACGTGCCGCGCACCGCGGCGTCTTCGACAATCAGCTTGATCTCGGCGACGATGCCGCGCAGGCTGTCCTGCATGACCTTCAGCGAATACACCAAGCTAGTGGTATCGCCCGGCCTGATCGCCAGGTTGACGGACAGGTCGCCGTTGGCGATCTTGTGCACTGCTTCGGCCGCATAGTCGGGTTCGCCGCCCAACTGCTTCATCAGGTTGCGTACGATCATCAGCGCGATGACGACACCGACTATCACCGCGATGATAGCCAGCACGATGATCATGACCAGGGCGCTGCCTACCGCCTTGTTGGCTTCTTCACCGGTTTTAGTCATCGATTCGACCTGATGGTCGATGAGGCCACCAATGGATGCAATGTAGGCGTCTTGGAGATCCATTGCCGTCTCCATCATGTAAATTTTCGCTTCTGCCTGTTTGCCTTCCTTCTGTAGTTTAATAAATTGATCTTGCGCAGCAACATACTTGGCGCGTGCGTCCAGCACAACAGCCAATGCGGCCTTGCCTGACGCAGATGCGACCGATTGTTCGATTTTTTCCAGGTTTTCCTTGATGAATTTTCGCTTTTCCTCAATGCCGTCCAGTTCTTTCTGGATGTTGTCCTGGCCGCTGACCAGCAGGGAGTCACGCATCAATATACCGATGGCATTGACACCATCCACCATGTTATTCGCCCACACGGTCTTGGGAAATTTGTCGTGGATGAGCGCATCCATGTCGGAGTTGATACTGCGCATGTTGCTGATGCCCAGCGCCGCGATGATGATCATCAGCGCGATCACCGCGCCAAACCCCAGACCCAGTCGTTTCCCTACGGTCATACTTGCCATGATGTTTCTCCTGTTATTGTTCGATGCGTGATCAGGCTGCAGCCATTTCGACCAGATCCATGTCGCGGCTGGTCATCAGTTTCTCGATGTCGACGACGATGATCATGCGGTCGTCCACGGTGCCTAGGCCGGTGATGTACTGGGTATCCATCGCCCCGCTGAATTCCGGTGCAGCCTTGAGTTGCTCCGGCGTCAGCGCGATCACGTCGGACACGCCGTCCACGACGATGCCGACCACGCGCTTGGCGATGTTCAGGATAATCACCACGGTGAACTGGTCGTATTCGACCTTGCCGAGATTGAACTTGATGCGCATGTCCACGATAGGCACGATGATGCCGCGCAAATTGATCACGCCCTTGATGAACGGCGGCGCATTGGCGATCGTGGTCACCGCGTCGTAACCGCGGATCTCCTGGACCTTGAGGATGTCGATACCGTATTCCTCGCTGCCCAGCGTGAACGTCAGCAGTTCGCGGCTGCCGGCCTCCGCTGCCGGCCCCTGATTTTCCTGCATGGTGAGTCTCCTCTCGAAACGCGGCGTTCAGCCGTCACCGCCATTAAAAATAGAACGTGGAACACTGGCAGCGCGTCAAGCCTGCGCCATTTTGATCATGGCCGTGACATCCATGATCATCGCCACGCGCCCGTCGCCCATGATGGTCGCGCCAGAAATGCCGGACACCCTGCGGTAATTAGTCTCCAGACTCTTGATGACGACTTGATGCTGGCCTAGCAGCTCGTCCACGAATAGCGCAACTTTCTTGCCCTCGCCTTCCAGCAACACCAGAATGCCGTCGGCGGGATTGGTGACGCGCGGCTCGATGCCGAATACTTCGGATAACGCGACCATCGGCACATATTCGCCGCGTACATGGACGACCTGACCTTGGCCGCTGATGTCTTTGATGTCTTCGGCTCTAGGTTGCAGCGACTCGCTGATGAAGCTGAGCGGCACGATGTAAGTCTGGTCGCCGACCGCGACCGACAGGCCGTCCAGTATTGCCAGCGTCAACGGCAGCCGGATCGTCACCGTGCTGCCTTCGCCAGCCTTCGAGGACAGTTCTACACGCCCGCCTATGCCCTCGATATTTTTCTTGACCACGTCCATGCCGACGCCGCGACCGGACACGTCGGTGACCACCGCAGCCGTCGAAAATCCGGGGGCAAAAATCATCTGCCAGACATCGGCATCGCTGATATTGTCGCTGAACGGAATGCCCTTCTCCTTCGCCTTGGCCAGTATCCGCTCGCGATCCAGCCCGGCGCCGTCATCCGAAACTTCGATGACGATATTGCCGCCCTGATGCGCTGCACGCAACGTGATCGTGCCCTGCGGGTCCTTGCCCTTGGCGATGCGTTCGTCCGGCAATTCGACACCGTGATCGAGACTGTTGCGCACCAGATGGGTCAACGGGTCGCTGATCTTCTCGATCAGCCCCTTGTCGAGTTCGGTGCCTTCGCCGACGGTCTTGAGTTGCACTTGCTTGTTGAGCTTGCCGGCGAGATCGCGCACCACGCGCGGGAAACGGCTGAACACAAAGTTGATCGGCATCATCCGCACCGACATCACCGATTCCTGCAGGTCCCGGGTATTGCGTTCCAGCTGGGCAAGGCCGTTCAACAGGCTCTCGTTTTCCACCGGATCGAGACGCGAAGCCGTCTCCGCCAGCATCGCCTGAGTGATCACCAGTTCGCCGACCAGATTAATCATCTGGTCGACCTTCTCGACGCTGACGCGGATCGACGTATCGGGTGCGCGGTCGGTCGCCCGGCGATGGGGTGTCTCGCCCGGCGCCAATTCGCCAGCAACGCCGCCTGCGCCCGGTGCTGCTGCCTGCACGGCAGGCATCACATCGGTAAAGAAACCATAGCCCTGCGCATTCTCCGCCTCGGCCTTGAGTTGTTCCGGTTCGACGAAGAAGCCGAATCCCTGCTCATCCTCTATAGCTGCCTTGAGTTGCTCCGGCTCGACGAAGAAGCCGTAGCCGTCTTCGTCACCAGTCGATGCGACCGCATCGCCCTGCAGCGTGATCGTCAGTTGCTCCGGTTCGAGAAAAAACGAGAAGATGTCGCGCAATTCCGCTTCGCCCGCCCAGGCAGTCAGCGTCAACGAGACGGAATCCTCGGCTATCAGCTGGTTCTCGATCTTGCCGAGATTGCCGAGGTCTTCCAGCAGAGTGGTGAGTTGCGCCTCGGAAGGGAAGATCGTCGGCGTCTTGGCAAAGCGTATCTGGTAGGTATGCTGCGACGAGGGGCCGGCAGGCGCAGGAGCCGTCTCGACCGGCACAGTTGCGGGCATGCCCTTGCCGCCCGGATCGCGGGTCAGTTGCTCCAGTTTGGCGCGAATCTCCCGCGAGGCGGCCTCATCGGCGACACCGCCGTTCTGGTGCGCATCCAGCAGGCCATGCAGCACGTCTCCTGCTTGCAAGAAGGCGTCCACCATCGCGGAGGTGATCGCGATCTCGTGCTTGCGGATGCGATCCAGCAGGGTTTCCAGCACATGGGTCACTTCGGTCATGTCGGTGAAGCCGAAGGTGCCGCTGCCACCCTTGATCGAATGCGCGGCGCGGAAGATCGCATTCAACTGATCGTCGTCAGGTGCATTCAGATCCAGCCCCAGCAGCAGGCTCTCCATGTTAGCGAGATGTTCCGCTGACTCCTCGAAGAACACCTGATAAAACTGGCTCATATCGATGGACATTGGCTTCCCCTGGTATGCATAGTGACGGTTGCCGGCACGGATAGGCCAGCGTGCAAGGCAATGTTAGCCGACGACTTTCTTGACGACTTCGAGCAGCTTCTGCGGATCGAACGGCTTGACCAGCCAGCCGGTCGCTCCCGCGGCCCTGCCCTGCGACTTCATCGCATCGCTGGACTCGGTCGTGAGCATCAGGATAGGCGTGCTGCGGTATTGCGGCAGGCCGCGCAGGGTCTTGATCAGGGTCAGCCCGTCCATCTTGGGCATGTTCTGGTCGGTCAGCACCAGATTCACGGCATTGGTCTTGGCCTTGTCCAGACCCTCTTGACCATCGGCGGCCTCGATAACGGTATAGCCGGCGGATTTCAGGGTGAAGGCCACCATCTGGCGGATGGAAGCGGAGTCGTCAACAGTCAGTACGGTTTTAGCCATATTTTTTCTCGTTCTGGTTATTGGAACACAAGGCTGTAGATTGCATGATGCATTTGAAAAATGCAATCAGCGAGAGATTACAGGGAATGCGGAAAATGTCAGAACAGCTCGATGTCGCCGGTATCGAAATTCTCCTGGGCGACCGGATTGGTTTTCTTCGCATCCAGCCCCATCACGTGTTGGTTTAGCGAATTCCGGTAAGCGGCTATCTGCTGCAGATAAGTGTCGCGGCTGGCGCTGTCGGCGCCGGCGCTCATCTGATTGGCCACTTCCTGCAGCGCGGCGATGCGCATCTGCGCATGCGCAATCAGTTGCGAACTCATGTCCTGGAATTGCAGCGTGGACACCGCCAGGCCGACGTTGCGTTCGACCTTGTCGTTGATTTCCTTCAACTCGACGCCATTCTGCGCGATCGTCGCGTTCAGCGCGCTGAGGTCCGCCATCATGCTCTGCACATGATGTTTCGAATCTATCACGAAGGTCATGTCGCTGGCCGCGAGCTTGTTGATGGATTGCTCGGCATCGACCAGCGAGTTGTTGACGTTGTGCACCAGCGTGCGTATTTGTTTGCTGAACTTGTTGGTGTTCTCGGACAGATTGCGCACCTCGTCGGCCACGACGGCGAAACCGCGCCCTGCCTCGCCGGCCCGCGCCGCTTCAATTGCCGCATTCAGCGCCAGCAGATTGGTCTGCTTGGCGATGCCTTCCACCTCGTTCAGGATGTTGAGAATGCTGATGACCTCGTGGTTGATCGCATCCATCTTCTCCACCAGCTCCATCGCATGCTTGCTGTTCTCGACGGTGCTGTCGACGAACTCGTTCATCGCATCCGAGGTCAGCTTCACGAAATGTTCGAACTTCTCCTTCGCGTTCTGGCCGTCGGCGTCTTTTTCGCCGCCGGAGATATACATGGTCAGCGCCTGCTGGGCGCGCACCTGGTCGGCCAGGTCGGTGAAGGTCTCGACCAGCTTGCCGATGGCGTCACCGAGTATCGCCTGGGTATTGCCCAGTTCGGTATGGGCCGAACCGAGCTGGCTGGCCACCTCATGCCCGAGCTGCACATGGAAGCCGTTGCACTCATGGATTAGGGCAGCATCTCCCCGATTCGCCTGCTCGCACGCCCCATCCCGTTGTTTATCGCAGCCGGCAGCCGCCATCTGCAATAAATAGCCCCACCCCACCACGATGGCGACAAACAGCAAGGCGTCTGCCAACGCGATGTCTACACTACGGAAATACAGCGCATGTCCGGCCAGCAGCACTGCACTGAGCAATACCCCGACGGCTATCCGGCTGTTCGATTTTTTCATTGGCAACCTGTCTTTGTCATTCGTGTTGCAACATCAATGTCCACGCACGTCGCTGAGCAGCTCCTTGATATCCAGAATCAGTACGATATCGCCCTCGCTGGACATCGTGACGCCAGCCACACCCTTGGGCCGGAACGTGTCCAGCGACTTGATCACCACGTCGTCGTGTCCGGCGAATCCGTCCGCCGACAGGATGAAGCTGTTGTTGCCGAACTGCATCAGCACGCCGACTTCCGGCGGCACGTCGCTCGCTTCCCAGCCGATCAATTGCGCCAGCGGCAGCACCGGCAGCACTTCGCCGCGCACCACCATGGTCGCACGGCCGGACACCTGCTGCAGCTGCTCCGGCGTCACCGAAAGAATCTCGCGCACCATGGACAACGGCACCGCAAACGATTGCTCGCCCAGGCGCAGAATCAGCACCGGCAGGATCGCCAGTGTCAACGGCAGCGCGATCGTGAACACGCTGCCGCGGCCCGGCTCGGAATGAATGTCTATCGTGCCGTTAAGTTTGGAGATGTTGGTCTTCACCACGTCCATGCCAACGCCGCGCCCGGACACACTGGATATTTCGTCCTTGGTCGAGAAGCCCGGCAGGAAGATCAACTCCAGACACTGCTTCTCGTCCAGGGTATTGGCGATCTCATTGGTGATCAAACCCTTCTCGATGGCCTTGTTGCGGATCACCTCCGGGCGCATGCCGCGGCCATCGTCGGTGATCGTGATCAGGATATGGTCGCCCTCCTGGCGTGCCGAGAGTTCGACGATGCTCTTCTCCGGCTTGCCGGCGGCGATGCGCCCTTCTATCGTCTCGACGCCGTGATCCACCGCGTTGCGCACCAAGTGCACCAGCGGATCGTTCAGATCCTCGATCATGGTCTTGTCCATCTCGGTCTCTTCGCCGACTAGCACCAGTTCGACGTCCTTACCCAATGAACGAGCGAGGTCGCGCGCGAGGCGCGGATATTTCTTGAACAAGCGGCCGATCGGCTGCATGCGTGTCTTCATCACCGCGTTCTGCAGGTTGACCACCAGCATGTCGAGTTGGGTGACCGAGCGATCGAGCTCGCGCAGCGTGTCGGCATCGTTGCGGCCCTGCATGATGTCGGAGCGCAGATGGGTCAGCCGGTTCTTGGTCAGGCCGATCTCGCCGGACAGGTTGAGCACCTGATCCAACCTGTCGGTATCGACGCGGATAGTGGTTTCCTTGGCCTCTTTCGGCGCCACGTCTCCATCACGTCGACCGACCGTAGTACCGGGCGCATCGGCGCCACGGCGACCGAAGGCCTTCTTGGTGGACTCCTCCTCGGAGATCGCGCTGGCAATCTTTTCCGGATCGCGCGTCGCGCCGACCTTGGCAACGATGTCGGTTCCGGTCAACGCTCCGTACAGAGCATTCCAGTCGACGCCATCGGGAACCGGAGCAACGCCGGGCGTCGTGTCGGGCAAGGTCGCGGCAACCGGTTGTGCTGGCGGGGTGGTAGAGGCGACGCTTTTGACAATAGGCTTCCCATCAAGCGCGGCTTTCAGGTTTTCCAGCATCTCGGCGGGGGCCGGCGTCGGTTGCAAGTTCTGTTGCAACGCACCGAACATCCTGCGCACCTCGGCGGTCGCCGCAAAAATCGTATCCATCAACTCGGCGCTCAGCGTCAGTTCGCGGTTGCGCAGCTTGTCGAACAGATTCTCGGTCAGATGGCACAATGCCACCAGTTCCGTCGCGTTGAGAAAGCCCGCTCCGCCCTTGATGGTGTGGAAGCCGCGGAAAATCTCGTTAAGCAGGCCGGCATCATTCGGCCGCTTCTCCAGATCCATGAGCTTGCTGTCCACATCGGACAACATCTCTCCTGCCTCCAGCAGGAAATCGCTCAACAACTCTTCCATACCGGCAAAATCGTTCATTTTTCTTCTCCTAATCCTCAGAGTTACGGCGCGCCGTGCCCCTACGCAACACTAAAATCCCAAGCTCTCCAGCAGGTCGTCCACCTGATCCTGACTGGTCACCACGTCGCTGCGTCCCGCCGCATTGATGACAGGGCCGTTCAGCAGCCCGGTGTCGAACTCCGCCTTCACCGCAGGCGGCGCACTCTCCAGCAGCAGCGCCACCAGTTGCTGTTCCATGGTCTTGGTCACCTCGATGATCTTCTTGATCACCTGTCCTGTCAGGTCCTGGAAATCCTGCGCCATCATGATTTCCATCAAGTGAGCATTGGTCGCCTTGGTCTGGTTCGGGACATCGTTCAGGAACGCCTGGGTCTGCATCACCAGACTCTTGAATTGCTCCACGTCGAGCTTCTTGTCGAACAGCATCTGCCACTGTCCGGCCAGCCTAGTCGACTCGCTGCCCATCCTGTCGACGATAGGTTGCGCCGCATCGGTGGCATTGAGCACGCGCTCGGCAGCCTTCTCTGTCAGAGTCGCGACATAGTTCAGGCGATCGCGCGCGTCCGGTATGGTCGAGGCGGCCTTTTCGATCTCCTTGTTCAGGCCCAGTTCACGCAGCGTGTTGTGCAGCGTGCGTGTCATATGGCCGATCTGATTGAGAACCTTGTCGTCGCCCACTTCCGATGCGGGACGTACGGTCTCCTGACCGGATTCGGCAGTGTTCGCCGCAACGATGCTGTCGAACAGCGATTCGAGATCGGCGGAGTCTTGATTCGGGTTGGCGCTCATGGCATGGCTCACTTTTGCATGTTGGCAAATATCTTCTTCAACTTCTCGTCCAGCGTCGCCGCGGTAAACGGCTTCACCACATAACCCGACGCACCCGCTTGGGCAGCCTCGATGATGTTCTCCTTTTTCGCCTCCGCGGTCACCATCAGAACCGGCAGGTGCTTGAGCTTGGCATCTGCGCGGATATTGCGCAACAGTTCGATGCCTGTCATGTTCGGCATATTCCAATCGGACACGACGAAGTCGAACTCGTCGACGCGCAACTTGGCCAATGCCTGCACTCCGTCCTCCGCCTCCTGCACATTGGTGAACCCCAGTTCCTTGAGCAGATTTCGCACAATGCGACGCATCGTCGAAAAATCGTCAACCACTAAAAATCTCGTATTTTCTATTCCCATACCAATCTCCTAAAACCCTTTGCGAAACGTACGGGCACGACGCAGCATGCCCGCACTATCACGTCAGCAACGGCCGCAACGTCGACGACAGCACCCCTGAGTCGAACTTGGGCACGTAATAATCCACACCCACCCTGCGCCCCGTGGCACGATTCGCCTCGGACGACAGCGAGGAATGCATCACTACCGGTATGCCCTCGAAACGCCGATCCGATTTAATGTTCTGCGTCAGCACATAACCGTCCATCTGCGGCATCTCGGCATCGGTCAGGATCACCTGGATCTGGTCGCGCAAATCGCCGCCTGATGCCTGTGCCGAATCGGCCATCGCCTTGAGCCGATCCCACGCCTCGTCGCCGTTGTTCGCCTGAATGTGCTTGACCCCCATCTTGTCCAGCACCTCGGCGATCTTGCGGCGCGCCACCATCGAATCGTCCGCAAAAAACACGCACAAGTCGTGACCGGACTCGACGCGCTCGACCGCCCCGACGACACCTTCGCCGAAGGCGTTGGCGAGGATCTGCTCGACGTCCAGTATCGAAACCAGCGAACCGTCCGGCAACTCGGTGATCGCAGTAATCAGCGCCCCCTTGTCGGAAAGCATGCCCTCGGTCGCTCGCACCTTGTCCCAATCCACCCGGATGATCCGATCCACCTTCTCCACTAGAAAACCCAGGATGTGGTTACTGTACTCGGCCACCATCATGGTCTGATGTCCTTCGAGGGGATGAATGCCCATGAAACTCGCCAGACTCAGCACCGGCATCACATGGCCGCGCAACGACACGATGCCGTTCACGCCGGACGGCATGTTCGGCGTACGCGTGATCTTGCCGGCCGGACAAACCTCCTTGACCTTGAATACGTTGATGCCGAATTTCTCGCCGGTGCCCAGGCTGAACAGCAGAATTTCCATCTTGTTGGAACCGGCCAGACTGGTACGCGCGTCTATCTGCCCCAACAAGCCATGATGTTCATCGTTCGACATATCTTCCAAATAACTCATCTCTATCTCCCCCATAAGGACACGGCGCGCCGTGCCCCTACTATCAGGCCAACAACCGCGCCAGCGTCTGCGCCAGCTTCTGCGCCTCAAACTTCGGCACGTATTCGTCCACACCCACCGCCTTACCCATTTGCTCGTTCGAAGTGCTGGACAGCGACGAGTGCATCAGCACGGGTATGCCGTTGAAACGCTTGTCCGACTTGATCTTGCGCGTCAGCATGTAGCCGTCCATCTCGGGCATCTCGACATCGGTGAGGATCACCTGAATCAGGTTCTTGAGCGGAACCCCGCTCGAATCCGCCAAATCCGCCATCTTGGACAACTCTATCCATGCCTGACGGCCGTTGACCGCAGAAATGGAATTCACCTGCATCGCGTCCAGCGTGCGCTGAATCTGGTTGCGCGCCACCGAGGAGTCATCGGCAAAGAACACTGTCCGGTTCTCCTTGCCCAACGGCGGCACGCTCCTGAATACGGAATCGTCGTTATCGAAGTGCCCGGTCTCGGACAGCACTTTTTCCACGTCCAGCATCATCACCAGCCGATTGTCCTTCAGCTCGGTAATCGCGGTCACCAGGCCCCCCATCTCGGCGGCCAGCATCGCCGGCGGAACGCGCATAGCCGACCAGTCCAGCCGCAAGATGTTGTCGACCGCCCTGACCAGAAATCCCTGGGTGTGGCCGTTATATTCGGTAACGATCATGATTTCCGGCGAGCAATCTGTCTCCATGCCGATGTACTTGGCCAGATCGATCACCGGCACCAACTGGCCGCGCAGACTCACCATACCCTCGACCGCCGCCGGCATTTCCGGCGCACGCGTGATCGGCGGGATGCGCATCACTTCGCGCACCTTGAACACGTTGATGCCGAAGGTCTCCTCGCGTCCATTGCGCATATCCTTGCCGAGCGAGAACATCAAAATCTCCAGCTTATTGGTTCCCGCCAACTTGGTGCGCGCATCTATATTTCTTAACAAATCAGACATTTCTTCTCCTCAATTGCAGGGGTGCGGCACGCTATACAAGTGCCCGAACAAAAGTTTCTCGTATCCCTACTTCATCGCACACTTGGTCAGCGGATAGCCGGCTTTGCGCAATTCGCCGGCCGACTTCGACAGCTCATCCATCGCCTGCTTGGCCGCACTGGCCGATTGAGCGTTATTGTCCACCAAACCATTGATACGTTCCAGACTATTCGCCACGCCTTCACTTGAGACCGACTGCTCGCTGGATGCTGTAGCAATATGTTCGATGCGCCCCGCGACATTGATCGTGGCGTTCATGATCTCCTTCAGCCCCTCACCATTTTTGCGGATCAACGCGATGCCGGTTTCAACTTCGGCAACCGCGCCGTGCATGGATTTCACCGCGGCAGCGGAAACGGCATTGATCTCGCCGATGGTGTTAGCAATGTCCTTGGTGCTGGCCGCAGTGCGTTCGGCAAGTTTGCGCACTTCGTCGGCGACCACGGCGAATCCGCGCCCCTGCTCGCCGGCGCGCGCCGCCTCGATCGCCGCATTCAGCGCCAACAGATTGGTTTGCTCGGCGATTTCCTTGATCGCATTCGCGATCGTGCCGATTTTTTCGATGGAGGCCCCCAAATCGGAGATGGTCCGGCTGGACGACTGCACGGTATCGGCCACCCGACTGGTCGCAGAGATGCTGAGTTCCATATTGCCGTTATTTTCCTCAACGACTTTCTGCATTACCCGTGCATCACGCAGAGATTCCGCAGCCATGTGCGCCACCTCAACGACCGACTGACTGAATTGCTCCATCGTCGCCGCGATAGTCTGAATATGATCCTGCTCGGTCAGCGCATTGGCCGCCACCCCGCCGACCTGCGCATCCACATCCTGAATGCGGCGCTGCATCACGGTGACGGGCGAGACGATCTCATCCACCATGGTGCGTAAATAGGCCTGCATCGTCTGTATTTCGCAAAGTAACTCGCCCATCTCATCATGAATGGAAATATCCAGTTCGGTATCGAGATTGCCTTCCATGATGTTGCGAAATTCCCTCCCGACGTCCGCCATCGGATGGCGAATGAAGCGATCCACGCACCAGCCGATGAAGAAAAACAGGAACACCTGCAGCGCAATTTGCCCGATCAGCACGTTGAACTCCATCGCCTGAATACGCGCGAAGTCCGGCTTCAAGTCGATCACCACATCCGAGGCTCCAGTGACCTCGCCTGCCGGAACCGCATGGCAGGTAGTGCAATCGGTGCCGTGAAAATCCTTGCTGGCCAGATAAGGGGTGACAATGCGCATCACCGGATCGCCGGCCGCATCCTTGGCGAACGTCACGCTAGACTTCTTGCTTTCCATTGCCTGACGCTGCACCTCGTCCTTGATGCGCTCCTCCGGCAAGGCGCCATATTGCTCGACCAGTTGCGGTGCGCGCACCACCGAGACCGACTTGACGTTGCCGGACGAAGACACCTTTTCCAGCAACAGCTTGCGGGTCGCCACATCGCCGATCTGCCCGGTCACCATCAGCATGTTGGAGCTGTCGATGATCTGATTGGCGATCCGGTCGCCCTTGTCCGCCGCCAGCCGCAATGCGTCTTCCTTCAGCGCATCGGTGATATAGAACTGCGCGACCGACAGGATCACCAGCAGAGGGAGCTGGATCGCCGCCTGCAGCTTGCCTTTCATCGACCAGTTCTTGATCTTGAATCGCTCGTATTTCGAGACGACCTGCGCGCCCGACTGGTTCAGTTCGCGGTACAACTTCTCGGCCTCGGCGACCTGCGCCCGGGTCGGCGCCTTTCGGATCGAGACATAGCCCATGATCTTGTCGTCCTCGATCACCGGCGCTACGGTGGCGCGCACCCAGTAGTGATCGCCGTTCTTGCAGCGGTTCTTGACCATGCCGCGCCACGGTCGCTCGGACTTCAACGTGTCCCACAGCCATTTGAACGCCTGCGGCGGCATATCGGGGTGACGCACGATACTGTGGTTCTTGCCGATCAGCTCCTCGCGCGTATACCCGGAAATCGCAACGAATGCATCGTTGCAATAGGTGATGACGCCCTTGGTGTCGGTTTTCGACACCAGCACCGCTCCAGCCGGAAATGGAACCTCGTTTTGCGTCACAGATGCGTTTGTGTTTTGCATGCCCGCCCCTCACTCTATCAATGTCTGACCGCGCCTTACGGGCACGGTGCGCCGTACCCTAAACCTTGAACTGACTCACTGCCGCCCGCAACTCGCCCGCCAGCTGCTCCAGTCGCTGAATCTCCTGGCTGTTCGACTCCACCGCCGCATGGTTTTCCTCGGACATTTGCGCGATCTTCTCGACGTTGCGCGCGATCTCGGTGCTGGCCAGCCCCTGCTCGGCCACCGACGAAGCAATGTCATTGACACCATGACTGGACTGCGTGACTGCCGCAGCCGCCGCGCCCAACACTGCCGACACCCGCTCGATATGCTCCTGCGTCGACTGCAGCGAACGCAGACCGGCCTGCACCGTGCCCTCTACGTGACCTGATTTCTGGTTCAGCGAGTTAGTCACCTGATCGATTTCGTTGGCCGACTGCGCGGATTTTTCCGCCAGCTTGCGCACCTCGTCCGCCACGACCGCAAAACCGCGCCCCTGCTCGCCAGCGCGCGCCGCCTCGATCGCCGCATTCAGCGCCAGCAAATTGGTCTGCTCGGCGATGTCCTTCACCTGCTGGGTCATGCCGGCAATCGCGCGCGTGCTGTCGACGAACTCCTTGACCGAATCGGCGATCAGGTTCACCGACTCTTGCACATGACGAATTTCGCCTATCATCTCGTCCACATTCTGGTTGCCCTGCTGGGTCTGCGTCAGGCTCTGCTCGGACAGTTTGCGCACTTCATCGGTGTTCGCTGCGACCGAATTGATACTAACGGTAATCTGTTCGACTGCTGCTGCAGTAGCGGCGGCAGCCTCGCTTTGCACTTGCGAACCTTGCGCAATCTGCTGCGAAGAACTGGCAAGTCCCAGTGCCGCATCCCCCACTTGATCGGCCTGTTTTTTCACGTTTGCAATCATATCGCGCAACGCCGCCTGCATCAGATAGGCATTCGCCAACAAACTCCCGGCGACCGGGCGGCCCGACAACTGCCGCGAAAAATCACCGGCAGCCATGCCATTGACAACCTGGGCCACGTCGTTCGGCTCGCCCCCCAATTGCTGCATCACATTACGAACGATACCCATGCCGATAAACACCACCACGACGAGAACCGCCGCACCCGCCACCAGCAGCGTGATCGTTGTCGCCTTGCTGGTCGTATCGAATGCGCCCTGCGCCTCACGCGCTTCGGCATCGAGGGAACCCTTGATCTTGTTCATGTTGTCGGAAATTTTTGCGGCTTGAACATCTATCCTGCCGTCCACTTCGGAAATCGCCGCCGCAGCCTCCCCCTGCCCCGCACGCAACAACGGCAGCATTTCCTTTTCGTAAATATTGACGAACTCGTCGTATGCCTGATGTGCATCCTTGACGAGGGCACGCTCTTCGTCGGTGTCGACCAGCCGCTCGACCTCCGCAATTTCCGCACCCGCCCTGGCCTTCCCCTCGGCCCAGTCCTTGGCGCTCTCGTCCAGATTGCGATTGATAACGCTGTCGGCAACGATCTGGTAGATCTCCGCACCGATGAAAGATGCGGCGGTGATTTTCACGCCATCTTCCGCGCGACCATGCGCCTCCGCCTGAAGTCCTGCGAGCTTGCTCTGCCCATACCAGGACAGCACAACCAGACCCAGCATGCTGATTGCAAACAATGCAATCAGCATGAATATTTTCTTTTTCATCGATGCCCTCTTCCTGTTCCGAAACGTTACTCAGCCCAAACCGGGCGCACAAAAGCGCAGACGCTACACCTTGAAGCGCCCCACCGTCTGGCTCAGATTCCCGGAAAGCTGCTCCATCGCCTTCACCTCTTCGACAGTACGCCGAACCACCTCATTGCTGCGGCTCGCCATCGCCGCAATGGCATCGACGTTGCGGGCGATCTCCTGAGTGGAATCCCGCTGCCTGTTGATCGACGCAGATATCTCCTCCAGCCCCTGATTCACGCTGCCAACCGAGGAATTCGCCTCGACCAGCACGCCCGTCACTTCGCGGACATGCGCCTGACTGCTCTGCAACGCACTCATGCCGCGCTGCATCGCCTTCTCGACCTGTCCGGACTGCATACCGAGCGACTGGGTCACCTCGTCGATCTCGTTCGCCGACTGCGCGGATTTCTCCGCCAGTTTGCGCACCTCGTCCGCCACCACCGCAAAACCGCGCCCCTGCTCGCCTGCACGCGCCGCCTCGATCGCCGCGTTCAACGCCAGCAGATTGGTCTGCTCGGCGATGTCCTTCACCTGCTGGGTCATACTGGTGATGCTCTGGGTGCTGTTAACGAACTCGTTCACCGCGGAAGCAATCTGACCCACCGCACTCTCGACACGCTCCAGTTCCTGCACCATCTCATGCAGACTCTCCTGGCCGCGATTGGCCCGCTCCAGACTATCCGACGACAACCGCGCCACGCGCTCGGCCCCCTCGGCCACCTGGCTGATACTGGAACTGACCTGCTCGACTGCCGTTGAAGCGGAAACCGCCGCGTCGCTCTGCTGCTGCGAGCTGAGCGCAAGCTGTTCGGCATCTCCCGCCAGCGAATGCGCGGCGTCCGCCACCCGCGAAGCATGTCCCTCGACCTGGGCGACAATCACCTGGAAGCCGGCGGTCAGATCGTTGAACGCCTTCGCCGTCATGCCGATCTCGTCCTGATTACGCACGACGGCACGCTTACCCAGATCGCCGTCGACCTGCATGGTCTGCATCACTTTCTGCAATTCACGCGTCGGCCGTATCACCAGATCGATCAGCCAACCGATCCCAAACCACAGGAATATTTGCACGGCCAACTGCAATCCCCACAACACGAGATTCGCCTTGCTCATCACGGCATATTCGTCGGTAAGATCCACCGTGATGCTAGCCGCACCGTTGACCGCACCTTCCGGAACGCTATGGCACATCAGGCAATTGGTGCCGCGGAATTCCTGTTTGGCAATAAACGGCACCACGACTCGCAGCGCGCGAACTCCATTCTGGTCGACCAGCGTGGTCTGCTGCTGCCCTGACGACAATGCCTTGCGATCCAGTTCATCCACCGGCTGCTCGGTCGGCATACCCGGCCCATATTGATCCTGCACCGGCTTGCCGCGAATCACGCGCAGTTCGATCATCCGGTCCGACGCCCCCATCTTCTTGACGTACATCGCACGTTGCTCGACATCGCTGATCAGACCGTTGAGCATCAACATGTTCAGGCCGTTCAGCACGCCATCCGCAGCGACCACGGCTTTCTGCCGCGACTCTTCGAGCACATAGTGTTCGAACGTTTCCAGCGCAGAGCGCTGTCCGACCACCATGATTCCCAGCAACAGCAATTGGATAGGCACCTGTAACTTGTTCTTCAGCGAAAGCTTGCTCCACCAATAGTTCATTCCGTCCTCCCCAAACGTGCAACATTGAGCGTTATATCGCTATGCTTACTCTAACGGCTGCGGCACCCGCCCCTTGCCGCGAACAAACGAACAAACCCATGCCAATTCACGGATTTAAAGCCGTTCCCGGCACTGCCGGGACACCCGACTGCGCATCGATACTTTCCTTGACCACATCCTCCAGTCGCTCGCCACCCTCGGCATCGACGATGCCGCCATCGTGCTGCGCGGCTTCCTCGGCTCTCTTGTTCATCACGATCAGGCTGATGCGGCGGTTCATCGGATTCAGCGGCTCCTCCTTGACGAACAGCACCGCCGACGACAGCCCCACCACACGAACGATCTTTTCCGCATCCATGCCGCCACCGATCAACTCGCGGCGCGAGGCATTGGCGCGGTCGGCAGATAGCTCCCAATTGCTGTAGCCCTTGTTGCCGCCACCGTAGAGCGCGGCATCGGTGTGACCGGACAGACTCACCTTGTTGGGCACTTCGTTCAGCATCCGGCCTATCTCGTGCAATATCTCCCTGGTGTAGGGCTCAAGGCGTGCGCTGCCCAACTGGAACATCGGACGGTTCTTTTCGTCGACGATCTGGATGCGCAAGCCCTCGGTGGTCATGTCCAGCAAAATCTGGTTCTTGAACTTCTTCAGACTGGGATTGCTCTCGATCGCCTTCTCGATATTTTGCTTCAGCAACTTGAGCTTTTCGACTTCCTTGATGCGCTCGATGCGCGCGATCTCCTTCTGCACCTCCGCAAGGCTGGCGACCTGCTGCGGCTCCGCCAGCTTCACCTGCCCGGCCTCCCGCGAAAGATCCTCGCCGCCCCCCTTGATGATGCTGGTCGCATCGCCCGACCCCTCGCCACCCAGCAGCGCCACCTTGAGCGGCGTCTTGAAGTAATCCGAAATACCTTTCAAGTCCCCTCTGGTTGTCGAACCCAGCAGCCACATCAACAGAAAAAACGCCATCATCGCGGTGACAAAGTCGGCATAGGCGATCTTCCACGCCCCGCCATGGGCCATGCCCGCCACCTTCTTGATGCGCTTGACGACGATCGGTTTTTTGTTCTTGTCCTGACTCATGTTCGGGACATTGCCGACAGAGAGCCGGCGCCATGCTCATCGCACAGCGCCGACCCAAGGAAAAATAAAGAGAAGAAATATAACGGCAGGCCGGGAGTAAAAATCACGCAATCTCCCCTAGCGCTTCTGTTTGACATGCTCTTCCAACTCAAGGAAGCCGGGCCTGTCTCTGGAAACCAGAACCTTGCGCCCGAACTCCACCGCCATCGCCGGCGCATAACCGTTCAGGTTGGCCAGCAGCGTCACCTTGATAACGTTGAACACCCGCGTGCTTTCATCGGCCTTCTGCTCCAGCGTCGTCCCCAGCGGGCCGACGAAACCATAGGCCAGCAGAATGCCGAGGAAGGTTCCGACCAGCGCGTGGGCGATCAAGATACCCAGCTCGGCCGGCGGCAAGCCGACCGACTCCATGGTATGCACCACGCCCATCACCGCGGCGACGATACCGAAGGCAGGCATCGCATCGCCCAGCTTGGCGACGATATGCGAAGGCGCCAGCGCCTCGTGGTGATGAGTCTCGATCTCCACGTCCATCAGATTCTCGATTTCCATCGCATTGAGGTTGCCGCTGACCATGACGCGCAGATAATCGGTCATGAATTCGACCACATGATGATCGGAAGCGATTCTGGGATATTTGCCGAATATCTGGCTTTCCGCAGGAGTCTCGACATCATTCTCGATGGACATCAAGCCTTCCTTGCGCACCTTGTTGAGCAACTCGTACAACAGCGCCAACAACTCCATGTAGACAGCCTTGTTGTATTTCGCCCCCGCGAATACCTTGGGCAAGGCCGAAATCGTCGCCTTGATCGACTCCATGGTATTGCCGACCAAAAACGCGCCGACAGCCGCACCGCCGATCATCAGCAGCTCGACGGGCTGGAATAGCGCCCCCATATGCCCGCCGGCCAGCGCGAAACCGCCGAACACAGAGCCCGCGACCACCAAATAACCGATTATGACCAACATAACTGCGCCCCTTGTTTGCCCGCACCTTCACCAGCAATTTTGACAAATTTCCCGGCGCATTCTAAAGCAAATCCGCGCCGTCAGGGGCTACAACAGAGGCTCAGACTGCCTGAGCAATAACATCCAGCGCGGCCTGCCTGGCCGCCCTGGTCTTGCCGGCGCGCGCCGGCGGATGACAGATGCCGCACACATAGTTGTCGCACAGCTCGTTGATGTGGGTAACAAAATAGCCGCCGCATTCCCTGCAGGGCGAAAGCTGCATCATCCCCGCCTTGAAAAAACGAATCAGGAACCATGCGCGGGTGATGCTGAGAATGGGCTCGGAATCTTCGATGCCCTGCATCTGATCGAGATACAGGCGATAGGCCGAAATCAGCGCCTGCACCCCCTCAATACCGGCGTGCATCACCAGAAAACGGTAAATATCCATGAACAGCGAGGCATGGATGTTGGGCTGCCAACTCATGAACCAGTCGGTCGAATACGGCAACATCCCCTTGGACGGCGATTCGCCCTTGACTTCCTTGTAGAGACGCAGCAGGCGCTCGCGACTCAGCGAGGTCTCCTCCTGCAGCAATTGGAGACGCGCACCAAGCTCGATCAGATTGATCGCAACCTGAACCTGCTTAGCCTCACCCGCTACGGTTTTGGCAGCCGGATCACCACCCCGATTATGCGAGTTCTTCAACGGGTTGCCCCGACATCAGAATAGCCGCATGCGCGCGAGACATCATGCGATCCTTGCTGTAATCGCTGACCATATTGAGCAACAGCGCCTCGTCGAAACGGAAGCGGTACAGCAACATATTGGAAGCGGCCATCTTGACCACCTGCGCAGGCGACAAGCCGGCGATCACATCCACCAAATCCTGGCTGAGGCCCAGACGGAAGATCGCAGCGGCCCTGTCTTCCTTGACCATCTGCTGCGCCAGCATCAGATAAGTCAGATTGAGATCACGGATTCCTTCTTGCAATTGCGTGCTGTTCATATAGCCCCCTTGTAAGCTCCGGCAGACGGATATTCCGCCAACCGCGCCACTATCGGCGACGCGCTCGTTGCAAGCGCGGACTACCGATTTATGACGTCTCGATTATTGCGAATCGGGAGCTTTCGGATAATTGGACGGGAGCCAATTTTTATGTAGGGCTACAGACTGGGTGATGTAGGATTTTTTCCTACACAAGGCGCCCATATATTTCAAATAACGCGATAAACCGACGATACCCAGAGGCGATTATTTGTCGGCCACCACCCGGTTGCGCCCAGCCGCCTTGGCGGCATACAGACAGGCATCGGCACGTGCGAGCAGCACATCCACCGAAGCCATGTCCAAACGCCGTTCCGCCACACCGACGCTGATGGTCAGTGAAAAATTCGCGCCGCGCCCCGGATGACTCAACTCGGTCACCTTCTGACGCAAGCGTTCCGCACACTGAACCGCCGCTTTGAGATCGGTGTCCGGGCAAATCACCACAAACTCCTCGCCGCCATAACGGCACACCAGATCCTGGGTGCGCGCCGAATGGCGCAACGCCTGGGCCACATTTTTCAATACATCGTCGCCAGCCTGATGCCCCAGCTTGTCGTTGATGGACTTGAAATGATCGATGTCGACCATCATGCAAGACAACATGCGTTCACCGCGCCGGGCCAGCGCCCATTCCTGCTCGATGCGCTCCACTGCGGAACGACGATTCGGCAATTCGGTCAACGCATCGGTCAGCGCCAATCGTTGCAGACGCTCGTTCGACGCCGCCAAGTCTCTGGAAAAACGCAACAACTGCTCGCGATCATAGGCCAGCTCCTCCTGCAACTGCACCACCCGCTGGGCGGCGCGCAGCCGCGCGAAGAACACCCGCTGCGAAACCGGCTTGACCAGATAATCGTCGGCCCCCGCCTCGAACGCCTCCACCAGACTGTCGGCGGTCTCCTTGGCGGTCAGGATGAACACATACACATCGCGGCGCTCCGGACTCTCGCGCAACTTGCGGCACAACGTCACGCCATCCATCACCGGCAGATTCCAGCCGGTGATCACCAGCTGCGGCCGCTTAGCCTCGACCACCTGCATCGCCTCGACGCCATTGCGCGACGTCAACACCTCGTGTCCCGCAGCCTTGAGCATCGCCTCCAGCAACACCAGCATCGCGCGGTCGTCCTCGACCACCAGCACGCGCATCTTGTAATGATCGCGGCCGACATCGATCCAGTCCGGCACGTCGACCGCAACGTCAGGCACCTCGGACTGGCTCAGCATCTCCCCAAACGGCGGGATGTGCACCATCTTCATGTTCAGCAACTCCAGCCAATCCAACCAGTCATGGATACAGGCATCGCCAATCTCGACCAGCTGATCCCCCTCCACCGCCACGCGTGCGGCGGCAAACCTCAACTTGGCCACCAACCGGCCGCGCTCGTCCGGCTTGGCCAAACAGGCATCCGCAAGCTGCGACGCGACATGCAGCAAATGCAGCAGCCGCCACTCGCGCGAGCCCTCCACCATCTTGCTGTTCTCGGGCAGCAGATAATCATGCGCCAGCGCCTGGAACACCTTGGGAAAGCCCATATCTGCGAGGATCGCACCGCTCAACTCGGCCTCGTCGCAACCGAGCGCGTCCTGCTCCTGTCGATGCAACTCGTCCAGCGGCATCTCCTGCGCCCGCGCCATCAGCTTGCCGTACTCGTCCGGATAGGCCGTGGCGAGCGCCAACCGCCCAATGTTGCCGAGCAGACCCAGCACGAATATCTCTTCGGGAACCGCCAGCCGCGCCCGCGCCACCAGATGCTTGGCGGCGATGCCGGTCAGCAGGGAATGCGCCCAGAAATACTGGTAATCGAATTGTTTGCACGGTCCGTTGCGGTAATCCACGATCAGCGCGATGCCCAGCACCAGCTGGCGCAACGCGCGCGCACCGAGCACCGTCACTGCGTCCGAGATAGTCGCAACCGGGCGGGAGGGATTGGACAGCAGCACATTCGCCGCCTTGAGGACTCGTGCGCTCAACGCCGGATCGACACTGACCATCCGGGCAATTTCATGATTGGAGACATCCTCGCGCTGCGTCAGGTTAATCACCTCCAGCGCCACCCCTTTCGGAGTAGGCAGCCGGTCGGCAATTTTCAAACGAGCCAATATCGAATTTTCAACGACATCCATCGCGAACATCTCCCTGTTTTTCGGGCAGTCTACCGTAACGGCGCGGGATTTCCCAGCCGCCGCCGACGGATATGAAGCAGGCAGACAGCAAAAGGCCCGCATGCGATAAACATGCGGGCCTTTTGTGTTTGCCCATGCGACTGGGCTGAAACTGGTGGTGATAGGTGGATTTGAACCACCGACCCCAGCATTATGAGTGCTGTGCTCTAACCAACTGAGCTATATCACCGCGAAGAGCGCGGCATTCTCCAGATTTCACCCCGCCTTGTCAATGCGTGCAGGAAACTTGTTTGAGTTCACTGCCCGGAAAGTTCTTGTGTATCGCCGTCAGCCGCTCTGTCGTCGCGGCATCCAGGCCGCCCAGCACGAACATCGTCGCCTTCAATCTGCTGCTGCGCTCGCCGACTTGCGCGCTGCGCACATCCTTGGCCCGCAGCTGGGCGACGAAGTTCTGCGCCGCCTCCCGTGTCTTGAACACACCCAACGAAATGGCGTTAAGCCAGACGCCCGCCTCCGGCACGACGAAGTATTCCTCGACGCCACGCGCCTTCAGTTGCTCGATCTTCTGCGCCACTCCCGCCTTGTCTTTCAACGGCGGGATGTACACCCAATAGCCGATGTTGTATTCGACCTCGCGCTGCCCCAGCCGCTCACCCAGATGCAACGTATTCAATGCGACCGTCGCGCGCGCCAGATCGACTCCAGAGAACTCGCCCCACTCCATGCAGGTGCGGGCCTCGCCCTTGATGGACTGTACGACCGGCGCGAAGGCCGGCGCGAAGGCCGGCGCGGACGCGGGCGCCATCGGCACCGGAGCGGACTGCGACATTGCCGGCGACGACGCACCCAGCAAGCGTATCTTCTCCTCGTGCAGCGCCGTCGGCGCAGGAGCATCCGGCTCGGCTGTCAACAAGCCCCCCCATTGCATGACCGCGAAGAAGATCGCGTTTCCCGCCAGCAGAATCCAGAATGTTTTTTTCATCATGCGTTCGTTTCCCGTGCGATTAGCCACAATCCCTGCAACACCAGATTATCCTCAAGACGCAACGGCAGCTTGAGCCGTTCGCGCAAAACCTCCGCCGCACCGCCGCTCAACACCACCGTTGCGCCGACTTTATCGAGCAACGCATGCTGCCGCTCGACCGCACCGCAAGTGGCCTGCACCGCACCGCTGAACAAGGCATCTGCAGTGTTGCGCGGAAACGCGACATACTTTCCCGGCCCCTGCTCCAGTTGCGCCGTCGCGCCGCACAGGCTGCGCTGCATCAGTTCGACGCCGGGCAGGATCAGCCCGCCGAGGAACTCGCCTTCGTCCGACAGCGCATCCACCGTCGTCGCGGTGCCGCAGTTCACCACCAGACAGCGTCCGCCGACCAGATGCCATGCCGCGATCAGCGCCGACCAGCGGTCGCTGCCGAGTTGCGCCGGTTGTTCGTAGCCGTTGCGCACGCCGCATTGCCGTTCGCGGGCCGTAACGAAATGCCAGGCATCGGCGACAATGGCCTCGCGCAATGCCTGCCCGACCGCAGCCCCCGCAACATTGCTGGCCCACACCCCCCGTATCGCCGGGCCATCGGCGAACTGCTCGGACAGTTCCGCCGCCCGTTCGGTGGACAACGCGCCGCGACACAGCCACTCGTCGCCGCGCGTCAGCGCCCACTTGATACGCGTATTGCCCACATCGATCAGCAATCTCATCGCCGCACCCCCACTTCGCCCGAATTGAAACTGCGCGTGCCCTGCGCGGTTTCCAGCCGCAACTCGCCACCGTCGCCGACCCCGCGCGCGATACCGCTCACCTCACTGCCATCCGCCAGGCACAGACGGATCGGCTCGTCTTGATAAATATGGCATTGTTCCCATTCGTCGCGCAACGGGGCGAAGCCGCCCAGTTCGAATTGTCGCAACACCGTCGCCAACTCCTGCAGCAACAACGCCAGCAGGCGATTGCGCTCCGGCATTTCCGCACACAATTCGTCCAGCGCACCGGCCGGCCGATCTATCAGTTCCGCGAGCGATTCGCTCAGATGACAATTCAGCCCGATGCCGATCACCACGGCACTAGGTCCCAGCATATCGCCTTGCGCCTCGATCAGCACGCCGCCCAGTTTTCCCTGAGCACAGACAATGTCGTTCGGCCATTTCAGCCCGACGCCCTCCGCGCCAACCTTGTTCAACGCGCGCACGATCGCCACACCGACCGCCAGGCTCAGACCGGATAACGCATTCAAGCCACAATCGAAACGCCACAACAGCGAGAACGTCAGCGCGTTGCCCAACCCGGAATACCATGTCCGCCCGAGACGTCCGCGCCCTGCGCTCTGCAGTTCGACGGCGACAACGCTGCCGCTCGGCGCGCCGAGCGCCGCGCGCTGCAGCAGCAGCGTGTTGCTGGATGGGGCCTGCGGCACGACTTCGATGTCGAATTGCCCTCCTTTCGCATCCAGCCAGCGCATGATCTCGTTGCGATGCAATGGCTGCCAGGGTCGCGCCAACCGGTAGCCGCGGCCGCGCACGCGCTGCAGCGCGACGCCGCAATCCGCCGTGTCGGCCAGCGCGTTGAACACGCTGGCGCGCGACACGCCCAGCCGTTGCGCCAGCAGTTCGCCGGAATGAAAATGTCCATCCGCCAGAATGTCCAGCAGCTGCCAGGTTCGGGCGCGCAGAGCCTCTGCCGTCATTGCGGTATCCCGTTATCCTGCCGGGAGGGAATCCCGAGAAAACGCACGATCTCGTCGCGCTGTTGCTGCGCATCGCGATAGCCGAGTTCGATCAGCGCCTGACAATACTTTCTTTCCGACAACAGGAAGCTGATCAATGCAGAACCGCCGCCGTGCGGCGCCGCACCGGCCAGCCGCAGCAGGATGCGTATCGTCCACGGCAACTCGGACATGTAGCGCTCGGCGATCTTGTCTATCGATTCGCTCGGCTTGATCACTAGCAACTCGACATGTTTCAGGCCGGTCGCAGTGCGCATCTCTTCCGGCATCAGTTCCACCAGCCGGTTGATCGTCTGCACCCGCTCCAGGTCGACCTCCATGCTGTCCATGAAAATGCTGTTGAGCGCATGGCCGGCGATTTGCGCCAGCGAGGGGTAATCGCCGTGCTCGCTGCGCCTCGATACCTCCAGCGCATCGTTGGTCGCACTGATCACCATGATCCGGGTCGCCCCCAGATGCAACGCAGAACTGACAGGCGCGATCTGGCGCATCGAACCGTCGCCGAAATATTCGCGGTTGATCAATGTCGCGGGAAAAATGAACGGGATCGCCGACGAGGCAAGCAGATGTTTCGCTTCGATATTGGTCGACACGCCCAATCTGCGCGTACGCCGCCAGGGCTCGATGCCGCCCACCCCCTGATAGAAAGTGACCGATTTTCCGGACTCGTAACCAGACGCCGTGATACTCAACGCATGCAACAGCCCGGCATCGATACTCTGCTGTATCTTGTCGCAAGGCAGTATCTGGTCCAGCAGTTCGGCCAACGGCGTATTGTCGAGCAGCGATATCTGCTTCAGCCGGTTAATCCCCAGCCCGCTGAGCACCAGCCCGGCCAGCCACAACATCGAATTGTTGAACACCCCGACCGCGTCGGTGCGGTAGACCTCGTAGGTGTGGAAGTTCCGCCAGACATTGGTGAGGTAACGCACGCCGCGTCGGAAGTTGCGCGCATTCACCGCTAGCGTCGCGGCATTCAGCGCGCCAGACGAAGTGCCGCAGATCACCGGAAACGGGTTGTGTGCATGGCGCGGAAGATACTCGGCGATCGCCTTCAACACGCCGACCTGGTAGGCCGCGCGCGCGCCGCCGCCGGTCAGGATCAGGCCGATACGTTCGCTCATTCGCGCCCTATGCGAGCTCGGCCTGCACCGAATCGAGCGCGTCCTTCAGCGTCTCCTCGGGCAACGCATTCAGCGTCTCGGACAACATCTCTGCTGCATCCACCGCCCCCCGCGGCAACGACTGCGCCTCGGTGTTCGCCACCAGCACCGCCGCCGCCCCCACCACTTTCAGCAAGCGCGTACGCTCGGCCATCAACATCTCCAACTCCTGCCGCAGCAGTTCGGTTTCCTGTTTATTCATTGCACTCTCCTAATGTATTTTGACGCCGGCCACGGCCAGCGCGCTCATATTGACGATGCGTCTCACGGTAGCAGTATTGGTCAGAACATGCACCGATTTCGCCGCGCCCAGCAGCACCGGGCCTATCGTGATGCCGTCGCCGGCCAGCACCTTCAGCAGGTTGAACGCGATATTCGCCGCATCCAGATTCGGCATCACCAGCAGATTGGCGTCGCCCGTCAGGCGCGAATCCGGGAACACCTGCGCGCGTATCGCGGCGGACACCGCAAAATCGCCGTGAATTTCGCCCTCAACTTCCAGTCCCGGAGACTGCTGCTCCAGCAGTTCGCGCGCGCGACTCATCTTGCGCGCCGAAGCGTCGTCGAAGCTGCCGAAATTGGAATGCGACAGCAGCGCGACCCTGGGTGTTATGCCGAAACGGCGCACTTCTTCCGCCGCCAGCAAAGTCATTTCGGCGATCTGCTCCGCGGTCGGATCGAGATTCACATGGGTGTCGCAGATGAACAGCGTGTGTTGTTTCAACATCAGGATATGCATCGCCGCAAACACCGATGCGCCGGGGCGTAACCCGATAACGTCGCGCACCATGGGCAGATGATCCTGCGGCTTGCTGGCGACGCCGCAAAGCATCGCGTCGGCGCGGCCTTCGCGCACCAGCGTCGCCGCGATCAGGCTGGGATGGCGCGCATCGTTGGCGCTATCTACCAGCTCGAAATCTTCGCCGGCGACGAGGCGCAGGCCGAGCTTGTCGACGAGCCGCACGATCACCGCCGCGTCGCCGACCAGAATCGGCTGCGCCAATTTTTCGTCCACCACAGTGCGCACCGCATGCAGCACGCGCTCGTCCTCGCCCTCGGCATACACCAGACGTTGCGGATCGCGCTTCGCCATGTCGAACACCGGCTTCATCAGCAGGCCGGACTGATAGACGAAGTGTGAAATCTGCTCGCGGTAAACATCCATATCGGCGATGGGCCGCGTCGCCACGCCGCTGTCCATCGCCGCCTGCGCGACGGCGGGCGCGACGCGCCGGATCAAGCGCTGATCGAACGGTTTGGGAATCAGGTAGTTTTCGCCGAAGCTCAGCTCCCCCGCACCATACACCCCGGCCACCTCATGCGACTGTTCGGCGCAGGCCAGTTCGGCGATGGCGCGCACCGCGGCGCGCTTCATCTCCTCGTTGATGGTAGTCGCGCCCACGTCGAGCGCGCCGCGGAACATGTAGGGGAAGCACAGCGCGTTGTTCACCTGGTTCGGGTAATCCGAACGGCCTGTCGCGAGGATCGCGTCGGGACGCACCGCCTTCGCATGCTCCGGCAGGATCTCCGGATTCGGGTTGGCCAGCGCGAAGATCAGCGGGCGATTACCCATCTGCGCGACCATCTCCGGCTTCAGCACGCCGCCCGCGGAAAGCCCGAGGAACACGTCCGCCCCGGCGATCACCTCATTCAGCGTGCGCGCGGAGGTCTCGACCGCGAAACGCGCCTTGTTGTCGTCCATCTCCTCGGTGCGGCCCTTGTAGACCACGCCCTTGATGTCGGTGACGGTGATGTTCTCCATGCGTACGCCCAAGCCCACCAGCATGTCGAGGCAGGCCAGCGCCGCAGCGCCAGCGCCGCTGACCACCAACTTGATCTGCGCGATGTCCTTGCCGACGACCTTCAGGCCGTTCAGCAGCGCCGCGCCGACGATGATCGCCGTGCCGTGCTGGTCGTCGTGGAAGACGGGAATCTTCATGCGCTCGCGCAGCTTGCGCTCGATGTAGAAACATTCCGGCGCCTTGATGTCTTCGAGGTTGATGCCGCCGAAGGTCGGTTCCAGCGAAGCGACGATATCGATCAGCTTGTCGGGGTCGTTCTCCGCGATCTCGATGTCGAACACGTCGATGCCGGCGAACTTCTTGAACAGCACACCCTTGCCTTCCATCACCGGCTTGCCCGCCAGCGGGCCGATGTTGCCCAAGCCCAGCACCGCAGTGCCGTTGGAGACCACCGCAACCAAGTTGCCGCGCGCGGTCAGGTTGCGCGCCTCGTTCGGGTCGCGCACGATCTCCTCGCACGCCGCCGCCACACCGGGAGAATAGGCCAGCGCCAGATCGCGCTGCGTCTGCATCGGCTTGCTCGGGATGACGCTGATCTTGCCCGCCGGAGAGAGCCGGTGGTATTGCAGCGCGGCTTCGCGCAATTGCTTGTCCATGATTGCCCCCGATTGACCAGGCCCTGACGCCCGGCTTCAAATGTAGGTCGGGCTCCGCCCGACATGCGGACAAAGCCCGCCCTACGCCATTTTCGCTTTCCCGAAAGACTGCGTTTTTTCGGGAAACTGAGTCCTGCGGAGATTATAGCGTAGCGTCCTTGCTCTTCCCGCGCCGAATCATCGACGCACGCTCCATCTGCTAGACTTCGGGCCATGTATCCCGCACTCACCCCGCAACGCGAAAAACTCCTGCTGCTCACCCTCGCCGGCATCCAGTTCAGCCATGTGATCGACTTCATGATCATGATGCCGCTGGGCCCCATCCTGATCGCCGAGCTGGGCATCACCACGCACGAATTCGGCCTGCTGGTCGCCTCTTACAGCTTCAGCGCTGCGCTGTCCGGCCTGTTCGCCGCGATCTTCATCGACCGCTTCGAGCGCAAGCGCATGCTGCTCGGCCTGTTTGCGCTGTTCGGCGTCGCGACGCTGGCCTGCGGCCTCGCGCCGGGCTACGCCACGCTGCTGATCGCGCGCGGATTCGCCGGCGCGTTCGGCGGCGTGATGGGCGCGATGACGCACACCATCATCGGCGACGCAATCCCGTTCGAGCGCCGCGCCCGGGCCGGCGGCATGGTGTCGGCCGCGTTCTCGGTCGCTACCGTCGCGGGTGTGCCGATATCGCTGTGGCTGGCGAACATGTTCCAGTGGCGCGCGCCGTTCGTGTTCATCGCCGCGCTGGTCGTGCTGTTCATCGTCGTCGGTCTACGAGTGCTGCCCGAATTGCGCCGGCACATCAGTGTGGAAAAACAGGCCCATCCATTCGCGCCGATGCTCGCGGTGCTGCGCGACGCCAACCACCTGCACGCGCTGCTGTTCTCCGCGCTGGTCATCTTTTCCGGCTTCACGGTGATCCCCTATATCACGGTGTATGCGGTGCATAACGTCGGCATCTCGCAACACGACCTTCCCTACCTTTATCTATGCGGCGGCTCCGCCACATTGATCACCGCGAGGCTGATAGGCCACTGGGCGGACTTGTACGGCAAGATGAAGGTCTACCGCATGGTCGCATTCGCTGCGCTCCTGCCACTGCTGTTGGTGACGCATAGCGGCCCCACTCCATTGGGGTTGTGGCTGATCCTGACGACGATATTCTTCGTGCTGGTGTCGGGCCGCATGATCCCGGCGATGGCGATCATCACCTCGGCGGCGCAACCGAAACTGCGCGGTACTTTCATGTCGCTGAACGCCACCACGCAATCGCTGGCGATGGGGCTGGCGACCACGCTGGCCGGCTACATCATCTCGCAGGACGCTAACGGACAGATCGTCGATTACGGCATGGTCGGTTATGTCGCCGTAGCCGCGAACCTGCTGGCGATCTGGTTCGTCGGCCGCATCGAGATGCACGACCAGCGACCGGCGAAGATAGAATGACCACCCGCATTCCGGAGAATCATCCATGACCTGGAAACTCCTCATCAGCCGTTTGTTCAAGGCACGCGAGCAGCTCGCCGAGCGTCTCGCGCAACTGTGGAAGCACAGTTTCTACCTCTATCTCGCCGCGCTGTTCAGCGTGTTCGCGGTGCTCGACGCGACGGTGCTGCACAAGACCGCCGAGATGCGCCAAGCGGCGTTCGACACCATGGTGCGCTACCGCCTGATCGTGCCGGAGCCCGACCCCGACATCGTCATCGTGGACATCGACGAGGCCAGCCTCGCGGCGATGTCGCAGGACTACGGGCGCTGGCCTTGGCCGCGCCAGGTGCTGGGCGAATTCGTCGAGCAGATCGAGAAACAGCAGCCGAAGGCGGTGGTGTTCGACATCCTGTTCAGCGACGCCGACGTGTACAACCCCGACAGCGACGCCTATTTCGACGCTGCCATCGCGAATACTTCCAACACCTATTTCCCGATGCTGCGGCTGGACCCGTCCGCCGACGCGCTGAGCCAGATCAAGCCCGCGATGATCCCCGGCGTGACGCCGCTGCCGGATGTGCCGCAGGACGGGAACGCGACCGTCGCGATGGTGCTGCCGCACTTCCAGTCCGCGCTGGCCGGCGGCCGCCTCGGCCTGCACAACATCTACCCCGACAGCGACGGCGTCGCGCGCCGCTACAACGTCTACCGCGAGGACTACGGCTGGGCGCTGCCGTCGCTGCCCGCGCGCATCGCGCAGGATCAAGGCTGGCCCAAGACGGACGCGCAGCAAGTGCTGCTGAACTGGCGCGGTCAGCCCTTCACCTACCGCCACGTCAGCTTCAGCGACGTGTACCTCGACATGGGCAGCAAGGACAAGAAGCGCCCGCAGGACGAGTTCAAAAACAAGATCGTCATCATCGGCTCGACCGCGCCCAGCCTGTTCGACATCAAGGCGACGCCGATGGACCGCATGTTCCCCGGCGTGGAGATCCTCGCGACCGCCATCGACAACTTCAAGCACGGCGATTCGCTGCGCTACCCCGAGGGCCGCGTGTGGTATCTGCTGATCACGCTGACCATCGTGTGGTTCACCGCATGGGGCTTCTACCGCAACGCGGGACGCGACAAGATAGACCGGCTGTTCGGCCTGTCGCAGATCATCCTGATCGCGATCACCTATGCCAGCATCAACCTCACCACCGTCTACATCAACCTCACCGGCCCGGTGACGGTCGGCCTCGCTTTCTTCACCATCGCAAGACTGTACGCGATGGCGACCGGCAAGGCGCTGGAACAGAACATGGTGCGCGCGGCCACCGCGCGCAGCGGCGAACTGCAGGCCACGCTGCTGCTGATCCGCCTCGACAGCGAACGCAACGTGATCCGTGCCGCGGTGCTGGAGAAGATACGCCACGCGCTGGAGAAGACAGGATCGGTCGCAAAAAGCGTCGAGGCGCTGACCGGCGACCAGAAGGGCCTGTGGGACCTGTTCGAGAACACGCTGGCGATCTCTTGGGTCGCGGCGGCCGACGACACCGAAGCGCAGGAGACTATTCGGCAGGATGCCGAAGCGGTGCTCGCTGCGCTGCCGACGGTATTGCAACGCCATCTCGCCCAGCCGGATAATGCCACGACCCACTTCATCCATCAGGGACGACTGGACGGCGGCGCGGCGGCAGCGGCCGGCTGGCGCACGATGTTCGCCGAGGCGTTGCTGGAGTGGGACAGACAGGAAAACAAACACATGGGTTGAGCCCTTCGACAGGCTCAGGACAGGCTTCACGATACCCATCGTTCCGATACATGAACAAATTGATGGGTATCAGCCTTCGGCCTCAACCCATCCTACGATGATCGTGAATTCACAAAGGACACCGAATATGAAAACAATGCGATGGCTTCTTGCGTTAGCGGCGCTGCTGCTCAGCGGCGCGCTGCATGCCGCCGAAACCGGCACCGCGCTGAAGAGCGACGACATCAGGACGGAACCGTTCCGCGACGCGAAGTCCGTGGCGAAACTGGCGACCGGCGACAAGGTGGAGATCATCAAGAAAGACGGCGGCTGGTACCAGGTGAAGAGCGCGAAGGGCCGTGGCTGGGTGCGCATGCTGAGCATACGCAAAGGCGACGCGCGCAAGAGTTCCGGCAGCGCCTCCGGCCTGCTCGCGCTCGGCTCCGGCCGCGCCGGCACCGGCAAGGTCGTCGCGACCACCGGCATCCGCGGCCTGAATGAGGAAGAACTCAAGGCGGCCAAGTTCGACGAAGCCGAACTGAAGCGCGCCGAGTCCTACGCGACGAACAAGAGCGCCGCAGCTAAGTTCGCCGCAGCCGGCAAGCTAGCCGCACGTTCGTTTGACTACCTGCCCGCGCCGAAATGAGGAGAGTGACGATGAAGAACACTACACCGAGATCGCATTCCCAAACCCGTCATTCCGGCGAAGGCCGGAATCCAGCGCTTTTAAACAACTGGACACCGGCCTTCGCCGGTGTGACGAAATACAGCTTCCCTCTATTGATACTCGCGCTCGCCCTCATCTCCAACAGCGCCCTCGCCGCCAACCCGTTCGAGCAAGAACTATTCAAGGCGATCAAACAAGGCGTGCAGGAAAAAGTCACCGGCAAGTCCGCGACCTCCGTCGAGGAAGAGACCGCCATCGGAAGACAGATCGCCGGCAACCTGCTCGGCGCAGCCCCGCTGGTCAAGGATGCCAAGCTGCAGAAGTACGTCAACAATGTAGGCCGCTGGGTCGCCGACCAGAGCGAACGCCCCGACCTGACTTGGCACTTCGGCGTGATCGAATCGAACGACGTCAACGCCTTCGCCGCACCCGGCGGCTACATCTTCGTCACCAAGGGCCTGTACAAACTGCTGCAAAGCGAAGCCGAACTGGCCGGCGTACTCGCGCACGAAGTCGGCCACGTGATCCGCCAGCACCACCTGAAGATATTGCAACAGAGCAAACTACTCGACCTCGGCAGCCAGGCGCTCGCGAAGAACGTCGGCGGCGGCAACGACAAGGTGCAGAACCTGATCGGCAGCGGCGCGGAGATCGTATCGCGCTCGCTCGACAAGGACGCCGAATTCGAAGCCGACCGCATCGCCGTCGTGCTCGCCACCCGCGCCGGCTACGACGCCTTCGGCCTGCCCGCGGTACTGCAGCAGATCGGCCACTACGCGAAGGACGACGGCGACGTCGCGCTGCTGTTCAAGACCCACCCGCACCCGGACGACCGCTTAGGCAAACTGGGCGACGCGATGGGTGAACGCTTCGACGGGGTGAAGGGAAAGACGCTGGAGAAGAGGCTGTATCGGGTCAAGTAGCGAGTCGCTCGTCCGGCATCCGCTTACCGAACGAGGCAGCGGCAACGGCTGAGGTTTCGTTATAAACTGCGAATCGTCGGCACCTACTGCAAGGTGGTCAGCATGAGTACGAACCTGGAAATCCTGGAAGTCGAAGTTATGCAATTAGCTCCCGTTGAACGATCGCACCTGCTTGAGCGGTTGATCGCCAGCCTCAATTCGGACCCGGAAGTCGAGAAAGCCTGGGAGCAAGAAGCAGATTGCAGGGAAGCCGAACTGGAATCCGGTTCTGTCTCGGCAGTTTCAGGGCAGGAAGCCATCGCCCGACTTCGCGCAAGACTTGCGCGATGACCTACTCGCTCCACCCCGGAGCGGAGCACGATATTGCCATTGCACGATGCGGTAGCTTGCCTTCGATTATTCAACATCAAAATCGTCGGGGGTTGCCCGACAGCAAGTTCCTTTCTTTTGCTTCGCCAAAATAAAGGAACCAAAGAAAAGGCGACCCCGGTTTGCCGCCCGCTACGCGGGTTCCCTCCGTTGCTCAGGCGGTCAGGCCTCCTCATAAACTCGCACGACCCGCTACGCGGTCACGTGCTCAAACATATTCGTCGGACTACCCCTGACCGCCTTGCGCTACTCGGCGGCGCACAGGGGAAAGAGAATCAAAACCTTCAAACGGCATGGTGGGCTGCGCCCACCATGCCTTCTATTCGACTGTCGGAGATTAAATGCGAAGCTGCCCCTTTGCACCTCGTTAGCCTTCATGCGGAAACTCACGACGAAGAGTTGCAAGCACTTCACCGAATGTTTCCTTGATGTTGTTCTTCCCAAAGCGGATGTACTGGACACCATGGACATTTGAAAACGGTTCCACTCCGTCCTCAAGCAATAAGATTGCACGTGCAAAACCAAGTCGACCTTGGAACAAGCCAGCTTCGTGAATTACATTCTGACGACCGCGAAGACTGCCATCGGCCTGTTCGTCTTCGCCAGTTAGGATGAGGACTGCAAACGAGCTTTTAACCGCCATGTCTTCGAGAATATCCCGGATAGTATGACCGGCCCTTGCCCCAGTTTCATATGCCTCGATATCAATTCCATGTTTATCCTGCAAATGATCTTTGAGGTCGCGCCAGACGGGGCTTTGCCCGTGACCGATAAATACGGTTGGACGTCTAATACGGGCTGAGCCCAATATTTCCGTATTTGCTTCGCCGGCATGTCTTTCGAATATTTCAAATATCGATTCAATTTCCGAGCGTCGCGGAGCTACTACGGATACACTCGTATGACCATATGCGCAAGTAACCGTGAGATCGATCTTGTTGCCTCTGATACGGAGGTGTGAGTCACCTTTGAACTTCCTATAGTCAGCCAGGAATTCGTCGATGGTTTCATAATGCCAAATGGACCCATCGTCGTGACTTACGCTACAGTTCGTGGGCGATAGCTCATCTTCGACATTTAGTGCGAGTTCCCTAATTGCCGCTATTACATCTCTCAGCACGTCCGCATTGAAGCGCGACTGTACGTAGCTTTTTTCCTTTTCCAAATTGATGCTCCCTGTGAAGGCTAACGTTGAATGCCGGCCTGCGCGGCTTTTCGCGCAGGTCCGGTGGAATGATTGGTTAGCGAAGTAATCGGCCCTATGCCGCAAATCTCGCCGAAGAAACACGCGGCTTTGCGAATATGGCAAAGTGGAATGCGGTGCTGCGGAAGACCGGAATA
>Ga0172379_10002256_pt1 | contig 34786 bp, 34 predicted proteins | sample GrowelOW334metaG_FD_119756 | JGI IMG/M metagenome (GOLD analysis project Ga0172379, IMG submission 119756) | Groundwater microbial communities from an aquifer near a municipal landfill in Southern Ontario, Canada - Groundwater well OW334 metaG | ecosystem: Environmental > Aquatic > Deep... | reverse complement strand
GCGTTCGTGCGCGGGGGCGCTGCGCGCGGTGACCAGCGCGGTGCGGACTTTCATTTTTCCGCCGGCGCTGTCGGCGCGCAGGCGGTGCAGGGCTTCGAGCAGGGGCAGGAAGGGGCCGGGCGGTAGCGGGTGCAGTGCGCGGCGTTCCTCGTGGTCCTGGAAGGCGGCGAGGCCCTGCTCCTGGAACACGCGCTCGGCCTCGTCGGAGAACAGTACGGCGTCGCCGTCGAAGGCGATGCGCACTTCCAGCGGGTGCTTCTCGGCCTCGGTCAGCGTCGCCGCATACACGCGCGCGGCGGGGAAGCCGGCGTTGAGCGCTGCGCGCACGTCGGCCTCGTTGGCGGACAGGAACAGGTTGGCGCCCAGCGGCTTGAGGTAGTGGTAGGGCGGCCGCCCGCGCGTGAAGACGCCGCGTTCGAGCGCCAGCCCGGCGGCGCCGGCGGACTTGAAAATGCGCAGGCCGGAGACCGGGTCGTTGCGCGAGAGGATCACCACGGCCACGCGCTGGCGTTCGGGCGTGTTGAAGGCCAGCAGTTTCTGCACCAGCGGGAAGGCGACGCCGGGCCGCGCCGGCTGGTCCATGCGCTCGAGCTGCAGGCGCATGTAGGCGGAATCGTCCTGGTCCTCGAAGACCCGGTTTTCTTCCTCGAAATCGAACAGCGCGCGCGACGACAGCGCGACGACGAGCTGGCCTTCCAGGCTGGCGGGCATCAGGGTCTTCCTTGGGCGTGGCGGTCGCCGTATCGCCAGCGCCGACTCTTGTGGGCAAGCATGGACATCAGGGGAATGCGGATTGGAAACCGATGCCGGCGAGTGTACAGTGAATCTTTTCGGATTCCCCTCCATGACCATGCGCTCGACAATGACGTTTTTCCGCACGCTTCGCCATCTCGCCTTGCTCGCAGCAGCCGCTTTGCTCGCGGCCTGTTCCGCCGCACCACCAGCGCCGACTCCCGTGGTTGCGCAACTGGCGCCGGGCGGCACGCTGCGCGCGGCGATCAACTACGGCAACCCGATCCTGGCGACGCGCGATGCAGCGACCGGCGAGCCGCGCGGCGTTTCGGTCGATCTGGCGCGCGAGCTGGCGCGGCGCCTGGGCGTGCCCTTCGAGCCGGTGATCTACACGGCGGCGGGCAAGGTGGTCGAGGGCATCAAGGCCGGCGCCTGGGATGTCGGCTTCTTCGCCATCGATCCGGTGCGCGCGGCGGATACCGATTTCAGCGCGGCCTATGTGGTGATCGAGGGGGCCTACCTGGTGCCGCAGGATTCGCCGATCCGGCGCAACGAGGAGGTCGACCGCGCGGGCGTGCGCGTGGTGGTCGGCCGCGGCAGCGCCTACGACCTCTACCTCACGCGCAACCTGAAGCAGGCGAAGCTGCTGCGCGTGCCGACCTCGCCGGAGGTGACGAACACGATGGTGGCGGAAAGGATCGAGGTGGCGGCGGGGGTGAAGCAGCAGCTGCAGGCCGATCAGAAACGCGTGCCCGGCCTGCGCCTGCTCGACGGGCGCTTCATGGCCATCAATCAGGCGATGGCGGTGCCCAAGGGCCGCGCGGCGGGGGCGGCCTACGTGGCGGCATTCGTCGAGGAGATGAAGGCCTCGGGCTTCGTTGCCGATGCGCTCAGGCGCCACGGCGTCGAGGGTGCCGTGGTGGCTGAAGCGGCGCGCCAATGAAAAAGGGCGGCGCGGCTGCCCGCGTCGCCCCTCGAAGTTGGATGCGGCCCCGGCTCAGCAGCCGGCGACGCACTTGCCGCCGCTGTCGAACTCCATGGTCTTGCCGCTGAGCGGCACATGCACCGGCACCTTGACGGCCTTGATGAAGGTTTCCGTTTTCGATCCGGGCAGCACCTTGCCGCCCTTGGTGGCGACTTCATTGACGTGCGAGGCGATCACCGAGGCCGGCTTGACCAGGTCGTTGATGACATAGGCCGCTTCGGTCGGGCCGGTGCTGTAGGTGTCGCCGATGTTCATCACCGCCAGCTTGGCCGCGTAATGGCCGCGCACGACCTTCTCCTGCTCGGCGGTGATGCCGGTGTCGCCGGAGAGGTAAGCCACCAGGCCGTTGCTGAACTTCAGGATGTAGCCGGTGGCCTCGCCGACATAGCCGGCAATGCCGGCGTCCTTCATGTTCTTGCCCAGCTCGCCGCCGATGAAGTCGGGGTCGAGGCCGTTGCTGTGGATCGCCTGCACCGTGGCGATGGTGACGCCGCCGATCTTCACGCTGGCGCCGAAGCGGGCGAGGATCGAGTTCTTCGGGTCGCCGCCGGCGGCCTTGAGCTTGTTGGCGAAGAAGGGCGGCATCTCGCTGCCGGTCACGATCTTGGCGTTCTTGGCCACGGCGATGTTGACGGCGTTGGTGTTCGGCAGGGCCGAGACCGAACCGTCCGGCTTGTCGCAGGTGCCGGAGTTGGGCGCCTTGTTGTGCGCGTTGCCGACATGGTCGCCATGCATGTGGGTGACGAGGACGACGTCGATCTTGCCCAGGCGCGGATCGTCCGCGCCGGCGACGGTGCGGCCCGGATCGTAGAGGATGCGCGTGCCGTTCGGGTCCTCGAAGATCATGGCGCGGTCGAGCGGGCAGAGTTCGCCCTCCTGGCCGCCGAGCGGCGTGACTTTCACGTTGGCCGCGAAGGCGGGCTGCGCAAGCAGCGCGCCGGCGGCGAGCGCGCCAAGCAATGAAGCGATTTTCATGGTGGGTCTCCTGTTGGGCATTTTCTTGATTTCGGTGCTGCGCCAAAACGGTACCATGTTTTAGGTCTCAACGAATGCCCGTTCGCGGAGAATTGCCGCGCCCGGCGCAGGTGCGGCCGGCCTGCCGCCGGGTGGAGATTTCTTCAGTTCGCCGAGGGCGAGCCGGGGGCCCGGCGTTTTCGCGGCTTGGCCGTCTCGGGCGCGGCGGCATACATCTGCGTCATGCGCGCGGCTTCGTCGGCGACGCGGCTGCGCAGGTCGGGCGGGGACAGCACCTCGACATCGGCGCCGAACTTGAGGATGTCCATGATCAGCTCGCGGTGGTCGGCGTAGGGGAATTCCAGCAGCCAGGAGCCGTCGGCATCGAAGCTGCCTTTCTGCTTCGGGTGCCAGGTTTCCTGCGCGACCCAGCGCGCGCGCTTGGGCGTGAAGCGCAGCCTGGCGTGCTGCAGCTTGCGCCCGGAGAAGATGCCGTACCCTGCGCCGAGCACTTCGTCCAGGCTGCGATGCGAGACTTCGCGCGCCTTCTTCTCGATGACATCGGCCTGACGGATGGAATCGAGGGCGAAGTTGCGGATGTCGTTGCGCAGGTGGCACCAGGCGTCGAGGTACCAGTTCTCGCGGTAGTACACAAGGCGTTGCGGCGAGACTTCGCGCTCGGTGGTTTCGCCGCTGCCGCGGGCAAAGTAGGTAATGGCGAGACGCTTGCGGCGCAGCAATGCGGAGCCGACCTTCTCGAAATGGGTGAGCTTGAGATCACGCTTGCCCAGCCCGACGATCAGGACGCGGCGGCGGATTTCCTCGGCGGCATTTTCGGCGCTGCCGAGCAGGCTGTTGAGGCGGGCGATCAGCGGCTGGATGTGCGGCGTGAGTATGCCGCCGGGATCGAGGTCGGTGAGCAGATGCTGCATCGTCAGCAAGGCGTGCACCTCGCCGGAGTTGAACCACAGGCCGGGCAGTTCGTATTGGCCGCCGCTCTCGGCGTGCGGAGCTTCGAAGCGATAGCCGCCGCCATCGCGATCCCAGATGATCGGCGCGTTGAGCCGGTTGCGCATGTATTCGAGGTCGCGCTTGAGCGTGGCGCGGGAAACCTCCAGTGCCGCCATCAGATCGGCGAAAGACACCACGCGCCGCTCGTGAATCATCTGGTCGATCTTGTAGAAGCGCTCAGTGCGATCCATGACGCGACTCGGAGGTGAATTGGCGGAAGTGCTCGAGGCGGCGCGGGTGGATCACGCCGCTGGCCACGGCGGCCTTGATCGCGCAGTCCGGCTCGGCCAGGTGCTTGCAGTCGCGGAAGCGGCACTGGCCCAGGAAGGGGCGAAACTCGACAAAGCCGAATTCGATTTCCTGCGGCGTCAGATGATTGAGTCCGAATTCCTGCAGGCCGGGGCTGTCAATCAGCGTGCCGCCCGGGCAGGTGTCGGCCGGCAGCCGATAGAGGCGGGCGTAGGTGGTGGTGTGCTTGCCGGTGTCCAGCGCGGTCGAGATCTCGCGGGTGGCGGCCGCGGCACCCGGCACCAGGGCGTTGATCAGGGTCGACTTGCCCATGCCGGACTGGCCGACCATGACCGAGCTTTCGCCCGCCAGCAGCGGCAGCAGGGGCGAGGCGTCGAGCTTGGCTGAGAGTTCGACGACGCGACAGCCCAGCGCCACAAACGGCGCCAGCAGGGCGCGGGCGGCGGGCAGCGCGGCGGCGAGGTCGCACTTGTTGAGCACGATGACCGGCTGCAGGCCTTCGTGTTCTGCGGCGACCAGCGCGCGGCTGAGCAGCATGTCGGAAAACGAGGGATCGGTGGCGACCACCAGCAGCAACTGCGTGGCATTGGCCGCGATCAGCTTCTGGCGGTAGGCGTCGCTGCGGTAGAGCAGGCTGCGCCGCGGCGCGTGGCCGGTGATCTGGCCGTCGGCGGTGAGATCGACTTCGTCGCCGACCGCGAAGGGGCTTTTCTTGCCGCGCGGATAGCCGGTGGCGAGGATGCCGTCGGCCAGTTCGATCTCGTAGTGCCGGCCGAAGGCGGCAACGATGGTACCGCGCTTGAGCAATGGACCGTTCAAGAAAAATTACAGCGTGAGCAGGGCATCGATCTTCGCCGCGCAGATGAAGTCGTTCTCGGAGAGGCCGCCGATCGCATGCGTGGTGTAGCTAACCGTGCACTGGCCCCAGGCGACGGCCAGGTCGGGATGGTGGTCCTCGCGGTGCGAGATCCAGGCCGTCGCATTGACGAAGGCGATGGTCTCGTAATAGTTCTTGAACGTGTAGGTCTTGGTGATCAGGGTGCCCTGGCGCTGCCAGCCGTCGAGCGTGGCCAGTAGTTTGGCGGCTTCATCGTCGCTGAGCGGCGGCACGCCGCCCTCGCAGGGTTTGCATTTGCCTTTTGACAGGTCGCAGACGAGGTTCATGCGGGCTCTCCTCAGGATGGTTTCAGCCGCGCGATGCGCTGGCTGGCGGGTGGATGGGAATCGTGGAACAGCGAGTGCAGCGGGTCCGGGGTCAGGGTCGCGGCATTGTCGCGATACAGCGTGACCAGCGCGGCGATCAGATCGGCGGCGTTGGTCTGCTTGGCGGCGTAGGCATCGGCCTGGTATTCGTGGCGGCGCGAGAGCGCCGAGGTCAGTGGCGCCAGCGGGAAGAGGAACACCGGCAGCACCATGGAGAACAGCAGCAGGCCCATCGCCGTGCCGTCGGCGCCGACTCCCAGGCCCGTGAAAAACCAGGGCTGATCGATCAGTTGCCCGAGCAGCCAGAGAAAGGCCAGGCTCAGGGCACCGGTGAGGACGATGCGCTTGATCACGTGGTGGTGGCGGAAATGCCCGAGTTCATGTGCCAGCACCGCTTCGATCTCCTCGGGTGCGAGTCTTTCCAGCAGGGTGTCGAAGAACACGATGCGCTTGGTGCGGCCAAAGCCGGTGAAATAGGCATTGCCATGCGCCGAGCGCTTCGAGCCATCCATCACGAACAGACCCGAGGAGGCAAAACCACAGCGCTCAAGCAGGGCTTCGATGCGCGCCTTGAGCGAGGCATCTTGCAGTGGCGTGAATTTGTTGAACAGCGGTGCGATCACCGTCGGGTAGAGGAACAGCACCAGCAGGTTGAAGCCGAGCCAGACCAGCCAGACGTATAGCCACCAGTACTTGCCCATGGCATCCATCAGCCACAGGACGGCGAGCAGCAGCGGCCCGCCGACCAGCACCGTGAGTGCGGCGCCCTTGGCCAGATCGGCGAACCAGAGCGGCCAGGTCAGCTTGTTGAAACCGAAGCGCGCCTCGATGCGGAAGGTTCGGTAGAGGCTGGCCGGCAGGCCGATGACGAAGCCGATCAGGCCGACGCAGGCGAACAGGGCCAGGCCATGCAGATAGCCGCTGTCGAGCCATCCACGCAGGCTTTGATCGATCAGGGCGAGTGCGCCGCCGAGCGTCAGGGCCAGCAGGACCACGGTGTCGACCAGGATTTCGATCAGGCCGACGCGCACCTTGGCCACCGTGTAGTCGGCGGCCTTGCGATGATCGGCGAGATCGATGCGGCCGGCAAAGCCGGCCGGCACATGGTCGCGGTGGGCGACGACGTGACGCAGGTGCCTGAGGTCGAGCCACAGGCGCAGGGCCGTGGACAAGGCTAGGGCGGCAAGAAAGAGCAGGGTGAACTGGTATGAGGTCATGGGCAGGGGCCCGCTGTGCGAAAATGCGGCGACACAAGAATAGGCTTTGGAAAATTATGGCACAGGATCAGAACGCGCTTGTCTGGCTGGACATGGAAATGACCGGCCTCAGTCCCGACAATGATCGCATCATCGAGCTGGCGATGGTTGTCACCAACTCGAATCTCGACATTGTGGCCGAGGCGCCGACCTGGACGGTGCATCAGTCCGATGCGGTGCTCGACGGCATGGACGAGTGGAACACCAAGACCCACGGCCGCTCCGGCCTGACGCAGCGGGTCAAGGAGTCGATTCTCAGCGAAGCCGAGGTCGAAGCACAGGCGCTGGAATTTCTGCGACGTCACGTGCCGCGCATGACCACGCCGATGTGCGGCAATTCGATTTGCCAGGACCGGCGCTTCATGGCGCGCTACATGCCGAAACTGGAGGACTGGTTTCATTACCGGAATCTCGATGTGTCGACGCTCAAGGAATTGTGCAAGCGCTGGAAGCCGGAGGTGGCCAAGGGATTGAAGAAGCACGGTAAGCACGAGGCGCTGGCGGACGTTCTCGAGTCGATCAACGAACTCAAGTATTACCGCGAGCATTTTCTCAAGCTGTAATTCCAATCCGCAATAGAACCGATACTTTGTCGACTACGCCTTGCCGTGCTACAGCACTGTCTGCGGCTTGTCTTCGCGTCTCGCCTCTATTGCGCATCGGAATGATTAGTTTGCTCGCCGATACAGCCGCAGGCGTTCGCTCTTGTCGCCGGGACGCGAGGTTTCGCGGACCAGGGTCCAGCCCGGCAGGTCTTTCTCGGTGCCGGGACCGGTCTGCATTATCAGGTAGCGGCAGTCCTTGGCGCGGCTTGCGCCGACGGTGCGGATGTCGTTGAAGTAGTCGAGCGAGGCGCGTTGCGCCAGCCCCAGGCCGCGCCGTGCGATGCACCCGGGATCGCTGCCGAGGGCCTGGCGAAAGTCGGCGCTGACGCTACGGTAGCTTTTCCCATACTCGATCCAGGGCAGCCAGAGCGCCATCAACAGCAGCCAGATGGTGGTCAGCCCGACGCTCCAGCGCGCCGCCGCGCGCCACGGCGAGCGCGGCGTGCGCAGCATGACCGCGATCCAGCCGACGCTGACGGCGATCGCCAGCACGATGGCAAGGGTGGAGGCCTCGGCAATGAAGCCGGGAGCCGGCTTGGTGAAGTTCTTGGCGACGCGGGCCGGTTCCCCGGTCAGCATGGCAATGCCGCCCAGCCAGATCAAGGCCGCGATGAGCGTGAAGGTCATCATGCCGAACCAGTCGAAAGCGCTGGCGGCGCCGCGTCGCAGTCGCCCCGCCCCGGCCGCTGCCAGCAGGGTGAGCGGGACCAGTGCGGGCATCAGTGCCGTCGGCCTTGGGGCATCGGCGAAAAACATGAACAAGGCTGTCGCCGTCGCGGTCAGCAGCAAGGCGGTTGGCGCCTTGAGCAGATGTCGGCGCTCGAGCCAGAGGCTCCACAGGGCCAACGGCAGCACGGGCCAACTGGCCCAGGCCAGCAGTTCAAAATGGTTGCGACTGAAGCCGCCGCGCAGTGTCAGGCTGGCCTGTTCGGCGGCCCACCAGATATCGAACAGGGCAGGGGATTGCTGCCACAGCAGCAACGGCCATGGCAGCATCAGCATGAGAGCGATGGACGCGGCGGCCAGCCACGCGGCGAGGCTGCTCCGCAGCCGCCACGCCGGGTGCAGGACCAGCATCAGCCCGGTCGCCAGTTGAATGGCGGCGCCATCGATACCGGTGCCGAGGAAGCCGATGCCGATGCCGGCGCCGAAGATCAGTCCGCCGCGCAGCGGCTTCTGTCGCCAGACGGAGAGGCCCCACAGGGAGATGATGAAACCGGTAATCGCAACTATTGCCGGCTGGGCCTCGTGCAGCGGTACCAGCAGGCCCAGGGTGCCGATGGCGAGCAAGGGGGCGGCCAGTGCGGCGCTGGCTCCCAGCAGTTGCTGCGCCATGCGCGAAAGGATGGCGAGAAAGGCGGCACCGAACAGAACCGAAGCCAGGCGCGCGGCATCGTGCCAGGGCAAGAGCCCCCCCAGCAGCTTGCCGCAGACGGCCGCCACCCAGTGATAGAGCGGTGGTGAAACCAGCCAGGGGTCGCCGGCGATGCGCGGCACCAGCCAATCGCCTCCGGCCATGCCAAAAGCGACACCGAGGTGCAGAACGTCGTCCGGCTTCCATGGGTCATGCCCCACGGCTCCCGCCAGCAGCCAGATGGCACAGAGAAAAAATGTACCGTACCGCGCCAGCTTCGGTGCAGGGATGTGGTTGCGGTCAGTCAGGTCAGGCACTGTGAGTCCGTCTCATAATTGCTGCACATTCATGATCTGGGCGCCATAAAAAAAGGCAGCCCGAGGGCTGCCTGTTTTCCGCTGCATTCGGCGCTGGCCAGGGTTCAGGCTGCCTTCTTGCTGTACTTCAGGCGGAAACGCTCGACACGGCCGGCGGTGTCGACGATCTTCTGCTTGCCGGTGTAGAACGGGTGGCAGGCGGAGCAGACTTCGATATGCAGCGGCTTGATGCTGGTGGAGCGGGTATTGAACTTGTTTCCGCAACTGCAGGTAACTTCGATGTCACCGTAGTTCGGATGGATGGCGTCTTTCATTTCAATGTCCTCTTAGTTGCAGGCGCGGTTCGTGGGTTTGGCGAACCGACAGAACGCAGCATTATCCGCTAATTTTCTTCTCTACGCAATCAGCGCTGGCGCATGGCGTCAAAGAACTCGCCGTTGTTCTTGGTCGCCTTGACCTTGTCCAGCAGGAACTCCATCGCTTCCATGTCGTCCATGTTGTACAAGAGTTTCCTCAGGATCCACATTTTCTGCAGCACGGCGGGTACCAGCAACAGTTCCTCGCGGCGGGTGCCCGAACGATTGACGTTGATCGCAGGATAGACGCGCTTTTCCGCCATCTTGCGGTCAAGGTGGATTTCCATGTTGCCGGTGCCCTTGAATTCCTCGTAAATCACGTCGTCCATGCGCGAACCGGTTTCGATCAGCGCGGTGGCGATGATGGTCAGCGAGCCGCCTTCCTCGATATTGCGGGCGGCACCGAAGAAGCGCTTGGGCTTTTGCAGGGCGTTGGCATCGACGCCGCCGGTGAGGACCTTGCCCGAGGCGGGCTGCACGGTATTGTAGGCACGTGCCAGGCGGGTGATGGAGTCGAGCAGGATCACCACGTCGCGTTTGTGTTCGACCAGGCGTTTGGCCTTTTCGATGACCATTTCCGCGACCTGGACATGGCGCGTGGCCGGCTCGTCGAAGGTCGAGGCAATTACTTCGCCCTTGACGGTGCGGGACATTTCCGTCACTTCTTCGGGCCGTTCGTCGATCAGCAGGACGATCAGCGTGACATCGGGATGGTTGCTGGTGATGGCGTGCGCAACGTGCTGCATCAGAACGGTCTTGCCCGCCTTGGGCGGCGATACGATCAGGCCGCGCTGGCCTTTGCCGATCGGCGCGATCATGTCGATCACGCGGCTGGTGATGTTCTCTTCGCTGCGGATGTCGCGCTCGAGCAACATGTGATTCGTCGGGTGCAGCGGCGTGAGGTTTTCGAACAGGATCTTGTGCTTGGAAGCTTCCGGCGATTCGCCATTGACGCGATCCACCTTGACCAGCGCGAAATAGCGCTCGCCTTCCTTAGGTGAGCGAATCTCGCCTTCGATGGTGTCGCCGGAACGCAGGTTGAAGCGGCGCACCTGGCTCGGGCTGATGTAAATGTCGTCGGTGCTGGAGAGGTAGGACTCCTCGGGAGCGCGCAGGAAACCGAAGCCGTCGGGGAGGATTTCGAGGACGCCGTCGCCGACGATGATTTCGCCCTTCTTGGCCTGGTTCTTCAGCAAGGCATAGATCAGTTCCTGCTTGCGCAGCCGGTTGGCGCCTTCAATGTTGTTGGCGGCCGCCATCTCCAGCAGTTGGCTGACATGATGGGCTTTGAGCTCGGATAGGTGCATGGACTACCTGCGCAGAATTTCCGGCGGGAAGCGCCGGAACAGAGGGATGTAGGGAATGAATTCAGAAAAGAATTCGATCAGGAAGGGAATCGAATCGGCACCTTAAGGGCGTGGGCGCCTGCGTTGCTTGTGAGCGGCCCGGAATCAGACTCCGAGCCGGAATGTAACGGGATCAGAGATTGCTGTCAATGAATGCAGTTAGTTGCGACTTCGACAGGGCGCCCACTTTTTGCGCCTCCACGCTGCCGCCCTTGAACAGAAGCAGCGTCGGGATGCCACGGATGCCAAACTCTCCGGGAACCTTTGGATTGTCGTCGATGTTGAGCTTGGCCACGCGCAACTTGCCGGAATAGTCCTTGGCTACCTCCTCGAGAATGGGCGCGATCATCTTGCAAGGGCCGCACCATTCGGCCCAGAAGTCGACCAGAGTTGGCAAGGCGGAGTCGAGCACTTCTGCTTTGAAAGTGCTGTCGGTGACGTGGTGAATGTGTTCGCTCATGGATTCCTCGAGGAGTTTTGCGTTGCGCTTGCCGCATCTGCGGCCGGACTGCGCGATGAATTGCAGCGACTGCAGCCGCGTGCATGGTCGAATCCTAGCAAAAAAAATCGGCCATGGCGAACTCTGCCTCGTGCCAATGGCGCAGGGCGATGGTACATTGTCTGCTGAAACTGGAGCGTAACCATGACCTATGTTGTCACTGAATCCTGCATCAAATGCAAATACACGGATTGCGTGGATGTTTGCCCTGTGGATTGTTTCCATGAGGGGCCCAACTTCCTTGTGATCGATCCCGAGGAGTGCATCGACTGCACTCTGTGCGTCGCCGAGTGTCCGGTGGAGGCTATTTTTGCCGAGGATGACGTACCAAAGGGACAGGAGCACTTCACTGCGCTGAATGCCGAACTGGCGAAGACCTGGCCGGTCATCATCGAGCGCAAGGAGCCGCCGGCCGATGCCGACGAGTGGGCCGAAAAGAAGACCGGAAAACTCGATTTGCTGGAGCGCTGAACCCCCATGTCCGGCAACACGTTCGGCTCGCTTTTCTGCGTCACGTCATTCGGTGAATCCCACGGCCCGGCGATCGGTTGCGTGGTCGACGGCTGTCCGCCAGGCTTGGAAATATCGGCAGCCGACATCCAGGCCGACCTTGATCGGCGCAAGCCCGGAACATCGCGCCACGTCACCCAGCGGCGCGAATCGGATACGGTCGAGATTCTCTCCGGCGTCTTCGAAGGGCGCACCACGGGAACGCCGATCGGCTTGCTGATCCGTAATGAGGACCAGCGCAGCAAGGACTACGGCAATATTGCCGAGACATTTCGTCCGGGACATGCCGACTACACCTATTGGCAGAAATACGGGATCCGCGATCACCGTGGCGGCGGTCGTTCTTCGGCGCGCGAGACGGCAGTGCGCGTCGCCGCGGGGGCCATCGCCAGAAAGTGGCTGCAGCAGCGTTACGGCATAACGGTGCGCGGCTGGATGAGCCAGTTGGGGAGCGTCGAGATTCCGTGGCTGGACGAGGCGGCGATCAATACCAATCCCTTTTTCGTTGCCAATGCCGGGATCGTCCCCCAGCTCGAAGAGTACATGGATGCCTTGCGCAAATCGGGCGATTCGGTGGGCGCGGAAATCACCGTGGTGGCGCGCGGCGTGCCGGTCGGCTGGGGCGACCCGGTGTACGGGCGCCTCGATGCCGATATCGCTTATGCCATGATGGGCATCAATGCCGTCAAGGGCGTGGAAATTGGCGCCGGTTTTGAATCGGTGACACAAAAGGGCAGCGAACATGGAGATGAACTGACCCCCGAGGGCTTTCTCGGCAACAATGCGGGAGGCATATTGGGCGGCATCTCGACCGGGCAGGATGTGGTGGTGAAGATGGCGGTCAAGCCGACTTCGAGCATTCGCCTGCCGCGTCGCACCATCAATCTTGCCGGAGAGCCGGCCATTATCGAAACCCACGGCCGGCATGATCCCTGTGTCGGCATTCGCGCCACGCCGATCGCCGAAGCGATGCTGGCCCTGGTGCTGATCGATGCGGCCCTGCATCATCGCGCCCAATGCGCCGATGTCGCATGCCCGACGCCCGCGATTCCCGGCAAGGCCCCTGATGTCGCCTGATAGAATTTGAGCAATATTTTCAATACTGCGGGGTAGGAAACCATGCAAGTCGATCACCACGATCTCTACACCGAATTCCCCGATATGCGCGACGCCATCGATGGGCTGAAGGCTGAGGGTGGTTACATCGGCAGTCTGTTCGGGCGCTACCACCGCCTCACCGGCAAGGTCGAAGACCTCGAGGAACAAGATATGCCGGTCGCCGACTTCACGTTCGAAGACATGAAGAAGGCGCGGGTCAAACTCAAGGACGAGATATTCCACCTGTTGCGGGCGTTTCGGGCCGGCCAGAAACACAAAGCTTGATCTTTCTGGCGCACGGCCGTCTGGCCGCCTGGTATTTCTGGTACTTCGCCTTCATCGGCGCCTTCCTGCCGTATTTCGCGCTCTATCTGCAGTCGATAGGTCTTTCTGCCACCCGCATCGCGGTGTTGATGTCGCTCGGGCAGTTGATGCGCCTGCTGGCGCCGCTGCTGTGGAGTTGGCTGGCGGACAGTGGCGGCAGGCGTGTGCGTATCGTCGTCGGCTCGACGGCGGCCTCGCTGGCGAGTTTTTCGGTGGTGTTTCTGACGCAGGATTTTGTCGGTCTGCTGATCGGCATGGCGATTCTTCATTTCTTCTGGAGTGCGTCGCTGCCGCTGGTCGAAGCGCTGACGCTGGGGCATCTCGCGGCCAATCCGGAGCGCTACGGCCGTATCCGGCTCTGGGGTTCGGTCGGTTTTGTTGTCACGGTGATGGGGGTTGGCTTTCTACTCGATTCGGCGCCGATCAGTGCGCAGCTCTGGGTGAGCTGGGCCTTGCTGCTGGGTACCCTGGTCAGCGCCCTGACGCTGACCGAGGTCAGGAGCAATGCGGGCCAGTTCGCCGGTCCGATCGTCGATGTATTGCGCCAGCGCAAAGTCGTGTTCCTCCTTGGCGCCGGACTGTTGATGTCCGCGGCGCATGGCGCGCTGTATGTCTTCTACTCGATTCATCTGGTGGCGCAGGGGTACGGCAAGACCATGGTCGGACTGTTATGGACCTTGGGCGTGCTGGCCGAGATTGTGGTGTTCCTGCTCATGCCCCGAATTTCAGCCTTGGTCTCCATGCGGCGGATCCTGCTGGCCTGCTTCGCCCTGGCGAGCTTGCGTTTTATGCTGATCGGCTGGGCGGTTGAATTCATCGGCCTCCTGGTGTTCGCCCAACTGCTGCATGGCGCCAGCTTCGGCGCACACCATGCCGCGACCATGGCGGCACTCAATCGCTGGTTCGTCGCGGGCCACCAGGCGCGGGCGCAGGCGCTCTACGGCAGCACTGCCTATGGCGCAGGTGGTTTGGGCGGCGCCTTGCTGGCGGGCGCCTTGTGGGAACAGGTTGGCCCCGGGATCACCTTCAGCGCGGCTTCCCTGCTTGCTTTGCTCGGCCTGATTCTGGTCTGGCGCGGCGTTCCGGGTGATTCGGCGGGCGCGGCTGTGCGATAATTCAATGCTGTCGCCAGAGCCGCATGGCGCTGGTTTCTTGCATAGAGGGTTTTCAATGAAAATTTGCGTTCTGCCCGGCGATGGTATCGGGCCGGAAATTATGGTTGAGGCCGTTCGGGTCCTCAAGGCGCTCGATCTCGGCTTTGAAATGGAAGAAGCCCTGCTGGGAGGTTGTGCGGTGGATGCCACCGGCAGCCCCTATCCGGAAGCCACGCAGAAGCTGGCGCTGGCCGCCGATGCGGTGCTGCTCGGTGCCGTTGGCGGTCCCAAATGGGACAGCAATCCACGCGAGCAAAGGCCCGAGCGCGGACTGCTGGGCATTCGCAAGCAGCTTGGCCTGTTCGCGAATCTGCGCCCGGCCATTCTTTATCCCGAATTGGCCAATGCCTCCACACTCAAGCCCGAAGTGGTGGCGGGGCTTGATATTCTGATCGTGCGCGAACTGACGGGGGATATCTACTTCGGCCAGCCGCGAGGCATCGAGGTGCGCGACATTGATGGTCAAAAGCAGCGCTTCGGCTTCAATACCATGCACTACACCGAGAGCGAGATCCGGCGCATCCTGCGCGTGGCGTTCGAGGCCGCACGCAAGCGCAGCCGCAAGGTCTGTTCGGTGGACAAGATGAACGTGCTGGAATGCACCCAGCTGTGGCGCGACGTTGCCACCGAGACGGGGCTGGAGTACCCGGACGTCGAACTCACGCATATGCTGGTGGATAATGCCGCGATGCAACTGGTGAAGAATCCCAAGCAGTTCGACGTCATGGTCACCGGCAACATGTTCGGCGACATTCTGTCGGACGAGGCGTCGATGCTGACCGGTTCGATCGGCATGCTGCCGTCCGCGTCCCTTGATGCCAACAACAAGGGGCTTTACGAGCCGTCGCATGGTTCCGCGCCGGACATCGCCGGCAAGGGCGTGGCCAATCCGCTGGCGACGATCCTTTCCGTGGCCATGATGCTGCGCTACACTTTTGCCAACGAGGCTGCTGCCGTGCGCATCGAGAGTGCCGTGAAAAAAGTCCTTGCACAGGGACTGAGAACCGGCGACATTTTCGAGCCGGGAATGAAAAAGGTCGGCACCCGGGCAATGGGCGACGCAGTACTTGCGGCACTGTAATTCGATAACGAAAGATTGATCATGAAGCGTGTAGGTCTGGTGGGTTGGCGTGGCATGGTGGGCTCGGTGCTGATGCAGCGCATGCGGGAGGAGGATGATTTCGCCCTCATCGAGCCGGTGTTTTTCACGACGTCGAATCCTGGCGGCAAGGCGCCGGAGTTCGCCAAGGGGGCACCGCCGCTCAAGGACGCCAAAGACATTGCTGCGCTGAAGACGCTGGACATCATCATCAGCTGCCAGGGCGGCGACTACACTACGGAAGTCTTCCCGAAGCTGCGCGCGGAAGGCTGGAAGGGGCACTGGATTGATGCGGCTTCGAGCCTGCGCATGAAGGACGACACCGTGATCATTCTCGATCCGGTGAACCTTGACGTGATCAAGGATAGCCTGGCCAAGGGCGGCCGCAACTGGATCGGCGGCAATTGCACGGTGAGCCTGATGCTGATGGGCCTGGGCGGCCTGTTCAAGGCGGGGCTGATCGAGTGGATGACATCGATGACGTATCAGGCGGCATCCGGTGCCGGCGCACAGAACATGCGCGAACTGCTGGCGCAAATGGGTGAGACGCATCGCGTGGTGAAGAACCTGCTCGACGACCCGGCCTCGGCGATCCTCGACATCGACCGCGAGGTTGCCGGCATCCTGCGTGACAACAGTTTCCCCACGGCGAACTTCGGCGTGCCGCTGGCCGGTTCGCTGATTCCATGGATTGACAAGGATCTCGGCAATGGCCAGAGCCGCGAGGAATGGAAGGGGCAGGCCGAAACCAACAAGATTCTCGGGCGCACTGCTGCGCCGATTCCGGTCGATGGGCTCTGCGTGCGCATCGGCGCCATGCGTTGCCATTCACAGGCCTTGACCATCAAGCTGACCAGGGATGTGCCGCTGGACGAGATCAACGGCATCTTGGCGGCTCACAATGATTGGGTTAAGGTGGTGCCGAATCAGCGCGAGATCACGCTGAAGGAACTGACGCCGACGGCTGTGACCGGTACCCTGGGCGTTCCCGTAGGACGCCTACGAAAACTCAGTATGGGTCCCCAGTATTTGTCGGCATTTACTGTTGGCGACCAGCTTCTTTGGGGCGCTGCAGAACCATTGCGGCGCATGCTGCGCATCCTGTTGCATTGATGCCGCGCGCGGGATGCAACCAGAATGTAATGAGAAGGTTGAGCTTGCATCGCTAACACCATGATGTTATTTTAGTTACCGTGGTTGGGCTCAACGCTGAAATCCGCAGGGGATACTGCCACTCTTCTCTTGCGGGGAGATTAAGGCTGTCGTTAGCCTCCACTGGAACAGGAGGTTTTAGTTCCGGCATAACGCCAACAGAGCCGGCGTTAGCCTCCACTGAAACTTCGTTTTGATAACATGACAAAAAGCCCGCCGGGAGTCACAGTGCCCAATACTGACAAGCGAAAACGTCTCAAGGCCACCGTCATAGCGGCGGCGATTGCTGTCCTGCCGCTGGCGACACATGCTGCCGGCCTGGGCAAGATTACCGTCCTCTCGGCTTTGGGGCAGCCGCTCAAGGCTGAACTTGAGGTTACGGCAACTCGTGACGAAGCGTCTTCCGTGGCAGTCAAGGTAGCTGCTGCCGATGCCTTCCGCCAAGCTGGTATCGACTACTCGCCGGCCTTGGCGAGTTTGCGCTTTTCCCGCGAGATCAAGGAACGCGGCGGCCGTCGCTACCTGGAAGTAAGCACTGATCGTCCCATGAACGAGCCGTTCATCGACATGCTGGTCGAATTGAGTTGGGCTTCGGGGCGGCTGATCCGCGAGTACACTTTCCTGCTTGATCCGCCCGATCTGGCACCCAGAATCGCGCCGGCACCGATTGCGGCACCCGAGGTGAGGACCGAGCCGCCGCTGGCGAGGCCTGCAGAACAGCCGGCGGTCACGATCCCGCCGGAAGCCCGCCCGGTGGGCGATAGCAGTGCGCCGGTGTCGATGCTGCCGCCCGAGAAGCGCAGGGAGGAACCCGCCGCGGGTAACCTGCGAACTGTAGTTTCGGGCGATACCCTCGGCAAGATCGCGGCGCAGACAAGGCCGGAGGGTGTCAGCCTTGATCAGATGCTGGTCGCGCTGTTTCGCAGCAACAGAGATGTTTTTGACAGCGGCAACATGAATCGCATCAAGGCCGGGAAGATTCTTTCGATCCCGGACGCTGAAACGGCGAACAAGGTTTCCGCCGTCGAAGCGCGTCACGAGATTGTCGCTCAGGCCGCCGATTTCAATGCCTATCGCAAGCGTTTGGCTGCTGCTGCGGCGGCCGAGCCGGCTAGGGATCAGAGCGCAAAGCAAGCCGTCAGCGGAAAGATCGCGCCCAAAGTGGAAGACAAGGCGCCGCTTGCGACGGGCAAGGACAAACTGGAGGTTTCCCGCACGGAAGCGGCGAAGGATGCCAAGGGCCGGCCGCTGCAGGGGCGCATCGCGGTCCTCGAAGAGGATCTGGTATCGCGCGACCGGGCGCTGAAGGAAGCCGGCAGCCGCATCGCTGATCTGGAAAAGAATATCGGTGACCTGAAGAAACTCGCCGAGATGAAGAGCCAGGTCGGCGTCGATCTTCAAAAGCAGGCTCAGGCGACGAAGCCGGCTCCTGCAGACGTCAAGAAGACGGAGGCTGCCGCTCCGGCTCCGGCGGTGAAACCGGCGGAAGCGGCCAAGGCAGCGGAACCGCCGAAACCCGCGGAAGCCGCCAAGCCAGAGGCCGCGGCGGCGCCTGTGGATGCAGGCGCCGGAGCCAAACCGGCGGGTGAAGCGAAGCCGGTCGAAGCGCCCAAGCCGCCTCCGCCGAAGAAGAAAGTCGTTGCACCTCCTCCAGAGCCGGAGCCCGACTTCATGGAGGAAAACGGGCCGCTGGTATATGGTGGCGGTGCCGTTCTGGCGCTTCTGTTCGGCTGGCTGGGAATTTCGGCTTACCGCAAGAAGCGCGCCGCAGCGGTTGACGCCAACGCAACCATTGCCCAAGCCGATCTTTCGGCGCATTCGCTGTTCAGTTCCACAACGGTAGCCCCTCCCCCGAGCGAGCAGGAGTCCAGCCAATTCAGTTCTACCGGTGTGGGCATGGCAGCGCATCTGGACACCGTTGATCCGGTCGTCGAAGCAGACACCTTCCTGGCTTTTGGCCGCGATGCGCAGGCGGAAGAGATTCTTCTGGACGCTCTGAAGACCGATCCGCAGCGGCAGGCAATTCATCTGAAGTTGCTAGACATCTATGCTGCGCGCAAGAATGTTTCCCGGTTTGAATCGGTGGCGAAGGAATTGCATGCTCTGACCGGCGCCGCCGGTGCGGGTTGGGAGAAGGCGGCCGCCATGGGCGCCGCCATCGATCCGGCGAATCCGCTCTACGGGTCCGCGCCGTCCGCGGCGGATATGGATGCGACGTTGGTCAGCGCTGCCCCGGTCAGCGAGCCGGCTGTTGCAGCGGCCCCTGTCCCTGCCGAGCATCCCCCGATGGACTTCGATCTGGATATCGGTACCGCTGGGGGTACCGCAGCGGCTCCTGCGGCGTCGGCAGCGGCGTCGGCAGCCGCGGCCGAATCGCCGGGGCTGGATTTTGATCTCGATCTGGGCGCGCCGGAGGCCACGACTCCTGCCGCCGGGCCGCAGGCGGAGGCCAAGAGCGAATTGGCCGGGCTCGACATCGATTTTGACATGCCGGCAAAGGAGACCTCGGCCCCTGCCCCTGGCCTTGATTTCCCGCCTTCCGAGAAGAAGCCTGCTGCAGCACCGGAAGCACCTGCTGTTGCGGCTGATTCTGGCGGCATCGATTTCGACTTCGATCTGGGTACGCCCGAGGCCGCCGCACCGGCGCCTTTGCCCGAGATGTCGATTGAGACCCCGGCACCGGCCGCCGCGCCGGCGCCGCTCGACCTCGCTGGCATCAGCCTGGAACTGGAGACGCCATCCGCAGCCGGCACGGCACCTGCCGCCGCCGGGCCCGACAACCCGGAAGTGGCGACCAAACTGGAACTCGCGACGGCCTATGAGGAAATGGGCGACAAGGACGGTGCCCGCGAACTGTTCCAGGAAGCACTGGCCGAAGGCAGTCCGGCGCAGCAGAAAGTGGCCCGCGCCAAACTTGACAGTCTCGGCTGAGCAATCGCGATCTCCCGGCGCCTGCGCGCCGGGAGATGCTGTCCCAGTGAATCGCCCGCATCCCGCCAGCCTGATCCTGCTCGGTCTGGCAGTGCTTCTGGCCGCATCCTCCCGTCACGGAACGGCCTTGTTTCTTGGTGGTATGGGACTCGCACTGGTGGCGCTGCTGGCGGCTACATCCCATTTGCGCCTGCTCCTGCGACGCAGCCGCTGGCTGATGTTGACCATGCTGGTGATGTTCGGCTGGCTGACCCCGGGGACGCCGGTGCCGCTGATTCCGGGGGCGACGCAGGAAGGCTTGCTGCTCGCCGGCGACAGCCTGGCGCGTTTGTTCGTCGCGCTGTCGATGGTGGCCCTGATCCTGAGGGCCTTGTCGCCGCCCGAACTGGTCGCCGGCATCCGCTCGCTGCTGGCGCCGCTCGCCCTGCTGAGGATTTCCCGCGACCGGATCGCCGTGCGGCTGGCGCTGACCCTGAACGAAGTCGAAGCTTCGCGTAATGGCGACAGCGGCGAGGCCGTGCGCACGGCAAGCACGCTGAACCTTCCCGCGTCGGTTGTCGGCGTGACGGATTTTGTCCTCGGCGCCTTGGCCGCCGCTCTGCTTCTCGGCGCCTGGCTGACATGAGGATCGCCCTCGGACTCGAATACGAGGGCTCGGGCTTCTGCGGCTGGCAGTCGCAGGCCGGCGGCGGAGCCGTGCAGAATGTCCTGGAGTCGGCACTTTCCGTGGTGGCCGATGCGCCGACGCGCGTGGTGTGCGCCGGGCGGACCGATGCCGGAGTGCACGCACTCGCGCAGGTGGTGCATTTCGACACCGACGCGGTGCGTCCCGACACCGCCTGGGTGCGCGGCGTCAACGCCCATCTGCCGGTCAGCGTGGCGGTGCGCTGGGCGCAACCGGTGCCCAGCGATTTTCACGCCCGCTTTTCCGCGCGCGGCAGACGCTATCGTTATCTGCTGCTCAATCGTGCCGAGCGACCGGGCCTGATGGCGCGTCGCGTCGGCTGGTTTCATCGCCCGCTCGATGCAGACGCCATGGCAGCGGCGGCGGGTTTGCTCCTGGGCGAGCATGATTTCTCCGCCTTCCGTTCCATCGAGTGTCAGGCCAAGTCGCCGGTCAAGACCCTGCGCCGTGCCGCTGTGACGCGCCACGGCGACCTGCTGGTGTTTGAATTCGAGGCCAGCGCGTTCCTGCATCACATGGTGCGCAATCTCGTCGGCGCGCTGGTGTATGTGGGCAAGGGCGCACATCCGCCGGAGTGGGTCGGCGACATCCTGACCGGGCGCGATCGTGCCCTTGCCGCGCCGACCTTCGAAGCCTGCGGGCTGTATCTTGCCGGGGTCGATTATGATCCGGCCTGGCAACTGAGAGTCGGCGCTGGCGACCCGCCGATGATTTTTCCCTGAAACTTATGACCCGTACCCGAATCAAGATTTGCGGCATCACGCGCGAGCAAGATCTTGCCGCCGCCGTGGCGGCCGGTGCCGATGCGCTCGGCTTTGTTTTCTATGCGCCCAGCCCGCGCCATGTGACGCCGGAGCGTGCCGCGCAACTGGTTGCGCATGTGCCGGCTTTTGTTACTCGAGTCGGACTGTTCGTCAATGAGACTGCGCAGGCGGTGCGCGCCGTGCTGGCTGAGGTGCCGCTCGAGTTGCTGCAGTTTCACGGCGACGAAGACGCGGCCTATTGCTCCCAGTTCGGCCGGCCCTGGATCAAGGCGGCCCGGGTGAAGCCGGGTTTCGATTTGCTAGAATACGCATCCGCTTTCGCAGGGGCTCCCGGGGTAGCGGGCCTGTTGCTGGATGCCGATGTCGAAGGTTATGGCGGCGGCGGCAAGACCTTCGACTGGGCTCTGATTCCGCGGAACTTGCCGTTGCCCGTCATCTTGTCCGGCGGCCTGCATCCGGGCAACGTTGCCGACGCGGTGCGCGCCGTGCGGCCGTGGGCAGTGGATGTCAGCAGCGGCGTGGAGAGCGCCCGCGGCATCAAGGACGCGCAAAAGATCACCGAATTCATAGCCGGAGTGCGAGATGCAGATGCAGGATGTGCCCTATAACTTGCCCGATGCGGGCGGCCACTTCGGCCCCTATGGAGGCGTGTTTGTCGCCGAAACCCTGATGCCGGCGCTGGCCCAGTTGCGCGCGGCGTATGCTGCGGCACAGGCCGACCCCGCGTTCCGCGCCGAATTCGAATACGACCTCAAGCACTACGTCGGCCGGCCCAGCCCGATCTATCACGCCAAGCGCTGGTCGGGCCTGCTGGGCGGCGCGCAGATTTTTCTGAAGCGCGAAGACCTCAATCACACGGGCGCCCACAAGATCAACAACTGCATCGGCCAGGCGCTGCTGGCACGGCGCATGGGCAAGCCGCGCGTGATCGCGGAAACGGGTGCCGGCCAGCATGGCGTCGCCACCGCCACCGTCGCCGCCCGCTATGGCATGGAGTGCGTGGTCTACATGGGCTCCGAGGATATCCGGCGCCAGGCCGCCAACGTCTATCGCATGAAACTGCTGGGGGCGAAGGTGGTGCCGGTGGAGTCCGGCTCGAAGACGCTCAAGGATGCGTTGAACGAGGCGATGCGCGACTGGGTGACCAACGTCGGCAACACCTTCTACATCATCGGCACCGTCGCCGGTCCGCACCCCTATCCGATGATGGTGCGCGATTTCCAGGCGGTGATCGGCGAGGAGTGCAAGACGCAGATGCCGGAACTTGTCGGCCGCCAGCCGGATGCCGTGATCGCCTGCGTCGGCGGCGGCTCCAATGCCATGGGGATTTTTTATCCCTACATTCCGCTCGCCGACGTCAAGCTGATCGGCGTCGAAGCCGCGGGGCACGGGCTCGATTCGGGCAAGCACGCCGCGTCGCTGACGGCAGGCCGCTCCGGCGTGCTGCACGGCAACCGCACCTATCTGCTGCAGGACGAAAACGGACAGGTGATCGAAACCCACTCCGTATCGGCCGGCCTCGATTATCCCGGGGTCGGTCCCGAGCACGCCTGGCTCAAGGACTCGGGTCGCGCCGAATACGTCACCATCACCGATGCCGAAGCGCTGCAGGCGTTCCATGACCTGTGCCATTTCGAAGGCATCATCCCCGCACTCGAATCCAGCCATGCGCTGGCCTATGCGGCAAAGCTGGCGCCGACGCTGGCTGCGGACAAGATGTTGCTGGTCAATCTGTCCGGCCGCGGCGACAAGGACATGCATACGGTCGCCGAAAAGTCCGGCATCCAGTTCTGATTCCCCATACCCATGTCACGCATCCCGACCACATTCGCCGCGCTTGCCGCGCAAGGCCGCAAGGCCCTGATCCCCTTCATTACCGCCGGCGATCCGCATCCCGACCTGAGCTTGCCGCTGATGCGGGCGCTGGTGGCGGGGGGCGCCGACATCATCGAACTCGAGGTGCCGTTTTCCGATCCGATGGCGGATGGCCCGACCATCCAGCGCGCCTCCGAACGGGCGCTGGCGCACGGCATGAGCCTGCGCCGCGTGCTGGCGCTGGTGAGTGAATTCCGCAAGGAGAACGCGACCACGCCGGTGGTCCTGATGGGTTATGCCAATCCGGTCGAATCCTACGGCGTCAAAGCCTTTGCCGCGGATGCGCGGACGGCAGGCGTCGATGGCGTGCTGGTGGTCGACTACCCGCCGGAGGAATGCGCCGCGTTTGCCGCGGTGATGAAACAGGCGGAAATCGATCCGATTTTTCTGCTGGCGCCGACTTCCACCGAGCAGCGTTACGATGAGGTCGCGCAAATCGGCAGCGGATACATTTATTATGTCTCGCTGAAGGGCGTGACCGGCTCCGGCAATCTCGATCTCGACGAAGTCGCGCGTCGCATTCCGTTGATCCGCGAGAAGGTCGGGATGCCGGTCGGCGTCGGCTTCGGCATCCGCGATGCGGTTACTGCAGCGCGCATCGCCGCGGTGGCCGACGCGGTGGTGATCGGCAGTCGAATCATCGAGGAAATCGAGAGCGGTGATGCCGAGGCAGCGCCGCAGCGGGTCACGACATTCTTGCGCGGAGTGCGCGCGGCAATGGACGGAGAAAAACTATGAGCTGGCTGCAAAAACTCCTGCCACCGAAGATCAAGCGGTCGGAAGGTGGGCGCAAGTCAATTCCCGAGGGATTGTGGGCGAAGTGCCCGGCGTGCGAGGCGGTGCTCTACAGCACCGATCTGGAGAACAACCAGAACGTTTGTCCCAAGTGCTCTCACCATCTTCGGCTGCGCGCCCGCGTCCGGCTCGATGCCTTGCTCGATGCCGAGGGTCGTTTCGAGATCGGCGCCGAAGTCATCCCGATGGATCCGCTCAAGTTCAAGGACAGCAAGCGTTATGTGGATCGTCTTGTCGCGGCGAACGAGGATACCGGTGAGGTCGATGCCCTGATTGTGATGCAGGGCGCAATCAAGACCGTGCCGGTGGTGATCGCCTGTTTCGAATTCGAGTTTCTCGGCGGCTCGATGGGGGCTGTAGTCGGCGAGCGTTTCGTGCGCGGCGTCAAGGCGGCGATTGAATTGCAGTCGCCCTTCATCTGCATCACGGCCTCGGGCGGCGCGCGCATGCAGGAAGGTCTGTTTTCCCTGATGCAGATGGCCAAGACCACCGCCGCCGTGACGCAACTGGCGCATCACCAGCTGCCTTTCATTACCCTGCTGACCGATCCCACCATGGGCGGCGTTTCCGCTTCCTTCGCTTTTGTCGGCGACGTGGTGATTGCCGAGCCCGGTGCCCTGATCGGCTTCGCCGGGCCGCGGGTGATCGAGCAGACGGTACGCGAGACGCTGCCGGCCGGGTTCCAGCGTGCCGAGTTCCTGCTCGAAAAGGGCGCGATCGACATGATTGTCGACCGGCGTCAACTGCGCGACAAACTTGCTTCTTTGATGACTCTGTTGCAACGCGTTCCCGCCGCCTGATGCCGCTGACGCTGGACGGCTGGCTGGCGCGCATCGAAGCGCTGCATCCGCGTGGCAGCGCTGGCATTGAACTGGGTCTGGAACGGGTTGCCGCGGTCAAGGCGCGGCTTCATCAGCGTGAGACCTGCCCGGTCATTCTGGTCGCCGGAACCAACGGCAAGGGTTCCACCTGCGCCATGCTGGAGCGCATTCTGCTCGCCGCCGGCTACCGTGTCGGGGTCTACACCTCGCCTCACCTGTTGCATTACAACGAGCGCGTGCGGGTCAACGGGGTGGCGGCCGACGATGCGCGTCTGTGTGCCGCTTTCGCCCGCGTCGACCAGGCGCGCGGCGATGCGGCGCTGACCTATTTCGAGTTTGGCACCCTGGCCGCATGGGAAGTGTTCGCCGCGGCCGGTCTCGATGCCATCATCCTTGAGGTCGGCCTCGGCGGGCGGCTCGACGCCACCAACGTCTACGATCCCTCCTGCACTATTGTCACCGGTGTCGATTTCGATCACATGGATTTTCTCGGCGCGGACCGCGAGGCGATCGGGCGCGAGAAGGCCGGTATTTTTCGTGCCGATGTCGCGGCGATCTGCGGCGATCCGCAGCCGCCGCGCTCCCTGATCGATCAGGGTGGCGCCATCGGTGCCAGGCTCCAGGTCCTGGGGCAGGATTTCGGCTATCTGCGGCAGGAGCAACAGTGGCTGTATTGGGGGCGTCCAGCCGATGGCGTCGACCAGCACGGCGCAGCGGCAACCGTCCGCCGTGGCGGACTGGCTTTTCCGGCCTTGCGCGGTGATCAGCAACTGGCCAACGCGGCTTGCGCGCTAGCGGCACTCGATGCTTTGCACCAGGCCTTGCCGGTGGCGATGAAGGACATCCGCCAGGGTTTGATCGCGGTCGAACTGGCGGGGCGTTTTCAGGTCTTGCCGGGGCGTCCGGCGGTGGTGCTGGATGTCGCCCACAACCCGCAAGCAGCCCGCGTCTTCGCCGTCAATCTGGGGGATATGAGTTTTCATCGCAACACCTGGGCGGTGTTCGGCATGCTCGCCGACAAGGACGTCGATGGCGTCATCGATGCCCTGCGCGAGCGCGTCACGCACTGGCTGCCGTGCACGCTGGAAGGCCGCCGTGCCGCCAGCGCCGACTTTCTGGCGGGCCGTCTCGAGGCGAAAGGAATGGAGGTCGCGGGCAAGTTCGACTCGCCTGCCGCAGCACTCGCTTGCGCGCAAGAGAACGCGGGCGAAGATGATAGAATTCTGGCCTTCGGATCCTTCCTCACTGTTGCTGCGGCCTTGCAAGCGCTGGGCCGTTCAGCGTAACCACGATGGCGGAACAAGACACATCGCCTGACGCAGATTTGCAGCTGAAGAAGCGTGCTCGCCGCCGGCTTGTTGGCGCCGCCGCGCTCGCGCTGTTCGCCATCATCGTTCTGCCGATGGTGATGGACCGCGAGCCGCGTCCTCTGAGTCAGGACATCCAGGTGCGCATCCCCAGCCAGGATTCGACTGGCCTCGCGGCCAAGGTCCTGCCGGGCAAACCTGCTGCGACTCCGATGCCGGCACCGGAACCGGTGGCGGAACCGACGGCCGAAGTCAAGGCGACGCCTGATCCCGCAGCCATCGTAGCCGCGGCAGTCCCGGCGGTCACCAAGCCCGTCACTCCGGCTGCCGCGGTCGCGGCAGCAAAGCCGGTGGAAAAACCTGCGACACTCGACAAAAAACCCGAGGCGGCCGAGAAACCGGCGACCAAGGCATCAGGTCAGTGGGTGGTGCAGCTTGGCGCTTACAAGGAGGCGGGCAATGTCAAACTGCTGCTGGCCAAATTGAAGGGCGTGGGTGTGCCGGCCTACACCGAGAAATTCGATTCACCGCAGGGACCGCGTACCCGTGTCCGGGCCGGTCCCTTCGTCAGCCAGGATGCCGCCGAAAAGGCGCGCGCGAGAATCAAGATAGTCGGCGTAGACGGTCCGATAGCGCCAAAGTAGGGCGATGACCGCGTTCGATTACGCCGTGCTGGCGGTGATTCTGGCGTCGGTGCTGTTGGGTTTGTGGCGTGGCGTGGTGAGCGAAATTCTGGCCCTTGCGGCCTGGGTCGTGGCGTTTTTTGTGGCACGCGCCGAGGCCTCAGTGGTGGCGAACTGGCTGGCGGGGCAGATTGCCGAACCGGGGTTGCGGCTGGCAGCGGCTTACGTGCTGATTTTTATCGGTGTATTGTTAGTCTTCGCGATAGCGCGCATGCTGATTTCGCTGATGCTGAAGGCAGTCGGCTTGGGCTTGTTGGATCGCTTGCTGGGCGGGGCTTTTGGAGTCTTGCGCGGGATTCTGGTGGTATGGATGGCGGTGCTGGTGGCGGGCATGACGTCGCTGCCGAGGGCTGACTGGTGGCATGATGCGATGCTGGCGCCGCCGCTGGAAATCGCGGTGATTGCGGCAAAACCCTGGTTGCCGGCGGACGCGGCAAAACGGATTCGGTTTAGATAGAGGAAGATGACTATCCCCTCTTCCCCCTTCCCGGGGAAGGGGGTGATAATTGTTCGCGGGCGCTGCCCGCTCCATGTTTTGGCTGCTTGTCCTTGGGGCGGCCCTGCGGAGAAGGACCATGTGCGGAATTCTGGGTGTGGTGGCTACCACGCCGGTGAACCAGTTGCTCTATGACGGATTGCAGGTGCTCCAGCACCGCGGTCAGGATGCTGCTGGTGTCGCCACGGCCGAAGGCGGGCGCTTCCACATGCACAAGGGCTCCGGCCTGGTGCGCGACGTGTTCCGTACCCGCAACATGCGCAGTCTGCTCGGCAACTGGGGTATCGGACACTGCCGTTACCCCACCGCCGGTTCGGCCGACAACGCGGCAGAGGCGCAGCCGTTCTACGTAAATTCGCCCTTCGGCCTGATGCTGGCGCACAACGGCAACCTGACCAATGCCGATCAGTTGAAGCAGGACATGTTCCTGCAGGACTTGCGCCACATCAATACCAACTCCGACTCGGAGGTGCTGCTCAATGTGCTGGCGCACGAATTGCAGGCTGCGTCGACCAAATATCAGCTGGATTCCGAAACCATTTTCAAGGCCGTCGCCGGAGTCCATCGCCGCGTCAAGGGCGCCTACGCCGTGGTGGCGATGATCGCCGGCTACGGCCTACTGGCCTTCCGCGACCCCTACGGCATCCGTCCGCTGGTGATGGGCCGCAACGAGACGCCGCAAGGCATGGAATACATGGTGGCGTCGGAGAGCGTGGCCATCGATACGCTGGGTTTCAAGATGCTGCGCGACGTCGAGCCCGGTGAAGCGGTGCTGATCGACATGCGCGGCAACTTCGTCAGCCGACAGTGCGCCGAGCGCACCCTCCATGCACCGTGCATGTTCGAGTTCGTCTATCTGGCGCGTCCGGATTCGGTGATGGACGGCATCTCGGTGTATGAGACGCGGGCCAAGATGGGCGACTACCTGGCCGACAAGATTCGTCTCACCATGCCGCATCTGGAGATCGACGCGGTGATTCCGATTCCCGATTCCAGCCGTCATTCGGCGATGGAACTGGCGGCGCGCCTGAATCTTCCCTACCGCGAGGGCTTCGTCAAGAACCGCTACATCGGGCGCACCTTCATCATGCCCGGCCAGGCGACGCGGCGAAAATCCGTGCGGCAGAAACTCAACGCCATCAGTCAGGAGTTCAAGGGGCGCAACGTGCTGCTGGTCGATGATTCGATCGTGCGCGGCACCACCAGTCGCGAGATCATCATGATGGCACGCGAAGCCGGCGCGAAGAAAGTCTATTTCGCATCGGCCTCGCCGCCGGTGCGCTTTGCCAACGTTTATGGCATCGACATGCCGACGCGCAGCGAATTGATCGCCGCCTTCCGCAATGACGACGAAGTCTGTCGCGAGATAGGTGCCGATGCGCTGATCTACCAGGATATCGACGCGCTCAGGGCGGCGGTGCGTTCGGTCAATCCGGCGGTGACCCAGTTCGAGACCTCGTGTTTCGACGGTCAGTACATTACCGGCGACGTCAGCGCCACCTATCTGCAGAGCATGGAAGACAGGCGTTCCCGGCGCCCGCCGCCGAGTCTGGACGACCAGGATGGCTACGACGGGCAGGACGGCGAACAACTCGACCTGAATCTGGTGCAGGCGGGATGAGCGTTCTGGATACCTCGGGATGGTCGTTCGAGACCCTCGCCGTGCGTGCCGGCCAGGAGCGCAGCCAGTTCGGCGAGCACTCGGAGGCGCTCTACCTCACCTCGAGTTTCGTCTTCGCAAGTGCGGCGCAGGCGGCAGCGCGCTTTTCCGGCGCAGAGCCGGGCAACGTCTACGCCCGCTTCACCAACCCCACCGTCAGCAACATGCAGGAACGGCTGGCGGCGCTCGAGGGCGCAGAGGCCTGCGTCGCCACCGCGACCGGAATGGCGGCGATCTTGTCCACCGTCATGGCGCTGATGAAGGCGGGCGAGCACATCGTCGCCTCGCGCAGCATTTTCGGCGCCACGCAGCAGCTGTTCGGCAACATACTGCCGCGCTTCGGCGTTGAAACCAGTTTCGTCGACCAGGGCACGGTCGAGGCCTTCCGTGCCGCGCTGCGCCCGACCACCCGGCTGGTATTCGTCGAGACACCGTCGAACCCCTTGACCGAAGTCTTCGATATCGCGGCGCTGGCCGCAGTGGCGCACACCGCCGGTGCCTTGCTGGTGGTCGACAACTGTTTCTGCACGCCGGCCTTGCAGCGTCCGCTGCAACTCGGCGCCGACCTGGTGATCCATTCCGCCACCAAGTATCTGGACGGACAAGGCCGCGTACTGGGCGGCGCTGTCTGCGGCGCCAGAGTGTTGACCGAGGAAGTTTTCAAGTTCTTGCGCACCGCGGGGCCGACCCTGTCGCCGTTCAACGCCTGGGTGATTCTCAAGGGGCTGGAAACCCTGTCGGTGCGCATGAAGGCGCAGTCAGCCAGTGCGCTCGAACTCGCGCAGTGGCTGGAGGCGCAACCGCAGGTGGCTCGCGTCTATTACCCGGGGCTGGCTTCGCACCCGCAGCACGCGCTGGCAATGCGGCAGCAGTCCAGCGGCGGGGCCATCGTGTCGTTCGAAGTCAAGGGCGAGCGTGAGGCGGCATGGCGGGTGGTGGACAACTGCCGCCTGCTGTCGATCACGGCGAATCTCGGTGACGCCAAGACCACCATCACGCATCCGGCCTCGACCACCCACGGCCGCATCACGCCAGAGGCGCGGGCGGCGTCAGGCATCGGAGAGGGCTTGCTGCGAATTGCAGTCGGTCTGGAAAGTCAGGCCGATCTACAGGCCGATCTGGCGCGGGGTTTGGCCTAATTCCGATTCGCATTAGAACCGATACTTTGTCGACTGCGCCTTGCCGTGCAATAGCACTGTCTGCGGCTTGTCTTCGCGTCTCGTTTCTAATGCGAACCGGAATAAGCAGACAGATCGATGCGGCGCACGCCTGCGGCGCTGATTTCCAGCGCGTCGCCGCGGCCCGTATCCCAATCGGAAAGTACCCAGCGTTCGGCGGTTCCGTCGGCGAGCGCGATGTCTTCGTGCCCGGGTCGGTGGGTATGGCCGTGGATCAGCCGGGTGCAGCCATGAGCCGTCAGCGCGGCCCGTATCGCGGCGGCGTTGGTGTCCATGATCTCGACCGTCTTGCCCCGCATTGCTGCGGCGCTGCGACGGCGCAGGTTTTCCACCTCGGTGCGGCGCTCGGGCAGCGGGGTGGCAAGAAAATCCGCCTGCCATTGCTTCGAGCGAACCATGCGCCGGAACTCCTGATAGGGAATGTCGTCGGTGCAGACGGTATCACCGTGCATCAGCAAGGTCGGCGTACCGCCAGCGCCGACTGTCTCGGTTTCCGCAAGTAGGGTGATACCGGCCGCTGCGGCGAAGGTCTCGCCGATCAGGAAATCGCGGTTGCCGGCGATGAAGAAGATGCGCGTGCCCTGATCCGCCAGACCGCGCAGCAGCTTGCACACCTGAGCATTGAAGGGGTCGGCAAGATCATCGTCGCCGATCCAGTACTCGAACAGGTCGCCGAGGATGAACAGCGCCTCAACTTTGGCTGCTGCCGTATCGGTCAGAAACGCAGCGAAGCGTTCGGTCAGGTCGGGCCGCTCGGCCCGCAGGTGAAGGTCGGAAACGAAGCGGGCGGTTCCGGCTACGGTCAGCATGGAACCGTCCCGATCCTTCAGACTATTTCTGCGCGCTCGATGATGACGTTTTCCTTCGGCACGTCCTGGGGGCCAGTCTTGGCGGCGCGGATTTTGTCGACCACGTCCATGCCCTCGACGACGCGACCGAAGACGCAGTAGCCCCAGCCGTTGCCGCTCGGAGCCTGGAAGTCGAGAAAGCCATTGTCGACCACGTTGATGAAGAACTGTGCAGTGGCCGAGTGCGGGTCGCTGGTGCGGGCCATGGCGACGCTGCCGCGCTTGTTCTTCAAGCCGTTGCCGGCTTCGTTCTCGATCGGTGCCTTGACCGGCTTCTGCTTCATGCCCGGTTCGAAGCCGCCGCCCTGAATCATGAAACCGTCGATCACGCGATGGAAAATCGTGTTGTTGTAATGGCCGGCTTCGACGTAGGCGATGAAGTTGGCCGCGCTCTTGGGCGCCTTCTCGGCGTCGAGTTCGAGCGTGATGACGCCGTGGTTGGTGGTGAGCTTGATCATGGGATGTGGTCCTCTGTGGGTTATTTCTTGGCCGGCAGCAGCTTGACGGATTCGATCAGAATCGGCGTGCTCGGCACGTTCTGAAACGGTCCGACATTGGCTGTCGGCAATTTTTCAATCTTTTTTACGATATCCATGCCTTGAGTAACCTTGCCGAATACCGCATAGCCCCAGCCGTCGCGGCCGGGATAGTCGAGAAAGCTATTATCGGCAACGTTAATGAAGAACTGCGCGCTGGCGGAATGCGGATCGCCTGTGCGCGCCATGGCTAGCGTGCCCGTTTCGTTCTTCAAGCCGTTCTTGGCTTCATTCTGGATCGGGGCACGAGCTTCCTTTTGCTTCATGTCCGGCGTGAAGCCGCCGCCCTGGATCATGAAACCCGGAATCACGCGATGGAACACGGTGCCGTTGAAGAAACCATCCTTGGCGTACTGCAGAAAGTTCTCCACCGACTTGGGCGCCTTGTCCTGATACAACTCGATGATCATGGTGCCTTGCGATGTCTTCATCTCGAGTTGCGGGTTGGCGGCATGAGCGGCGATGCCGAATAGAACAGCGAAAGCGAACAGAAACAGGCGATGCATGGAACCTCCGGGGGAATGGGTAAGGGAAGTGGTGATTCGGACAGCTAGACAGCCGGCCGCTCTGCGTGCCTGGGATACCGCTGCGCGGGCAGGCATCAGGCAGCGCCTTCGGAAACGATCTTCCAGTTGCCGCCTTCCTTGATCCAGTACTGGCGTTTCTTCATCTGGTTCGAAAGATTGCTGGAGCGGTAATCCTGCTCGAAGGTTACAACGACATACTCTTCATTGCCGGGGTTGCGGAACATGCTGATGTTGCCGGTGCCCACCTTGACCCAGCTCTTGGCCGCGTTGACCTTGCGCTTCTGTTCGATCCAGCCCTGGTAGCCCTGGCCGTCGGAGTTGAACTTGTGCGAGTAGTGCCGCGCGTACTGGTCAATGTTGCGGCTCTCCCAGTCCTGCCGCCATTCCTCGACATTCTTGAGCAGCGAAGTGCGCTCGCTCTGCCAGTCGTCGAGCGAAAGCCATTCGATGCTGTTGCTGATGATCACCGGGGTCAGGCCGATCTGCAGGCTCTTCGACAGCGTGTCGAGATCCTGATTGGCCAGCACCACGCAGCCATCGGAGGCCTTCGGCGGCCGCGAGAAGGTGTCGGATGGCGTGCCGTGCAGCCAGATGCCGTGGCCATTGCGTCCGTGACGCTTGTCCCAGTCGTTGGGATAGTTGATGGGGAAGGCGCCGCTACCGTAGAAGTCGCCCAGCTTTTGTCGCGGCAGGCTGGAAGTGACGTGATAGACGCCGATCGGCGTCCTTCTGTCACCCTCGCGGGCCTTGTCGGCGCCGAGCTTGCCCTGCGTGATGTAGTAGTCGGCGACAAAACGCGGCGTGCCATGGTCATTCTGGTAGAGATAGAGGCGGGATTTCTGCGTATCCACCACCACCGCATATTTTTGTTCCGCGCGCATCTGCAGCAGATAGCGCGGTACATAGTCGGCCGGCGGCTTGGTACGGTAGCCCTTGAGGCGGACGATGGCTTCGTCGCGCAGGTCGGCTACTTTTTCTCCCGCAGCCGGCCCGCCGCCCTCGCCAAAGGCCATCAGGGGGCGCGAGCGGGCGAGCAGCAGATCGCCCATCACCAGATGCGCCAGGCGGAAATTGGGATAGGCCTTGATCAGCATTTCCGTCTGCTGCATGGCGACTTCGAGCCGGTTGCTTTCGATGGCGTCGAATACTTTCGCCAGCAGCGGTTCCGGCCCCGAATCCGTATAGATCGCCGCGACGGCCGGCTCGCCGGCGTTCTTCTTGAGATGCCTTGGCGCCTTGCCGGCCGCCTCCGCGGCGCCCGCCGCAAGCAGCAGGCTACAGGCCGCGATAATCGTCAGGGAGCGCAACAGCCTGCTCATCAGCTACCGATCCGCTCCTGCAGGATCTGCCACTTGCCGTCGCGTTTGCCCATCAGCAGCACCTTGTTGCTGGACGTCTTGAGCGACGCCGATTTGTAGTGCTGGCGAAACTTCACCGTGGCTTTGTCGCCATCGACGCTTATGCGCAGGTTTTCGTAGCTGACCTGAATTGCGCCCGGCTTGCTGATGCGTTTTTGTCGCTCGGCGTCCCATGCCGAACGCGATTCGCCGGCCGGGGTCTTGAAGTCGCGGGCATAAGCGGCGAGATAGGCCTTCACGTCCTTGCGCGACCAAGCCGCGACCCACAGGTCGAGGGCGTTGGTAATCTCGGCATTGGCATCACCTGCGGCTTTCGCCGGGGCGGGCCTGGGTGCCTCGGCCGGCTTGGCCGGCGCGACGACGGGTGCCGGCGCGGCGGCTACGGGCGCGGCGGCTACCGGGACGGCGACCGCGGTGGCGGGTGCGGATTTGGGTGCTTCGGCAAGCTTGACGGGTTCGACCGGCCGGGCGTCGGTGATCGGCTTGGTGATCTTGCCGGGGCGGCCGGCGGTGCTCATCAGATCGCGAATCAGGGCCAGCTTGTTCTGCGCGCTGGAGTTCGATGAATCGATCTGAAGAGCCCTGTCGTAGGCCTGACTGGCGAGTCGGGCGTAAATGTCGCCGAGGTTCTCATGCGCGGTGGCGTAGGACGGATGGGTGCGAATGGCCATTTCCAGCGCCTGCTTGGCCTTGTCATACTGCTTCTGCTGGGCGTAGATGACAGCGAGATTGTTATAGGGTTCCGGCAGCTCCGGGTAATCCTCGGTCAGCTTGGAGAATACCGCGATGGCCTCGTTGGGCTTGTTCATCTCGGTCAGCACGATACCCTTGAGAAAGCGTCCCTGGGCATCCTTCGGCTTGCCCGCAAGATACTTGTCGACCTGTTCCAGTGCCTGGGGGTACTGCCCCTGCTTGATCTGCTTGCTGATGTCCTGCAGTGCGTCGGCATGCACCACCGGCGCCAGCGCCAGAAGGGCGACGGAAACGGCTGATGTCAGCAGGCGTGAGGCAGTGAGGCGAATTTTGGTCATGGTATATACTTCTCGTTGACGGTTGCCCGAAAATTAATTTAGTTACGGCCGCTGCGCTTGACGCCGATGAAGCTTGCGTTAGCCTGCCCTGGAGCTGCGTTTTCGCGGGGACAAACCATGCGGGATTCAACAGTGGATTCTACCAAGAAGCCCGCACTCCCCACAACCTGACCGCATGTGATCGATGGGCCGATAATGCCGGCCTTTCATGGCTATTTTCCTGTTTACCCCGGCGTTTAGGCGATTCCCCTCTCCCATGCTGAAGATCTACAACACCCTGGCCCGCGAGAAGCAGGCGTTCGTCCCGATTCAGCCCGGCCGCGTCGGCATGTATGTTTGCGGCATGACGGTGTATGACTTCTGCCATCTGGGGCATGCCCGTGTAATGGTGGTGTTCGACCTGGTGGCACGCTGGCTGAGGGCCAGCGGCTATGCCTTGCACTATGTGCGCAATATCACCGACATCGACGACAAGATCATCCGCCGCGCGCAGGAGAACGGCGAGACGATCCGCCAGCTGACCGACCGCTTCATTGCCGCCATGAACGAAGACGCCGCTGCGCTGGGTGTGCTGCGTCCGGACGCCGAGCCGCGGGCCACCGAACATGTGGCGCAGATGCTGGACATGATCGGCACGCTGGAAAAGAACGGCTACGCGTATGTCGCCGCCAGTCACGATGTCTGCTATTCGGTACGCAAGTTCGAAGGCTACGGCAAGCTTTCCGGCAAGTCGCTGGAAGACCTGCGCGCCGGCGAACGTGTCGATGTCATGGCCGGCAAGCACGATCCGCTCGATTTCGTGCTGTGGAAGCATGCGCGGGATGATGAGCCTGCCGAAGTGAAATGGGCGTCGCCCTGGGGGCCGGGGCGCCCGGGCTGGCATATCGAGTGTTCGGCCATGGGCGCGGAACTGCTGGGGCGCCATTTCGACATCCACGGCGGCGGCCAGGATCTGCAGTTTCCGCACCACGAAAACGAGATCGCGCAATCGGAAGGCGCCCATCAGTGCCAGTTCGTCAATTACTGGATGCACAACGGTTTCGTCCGCGTCGATGACGAGAAGATGTCGAAGTCGCTGGGCAATTTC